>MDTG01042371.1_pt1 | contig 173873 bp, 151 predicted proteins | sample 811421 | NCBI WGS metagenome assembly MDTG01 (sample SAMN05326645, study PRJNA326480) | marine metagenome | isolation source: seawater | place: Pacific Ocean: South East | collected 2011 | reverse complement strand
GGCTGGACGATGCTTGGCATTGGCACGGCCATAGGCACTTGTCTTGCAAGCATGACCGTCGTCCTTGTCTACCCCGAGGCAGGCGCTCCCGACCACTGGATGTTGGTCGTCCTTGGCGCCATTTTGACCTTCATCTACTTTGCTATGGATGCCGCCAAAGAGAAGTTCTTTGAAGAAAAATATTTGGGCAGGATGCATGTCATTTTAGGAAAAGTTTCCAAACAAGTCAGTCGACACCTGTTCAACCTAAATGCATCCGGCAAAAAGCTTAGCATGATGGAGATGGCTGATGCCATCCACGCTGTGGAAGACATCTCACAAACCGTTAAGTCCATGCAAGGAGCTACTGACATCGACCCTGATGAAGGGCAAATGGAGCTTTCTGTCAAAACAGCCCTCCATCATGCGGTCCGCAGGTTAGACATTACCTCACCCAAGGAGCGTGCCAAGCGCATTGTGCTTACCGAAGACTCGCTTGATTTCCACGTACTGGGAAGCCGGGAGGTTTTTGAAAACATCATCTACCAAGTGCTAGACAATGCGATGTACTACATTAAGCAAGGCCTAGCCACAACCATCACCTGTAATATCAACCGCAAAAACAGGATACTAACGATCAGCAATGATGGCCCGCCCATAGAGCCAGAAGATGTGCCTTACATCTTTGATATTGCCTATACTACGAAGAAAAACGAAGGTCTTGGTGTAGGCCTCACCTACTGCAAAAAGATGCTAGAAGGCATGCGTGGAGCCATTCGCCTTACTTCAAAGCCTCACCACAAATACTGTGAGTTCAAGCTCTATTTCCCTTTCTCTTATGATGGAAAGGTCCTCGATGACGAAACACCATTACCCGATGATGCCTGGGGCTAAACCACTTTTAATAAGTATACTCTGCTGCATGCTCACCGCCTGCAGCCCTTCGGCTTCATCCCTCGAGCATACCTTTGAAGAACGCTACAAAACAAACCCGATTACTCCCAAGCTTTTGCTTGAATTATTGGGGAGCACTACAATAGGCGTCAAAGCTTATGGTAACTAGGCTTGTTTACCTTAATGTTAGGGATCTAGGTAGAATTATTTATTATCCGGGATTCGATTATGTATAATTTGTTTTATTTTTGACATAGATAGATGCTAGGCTTATATCAGAATCCATTATGTTTCTACCCATGCATAGCTTAATATTTCATCGGATCTGGGATCATTTCGGGATTCTTTTGATAGGGTATTATGATATTCCGTGCAAAATTCGACGCAAGCTTTCTATTGATAATGTATTACTGAATTATTATTTAAGACAGCCTCAACCAGGTGTCCGGACTGTGTCCTACCACAGTGCTCCCACGGTCCACACACATGGGGTGGGGCTGTGTCCTACCACACTTCAAAACGTGGTCGACCACAGTGCTCCAATCGCCCGCATCCCTTTAATGAACGTGGCCGACCACACAAAACACGGTTCTCACTCTGGGGTCTACCACACCGTGTCCAATCTTGACTCGAAGGGGCTTTTTTCAATGATGGACAGGATGCGATCCTCATACACACAATGCCTTTCTTTCCTTGCTCTTGTAGTTTGCCTTGTCTTTACCGCCTGCTCGACGCCCCATGTCAGTGAGCGTAAAGAGGGTTCTTTAGAGATGGAAAAGCTCGGCTCAAAGTCCGGTATCATGATTGAAGGCCGTTTTAAGAGTGACGGTACGCTCGACAAGAAAAATTCCATTACCAAGGATGATATGCGCGGTTACTCTTTTCGCATCAGTGACATCCGTGGCGCAGACCTTAACGGCATTAAAAAAGTTCAAGTCAGTGTTGTGAACCGCACAGATACTAAGGTTGATCTTCAGTACCGCTTCGTTTGGATCGATGATTTTGGCATGGAAATCAGTAGTAATCTCGAAAATTGGCAAACCGTTGCTCTGTACGGCTACCAGACAGTTGCCGTCACGGGAACATCTAACTCTCCAGAGGCCAAGTCCTTCCGCGTTTTTATTCGTCCTATTAAGTACAGCAAATAATCCATCATGAAATCACTTAATCTTCTTCTCATTTCTGCACTCCTCACTTTAGCTGCCTGCAGCACAGGCCCGGTTACCTATCAAGACCCCGGAACAGCACAATCCCTCACGCTTGATTTTGACCTCCCTGATGTCAATGCCGTCGCGGATACTATGGTCGACTCCATGCTCACATCGCCTTCAACGGTAGATATTACAAAGAGTGAGCGTCCTATCCTTGTTGTTGATCGTATTCAAAATCGCACCGACCAACATATTGATACTGTTTCAGTTACAGATTCTATCCGCACTCGCTTGATTCGCTCGGGTAAGTTTCGCTTTGTTGACGCATCTACACGCGATGCACAGCGTGCAGAGCTTCTTTACCAAGAAACCGGTGGCATGACGAACCCAGATGCAGCCATTAAGATGGGGCAGCAGCTTGGTGCTGAATATATGGTAACGGGTGCTATTGTCTCATACTCAACAAGTAGCAGCAAGCGTCGCCGCGAGGCCTATAAGCTCACCCTCAATATGATCAATCTTAAGACGGGCATTATTGAGTGGGCAGACGAGAAGCCTATTCTTAAAGAAGAGACTAAAAAGTAGGGGTGCTCTTGAGCACCTCGCATGTCATTGTTGACGGCTATAACGTCATTCATCAGTGGCCATGGCTAAAGACGATCCTTCAGCAACGTGGCTATGAAGCTGCTTGCGAACGGCTTCTGCAAAAAGTTCGGGTTTTGCACGATTTGCGAGGCTTGCAACTTACACTTATTTTTGATGGCCAAGGGGAGCGAGTTTCCATTACGCATCCAGGTAATGAACGCAGCTTGAGCTGCGTTTTTTCGCCTTCGGATGAATCGGCCGATACCTTGATCGAACACATGGTTTGCCGGTCAAAGGATCCGCGTTCAATAACCGTTGTAACACGAGATCACATGCTTGCAGAGTCCATCGGTTCTGCAGGTGCCATGGTTCTTTCCCCTGAAGGGCTTGCCGAGTGGCTCGATGGGATGGATCAGCACCAAACAGGTCAGCTTCAGCGGCAGCGCGAAAATCTCGATAAAAACTGGAATCAGGCGACCCAAAGCCCCTGGAAGGCTCTCGATGATATTAAAGATAATGATATCTCAGGTGGCGTTTGAGATTTTATAGAAATGCGTGTAGGATAAATGCACACGCATCTATTTATTAAAACTTAAACGAATAGGGGGAAGTACTATGAAACTAAAAAGATTATTGCCACTGATACTTATTATTGTTGGTGGCTTACTTGCTAAGGCTGTTGAGTTAAAACCCATTGGAATGAATGCTATTCCAACGACCAAGGAGAATAAGCTGATTGGGATATCTGCTCTGACCATGCTGCCAGAAAATACCGATGTCATCTATTTGCTTTCAGATGATAGTGGCTGGAGCACCCAAAAGATTGATGGCGAAAAGATGAAGAATTTTGCGCGTTTCAATCAATTGAGTTTTGATGGCAAGGTCTATCCTCCTGTGGTGAAAGAAGGCGAGCTGGATAGTGTTGTTGCTTTAAAAGATAAAGAAGGTGCCGTTATTGATGGTGGTGATATTGACCCCGAAGGGATGGCTTTGATGCAGAAAGGAAACTTACTTATTTCATCTGAGCAGGATATCAGTTCTTTCAATGTGCATCCTACCGTTATTGAGTTTGATGTATCCGGCCGCGAGGTAGCTACTTACCCTTTGCCTGATCATTTTAGCAACGCTGCAAGTTTAAATCCTGCAACATGGGGCTTGTGGGGTAAGGGTGTTCAAGGGGTCGAGCGCAATAAAGGCATTGAAGGCATTACGATTATTCCGGGCAGTGATGATTCTGAAATTGCCACGATGACAGAAGTACCTCTTTTACAAGACCAAGCATTGAAGGACCGCTTTACACGTTTCAGCATTTTTGAGCTCAAAGGAGGTAAGCTTTTGCCTAATGAAGAGTATGCTTATAAAATAGATGTCTTTAAGCAAGGGGATGGACATCCGCTCACGAGCTTGTCGGATGTGCCACTTGAAAATGGTGAGAAGCTTATCATGGTTAAGAAGCCTAGCTCAGGGATTTCAGATATTTTAGCGATCGATGATAATGAGTTTATTGCTATTGAGCGCACGCATATGATCTATGTGCCTGAAAGTCAAAAGGACGATAAGAAGGCTTGGATCAGTAAGTCGATTATTCGTTTGTATAGCTTTTCTGTAGATGATGAAGTGACCAATCTTGTTGGTTTTGATGATTACGGTGAGTACAAGGGAGCGCATAGCATTCCTAAAGACGTCGTGCCTCTGGATAAAGAGCTCATTTTGGACTTATCTGAAATTAAAGAAATCGATGGCAAAGCTGTTAGCATTGATAACTATAATGTAGAAGGAATCACCTACACGAAGCTTCCTAATGGTAAAGAAATTCTCGTGCTCGTCAGCGATAATGGTGACCCAGGAAGCCAAGCTGCAAAGCAGCCAACAACGTTTTTCATCTTTGAGTTAATTCGCTAGTGGAAATGTAAGATTGACTTAGATTTATAAGACCTAGCAGATAAGGTTGAATTATCCTTAACATAAAAAAGGGAGGTTATTAGCCTCCCTTTTTTATGTTAAGGATTTCGCTGTTGATAGAAAACGAATTAAGGGATATCATTAGCTCTAAGGTCTAACTTTATGTTTAGATGATGGCGCATGAAAGTCAGGATAGGTCTTGGCCTAAATCACTTCGAAATTCAGCTAAGAAAAAGCTAAAAAAAGGAGAAGGGTTTGAGGCTTCGATTTGGGCTAAGTTTGTGAGCCGGGTTAGCTCCATTTATGAGCCTTCTTTGTTTAGTTGTTTTTGTATAGTAGTGGTTATAGCCGTGGTAGTGGCCATGGTTGCTTTGTTTGAGTGTTTATATCCTCATTCTTTTGGCAGTTGTTTTCACATCAATAAAGAAACTCTATTTAGTCTCCTATCTGTTTATGCTACGGTAATTTTTGCCTTACTTATTTTTATCATTGGTAGTCGTCAAGGTTTGCTCGGTACTATGCGCGTTATCGCATTATTGAGAGCAAGTTATATCTTTCCTATAGCAAGTACAGTGGTCTTGCTTGCAGCATGCTATTTTCTTCTTTCTTCTTTCGCTTTGAATGCTCCTTTAACAAATTACGTCACGTTAGCTGTATTGGTATCTTGGGGTTTCTTTATATTTTGGTCTATTTATCGTACAGTACGAACAGTTATGGACCCAGGTGAATTCAAAAAGATGTTGGAAAGGGTCATTTTTGATCGTTTTAGAAAACTACAAAAAGATTATGAGCTTAGGGCTTTGGCAAGTGTTGAAATGCGCAGTTTTGCTGAAGAGTATGATGATGTTATTCGAATATATGATTGGGGCTATTGGGAGAATTCAGAGGCGTCTTCTAATGAAAACTTCTGCACATTCTTAGAGAATAATCACAGAAGTCGATTATACATGACTATTGAGGATGTTAATCTTGATGCACTTAATACGTTTTTAGAAAAGCTTCCTGATTTTTCCAAGAAAGAAAAACAGGAAAGAGAATGGGTTGAAAAAATAGTTTGGGTTGGTGGCTTAGATGATAGTTTTGGAGAGGGTGATGCCAATTTATACATTCCTAAAGCTTTTATAAAAGAAGCTAATTTATCTCTCGATAGTTTAATAGAAGGTGAAAATCCAGTTTATACTTTAAGAGAGGGAAGAAGCCTCAAAAGAAAAAGTGAGCAGTTTTCATTAGAGTTTCAAGAGGGGCTAATTTCATCGATGAAACGAGGTAATCTGTCTGATGTTAAGTTTTGCTTAGATGTGTACTATTCAGTCTTAAACTTATATCAAGATAAAGAAAGCAATTCAAAAGAGTCTTCACCATTAATAAGAGAAATTCCACAAATTCTTGATTTAAGACATTGTTTCATAGTATCTATAGGCTCTAAGGATATATCAATTTTTGAGCTTTTTTATCAGTGGATTTGCAATCTATGCGCAGTGCTTGATAAAAAAAATAAGATTCCTGATCTTGGTGCTCTTTTGCGTAGAGACAATTGGTCTGCTGTTTTGAGGGCTGGGTTTGAGAGTGGAGATTCTGGTATTGTAAATCAGTTATGTCGTGTGCCGTATGTATTTTTGATGAGCTATTTAATGGACTCGAAATCTGAATCTAAGGATCAGGCTGGGTGTCCTGATTTTCTTGAGATTTATTTTTGGCGTTTAGTGGGGTTGCCTTATCAGGTTTATTATGACGAGGGTGCGCGCGATAGTTTCTGCAGGAAGGATTTGTTAGTTAAGCAGTTGCTGAGTCAGCTCAATGATTTGCGTTTCGCGATTAAACAAGAAAACCAAGGGCTTCTTGATCGGTACATTGAATTAATGCTCCAGGCAAAAACTTATTTTTTGCATGAAGCTTATAAAAATAATGATATTGAAAGTTTTCGTTTTTGTTTAGAGTCCATGGATGCTTATAAAGCGGGATCTGACGAAGAGCTCGATAAATACAAGAATAAAAAAAACAACCACATTTTTCGATTAGGAGCTTGGTTACTTCTTCAATACATTAAAAAAAGAGAGTCGGTCAAAACTCAGAAAGATGTAAAATTGTCTGATGGGAGGAAAATAATCTTTGAGACTCTTAGGGATCGTTTATTGATATCGATAGAAAGTCTTAATGACTTAATTGAGCTATTTGTTGATGTAGATAAAGAAGGTAAATCTTTCTGGGGAAGCCTGGATATTCGCTGGAAATTAGCTGGGGTTCGTCACTATTACGATCGAAATGATCCTAGTCAGTTTTCACGCTATACGATGATAGCTTATTTTGCTTTTGCCTTTGAAATGCTCAACAAAGCTAGGCAAGCCGAAAATATTGATGCAGTTATTGAAGTGCCCGGTGGGTCTATTAAAGAAGAAACTTATCGATATTTTATCGATCGATATGATGATTTTAGTGGTGTTGGAGATGCTATTGATAAACTAGACAAGTTAGATATGATTTATCAAAGCAGCAGCTTTAATGCGTATATTCAAAAAGTGCAGGATTATATTAAAGCCTCTTAGATTTGAAAATTTTCATGCGTGCAATGTAGGCTGTTTCACTTGCCTTTGAGAGGACCTTAAGTACGCTAGGGCGTATGTTGGATCATCGTTCTGGTAAGTGCTTGGCTGTCGGGGATGCGGATATTTATTACGAGGTGCAGGGGAATACTGAAGGGTCTGTGCTTCTTTTCCTTCATGGAGGGTTTGGGACGATGGAGACCTTTAATGAAGTTCTTCCTTCCGTTGTCGATGATTATCGCGTTATCGGGATGGATAGTCGCGGGCATGGGAAGTCTACCCTCGGCTCAGAGCCGCTGACTTATGAGCGCTTGGAGAAAGATGTTGAGGCCGTTTTAACTCATTTAGGCATTAATACGTTGAGTGTTGTTGGTTTTAGTGATGGGGGGATTGTTGCCTATCGCTTGGCCTCTTCGGGAGCGTTTAAAGTCGAACGCTTGCTGACGATTGGCGCAGAGTGGAGTACGGAGCATGCAAAAGCAAAATTTCCCCTTTATGCAAAAATTACAGGAGATACCTGGAAGAAAAAATTCCCTGGAGATTTTGAAGTTTATCAAAAGCTGAATCCTAAGCCCGATTTTGATGGCTTTTGCAGTCAGTTGATTCAGATGTGGAGCGATGTAGCAGAATCCGGCTACCCCAATGAGCGGGTGCATACGATAACGTGTCCTGTCTTGGCCATTCGGGGTGAAGAAGACTTTCTTGTCTCACGCGATAGTGTGGCTGCGCTTGCTGAAAAAGTAGAGAATGTTCAATCCCTTGAAGTCGCCTCTGCCGGCCATGAAGCGCACAGGGAGCAGCCAGCTGTATTCCTCAAGGCATTTAAGGACTTTTTCTAGGTGAGCGTTTTTAAGAACTCGATGAGTTTGTCCTTCAAGTAGAAGACCCCTTCGACGCCGTAGAGGACAAAGTAATAGAGAACAACGGTATATAGGCAGGTAGCCAGTGCGCCGAGGACGCATGCGCCGAGGACAAAGAGGCCATCGTCTTCGCTAAGCCCGCAACCAATGAGAAAAATGACCATGGCTGGAGCTGTGTTTGTCAGCGGGATGGGGAGGATCATGAGGCCTGCCATTAGGGTGAGGAGAATGCCCATGAATGCTTCACCGCCGCGAGAGCGGAGCCAATTAAAACGAGGGTGAATGAAGGGTTCTACTTTTTGGAAAAACCAAGAGGCCTTGGTGAGCATCTTTTCTGCGGAGCTATATTTGAGGGAGAGCTTGCAGGCGCGCTTGGGGAGGACAGGCTCACGCTTGCCGGCGATCAGCTGAATGCCAAGGAGGGCAATGATAATGCCAAAGGGAGTGCTGTAGCCGGGAGCTGGAACGGGTAGGGCACTGGGTAGAGAGAGGACGACGAAGAGGAGCCCGAAGCCTTTGTCTCCAACGGCATGAAGAATGTCTGCAACGCTGACTGAAGTCTTGTCTTCCTTTAAGAGGACTTGCTTTAAGTTTTCTGAGAGTGTGGCTTGGCTACGAGGGCGTTGCATAAACATAAGAGCTTTATAACGTTGCCCAAGAGCCCTTCTCAAGGCAAGCTTTCTGTCATATGGCTGAAGAAGCGCTCGGATTTCTCGGGGGGAGGTTTGATCCTGTGCATTGGGGGCATATTTGGCTTGCTCGGGATGCTTTGAAGCAATTTGGGCTTAGTTCTGTCTATTTAATCCCCTCAGAGCAGACTCCCCTTAAAGGCTCTAATCCTGGGGCGCCTGTAAGGGATCGCTGGGCTATGCTTGAACTTGCTGTTGGTGAGGATATTCCGAAAATTCAGCTCCTTGATTGGGAGCTTGAGCAAGGGGGAGCCGTGTATACTTATGATACTGCCTGTTATCTTCAAGAACGTTGGCCCAAGGCAAAGCTTTATTGGATTCTTGGGATGGATCAGCTCGCTCAGCTAGATGCCTGGTACCGGATTGAAGAGCTCGCTGCTATGGTTGAGTTTATATGTTCCGATCGTCCTGGATATGAACAGGTTATCATTCCTGGGATCCCAGGGCTTAAGCTGCATCGCTTGCATGGGCACTACCTGGATATGAGCTCAACAGCCCTCCGGCAAGGGCTACAATCGGGTGAATCTATGGATTTTTGCTTGCCTCCAGGGGTATCTAACTACATCCAAGTTCATAATCTTTATAAGAAGTAAGTGATGAGTTTGGATACATTGGATTGCGTTAAGGCCTGTTGTCAGATTTTAGAAGATAAAAAAGCGATGGATATCACCGTGCTCGATATGCGCGGAAAGTCTAATATTACTGACTATTTTGTCATCGCTACAGCCATGGCTGAGCCGCACCTTAAAGCCCTAAACAACAGCATACAGCGTGAATTTAAGGGAAAAGTGGATCTCCTTGGGGTAGACTATGTTCTTGAGAGTGGCTGGCTTGTGCTCGATGGTTTTGACTTTATGGTTCATCTCTTCCTCCTGGATAAGCGCGAAGAGTATGGCTTGGAACAACTTTGGCGAGATGCAAAACCCCTCGACTGGCGAGCCTTGCTTGATGACACTGAAGGGGCTTAAATAAGCACCTGTTTTTGATATTTGGGTGTTATTTCCCAGGATTATACCCTTTTTTGACAAAGGGGCTATTGCGTGTTATTTTAATAAAAGTAAATAAATTTATAGGCACGGAAATAACAACACTTTAACTGAAAAGATATATTGGGAGGGGAGAAAAGATGACGCGTTCAATACGATGGATCGCAGTCCTTGTCGCAGTAGGCTTCTTGAGCTCGGGGCAAGGTTTTGCACAAGAAAATGAAAATGAAAGTTTTGTTGGATCTCTTGAGTCTTATCAACCAAGTGATGATGCCCAAGATTTGGATAATTCTTTTCTGGAATCTCAGCAGGTAGCGCAAGAGAATAAAAGACGCGTTCTTGAGTTTCAGGAACTGTTGCAGTCTGTTGCTTTTGTTCCGACAAAGGTAGACCTTGAGCAACTCGATGTATCGAATGTTCAAGAGGGCTCTTTGGTCTATCTGGAGGGGTATATGACTCAGGAAGATGGTGCTGAAGGGTTTTTTTGGCTCGACCTCGATAATCCTGACCTTGAGGTGGATGATGGTGTTATTATCCAAGCAACTGGAGACAATAATTTTTGGCGACGTGTCTATGACGGCGGTGCTGTGAATGTCCAGTGGTTTGGGGCAACAGGTAAGGGCTATCCTAATGATGACTATCCAGCAATCTTGAAGGCCGTTTCAAAATACAATTATGTGCAGTTTCCAGCAGGTGAGTATTATGTCTCTACTCCCATTCCTTTTGCTGTTGAACAACGATTTGAGGGACTTGCTACTATCAGCTCTGTGAATGACCACGGCGCTTTGATAGTCGGAGAGACCGATTGCTTTGTTTCTACACAGTTGGGGTCGAATCGTGATGTCAATTGGTTTAATTTGGCCATGTCATCACGTTCAGGACAGGGTGCCGGGATCGTTTTTGATGAAGATCATACGAGTGGTTGGAACGGGAACCCCATCATTCAGGATTGCATCTTCTTCAGTGATCTTAAGCGAGGCATTACAGGTACTATCCAGGGAGGAACTATATTTAATTGCGGCTTTGGGACTATTGGTTCCCAGTTTAATATGACCGAGGGTATTTATTTAGATAATGTGACAGAAAATACCTCAATGCGTATTTTGGCATCTAAGTTTCGCTATATGGACACGGGGATTTTACTTGAGCGGAGTAACGGTATCAAGATTACAGGTTGTGAATTCGAGATGGTAAAAGGCGTGCCCGTTTGGCTTAAGGGATCAGCAAGTGTTACTATTTCAGATTCTTATTTTGAAAATTGCCGTACGGATGCAAGTCAGCCCGATGGCTTTATTCGCCTAGACAGTGATGGTGATGGAACAGGTTGCAAGGGTACTGTTATTCTAGGCAATTACTTCTTGAATAATGGTGGAAATAATAGCACGGGGAACATAAATTCGATCATTGATGGGCAGTGGGTGACTGGTGCAACCGTGATTGCTAATTGGTTTGGCCTCAAACGCAGTGGTATTGCGATCTACAATCAAGGCGCTAGGCAGCCTGCATTTTCAGCAGGTAATATGCTGCTTTCGAACAGTTATCCACCTATAGATGCTTATAATAAGTATTAACTAAGCAGTCAGTGGCTTAATTAATGTTGTAAAGTAAGGGATGACTTGTTTCTTTCGGCTAACGATGCCGGGGAGCTCAAAGATCGTGTCTCGTTCGACTTCTGCGTAAGAGATTTGAGAGATGATCTCTGCATCGCCCATGATGACAAGGAGGGAGTTTTGGCGATTGATGTCTGTAACGAGCAAGGCTGCAAAACGAAGCGATTCTTCTTCTTGGTATTGCTTGAGGGCTTGCTTGAGAGCATCGGCGTGTTTCCAGAAATTGTCAAACCCGAGCTCTTCAACTTGAGAGACGCCGAAGCGAATGTCTCCCTCGGTGTAGACCTTGCAGTCTGTACGGATGACCTTTTCGGCAGGAGAGCTTAAGATGATGGAGCCCGATGAGAATATGATGTCTGCGAGTTGTTCGCTGGATGTGCCAGCAATTTCTGAGAGCCAGGGGAGTAGCTCGCGGTCTTTATCCGTTGTTGTTGGGCCACGGAGACAGAGCGTGTCTGCAATGAGGCCACCCATCATCATGCCGGCAATCTCAGGCCTGGGGCGGATACCTTCGCGTTTGAACATGTCTGCAACGATGGTGCAGGTAGAGCCAACAGGCTCATTACGGAAAAAAATAGGCTGGAGTGTGGGGGGGTTGCCAAGACGGTGATGGTCGACAATTTCTAGGATGTCTACACTGGCAGCTCCGTTGATCGCTTGAGTCATCTCGTTGTGGTCAACCAGGATGATCTTTTTCTTTTTAGGATTTAAAAGATCGCCGTGGGTGAAAACGCCAACGAGTTGCTTGTGCTCATCAATAACGGGGATGGTTGATGCATAGTTGCTGGTTACCTTGCGATGAGCGTGGATGAGCTTTTCTTCAGGAGTACACGTGAGGAAGTCTTTGTCCATCAAGTCATGGACGTAGGCAGCTGAGCGGATCGTCCATGCGGTGCCTGTTGTGTCATAGGGGCTTTCGATGAGGCTGACGCCTTTCTCTTTGGCAAGTGCGATGATGTCTTCTTCAATGCCGAGGCCACCAGTGACGACGAGCAGGCGCACACCACGCTCGATGGCTTTTCTTTGGATATTTATGCGGTTGCCAACAACAATGACCGTTTGCTCGTGAGGGATGTTTTGGCTTTCAGTGAATTGCCCAAACGTTTCTAAGGACATTGCGGCGATGCGGACGTAGAGATCTTCGATGCGATCTTGGTCTAGAACGTGCTTGATGTCTGCGTTTAGCGAACGGACGATAGCGTCAATATTTGTTTTGACGTGTTGGAGTTGGGTGGGTGCGTTGGGCTTTGGGATAAAATACTCACCTAAATGATACACACTTAGGAGGCCTTCGAGGGTGTTGTCTTGATTGACGACGGGAAGGGCGCGTACATCGTGCTCATCGATCAACTTAAGGGCAGATGCGCATGTGGCATCAACAGTGATCCTGTGTGGTGGGTGCATGATGTCTTTGACACAGGGGGTGACATCTCCCAAAAATATAGGTAGTGGGACGGAAAAGTGATTGAGGATAGCGTCAATACGGGCGTTGGAGTTTCCGCAACGGGCCGGGACATAGCCTGCCTCTCCTCGAGCTTCTTTGAATGCAGCATAGGCAATGGCTGAACAGACTGCGTCAGGATCGGGATTTTTGTGACCGATGATGTAAATAGGCTCTTCCATAAAATAATTAGCGCAATGCTGTGAGATCCCTGATTCGCTCGCAAGCGTAAAGGGAGGGTCTTTAAGCGCTTGGTGGGGTGTACTCGAGGATGTTCGGTGGGTTGGGCTTGCCTGATTGAGCGCCAATGGCCTCTAGAATGCTTTTCGTGCGTTGGTTCGTCCCGTAGGCTGTGAGGACGCCTTCTGAAGGGTTTTCAGGGTTGTCCAAGGAGTTAAACCATTCGACATGACCATCGAGAAAGCCGATAAACCCGCCTTGGCCCTTATAGGGGGAGTTGGCGCTCCACGTACCGTCTGGCTGGAGCCCTCGCGTCCACACGATGGGGGTCGTTGAGGGGGGTGATTGAGTGTAAGTTCCTGAAGCAAAGGCATAAGCAATAGGAGCACTTGCGAAGCCTGATGTTTGGACGCTGCTTGCATCGTTAGGGTTGGTTAGAACCGTTTGCGGGAGGATGAAGCCTTCCTGTGCAGGGTCATCATCAACGAAGTAGACAGCCGCATCGTTGAGGCCGGTATAGCGGGCTAGCTGGGCGGCCCATTCGCCGTAGTTGTTTGTGCGCAGCGTCTTCAGCTTGCCGCCTTCTTGCATATAGCTGAGGTAGGCAAGGCAGATCTGGCGAAGATTGCTGCTTGCCTTAGCACGGCGAGCACTTGCCATCGATTTTGTAACCGTAGGGTAGATAATAGCCGTTAACAGGGCGATAATGGCAATGACAGTTAAAAGCTCAACCAGGCTGAATGCACGGCGATGTTTAGAACGAAGAGGGTGGATACTAGACATGGCCATGATCATGAACGATAGTTGCTTAATAGGGAAGTGGAAAGTGTTCGCAAAGCGTCAGGGCTGTTTGTTTTGCCTTGGTAATGGTAGCTTCGTCTTCAGGGCTATTTAAAACCTCTGTGATTGCATCTGCAATAGCTTTCATTTCGTACTCTTCCATGCCTCTGGACGTGCATGCTGGGCTTCCGATGCGGATGCCGCTTGTTTGGAATGGGCTTCTTGTTTCACCTGGGACGGTGTTCTTGTTGAGCGTAATGTGGGCCTTATCGAGCGCTATTTGGGCAGCTTTTCCAGAAAGATCTGGGTGGCTTGGGCGAAGGTCTACGAGAAGTAGGTGATTGTCTGTTCCGCCACTGACAACATGAAAGCCGTGAGCTTGAAGTGCAGCAGCCAGTGCAGCAGCGTTTTTCTTGACCTGCTCTTGGTAGATTCTGAAGGATGGCTTTAAAGCTTCACCAAAGCAAACGGCTTTAGCAGCGATGACATGCATGAGCGGGCCTCCTTGGTTTCCTGGGAAAACAGCAGAGTCGATTGCTTTGCCGAAGGATTCTTTGCAGAGGATGAGGCCGCCGCGTGGGCCGCGTAGTGTCTTGTGTGTTGTTGTCGTTACAAAGTCTGCATGAGGGACAGGAGATGGGTGAATACCCGTTGCAACCAGGCCTGCGATATGAGCAATGTCTGCCATGAGAAGAGCCCCACAGTTTTTAGCAATGGTGCCAACACGCTCAAAGTCAATTGTGCGAGAATAGGCAGATGCTCCGACGGTGATCATTTTAGGTTGTTCTTGATTTGCTATTTCTTCAAGGGCATCATAGTCGATTCGACCTGTTTCAAGGTTGACTCCATAATGAACAACTTCATAGAGCATGCCACTGACATTTTTAGGATGCCCGTGAGTGAGATGCCCGCCGTGCTCGAGGCTCATTGTGAGGATTTTGTCTCCTGGTTTTAAAGTTGCTGTGTAGACAGCATTATTGGCTTGGCTTCCTGAATGAGGCTGAACGTTAGCATACTCGGCTCCGAAAAGTTGTTTTGCGCGTTCGATAGCAATACTCTCAACCGTGTCGACATGATCACACCCACCGTAGTAGCGTTTTCCTGGATAGCCTTCAGCGTACTTATTAGTGAGTACGCTGCCCATGGCTTCGATAACGGCAGGAAGGGTGAAGTTTTCAGAGGCGATGAGCTCGATGTGGTCTTGTTGTCGTTGTCGTTCTGCTTGAATAGCACTGTAGATCACTGGATCTAAAGTTTTCAGTGACGTTGCATCGAGAGAGACAGGCGCAGCAGTGGTTCGAGTCATCATAATCTATGTCCTGGATTGAGGGTTTTAGAAAGCTAGCAAGGGATCCAGCTAGTAAATTTTATCTTGGCCTTTTAGCGCTCTTTGTCTTCAGCATTCATTTTTTCAACACGACGTTCGTGCCTGCCGCCTTCAAAGGAAGTTGTCAAAAAAGTATCCACAAGTTTTTGAGCTGTATTTGGATCTTGGTATTTCTTGCCCATGCAAATCACATTGGCATTGTTGTGCAGACGGCTGTACTGTGCAGCATCTTCATTGTAGACGAGGGCTGCACGGACACCTTTAACTTTGTTGGCACTGATGCTCATACCAATGCCTGTTGAGCACATGAGAATGCCTACGTCAGCTTTGCCTGAGGCGACGTCATTACCGACAGCTTGCGCGTAGTCTGGGTAATCGACAGATTCGTGGGTATCTGTCCCGTGGTCGATGATTTTATGGCCTTCTGCTTTTAGGTGTTCGATAAGGGGGTGGCGAAGTTCAAGGCCTGCATGGTCATTGCCAATACTGATTTTCATAACGGTATAACTTTAAACAGTGTTATTGTGGATAGTGCTTTTTGAGAAAGTTGATAATGGGTGGAATAGCTTCAACCATGCTATCTCGACAAGCTCTGTAAGCGTTGATGTTGAGGCCGAAAGGGTCAGGAATAGTGAGTTCCTGAGTGTTAGGAATGAGCTCGCGCATGAGGTAGAGGTGTTTGGGTGGGTTATCAAAGGACATTTCGATGAGAACTCGGTGAGATTCTGTCATGCAGAATACGGCAAAGGAGCGGCGTAGTAATTGGTAGGTGAGTTGATAGCTTCTGTGATCTGAAATATCGAGACCGACCTCTTCAAGGGCGCGCGCAGCATTATTGGAAACAGGCTCTCCGGTGAGGGCAGAAACACCTGCAGATTCGACTTCTATTGAGCACAAAGGTTCTTTTTGGGCAAGAAGTGCGTGCTTAAAGAGAGCAGCAGCCATAGGACTTCGGCAAGTGTTTGCTGTGCAGACAAAAGTGATCCAATTGCGTTCAGATGCCATGAAGTGGATAAGCCTCCTAGTTTAAGTATAAAATCCTCGAGTGAAAACAGTCGTGCGACAGGGTCATGCTGTAGGGAGGTCTTGTCAAGGCGAAGGTGGATGCGTTTTGCAAAGAACAGGTGAGTTTGTTTTCTATAGATTTAGCTATCAATGTTATCGTAAAAGTTTTTCTTGCCTGTACGTTTGAATAAAAATTTAAGTAGTAGTGTATTATTGATCCATTGATTCATGGATGATGCTATACGAATGGCTTTGGCTGAAAGAGATTGCTTAGGCTTGGCTTGCTTTTGAACCGTATATTTTCCGTGGTATCCCGTTTGTTCACGCTGGTTATCTGAAGAGTTACCAGTCTGGTCTTTGTTGACTGAGTCGGTTCGATGGACGCGATAATCACGATTGGAGGGTAGATAGCTCACTTGGATAACAACTTAGTATAAGCACATTCATTGTAGAGACAAGGGGTTTTCAGGTGATTGAGATCTTATGCTGGAATAGGGCGGTTGCGTTTTTGATGCGGTAGTTTTTTTCAAAAATGGGGAACCTTTGTCTATGTATTGCGGACTGATCTTTATAGAGCCGTATACTAAAGGCTTGATATCAAACTATCTTTATTATCTTATTATTTTATTAACTAGGCGTATGAAAGCGTATAAAATTTGTAACTGGGAAGAACGATTTAAGTCCCACTCAGATTCAGAATCCTCTGCTATCCAGGGGGGTATGAAGGATTTTAACGCTCATAAGGAAGCGCATGCCTACTTGGCACAGTCTAAAGAGGGTGTTGTTGCTATGGCCGTATGGGTTGTTTTACTGCGTCTGGCAGCCAAAATGCCTGAACCAGGTCTTTTGATTAATGCTCAAGGTCCATTGACCATCAGTGACTTATCAAAGAAGACGGGATTGCCTGCGCCTGTCTTTAAAATGGGCTTGAAGCTCTTGATGCATCCCCAAGTTAATTGGGTAGAGCTTGTAGACTGCCCTAAGATGTTGATTGATAATCATAAATATGATTTAGATCCTTATTTAAAGGATCCACAAGTGCTCGCTCCTAACTTTGAGGAGGAGCCTGGTCCAGAAGGTGCTTTTGATGATTTTATCCCTAAACTAGAGGTTCCAGGTATCGATCACTTAGGTGGCACAGCTTTCGAGGACTTTTTTCAGGGTAACTTTTACAGGCATTCTGTTGAGTGGTTTGGTCAAAAGCCAGATATGGATTTACGTTTCCTCAATGAGGACGACAACAATGAGGGCTCGAGTGTGGTAGACCACGCTTTTGAAGGGCGTCCTTGGGGTAATAAGACTCCTCGGATTCCTGTTGTTTATCTGACTGAAGGCGAGGCGCTTAAGAAAATTCAAGCCCTCAAAAAGCGGTTGGGAAAAGAGCCAGAGCTCAATTAATCAAAGATTGGGAGCTTTGACGGGAGGTAAGGCAGCAATGGCGGCCATTATCCTGTTTGAAGCTGCCTGATAGCGGTTTTCTTCCTTTGGATTTGGGTCGTAGTCTTGGGGGTAGAGGGGTGCCCCAATATGAATACTGACGTTTGTTCGAAGATTCAGGGTTTTTTGGCCTTTGCCCCAGGCGTGATCCGTTCCGTATAGGCGAACAGGGATGACAGGCACACATGTTTTGCAGGCAATCATCCCGATGCCGGGTTTTGCCTTTTGGAGCTTTCCATCCATAGAGCGGGTACCTTCAGGAAAGAATAATAGGCCTTCTCCTTGGCTTTTTAGAAGTTTTAATATCTCGCGCATGGCTTTGACATCAGAGTCTGCGTCGCGCTTGACGGGAATGCTGTTGAGGGATCTCAGTAGCCAGTCTGCAAAGCCAGGCTTAAAGAGCGTGTCTCGAGCAAAATAATAAATGGGACGTTCTAGCAAACAACCGATCGCAGGAGGGTCGAGATAGCTGAGGTGATTGCTGGCTATGAGGAAACTGCCTTTTTTGGGAATGTGGTGACGGCCTGCAACTTCACCTTTAAGGAGCCATTCGACAACGCTTCGAGTGGTGGCTTGAGCTATTCTGTATAGCTCACTTTGAGCATTAAGGGATAGTAATTTTACCACGTTATTTTATGAAAAGTAGACTCTAGAGCTCGTCTCGATTAGACTTTGGGGTTATGTCTGAGCTATTATCCTGTGTTTCCTCTTCCATTAAGAGATAGTTAATGGCTTCTTGGATCCAGGCACCGATTTTAGTCTCGTAACACTGAGCGCAGTGATCGGTCTCCATTTTTATGAAAACTTGATTGATGCGGGCGAGCGCTTGGTTAAGCATCTCATCTGCCTCGTGTGGAAAGGATTGCAAAAGTTGAGAGAGATGGTAGTGTGCAACAGTGAGGTGGTCCTTGAGGATTTTACGGGTGGTTGAGGCTTTTAGTGAGCGCCTGAAAATATCTTTTTCATCTTCTTTGGTAAGCCTTGCCTTGTGCTTGGTATAGGTTGCAATGATTTGATTATTAAGGCATTGGGCTAACTTAAGATGAGTAACTGCCTTTTGGTCGGGTGTGGTGTTTTCGACTGCGGTGTCGTAGCAGGCGCTGATTGCATTGCCATTGGTAGCATTAAAAACAAGCTCTTCTTCAATGGATTGTTTATCTGTTTCGCTGAGCTGAGTTTCATTTTCTTCAGATTGGAGAACTAGCCCAAAACACATAAATGCTACGATATAGGATGTAAATGTTCGTTTCATAAGCGAGCAGATTGACGAAGTTGGTTATAGCTGAATAGATCTGAACGCTTAATGACAAGCTTAATTAAGGGTAAACCTTGGGTGAAAACCCATAAAACTCCTTGTTTTTTATGTAAATGCCTTAGTTAGAGCCTGATTGGTGCAGATAAGACAGGAGGCGATATTTTTTCAAAAGTGATGGTGAATTGGGTGTTTTTGCCACCTGGCTTTGATGTGTAGTGGATGCTTGCATTCATGACCTTCAAGGCTTTCCGGCAGAAGGTAAGCCCAAGGCCTGTCCCAAGTTTTCCTCTAGAAAAGAAGAGGTCAAACAGATATGGAATATCTCTTGGGTCAATACCAGGGCCATCATTTTCAAAAATAACTTTCCCATCTTGATCAATGCGGCAGATGACATAGGTGGCCGTGCCTTCGCTAACATAGTAAAAGGCATTGTTTAGTAAGTGGGTGAATGTGTGCACCAGAAGATTGCGATTACCTTCAATCTCAAAATCTTCAAGTGTATCCAGTTCTAACGTGGTAAATTCATTATTTTTAAAAGGATATGCTTGGATAGCCTCTTGCAAGCAATCGCGAACGGAGAGAGATTGTGTGGGCAGTTGGTTGAGGTCATCGATTCCGCTTCTAAGCAAGTGCACGGTGTCACAGTAGCATTGATTAAGTTGCTTACTAGTTTTGTGAATTTGTGTTAAGTCATCAATGAGCTTAGATTCGTCTTTAAGGCTGATATTTTCGATAACATTTGTTAATCCATGGAGTGTTGTCATGGTTTTTTGAAGCATCATTTGGCTTAAGGTGTACATGCTTTCCAGGTTTTGACGCTCTTGGATTTTGCGACGAGCAGCGCTCATGGCATAGAGTGTCATGATGCCGAGGCTTGCAATGGTGATGGTTAGCCAATTTTCAGGAATGCCCACTTCAGGGTAAGTGTGCGCTGCAACTTGGGTAGCAATGCAAGTACTGATGGAAACGATAAAACCGAGCATGGCCCAATCAATAATGCTACCAAGGAGTGTGATAGTAATGAGAAAGAAATAGCCGAATATTTCTTGATCTGGGTGTGCAAATATACTCATAGCTCCCATGAAGGGAAGCGTGATGCCGAGCAGAGTAAGTACCCAAATAGAGTGTGTTTTGTTTTGTATATCTTGTTTAGGAGCTGGTGTAAGTGTAAGAAGTAGAGACCCTGCAATGGCTATGCTGAGGAAGATGTTGTCTGTTTTTGCCCAGTTGCTAGGGAGTAAATTAAACCATGTCGCTATGTAGAAGACAAAACTCATGAGGCCTACGGCTCGATAGTAAGGGTTGGGTCGTAGAGCGTCCTGAAGCATGCTTTGCTTCATGGATTTTTGTTCGAAACGTATATGCTTGGGGGTGTCGAGTGGGCCTTTTTGAGTGGGTTGGTCCATCTTTTGGATTTCACTCATTTCTGCATTGGGTGATGCGTTGCGTTTTGAGAGTGCGCCGAGCAATAACCCACTAATGACAATCGTAGCAACACCAAGGGGAAAGCTTGCCATCGTGGGGACTGGAGCTGCATACCATAGGTCTTTTTCGCTGGTGAACGTGATCCACATGATGACGAGTGATCCTAAAACAAGTGCACTGATGCCGGCAGATTTTTCGATACGTGGAGCGAGGCGCATTAATACGAAGAGGCCAAAGATACCTCCGTTGGTTACTGGGTACCACTTAACAAAAGTGTCCAGAATGCCTTCGTTGCTGTTAAAAATAAGATAAGCTAACCCAAGCCCAATGGCACCAAAAAAGAGGGATGATTGGCGTAGCACCTGCATTGCAGGCGCATCAGAGCCCAAGTTTCGCTTGATGTATGGCTCATAGATATTGGAAATGAAAACCGTTGCACCACTATTAATCCCTGTGTCTACCGTACTCATGGCCGCAGAGAGGATGCCTATGATCATGAAACCTTTGAGACCGTCTGGAATCGTTGTTGAGATAAAGTGCGTGAGGAGTTTGTCAGTATCCTGGATACACTCGGGTGTTAAGAGGCTTGGGTTTAGTTGGTAAAATCCGTAGAGAGCAAGGCCAATTAAGAAAAATAGGAGAACGATAAAAGGGTTGATGCAGGCGACCATGTAGATGCTGCGTTTAGCTGCTTTGTCCGAACGGGCAGCTAGGTAGCGCTGAGCAACTCCTTGGTTGGTTGCGTAGAAGTCGATGTTGAGTAAAAGGAAGAAAACGGCCGTTGCCCAGAAGCTAGGTGTGCTTATGCCTTGTAAAATTCCTTCTTTGTTTAGGGGCCCAGAGGTGCTTGCAATCTGAATAGCTTGGTTAATTCCCTCGGGGAGTAGCTTTGAAACAAAAATAAGACATGCAATGCCGGCAACGCTGAGGAAAATGGTTTGAATGAAATCAGTCCAGATGACGCCTTCGATCCCAGCCATGTAGGTGTAGAAAATGACAACAATACCGCATAGGAGGATGATGCCCCCTACGTTGCTGCCCGAAATGATATGGATGGCCTTTGCCACAAGGCACATGATGATGCCCATGCGCAGTACAGAAAAGAGGATGAATGCTGCAGAGGCATAAAATGCTGCCCATGAGCCATAGTAATCGCCAAGAAGAGTGTAGATGGATGCGTTTTTTGTCCGCCGAAGAAAACTGATGAATAGAACTGCTGTTAATATGCCGCCTAGGAAATCGGTCGGGGCCCAGGTGAGAAGATAGTTAAGGTCAAGCTCGAAGCCTTTGCTGGGGACTGTTAGGAAGGTGAGGCTGCTGATAGAGGTCCCGATAATGGATGAGGCTAGGAGCCACCCTGGCATAGAGCGATTTCCTAGCATGAAGTGCTTAGGGTTGGTTGCTTTCAGCGAAATAAGGGCACCCATGATAACAAGCAGTGCTGTATAGCCTAATACGATGGTTAAATTAGACATTTGTGATGCACTGAAGTACATTGTGCTGAGAAAGATATGTGTCGTCATGATACCCCTTAGTATTACCTCTTGTATGAAAGAATGAGCTTTTAATAAATGATAAATAAATGCTTAGAACAAGTAAAAAGTAGATAGAATTATGTATTGCTTATAGGGGATGTATTTTTCTGTAGCAGTGAAAAAGGACGATCTTTCGATCGTCCCTCTTCGTTCGTAGTTAGCTGTTTACCACTTTTTCTTGAATTTTTTTAAGGCCTTTTCGACTTCCTTAATCACAGGTTTCACCTCTTGTTCAACCTTTGTTGCGATTTTCTTGGTTTCATCGATGATTTTTTGCCCCTTTTCTTCACCGACCATTGTTTTGGTTAGCTCTTCTATTTCTTTGATGCCTTGTTTGAGGTGAGGCCTTACTTTTTCGTTCCAGTGCTGACGCAATGTCTTTTTCGGCTGCTCATCTTTTAGCCTGGTCTCTTCGTTGCAAATGTCTCCATCGCAAGAAACTTTTTCCGTAGATGTCTCGAGGTGCTCATAGAGAGCCAAGGCTGCTGCATCAGAATCAAGAGGTTCTGGAATGCCATCGAGAAACCATGGCATTTCGCGAAGAGTATCTTGAAGCTCGATGCTAACAAAGCTCGAAAAAGGGCTAACAACGAGCTCATAGACTGCACTGAATATGTCGTATGGAAGTGTTTTCTTTTCTAGTTCGGACAAGGAATCATCGTTTTCTACAATTTCCTCAAGATGTTCTATGGCCTCTAATTTTCCGTGTTCACCATATACTTTGAAGTAGGCGGCAAAAGCGCTAATCGCAATCCTTTCAAGTTCCTGACTGTCAATGCTTGAAGGGTCGATATTGAGCGTTTCAGCCACAGATTCAGGAAATATGCCCGCTTTAGTGCAAAAAAAGGTATGCCATGATTTCTGTGGTGTCGCTATGTAGAAAAGGCTCAAGGCCTGCATCGCATGCTTTTGAGCAAGAGTCTCCCGAGTGATGGCGTCTTCTTTAGTATTGGCAAAAAGAGAGGCGCTTATGCATGTGATAAGCCCAGCAATAATGAGTTTTTTTGTTTTATTCATGGCTGAAGGATGTAATAAGCGCATTTTGTTTTTCAATAAAAAACAAAACGTAAAAAGTAGAAGCAGGTGCGCTTAGGCCTTTGCTGTAGCTGCAGGTTCTATTTGTTTGAGCGTTTCGCAGACTTGATCAATCAAAAAGTCTGGAGTAGAGGCTCCTGCGGTGACACCCACAGCGGTGTACTGGGACATTGCTTCTACTTCTAATTCTGCAGCTGTTTCGATGTGATAGGTTGGGATATTTTGTAAGCGTGCTAGAGCGACAAGCTTGCAGGTGTTGGCAGAGTGCCTACCGCCAATGACAACAATAGCCTCAGCTCCTTTTTGCTTAAGCGTGATAACTTCAGATTGACGTTCTTTGGTGGCTCCGCAGATGGTGTCAAAAATAAGGGTTTCAGGGAAGCGTTCTTTTAAGCGCTTAGATAGCTCTTCAAATTCGTGGGTGAACATGGTTGATTGGGAAACCATGCAGACCTTATCGCCTAGATGGGGAAGTGCATTGATATCTTCAATTGTTTGGACAACATGACCTTGCCCCTCTGTATAACCCATGAGACCGATGACCTCAGGATGCTTAGGGTCTCCGAATATGACGGTGCTATAGCCTTTTTTGGCATGGATACGGATTTTGCCGGCGATGATGCCCACGTCTGGGCAAGTGGCATCTTTAAATTGCATGCCTATGCCCTTGAGGTATTTGCGACGCTCGGGAGAGATGCCATGAGCGCGGACTAAAATGACGCTATTTTCTTTTTCTTGTTCATTGAGGCGAAGGTCTTGTTGGCTTTGGTAGTCCCCAACATCTCGAATACCATCTCCTTGGAGCTCAGCAACCATTTGGCGGTTATGGATCAGAGGGCCGTCTGTGAATACGGGCTTTTCCTTGGTGCGTGCAATATCTCGAGCAATGTCTATGGCACGTTCAACCCCCCAGCAAAACCCAGCACTCTTAGCTCTTATAACCTTCATTACGGCATCTGAGAATGCTTGGTTTTAACGCTTTGTCAAATAAGACCTCTGAAGAAGGTCGTTTTTTCTAATTACCCTGCTATGTAAGGGCTTAGAATCCCATTCCAGGGAAGTTTGGCATCTTGCCCCCTCCCATGTTTGCCATCTTTTGCATCATCTTTTTGCCTTTAGCTCCCTTCATTGACTTCATCATTTTGCGCATTTGTGTAAATTGCTTGAGGAGAGCATTGACATCTTTGACTTGAACGCCTGATCCCTTTGCAATCCGCATGCGGCGGCTGCCGTTTAAGATTTGGGGGCTATTGCGCTCTTTAGGGGTCATGGACTGTATGATGGCTTCGGTTTGGGCGAGTTGCTTGGTTTCCTTGTCGCCAATAGAGACATCTCCCATGCCGGGTAGTTTTTCCATAATAGAATTTAATGGCCCTAGTTTTTTCATTTGCTGAAGCTGGGCTAGAAAGTCTTCTAGTGTGAAGTCTGCCTTGCGGAGCTTTTGAGCAAGACGCTCGGTTTCTTCGTGATCAAGTTTTTCTTGAGCTTGCTCAACAAGAGAAACGACATCGCCCATTCCTAGAATGCGTTGGGCCATGCGGTCTGGATGGAAGCGCTCGAAGTCATCGACTTTTTCACCTACACCCATGAACTTGATTGGGACGCCTGTGATTGACTTCATGGAGAGGGCTGCTCCGCCTCTGGCATCTCCATCAAGTTTTGTCAAAATAATGCCTGTTAGCTCAACAGCGTCATGGAAATGCTTCGCAACGTTAACCGCCTCTTGCCCAAGGGCGCTGTCTGCAACGAGGAAAATTTCGTCAGGATTGATGGTTTGGTGAAGTTTTTTAATTTCTTCGATGAGGTCATTGTCTATCTGTAAGCGGCCTGCTGTATCAAAAAGGATAGCGTCTGCAGCGGCATCTTGTGCAAACCGAAGACCCTGTTTGCCGATGTTAGGGACATCTTGGGTGTTTCTATCTGCGAAAAAGAGAAAATCTTCCTTGTTGGCGATGGTTTCTAGTTGGTCAATGGCTGCAGGGCGGTAGACGTCACAAGCGATGAGTGCTGGTTTGTAGCCTTTTTTGCGCAAGTGATGAGCAAGCTTGCCTGTGCTTGTTGTTTTACCAGAGCCATGAAGGCCGACGAGCAAAATCCGAAGAGGGCGTTTTCCCGAGAGCTCAGTGCTTCCTTCGCCTAGGAGAGTGACCAGCTCATCGTGAATGATTTTGATGATCTGCTGACCTGGGGTGACAGATTGTAAAACTGCTTGGCCGATACAAGCTGCTTTGACGCGTTCGACGAAGTCACGAGCAACTTTAAAGTGAACATCTGCAGAAAGAAGAGCTGTACGCACTTCTTTCAAAGCTTCTTCCATATTTTCTTCGGTTAGCTTGCTAATTCCGCGGAGGCTGCGCAAGGCTTGGCCCATTCTGTCTTTGAGGCTTTCGAGCATAGGTGTTCTTTATTTTTAAACTTTAAATGATTTTGGTGTTTTTATTGATCGGCGTTAGGGTCTACACATTTTGAGCCGCGAAGAGGTTCTTTGGTGTCTATGATGACGGGGTGCTTCTCCGCTTCTTGGGCGTTAATTTCAATCCAAGACTCAAGTTCTGAGGGAACGTCAACATCCGCCAAAATGGCTTCGACAGGGCACTCTGGTACACAAGCGTTGCAGTCGATGCAAGTGTCTGGATTGATGTATAATATGTTTTCACCTTCGTGAAATGCTTCAACTGGGCAAACAGCTGCGCAGTAGGTGAATTTGCAGTCGACACATTTTTCGGTAACGACGTATGTCATGGTAAATTAATTTTAGTGATAAATTTTTAGAAATAATAGGAATCGCGGAGCCTAGGGTGTGGATTGTCTGTGGTCAAGCTCAGGAGGGTCAATTTTGTTGTCAGATAAAAAGGTTGTTTGGATAGGATCTTTCTAGTATTGAATGCTTTAGAGTTTTTTCGATATGAAAGGTCTTTTCTTTGCTTGTATGGCGTCTATCGGGTTTGTGTTTACTTCATGGGGAGGCATTGGGTGGAGTGCTCCGGTTGTTATTGAAGAAGATCGAGGTAGTGATTGGACACCCCTTGAGTGTGCTAAGGTCCTTTGTATCCGATTAGTTCATCTTCATCAAAGGTTGGGGTTTGATTCTGTGATTTCTGGAAATTTTTTTGAAGCTCAAATCCGAGCAACGGAGTTAATTGCCTTGAGAATAGTTCACATGCTGCGCCACGATGGTCATCATGGCGATTTGGATGATATTGCTCCGCCCACTGAATTGAGAAATGTAGATCCAAATTCAGGGCTTTATAGGCGGCTTCGCGAAGCTGAGTTCGGTGATCTTGAGGGAGGGCAGTCTATCACAGAGTACGCGCAGTCGCTCACTCATGCGGATCTTGTAAGTATAGAGGCTCACATAAATGACTTGCTTTATTGGGTCCAAAGTAGAGTAGGAGACTACGCCAACCAAGAGGTTGATGAGAATCTTTTTCTTGATGCCGATCTTTTAAACGCTTTGCTTCGCGTAAGATCGATCTTTACTCGAGTGAGTGAGTTTGTTCAGCGGGAAATAAGAGAAGCTGATGATGAGCCTGCCCCTGTTCATGCAGCAGAAGATATGCATGCTGGAAGTGATGCATCTACATTGTTTCTTATTACTTTGGGTTACTGCTTTTTGCACAGTTCTTGATTAACTTGGTTTGCGGTGGCGTTCGGCTGTCCAGGCATGATAGCGAGGTGCACTGTGAGCAAAAGGCTCAGGTTTTTCAATTTTCTTTAAGATGTCTTTTTTGCCTAAAAGTTGAGGAAGTTTGGTAAGGGTGTATTCAGTGGGAGATGCCTTTTCAGGGAGGTCCTTATTGCGTTTTGCTTGAGGAAGGTAAAAGATGCCACCTGTTAGCTCTTCAAGTCGAGATCTTTCAACTTCTTCAATAGCCAGGTATTGAGAGGGTGCTAAAATGCTAAGGAGGTTCCAGCGCTTATTGCGCGATTCACTGATAATGTGGAATGGGTAAGCTGCTTCTTGTGCGTATTCTAATTGAGCTGCTAGAATCGTGAGACTTTCGTATTGATAGAGTGTTGCTTGAGGCAGTGTATTGGCAGCTTGCCATGCATGAATTGTCATTGCTGCAACTCGAGTGCCTAGGACGGAGCCTGGGCCAGAACAAACAAGAATGCATTCAATGTTGTTGAGCGTGAGCTTGGCTCGCTCGAATACTGACTCTAGAAGTTGAGGTATAGATTCAAGCGCAGGAAGTTGGGTGCTCTCTAGGCTAAGCCATGTGCCCTTTTGACAGATGCCTACAAAGACGGTTGACCCGCTTGCGTCGATCACAAGGCAGCATGCATCGTGAAGTTGTTTCATGCTCTTATGAAGGGCGAATTATTACTTTGCGTCAAGATCGACTAATCGTAGCGCTTTCTGAGGTTGGTTGGTAAAATGCCTAACTCTTCTCGATATTTTGCAACCGTCCTGCGTGCGATATCGATATTTTGCTCGGCGAGTATGTTGGCTATTTTCTGATCGCTGAGGGGTTTCTTAGGGTTTTCTGCTTCAATGATATGAGCAATTTCGTCCTTAATAGAAGTATTTGCAAGAGCCTCACCATCACCCTTGGTGTAGCCTGAAGTAAAAAAGAACTTGAAGGGGACAACGCCATGGGGCGTCTCCATGTATTTGTTGGCGATGGCTCGGCTGACGGTTGTTTCGTGAATACCCAATATGTCAGCAATTTCGCTCATTTTGAGTGGGTGCAGGGCGGAGACACCTTTGTGAAAAAAGTCACCTTGGTGTTTGAGTATTTCTTGGGTAATACGCTCGAGTGTTTGCTGACGCTGTTCGATAGCGTGTATGAGGTGTTTGGCTGAGCGAATCTTATCTCGAATGTATTCTTGTTCTTTCGCGTCGACTTTGCCTTGGGCTACTAGGTCCTTGTAAATGCGGCTTAAGCGAAGTTTAGGGATGTATTCATTTTCTAGTACGATGCTCCAGGTGCCATCATCTTTGTGAATGCGAACATCGGGCATAACGATACGGTTAGTATCTTCTGCAAATTTTCGGCCAGGAGAAGGATCCAGTGTGGCAATGAGTTCAAGGGCTTTTTGCACCTGGTCAATGCTGTGTTCTGTGTGTTTGGCTAATTCCGGTATGCGTCGCCTTAAAAGGAGCTTGTAGTGGTCTTTGAGGATGGTGGTGGCAAGGGTGTTTTCTTTACCTGTTAGCTTAAGTTGATAGAGAAGGCTCTCTTGAATATTTTTGCAGCCAAGGCCAGGTGGGTCCAAGCGTTTGAGTAATTCGCACGCGCTTTCGACAGATTCTAAAGGGATTTCAGCAAGTGTGGCTATTTCATCGAGAGAAGTTGTAAGGAAGCCGTGATCGTCAAGACTTCCAATAAGATAAGTAAATGCTGTACGCTCGCCTTCTGTGAGATTGGCCATGTCAGCCTGTTGGATGAGATGGTCTTGTAGGGAGGTTTCGCTTACGAGAGAATTAAGCATATGCTCTCGCCTGCTGGCATCCTCACTAGAGTAGCTGTATTGTTGCTTCTCTTCAGAAAAGTGTTCGCGCCAGTCTTCATCGAGTTGTTGAAGAATACGGTAATCCTCATCAAAGTTCATTTCTTCAGAGCTTTCACGCTCATCTTTATTCTGAGGAGATGCCTCCGCATTTTCAATGCTGACCCCAGCCATGGGGAGTTCTTCGAGGACCGGGTTTGTTTCCAGTTCTTCTAGGATGACGTCTCGAAGCTCCAGTGCTGGGGCTTGAAGGATTTTAAGAGACTGGCGTAGTTGTGGCGCAAGAACCTGCGTTTGAGAGAGCTTTTGTACTTGCTTAAATCCAAGCGTACTCATGCTTTTGCTAATGCCTTTTCTTTGCGCGGGGTGCCAAATTTCTTGGCCCAAAGTTCTGCAGCCTTATGCCCTTTTTTCCCGTACAAATCTTTTAGATAGATGGCCATTTTTTCATTAGTTGGACCATAGCCATCACGATAAAGGTGTAGCTCGAGTGCTGTGAGCATTTTCTCAGCAGATTGATATCGGTCTTCTCGAGGCCGTGCAAGTGCTTTGTGTAAAATAGCATTGAGCTCGGGGTCGATTTCATCCCGAAGCTCTGTAAAGTCAGGAAGATCCATTGTGAGGATGTTTTTGCGAGTTTCTTCAGGGTCTCGCTCTTCAAAAATGTGATAGCCAAGTAGCAGTTCGGAGAGAATAATGCCGCAGGAAAAAAGATCAGCCCTGTGGTCTGTAACCTCCATGCGCGCTTGTTCAGGAGATAAGTATTCGTCTTTTCCTGCAATGACTTCGCCTTCCTTATTGTACATGAGGTTGCGTGCTTTTGCGATACCAAAGTCAGTAAGTTTTACGGCGCCTTCATCTGCGAGTAGGATGTTCTTTGGGTTTACATCTCTATGGACGATGCCTAAGGGCCTTCCTCTGCGATCCCGTTTTGTGTGTGCGTAGGCAAGAGCTCTGCATAATCGAGATACAATGAATACTGCTAGTTCTACTGGGACGTATTGGTCCGTTTCGAGGTGGTGGACGAAGAATTCTTCCATACTGTCACCGCTAACATACTCCATGACCATATAGTATTGGCCATCTACCTCGCCGAGGTGATAGGTTTGGACAATATTTGTATGAATGAGGTCTGCAACGAGGCGAGCTTCTCCATTAAAGTTTTCTCGAAACTCCTTGATGGATGAAAATTCTTCGCGGATGATTTTTATGGCAACCTGTTTTTGAAATTCATCCACACCTTTTTGAAGCGCTTCGTAAACGATGCCCATGCCTCCTTCAGCAATGATCCGAACGAGTTCATACTCCATAACGTCGGATATGTGTGACAGCGTTTTTTTCACGATCTTTATATTTGATAAGTGTGCTCTTTGAAATACAAGTACAAGCTTAATATTTAGTCAGAAATGTGTTTTAGTAGGTCCGTCGATATATCCAGTAGTTTAGCTGCTTTTTTAGGCTCACCATCAGATAATACTACAGCAGCTCCAGCATAGTCACTGCGGTAAGACTTTATTCGGAGTTTAAGGGTTTCACGCAGATCTTCATGGGCTCCTTTTAGAGCATCTTTAATATTGTCCTCTGTGATGAATGAGGCTCCCTTCGCTTCCATACATGCAATCTCTATACATCCTGCAAGCTCTTCATGATTTCGCCTCCACCGATGTTCTTTTAAGGCTAGTGTGGCAGACTCAGTTAGGGTGAAGGATTGTCCTGCGTGTTTTTCATTGATCGCAGTGATGTATTGTTCTGTAAGGGGTGTAATATCCTCTTTGCAATCGTTGAGACTAGGAACCTTTAGCTCAGAACTGCCCATGATGAGGTAGAGACTGTCTTGGATGATACCTTGCTCGTAGGCAGTTTCAATATCTTGGTGAATGCAGAAAACAAAACGAGCATCATAGGTAGCGTTTGCAAAGGGTCCTGTTTTCTTGTGAAGCTCAAAAATTAAATCCTGCTGTTGATGTGACAGCTCTTCTGCCTCAATAATAAATAGCGTAAGTTCTGAACATTGCTTTTGCTCTGCTGCTTGAAAGGCCTTTTTGATGCTTTCCTCAGAGATATCCTCGGGCTCAAATGTTTGAAATAGAGAGCCTTTGCTTGTCCCAAAGCATTCCAGGTCTTGACTGATGGTTTGATAGGGCAGTCCCTTTTCACCAATTAATATAAGACTTGATTTGAAGTTACGTCGTTCGTGAAGCTTGAGGGCGAAGTCCCTAGATGCTTGAGCTTTGCAAGGCATGGATTTGAATGCAAAGGGGAGGTCTACTTCATTTTCCTTGGTCGCTGCCTTAACCTCTTGCTCTGGAGGCTCATTGTTTGTGAGTAGGTTTTTAGCGCACTTGAGTAAGCCAAATATATTGAGCGGTTTTACGAAAACCCCTCCAATGCCTTCGTTGATGAGTTTGCGGACTTTCTCAGTATTTAAATATGCCGATACGACAATAAAGTGAAGATCTGGGTACTTTTCTTTAGCTTGCTGAATGAGCTCCATGCCTGTGATATCAGGCATTTTTTCATCAGTGATTACCAGGTCAACTTGGTTTTCCTCAAGAAATTTTAAGGCTTCTTTAGGGTCTTCTTTTGCTATGATAGAGTGATGCGTTTGCTGAAAAACATCGGCAAGCAAACTACAGAAATCATGGTCGTCGTCGATAATCAGTATTGTTTTAGGCATGATTTAGTTTTGGCTAGGTTTAGCGGTGAGCGTTTGTGTTTCTTCAGTTGGTTCTATCTTGTTTTCAAGCCCTGCTTCTTGGAGGGATCTATTTTCAATGTTGGATAGTTTTTTCAGGGCAATCATGATGCTGCGCATCGAGCTTATGTGCCATAAGATGGGAGCATTAAGGAGGTTTTCCCAGTAGGATACAATCGCAGGGCTTAAGTAATAACCTGTGCTCATGAAGAAGCACCCATCTCTTTGGGCAAAAGGAATAGTCCACGTCATGTAGCACTTTCTTAGGTCACAGCCCTTGGGTAATTCATCAAAGGTATAATGACGTAAGTCAATAAGGCCAACATCATGATTTTTGAGCGTATATTCAATGAGTTCGTTTTCTTCTAAGGCTTTTTGTTCAAAGATAAGTGCAGTTAGTATGGATGCACTTTCAAAGTTTCCAGACTCAACCATTTGACGCATTTTTTCGTAGGCGATCTCAAGTGCATCGTTGGAGATCAGGTTTGCGTCAACTAAGGCAGACCCGAGTAGGCGATTGCAGCGGATGACGAGGGCACGCTCTGCTGTGATCTCTGGGGTTTCAACAAGTTCAGGCATATTCTTTCTGTTAATGAATTTAAGGACCTTTTTCAAGGCTTAGATGTTGGAGGCTTTCACTAGGGGAATTGGGGCCAGGCGCATCTTTTTTAAAAAAAAGAGATTCTCGATAACGTAAAATCATAAGATTATTTTCCCATGCTGTAAAAGGGTGAGGCAGTGTCATACCTTGAGCCTCTTGGATGAGCCATTCAGTAAAGCGTGCGCCAGACCTGTGAACGAGTGGATATCCGCCGCCGAAGCGTGGGTTGATGTCCGTTACTGCTAAATGGCTTGAAAGGGTATCGAAAAATACTTGAATGGTCATTGGCCCGTAAGCACCTGGGAGTGCTTCTGCGATTTGAGTGCCTAGCTCGATGAGCACTTGGTTGCGTACGGTAAGGCCTTGGGATACTTCTCCTTCTTGAACACGAATGCGTGCATGAGGGATGAGTGTAACGCAATGTCCTTGCATGTCTACGTAGGCATTGAGTGTGTATTCGTTTCCATTTAATAGAGGTTGAATGAGCCAGTGGTCTGGGATGTTACGAATGTCCTGTGGCTTTTTTAGCATCTCAATACCACGAGAGCCGCTTCCTGTAGGCGATTTGGCAATTAATGGAAACTCCGTAAATGGCATGTCAGCTTTGGCATACTCTGCTCGAAGGGTAGGTGGTGCCTGGAAATTATGCTTTGTGAGCCAAGCTTGAGTCTCCCATTTGTTGTTGCAGATGTGAAAGCACTCAGATGAACAGGTGGCTATTTTAGCCTGAAACACATTCGGGTTTTGGTTTAAAAAGGCAATATCATCTTCTCTTGTGGGGATGATAAGATCAATCGACTCCCTTTGACATAATGCCTGTATTTTTTCAAGACAGGTAGGGTGCGTTTGTTTGGGGATGGTATAAAAACGATCGCATAGCTGTCCTGCCGGTGCGTAAGCGTCTGCGTCGACCCCAACAATGCGATTTGCATTGGAGCTTTCACGGAAGGCTTTTACAAGGCCCCCTTTTGCGCTCACCGAGAGTATGAGAACATTGAGTGGGTTGCCTGAGTTAGCTGAGCATGAGGGGGAGGTCTTTGGCATAAACCAATATCTTTAAATGCTAGATTAAAATGCAGTAGAAGACAAAGCAAAAAGCCCCTCATAAAAGAGGGGCCTTTTGCTTTGGGAACGTAGGTGCGTCCCGCGAATGATTATCCTAATAGTCTAAGAGCAATTTGCGATGTTGCATTCGCTTGTGCAAGCATGGCCGTGCTGGACTGAACGAGGATGTTGTAGCGAGCAAACTTCGTTGACTCAGAAGCAACATCGGTGTCAGCAATACGGCTATTAGCAGCTTCAAGATTTGTGCGGTTAATCGTGAGCATTTCACTAGCGAACTGCAGACGGCTGGTTTCAGCGCCATTTTGAGCACGTGAGCCAGCAACGTTTTGGATAGCCGTTGTGATCGTGCTAATCGTAGTAATGGCGGCAAGGTTTGCAGCACTTGTAATAGCAGTTACATTAGTATTGAGGTTAGTAATAGTAATGCCAACTGACTGTGATCCGTCTTCGGATGTTTTGACGCTCGATTGGCTACCAGTACCAAAGAGAGGAACGCCATTGAACTTTTCAGTAATAATGCTGCTCAGCTGATCTTTTAGTTCAGTGAACTCAGTCTCATAGTTAGCGATGTCATTGGTGCTCTTGGTAACATCTTGAGACAATGTTTTAAGCTCAGAGATACGTGTCAATATGGATGACGCTGTTTCCATTCCACCGTCCTGTGTTTGCAGGAAGGAAATTGCATTGGAAACGTTGTTCATGACAGCATCTGTACGAACAAGAGCAGAACGCATTTTCATGGATACAGCTAATCCACCAGCATCGTCAGCTGGGTCCTGGATGCGCATACCGCTAGAAAGACGGTTCAGGCTCTTTTGTAGGAGAGCATTATTTGCATTGAGGTTAGTCGATGCAGTGGTAGCTGCAGGGTTTGAATTAATAACGAGTGACATAGTATCTTCCTTGATTTGGGGTTAATAACTTTTAACTTTGCAAAACGCCCCACGAAGGGAGGAGACGCTTTGCTTGGACATCCTTGTCCGTGATGTGCACATACATCGACCCCGAGCACGGCGACTTGAGTGAAATTTTCAAATTTCCACCTATTTCCAGTGGATTATTTTGCAACTCTCTAATTTTGAGATGCTTGCAATTTTGTTTTTTGTTGTAAGTCGTTTTTTAGCCATTGTAGTTCGTGGATTCAGTCTTTAACAGCTTGACAGCTGAAGCGGGCAGCTCATATACCTAAAGTTAAAACAGTTAGGTATATTTTCATGGCTAATATCAAATCATCCAAAAAAGACATTCGTCGCATTGCAAAACGCACCGAGGCTAATCGCCACGTAAAGAGCCGCTTAAAGACGCTCGCTAAGAAAGTGCACCTATTCGCCTCTCAAAATGAGGCTGGCAAAGCTAAAGAAGCTGCTGTAGAATACTCTTCAGCCTTAGATAAAGCTGCAAAGCGTAATATCATTCACACAAACCGCGCTAACCGTCAAAAGCAAGCAGTGGCCAAGCACGTTTTTGCAGCAGCAGAGTAAACTTTCCTCCCATCCATCCCATCCCAGCCCTCAGAAGCCTTGTGCTTTTGGGGGCTATTTTTTAAGTTGTTTATAGCAAGGGCCTTGTGGGCCTTTTGGGTCCCTGTAATTTGAATTTGTAGTCAAAATGAGCTATACTATGGCTACAGGAGGATAGGATTATGATAGGTATTGATGGAGTTAGTGGAGGGCGCGTTAACACTCAAGAGACGCAAGGCCCAGAGAAGAAGACTTTTTTGGGTCGTCAAGTTGATGCAGGTACAGGTCAGGAGCCTAAGGCTCAAAAAGAAACAAGTAGACCTTCTGTAGTTGATCGTGCAAAGAGTGTATTCTCTTTTGAGGTCGACCATACTTCTTCAATTAATGCAGGCTTTGATAAAAACCTTGGCCATGAGGATCGCTACCAAGCTGTTTTCAGTGTTGTTAAAGACAGGTATGCAAGTGGGTCTGAAAAGATGCGTGCCTTTAAGGCTATGAGCGAAATGGGTATGGACAATGAGTGCCCTAAGGACCTTAAAGAAAAGATCGTTCATACACTAATAACTGCCTCTCAGGAAGATAGAGGTAATTTGCTTTTGGCACGTATGGCATTTAGGTGTGCGCAAGATACGGATGCTTCAGGGGCTGCAGAAAAGAATTTGTTTGGTGTCTGTGGTAAGAAAGGCGTTGACCCTCAAAATATACCTGAACTTAAAAGGCAGTCTTTAACCGTGGTAAACAATTCGGGTGTTAAGGGCCGTTAAGCCGTTGTATACCTTTTCCTTGAAGTTCAGTTATCTCCTTGTAGCATGCGAGCATGCCATTCATTGGGTTTCCTTCACCGCTTCTTGGAGAGCAAACATATCGCCTTACCGTATTTGCTGCGCAAGCAGGTGTAATCGTTCTTGAAAAGCCCCCTGGCGTTCTTGTTGATCGGCACCCTTGGTATCCTGATTCCCCTTGTTTGACGGAAGCTTTGCAATCACAGTTGGATGCTGATAAGCCTGAGCTGGATCGTTTTGCCCTTAAGCATGTTCGACCGGTCTATCTTTTAGATCCAGAGGTGAGTGGGGCTGTTGTTTATTGTGGCACGGCAGATCTATCGGCAAAATTTCGCAATGATTATGGCTCAAATGTGTGCATGCTACGGTTTCAGTTTTTAGCTAGAAATGTACGTCCTGATACAAAGCCCTTTACTTGTGAGCTTCCATTGGCTGTTCATGCAAAAAAGAATGAACTTCTTGTTTCTCACCGCACTGGCAAACAGGCTAAAACATGCTTTCGCCATCTTGAAAGCATAGGGCCTTATTCTTGCTGGGAAGCTCTTGTTCCTTACTATCGCTTACATCAAGTTCGTTGTCATGCTGCTGAATGTGGTCTTCATATTGTTGGTGAAGATTTATACACCCAAGAGCCCTTACCATACCTTTCTCAATTTAAGCGTCGCTACAAAGGTCGCTCTCAAGAAAGGCCTCTTTATCCGGGTATTTACCTCCATTTAGCCGAGGTTCAGATGCCTGCATTGGGTCATCCAGTCGAAATACTGCCCCCTCAAAAGCTCAAAGTTGCTCTTGAGCGTCTAAGTAAGATGCATGCGTTATAAACATTTCGAAATCCTTTGCGAAAAAAAGCTTTACTAGCTGTATCATTTGTTAATGATGCTTGGACTTTCTGAAAGCCGAAAGATTGTAAGTATAAATATATGGGTAACTTAAAGAAGAAGCGTCGTCTCAAGATGAACAAGCACAAGCGCCGTAAGCGTTCACGCGCTAATCGCCATAAGAAGCGTCCGGCATAATAGCTTTGTTTCATATTTTCTTGAACATTAGTATTTAACAAAATTATGGCTGGGGTTGGTAAGTTACTCAAGCAGGCTCAAAAGATGCAGAAGCAAGTCGAGGCAATGCAGGCGGGCCTTGCTGAGACCATGCTCGATGTTAGCTACGGCGGTGGTGCCGTAGCGATCCGGGTAAGTGGGTCTGGTGAGTTTCATGAAGTCACTCTCAGTGAGGATCTTATAAAAGAAGACAAGGCCCTCATTGAGGAGACTCTCCTCGGCGCCATTCGCGAGGCTTCTCAAAAAGCCCGCGAATATGGCGAATCAGAGATGGAAAAAGCCACCGGCGGCTTCAATCTCCCCGGTATGCCCGGCCTATAATTTTTAACCTTTTGGCGAGATGACGCCGGCCTTCGACAAGCTCCAGCAAGTCTTAAAAAAGCTCCCTGGGCTTGGGTTTAGGTCGTCCGAGCGCTTGGCTTTGCACCTTCTGCTTGAAAAACCAGCATCTCTACCGATTTTGGTGAATGCTCTCCAGGAAGCAGCTGGCAAGGTTGCTCGCTGTAGTACGTGTGGCAATCTTGCTGAAGAAGCTCGTTGTACCCTGTGTGAGGATCCATCCCGGAATTCCACGGTTTTATGTGTGGTAGAACACGTTCCGGACCTATTTTCTATGGAGCGTTCGGGGGCTTTCCCTGGGTACTACCACGTTTTGCATGGCAAGCTTTCTCCGATACAAGGTGTTGGTCCTGAAGATCTTAATTTTGGTTCCCTAAGAGCTCGCCTAGAGGCCGGCACAATCGAAGAGCTTATTTTGGCGCTACCTAATGACATTGAGGGCGAGGCAACCTGCCACTACATCCAGGAGGAGATTGTCGGTAACCGGCCCATCCAGGTTACGCGTATCGGCTTTGGCCTACCTAGCGGGGGAGATGTCGTCTATGCGGATCCTGCAACCCTCCGAAGTGCCCTCGAAAGTCGAAAACACTTTTAGTGACGTTTCTACTCTCTTTTTGTATTGCAAAAGCCTTTGCTTAGCACATTTTTTACACGTCCTTGCGGGCGTAGTATAGTGGTAATACGTGAGCTTCCCAAGCTTGAATCGAGGGTTCAATTCCCTCCGCCCGCACCAATTACTTTTCCTGGAGCGAGTGTACCTTATTCCACAGTGTGGTTTTGAGCTCTTCGAGCCCCTCTTCGCCGATGCAAGATATTGGCTGTACGGCAACGTCTGGATATTGTTTCTTAAAGCGTGCTAGGTGCTTAACGGCAGCTTCTTCGTCCATTTTGTTTGCAGCAACAAGACGTGGTTTTTGGAGGAGGGCTGGGTTGTAGAGCTCGAGTTCCTTGAGCAAGTCAACGTAGTCTTGGAGGGGATCTCGCCCGTCTTCGCCAGCCATATCCAGGATGATGACGAGGACTAAACAGCGCTCGATATGCCGTAAGAAGCGGTGTCCAAGGCCACGATTTTCACTGGCGCCTACGATGAGCCCTGGGATGTCTGCCATGCGAAGGCGTCCATAACAATCAGGATAATGGATAATGCCGACACTGGGAAATAGAGTGGTGAAGGGGTAGGCTGCTGTTTTGGGATGAGCTTCGGTGATCATCCCAATTAAGGTAGATTTTCCAGCGTTAGGAAAACCCACAAGCCCGACATCGGCCATGGTTTTCAGCTCGAGCTTGAAATGGCCCTCTTGCCCAGCTTCACCGTGGGTAAATTGCCGTGGGACTTGGTTTACTGAAGATTTAAAGTGCGTATTGCCAAGGCCACCTTTACCTCCCTTGAGGAGGACAACGCGTTGCCCATGCTCGAGCAATTCGAGGACTTCACGGCCTGTATTAAGATCGTAAATAATCGTTCCCGGTGGCATAGGAAGCTCAACGGCATTCCCGGATGCGCCTGTTTTTTCTTGGCCCTCGCCCGTTCTGCCATTGGGCGCTTCATAGTGGCTTTTGAAGTGGTACTTCGTCAGGTCCGAGACATTGTGATCGCAGACGACGACAATATCTCCGCCCCGGCCGCCATCGCCACCATTAGGCCCTCCTTTAGGGATATACTTTTCACGGCGGAAGCTCATGCATCCATCCCCACCTTTGCCCGCTTTGAGCTGAACTTTAATCTCGTCAAAAAACATAAATGCCTCGTATTTAAGTGCCTCCTAGAAGAAAGCTTTTTGAAAAAACTGCAAAATAAAAAAGCTTACCCATCCGGGTAGCTTAGTTGATTAGGAAAGAGTGGTGGTGGGAGAGCGATTCGAACGCTCGAAGGGGAAGCCCCGACAGATTTACAGTCTGCATCCTTTGGCCGCTTGGATATCCCACCGTAGGAAGGTGAGGCAAAAGCCTCACAGCTGCTTAAAAAACAGTGTCAGTGAGCGTAGGGAGCTTGAGCGCTTTGCCAAGCTTTTTTTACTGCATTTTTGAAGGACTTGCCCTATACAAGGGGTGGACTGCCATTTGCTGCCCATGAAGCGCTCTGAACTCATCCATCTTGTCCGGGCTAAGTTCCCGCCCCTTTCACTCAGCCACTGGCATGATTGGCTCCGCTGGCGCTTTAGTGACGGGGAGCGTTTCCTCATCCTCTGCATGATCGCGGGGACTGCCTGCGGCCTAGCTGCTGTTTCATTTCACCTGTCACTGCACTACATTTTCTACTTTATTTGGGATTTTATGCTCGGGCTAGACCCGCTTTATTTTGTGATATTTATGCCCTTAGTGCCTGCCCTGGGGGGGCTTATCGCTGGCATTATCCTCACAACGCTTGCCCCTAACGCCGCGGGTAGTGGCATTCCGCAGACAAAAGTCGCCTATTATCGAGACTTTGGGATGATCAGCCTTCGCGAGGGTATTTACCGATTCTTGCTTGGGTGCATTTTTGTCGGCTCAGGTAATAGTCTCGGTCGTGAAGGGCCGACGGTTCACATGTGTGCGGCTATTGCTTCTAGCCTGGGTCGCTTTTTTGGCCTAGCAAAACAGCGCGTTCGGGCCATGGTTCCGGTTGGCATGGGGGCAGGGATCGCTGCAGCTTTTAATGCTCCAATTTCTGCTATCACCTTTGTCTTTGAAGAACTCCTTGAAGATTTCAACAGCCGCGCTCTGGGTGGCATCTTGATGGCTGTAGTTGTGGCTGCTGTTGTCGAGCGAAGTCTTCTTGGCGAGCACCCCACCTTTATTATTGGCGCTATGCCAGAGTCTGGGCTTTGGATGCTCGTCTGCATTCCTTTAGGGCTTGCTGCGGGTCTTTTGGGGCATTTCTTTGTCATTGGACTCCTAGATATGCGTCATTTTTTTAAAGATCGCTTACCCATACCTGCCTGGATGAAGCCTGGCCTAGGGGGGCTTGCTGTTGGGATTATTGCAACAGCTGTTTTTCTCCTTACCCAAGAAAATGGTGTTTTTAGTATTGGCTATGGTAATGTCGACCTTGCTCTTGGTGCAAAGCTCACCGGGATGACGATGCTCTATCTCTTCGTTGGTAAATTTATCGCAACCATTTTTGCCTATGCAGCAGGGGGAAGTGGGGGCCTTTTTTCTCCAGCACTCTTCTTTGGTGGTATGGTCGGTGGCGTGTTTGGTGTTCTCCTTAAGCTCATCTTTGCAACGCCCGATACCGTGGTTGCAGCCTGTGCTCTTTTGGGTATGGGAGCTTTTTTTGCCTCCATTATCCGATGCCCACTCACATCGATTTTCATCATCTTTGAGATGACGCTCAACTACTCGTTGATCCTACCTCTGATGGTAGGCAACATGATTGCCTATTTCCTCGCAGCACGCTTAAAACCAGTTTCCATTTACAATGCACTCCTCCTGCAGGATAAGATTAACCTCCGTTCACTGCCGAGCTATCGAGGCCCTCAAGATTATCGCAACCTCCCTGTCAGTGCAATCATGACTTACGATACCCTCAATCTCTATGCTTATATGAGCGCAGGGGAAAACTTGGAGCAAATGGGCGAGCGCCGGCACCGTGCTTATCCTGTTCTCAATGAAAATGGTGGTTTCTTAACCATGTTAACACATCCTGAACTTGAGCTCTTAGCAAAAAACCACCCCAAAGAGCCTATTAGCGATTTAATTGCGACAGATAAAGACGTCGAGTCCGTCCACCCGGAGACATCTATCCAGCATGCAGCCCGTATTTTTGTCGATAAGGAACTGCTCTATGCCCCTGTCTTAAGCAAGCTCGATGCGCGGCGCCTACTTGGCATCGTCACACTGCACGACATTACGCGCCAGCATTGCCTAGTCGAAGACTCTGTCGACAATGCTTAAACAACTGAAGCAAAGCGTATTTTAGTAGTAGTACTTGATGTACGCTTTCTTGCGTAGACCCTCGAGCCAGCGCTCTTGGGCCTGCTGCGAGAGTTGATTTGAGAGCATGTCTTCAATATTGCTGCGTACGAGTTCCAGATCCTTGGTTCCCGCCTTTCGCTTGTCTTTAACGAAGATGAAAAAAGTCGACTTGCCTACGACGATAGGGCCGGTATGCTCGCCAGGTTTTAGAGCGAAAGCACGATCCGCGATTTCTCCGCGTAAGTCTTCTTTGCTGACCCAGCCCCAGTCTCCACCATCCTTACGCTTCTCATCTCGACTGTGCTTGCGGGCTAGCTTTTGAAATTGTTCGCCCGTCTGTACTTTGCCTTCTTTGAACGTTGTTTCGAGAACTTTAATGGTCTCGGTGTCTTGCTCCGTTTTAAGCGTGATCATGTACATGTCGACAGCATCTTCTTGGCGAAAGAGCTGCGGGTGGTCGCGATAGAATTGCTCAATTTTTTCTGGACTGATCTCAGCTTGAGATTTTTGGATTTGGCCTCGCATGTAGCTAATGGCAATTTGATCTTCAAACTCTTGTTCAAACTGGCGCTGTGTTTTCCCTTGTGCTTTAAGGGAGGCGATGAAGGCTTTGCGATCATTGTTAAACTTGGATGCGATGTATTGATCGATTTGGCTGTCAATATAGCTTTGAGGGATTTTGAATTTAGTTTTTTCTTGTTTGTCCTTAAATGAGTTGAGGACGAGAGCTTCATCGACTAGATAACGCATCGCTTGTTGAGATAGGTTTTCGAGCCTGCGATTAAAGTCTTCAGGGGAGCGTGCCTCACGTTGCAACTGTTGCACAAAAGGGGCTACTTCCTTACGGAGTTCTTCAATGGTAATGATCTGGTCTTCAACAACGGCCGCAATGCCACCTGCATTTCCTTGTTCCCATAAACGGGGAAGGGTATTGTCGTTTCCTGGGTTTTGAGATTGAGAAAAATCAATGTCGAAATTGTTTTTGTCAGCTTCTGCGCTTGTCGCATCTGAGGAGACCAAGGGTATTTGGCTGCTGGTTGTTGTTTGAGCTCCTGTTTTGTCGGCTGCGGGTGCTTGTTGATCACTTGTGTCTTCAGCAAAAAGGTGAGTCCAAGCGGCTAAGAATCCTATCAATAAATAAATAAATGACTTCATTTCTAAATTAGTTAAACAACCCTATGATTTTCAATAAACTTGAGTATTTCTTGCAACTTTAGAAAGGGATCTTGTTGCGTCAAGCGAGGAAAACGGCCTCCTCGCTTTAAAAAATTCCCCCGTGAGCTTCGTAAACACTGGCATTTGAGCTGGTTACCTTCGGTTTCAATGCCGACGAATTCTTTTTTTTCGGCAGCACAACGGATTTTACTGAGCCAGATAAGCGCCTGAACATTTGGGGGTAATGGACCAAAGCGGTCCTCCAGTGCTTGTTCAATGGATTCCACTTCACTGCGGCTTCCTGCCATGGCTAGTTGGCGGTAGGTGTCAATCCTCAGTCGAGTCTCTCCGACGTAGGTTTCAGGAATGCAGGCATCGATGATCTCTGATTTGAATGCCTCTAACTCCTTGGATTTGAGTGCTTTAAAATCATTTTCATGGGAGCTATCTTTTTCAGTGCGTATTCCTTCTCCAAGATGCACAAAATCAAGCCGCACATGACAGCGAATCAGCCCAGCAAGGGGATCTTGACTCTTTAGGCGAGCAATGCTCTGGCGCAGGAGTTGGCAATAGAGGTCAAAACCAACGCCTGCAATATGCCCGCTTTGTTCTTTACCTAAGATATTGCCTGCTCCCCGCAGCTCGAGATCTCGCATAGCAATGCGGTAGCCGGCACCTAGTTGATTGTGTTGGCGCAGTGCACTAAGCCGCTTATGAGCGTGTTCTACCACACGGGCATGGCGGTGGAGGAGGAGGTACGCGTAGGCCTGTCGGTTAAAGCGACCAACGCGTCCGCGGATCTGGTAGAGCTGGGCCAAGCCAAAACGGTCGGCACTTTCAATGATGAGCGTATTGCAATTAGGAATATCCAAGCCTGATTCAATGATCGTTGTTGATACGAGCACATCGTGTTTTCCTTCAACGAATTGCGTCATGACGCGTTCAAGCTGAGTCTCGCTCATCTGCCCATGCCCAACGGCAACTTTCAGGTCTGGGATAAGCTCTTCCAAGCGCTGTGCGACTGCTTCAATCGTGCTCACTCGGTTATGGAGGTAAAAAACCTGCCCACCTCGCTCTATTTCATAGCGGACCGCTTGCTCAACAAGTTTTAAATCATAGCCTTTTACAATGGTTTGAATGGGGAGACGGTCGTTCGGGGGAGTCTCAATAACACTGAGATCGCGTGCGCCAACGAGGGCCATATACAGAGAGCGTGGGATGGGAGTTGCACTCATAGCAAGGACGTCCACGTGGGCTTTGAGCTCTTTAATTTGCTCTTTGTGCCGGACGCCAAAGCGGTGTTCTTCATCGATGATGAGTAGCCCTAAGTCTTTAAATGTAATGTCCTTGCTAAGGAGCCTATGTGTGCCAATGAGCACGTCTACCTTGCCTTTTTTGAGGGCTTCAGTGATAGCCTTTTGCTGCTTGGGCGTACGGAAGCGGCTTAGCATTTCAACGCTGACAGGGTAGTCGGCGAGCCGTTCTCGAAAAGTATTGAAGTGTTGTTGGCAAAGGACCGTTGTGGGCACGAGGACGGCCACTTGTTTCCCGTCCATGACTGCCTTAAATGCTGCTCTTAGAGCGACTTCTGTTTTGCCAAAACCCACATCGCCACAGAGTAAGCGGTCCATGGGTTCTGAAGATTCCATATCTGCTTTGACGGCTTGGATTGCTTTGAGCTGGTCGGGTGTTTCAGTATGAAGGAAGGCTGCTTCAAAGGATTGTTGCCAGGGGTAATCTTCTGAAAAAGCAAATCCCGGCTCATCGGCACGTTGTGCTTGGACTTGGAGGAGCTTGGCTGCAAAATCAAACGAAGCTTTTTCGGCAGCGCGCTTTGTTTTCTCCCATGTATTGCCGCCGAGTTTGGCTAACCGTGGAGAGGCTTTTTGGAAGCCGACATAGCGCGTGACTAGGTGTGATTCGTGCAAGGGTAGGTGAAGTAAGACGCTGTCTTCAAATTCGAGGGAAATCACCGTTTCGCGGCTTCCGCGGACATTTATGTCTTGAAGGCCTCGATAGCGGCAAATACCATGTTGTAGATGCACAAGATGATCTCCGTCAACAAGCTCTGAGAAATCAAGCAATTGATCCACAGCTTTATGTTGGGCTTCGCTGCGTCGCTTTTGCTTGGGCACGGTATTGCGATATCGACCAAAAATTTCCGCATCCGTGAGGACAACAAAACCGATGAAGCCTTCTAAAAAGCTCCAGCTTAGTGGGCATGGTTCTTGCCCCCAATATACTCTAAAGCCTTCCCGGAGATTGACTTGAGAAAAATCAGCCTTGAGCAGCGCGTTTAGCTTCGGGTTTTCTTCGAGGTATTCTTGGAGGCGTTTTAGCTCACCCTTGTTATTGCAGGCGAAAATGACTTTATGGCCCGACTGCTGCCATTGTAGGACTTGGTTTAAAAACCGCTCGCGTTGCTCGCGCTCAATTTCCATACGCTCGAGCCCAAGATCTGTATGCACTCCCGGCCGGTATGGTTCTAGAGACTCAAAGGTCAATTCAACGCGAGCGGCGGTTTTACCAAAAAGGCCACTTTCGCCAGTGTCTAATTCTGTTAGGCCGTACCAGGCATCCCTCTGATCAGTGCTGCGCGCATCTATTAGATCCTTAAGGGTTGCGTAGGGTAAGTCGATGGTCGTAGGTGCTTTAAGGTGTTTGGGTGCCTCCATGGCAAGTGTGGTAGACCACGGTACGACCCAGCGGACAGGGCCTTTTAAGTAGTTCCAAAAAGCAGCCGTTTGGACAGAGTTAGCACTGTATAATAGAGGAGCGAGTGTGAGTTGCGAAATGGAATTTCCTGAAGAGCGTTGAGTACTTGGGTCAAAGGGGCGAATGGATTCGATTTCGTTTCCAAAGAGGTCAACTCGGTAGGGGCGGTCAGCATTGGGGGGGTAGATATCGATCAACCCTCCTCGGATAGCATATTGGCCAGGGGCTTCGCACAGGACTTCATGATCGTAGCCGAGGTCAGTATTTAAAGATACTTTAAGTGACTCAAAATCAATAGACTTACCTTTTAAAAGGGTGATCTTTTTGGTGCCTAGTGTTTGTGTGGTAGGACACGCCCCGACCACGGCTGCAGGGGTTGAAAAGAGGATACAGGGTGTGGTAGACCACGCTTTGCTCGAGATTTCGAGAAGCTTGGATAGGGCGGTTAAGCGGTCGCAGTCGATTTCAAATCGTTGCTTGGGAAGGGCATCCTCTTGAGCTGCTTCTGGGAAAAAGTAAGGCTGAAGGGGGTTTTTCGCATGGGTGAGGGTTTGGTGTGCCCTGAAGTCTTGGGCAAGGGCTTCGAGTGCGCCCATATTAGGACCCAGTATGACCCAGGGGCCAGGGGATTTTTCGAGCATCGAGGCAAGCCAGGCGCCGTAGGCGGCTGGTGGCACGCCGGTAAAGAGGGTTGCGTCCGTGCCAGGTGGGAGCTCGATGGGCTTCATAGTTGTTTTAAGGCTTCCCGGGCAGCGTTTTCTTCAGCTTCTTTCTTGGAGCTGCCCGAACCCTGCCCATAATGAGTGCCATCAATGTGGATTTCGACAAGATAGCTTTTGGCGTGATCGGGACCCTCTGCTTGGAGGAGTTTGTACTCGATTGGAGGTGTGGGGTTTTGCTGCTGGAAGTGTTCTTGGAGCTTTCCCTTCGGGTTTTCTTTTTCAAGGAGTTGCGAGATATTTTTGGGTAGTTTAGGGTAGCAGTTAAGGACGCTGCTTTTAGTCTTTTCGTAGTTGCTGTCCAGAAAAAGGGCACCGATTAAGGCTTCCATAGTGTCCTCTAAAATAGAGGGGCGCCCACCGCCTCCTGCTTCGCGTTCTGCGGGGCTAAGGCGCAGATAGTTTGATAGATGGAGTTTTTTAGCAAGAGTGCTCAAGGTGCTGCCCTTTGCTAAAGCACTGCGTGCTTGGGCGAGGGTACCTTCGCGTTCGAGGGGGTAGGCTTGGTAGAGATGTTCGGCCAAAATGAGGGATAAGGCTGCATCGCCCAAAAACTCAAGCCGTTGGTAGTTATCTGTTTTTGAGTTTACAAACTGGGTGTAAGAGGGGTGGGTGAGTGCCGTCAACAAAAGCTCTCGGGATGCAAAGGTGTGCCCGAGTGCTGCCTCAAGGGAGGTCGTGTTGAGTGTGCCCTCCTCCACGATGTACTTTTATCTTAGAGCTTGAAGCGCTGAACAAACTCTTGAGTGATTTTTTTGTAGGCGATCGCCCCTGGGCTGAGTGGGTCATAGTCGAAAATAGACTGACCGAAGCTGGGCGCTTCACTCAAGCGGATGGAGCGGGGAACGACATTTTTGAAGACCAAATCCCCGAAGTGGGAGCGAACCTCATCGTCTACCTGGCGGGAGAGGTTGGTACGGATGTCGTACATGGTCATCAAGATGCCGCCGACTTCAAGATCGTGATTGGCGCCTGCGTGTTTTAATTTTTCGACAACGCCAAGGATTTGCTGGAGACCCTCCATTGCTAGATACTCACACTGGAGGGCGACGATTAAATAGTCTGCAGCGGCAAGGCCATTCATTGAGATGAGGCCAAGGGCTGGTGGACAGTCTAAAATGATGGCCTTGAACTTGCCCGAATTGCGAATGGGCTCTAGGCAGCTATCGAGCCTGAGGAGATAGTCTTTCTCTTGGCCAAGCTCGATCTCGATGGCTGCAAGGTCTACCTCCGAGGGGATGATGTAGAGGTTTTTGTGCTCCTCGGATTGTAGTATACGCTCTTCAACTGAGCCGTCCCCGTGCATAGGGCCGTACATGCTACCGCCCGGCTTCTTGGGGAAGCCAAGGCCGCTTGTCGCGTTGGCTTGTGGGTCAAGGTCTACAATGAGGGTGGGAATGCCCTTCATGGCGAGACCGACTGAGAGATTGATGGCTGTCGTGGATTTACCTACGCCGCCCTTTTGGTTTGCAATCGAGAAGACTTTAGCTGCCATGTGTTTGTTTTGAAAGTCCAACAAGGTTCTGGCTGAATTCGCTTTTCGAGGCGAGCTTTTATTTAACGAAAACGACTTCGGGTGGCTACTTTCCCTCTATTGGGGGGCTGGGGGCTGCAAAATAGGGGAAAAAAGGCAATGCTGTGGGCTTTTCGAAATTTCCGCTTGAAAAACTGAGCGAGCTTGCTTCTATGTAGCTTCTCTTTCCCTGAAAACGGGGCGCGGTAGCCAAGTGGTAAGGCCGGGGTCTGCAAAACCCCTATTCGTCGGTTCGATTCCGACCCGCGCCTCCACTTTTATTGATTAGCTAATGCTTCTACTTCTTTGTAGGATTCTGGTGGAGGGTGATAGGCTGGGTTGAAATCAGGTTCCCAGGAGGTTGTTTGATATAATGATCCTGAAGGCCAATAGGGTATAATGTCATTTTCTCTAACAAGTGTATCCCACATCTCTACTTTGCCGGTTAAAGGGTTGTAGAGAGCTGATACGTATTCATGCCCACCTCCCTGGCTATCATAGTTTTTGTCAGCAAAGGTAATGCAGGGTGGTTTTAGTGCATTAATTAGCAGTACATCGAGCATGGAATTATCCATCAAGCCTTGTTCAATGTAGCCGTTGAAGAGGCGCCCTAAGGTTTCACGAAGTTCTTTTGGTGTCCCTGTATAGTTGGATGCCTTTAAGTCTTCCATGATATCGGGCATTAACTCATCAAATTGGTTTGCATGTTCAGGGCCTGACATCTTGGCAGATATGTTTCGAACGACATCGCGAATTTCTTCTTCGCTTAAAGAGGTTTCAGCGAGCTTTTTTCCGGGTTTCAGGAGGATTTCGTCAACTTTTTCTTCTGGATTATTGCTTTCAATGATTTCCTGAAGCTTCGGATCATCGAGTGGCTTGATAACAAGGGCATGGCCATTGGTGCCTTCACTAACGCCGCAAGTAATATGTTCGGGAATCCTTCCAGTGCTTGTTTTAAGCTGCTGAATATGCGTTGCAAATTGACCGAAGAATTTTTTTGGATTTTCAGCTGGAGGTGGCAGTATGTCGTAATAGCTGTTTTGACTTGAAATGCGGCCGTAGTAACCGTCTAGCGTTTGTCTTTGGTCTGCGCCTGATGTGAAAAACCACTGAGGGTCTCGGTGTATTTCAGAACTGTATTGTTGTGCCGTCTTCGCAACGGAATCCATGAAGCCTGGAGTTTTTAAGATTTTTTCCATGTAGCTCATAAGTTGCTCTTTGGGTAAGTTTCGAGCTATTTTTTGGTCCGCAAAACTTCGATGGTCTGCACCTCGTTCCGTGATTTCTTGGTCTAATGTCGTTTCCCAGGCAAACATCAGGAATTCTTGCATGTCCTCATCCGTCTTGATGGAGATTTTTTCTCCATTTTTTGCATAGTAAAGCTGCCATCCACTTTCTGATGTGCGCGCTTGCTCTGAAGACATTGCATGAAATTCGGCCTGAAGTAGACCTTCCGCTACTTTTTGAAATCTTTTTCGAAGAGCCAAATTAACTTTTCTTAAGTCGTTAGGAGATGTATTACCACTATTGTTGGATTGAAGTACTTTAAGAGTGCCGTCGAGCAGTTTGTCTTTTGAGCCTGGAACTGGAGTGCTTATTATAGCTCCTTGGAGTTGGTTGATATGGTGGCCTGTGATGCTGGTTCCTGCATAACCTGCAAGCGTGTACTCCCAGGCACGGAGCATGGGGTTGCTTTCCTCGCCTTGGAATGCATCGATGGCTTGTGTGAGTTTGTGTTCTGCATTTTTGAGGCCTTGTGTGTCAACCAGAGCTTTGAGAATGCCTTCTATGGTTGTTTTTTTACCAAGACCTTGAGCAATGTCTAAAAGGATATTGTCGCGCTCGCCTTCGGGTATGCCGAGGACATTCATAGCTGCTTGGAGGCCGGGGATACTTGCTAATGGCATGCTTTGGAGAAGCTCATTTTTTCCGACTGCCATGAGGTAGGGGGCTGGTGGTGTTTTTTTAGTGTCGATCTCTATGGTGATGGGCCTTCTTAATGCCGTGATGTTGACGCTTGTTGCGATGGGCACTTCGACATTGGCGCGTTCATTGGAGACGGTTAGTGAGTCATTCTGGATGAGTTCTTTGATTTCTCTTAAGAAGCGTATAGGATCTCCATCGTGGGCTTTGATAGCAACAGATGTTGCAAAACAAGAGCCAACGTAGTCGTGTTGGCGGATTTCTGAGAGGAGGGCCGAAAGACCAGCCTGCCTCGCGTGTGAGGCGGTTACCTCTGTGTCTGGAGGCAGTTCTAAGGTTGCCCGAATTTTATCTGCGGCCTTGCTCGATTGATTGGGCGGTGCTGAGATGCTTTCTAGGAGATCTCGCAGGCCGTTTTCATTTTGAATGAGTGCATCGAGGTACTGAATCATGCGTTTATTGTGTGGGCTTTGAGGCGCATTTTCTCGATAGGCCTTTGAGTTTAACTCATCACGCATTAAGGTGGCCTTTTCGATGTCTACTTTGCCATCAGGGCTAATAACTTCTTTGGCGACTTCTTTGGCGACGGTTGCATGCCAGCTCGATGAAAAATTGTGTAAGCCACTCAATTGCTGCAAGGCAGCTTGTTGTTTTGCTGTATCAACAAGGATTGATGACTTTTCTTGAGAGACTTTGTCTTTACTGGATGATTTGGCCGTTTCAGCTATGTTTTCGTGGTGGATGTCAATAGCACTTTCAACAGCATTAGCGAGATCTCTGTGGGATAGGGCGCCTGCATCTATAGCTGTGGCATGGTTGTCTACCCATGTTTTATCGATAATCTCTTGAAGGAGTAAGTTGGCGAGTGTCTTGATTTCGCCTGCTGTAAAGGCTTGAGCGTGATTCGTTGCATCCGCGATGACAGCCTCTGCCGTTTTGTATGCCTCTATTTGGTTGTCGAGGATGTCGTTGAAAGCCTTAGTGTCTATATGGCCTTTGCTTAAAGCTTCATTCATGCGTTGAGCCCAGTCCGTTGATATGATGCCTTCCCCAAGCATGCTTCCGAGAAGGATAGCTTGCCTAGGAGATAGGTTGTGAAGGTTAACGCCTGCATGACGGACGATGTTTTGAGCATTCCTGTAAGCCTTGTCTAGGGCGGGCCTTTCATCTTGAAGAATGGGTTTTGAATCGAGTAGACGCTCAGAGGCTTGTTTGACACTGGAAAAATTAGCGCGTGTAATCCCTGTTGCTACGTGAGCGTTTTTATCTGGCCTATAGAGACAGAGCTGTTCGGGTTGGGTTTGGGCGCGAGCTAGGTGGTTAGCTGGATCCTTGCCTGAAGAGAGGCTTTGAATTGACGTGCCTGCAGGTTGCTGAGTTCGGATGAATTGAGGGCCTAGGGAGTCCATGGGGTGTTTGCTATGCTTTCCCCTTGAGTCTGTAGGGGAAATAGTTCAGCTTAAGGGTTTCCTAATTATGGAGAACCTTGTTTTATGAAGCAATTTTATATTACAACTGCTATCGACTATGCAAACGGAATGCCGCATCTTGGGCATGCCTACGAAAAGGTGCTCGCTGATGTGATTAGCCGTGTTCGGCGAATGCGTGGTGAGTCGGTTCATTTTTTGACTGGGCTCGATGAGCATGGGCAGAAAGTTCAACAGAGTGCTGAGCGCAAGGGCATTGAGCCTTTGGTTTTTTGCGATACGATGGCTGACGCTTTTAAGGCCTTATGTGTCAAGCTTGAGGTCAGTAATGATGATTACATCCGTACAACGGAAGTACGGCATAAGACCGTTGTCGAAAAGATTCTTCAGGACCTTTACGATCAAGGCGTGATCTACAAAGCTAAATATAAGGGCTTTTACAGTGCCCGCGCAGAGCAGTTTTTACAGGAAAAAGACAAGGTTGAAGGTGCGTGGCCAGAAATTTATGGCGAGGTTACCGAGATTTCTGAAGAAAACTATTTCTTTAAACTCAGTGAACATCAAGATTGGCTTATTGATTACATTAAGACGCACGAAGACTTTATCTTTCCCAAATTTCGTGCAAAGCAAGTGCTCGAGTTTTTAAAAGAGCCCCTGAATGATCTTTGTATCTCTCGTCCTAAAGAGCGCTTGAATTGGGGGATAGAGCTTCCGTTTGATGTTAACTATGTGACTTATGTTTGGTTTGATGCTCTCATCAATTACATATCTGCGGTTGGTTACGGGAGTGAGCGTTTTGAAAACTGCTGGCCTGTAGATTATCACGTTATTGGTAAAGACATTCTGGTGCCGGCTCATGCTATCTATTGGCCTATTATGCTCAAGGCTATCGGCGTTGAGATGCCAAAGTCCTTCGTTGTGCACGGTTGGTGGCTTGCTGCGGGGGCTAAAATGTCGAAGAGCACCGGTAACACGGTTGAGCCCCTCGATCTCGTCGACACCTTTGGGGCCGATGCGTTTCGTTACTTCTTAATGCGTGAGATGAATGTCGGCCAAGACAGCGATTTTTCTCAAGAGCTGTTTGATGTTCGCTATAATGTCCTTGCGAATGATTTAGGCAACCTAGTGAGCCGCTTGCTTAATATGGGACATCGTTATTGTGAGGGTACCGTTCCTGCAATGCACGTCGAAGAGGGCCCCGAAAAAGAATTGAAAGCACTCTGGGATGCTACAGGGCCTAAGGTGCTTGAGCTCTATGATGGTTTGCAGTTTCATACAGCGCTCGAAGATATTTTTAAATTTATCGCAGGGGTGAATCGCTATGCTGAAGTGCGAGCGCCTTGGAAACTTGCGAAGTCTGAGAGTGCTGAAGATCGTAAGCTGCTGGAAACCTCATTGGCCGTCATGGCTGAAGGTTTGCGTTTGGCAAGTGTATTGCTTGCTCCCGTGATTCCATCGACATCTCGTCGTATCGAAGTCTTGCTCGGCCTTCCTGAGGTGATGGCTTTCGAAGGGCAGCTCGATTGGTCTGATTGCTTGAAGGGTAATACCCTCGGTGAAAAAGTTATTCTATTCCCTCGTCCTGAATTGGCAAAAGCGTAAATGGAGGTTATTGACAGTAAGCAGTTCCCGGAGCGCAGCAAAGAAGCGCTCGAGCAGTTTTTAGCTCACTGCCAGCTTCTTGCACGCAAACGGGGCAGGGCACAGCTGGTAAGTATCTCACTCGACGTCAAACATATTGATCCCTTAGCTGTATTGCAGTCCATTTATGAACCTTCAGAGGCACATTGTTACTTAGAGCATCCAACGTCCGAGGAGGCTATTGCAGGGGCTGAAGCCGTTGCTATGGCAACCTTTTCAGGGGAAGATCGCTGTGAGTGTGTCCGCGCCTGGGCAGAGTCTATTTTAGATAATACCGTTGCCATCGGTGATATCGAAGGCCCTTTCAGTGGGCCGCACTTCTTTTGCAGTTTTACTTTTGAGGATACGGCTCCTGAACGAAATGCTGAAGGAGTTTTGGGTTCTTTTGAACCAGCAACCGTGTTTGTGCCTCTTTGGCAAGTAGGGCGTAGCGGTGGGGCTTATGTTGCGGTTGCTAATGTCTGGGTTGAGCCTGATGGCGACGTTCGTCCTTGGGTTGAGCGCGTGTGGCAAGCTCATGCAAAGTTTTCTGCTTTTGATTATGCGGGCTTTGAGGAATCGCCTACTTCGGCTGACAGTGAAGTTCATTGCCAAGAAGTGAGTGATGGCATGGATCACCAAGCACGTGTCGCTTCGGCGGTTGAGGCTATTCGCTCTGGCGCTTATCAAAAAATTGTACTTGCCCGTGCACTCGATTTGGTGAAGGAGACTCCGTGGAATCCTTTAACTTCTTTACATGTGTTGCGTCAGGAATACCCAAGCTGTTTTGCTTTTTCTTTTAGTGCTGGAAAGGGGGAGAGCTTTGTAGGGGCAACGCCAGAGAAAATATTACGCATGCGTAACGGCAGGGGGTTTACTGAGGCGATCGCTGGGTCCATCGACCGAGGTGTTCATGCTGGTGAAGATGCTCGGCTCGCTCGAGAGCTCCTAGATAGTGATAAAGACCGTCGGGAGCATTTGTGTATCGTCGAAGACATTACGCAGCAGCTGGAGCGTTTGGGCATTTCGGCAAAGCCCACGGGTCAGCCCCGGCTTTTGCCACTGGCTAATGTTCAGCATCTTTATACACCTATTGAGGGGGTTGTGCCGCCCAATGTCCATTTGCTGAATGCCTTGAGTGTGCTGCATCCAACGCCTGCGGTCGGGGGGGTGCCAAGGGCTGCTGCAAAAGCCTATATCCATGAGGCAGAACCTTTTAATCGGGGGCTTTATGCAGGTGCTTTGGGCTGGTTTAATGCACGTGGAGAAGGTGAGATCGTCGTTGGGCTTCGTTCAGCATTGATTGCCGGGAGGCATGCGCGTCTCTACGCTGGGGGAGGGATTGTTGAGGGTTCAGACCCAGAACGAGAGAAAATTGAGACTGATTGGAAGTTTAAAGTGATGCTTGATCATTTGAACTAAGTTCGCTTGGATAAGAGGGTGATGACTGTAGCAGCCCAAGATTCTTTAGGTCACGAGGCATCGAAGTTTTCTCGTTTTCACCCCCTTCTCGAGACGAATCACAACATGCTCGCTTCGGCTGTTATTTTTGAGGTTCTGGCTCGTTTAGGGGTCCGTATGGTGGTGTTATCTCCCGGGTCTCGCAGTGCTCCCTTGGCTATTGCTTGCAATTTGCACCCTTTGCTCGAAGTGGTTCCTATTTTGGATGAGCGTTCTGCTGCCTTTTTTGCTCTAGGCCACGCACGGCAAACAGGCATTCCGACAGTGCTCCTCTGCACCTCGGGGACGGCTGTTGCTAATTTTCACCCCGCTGTTCTTGAGGCATCGGTGAGTGGGGTACCTTTAATTGTTCTTACCGCAGATCGTCCTCCTGAGCTTCGTGATTGTCATGAGCGTCAGACGGTTGACCAAGTCAAGATCTATGGCCATGCGCCTCGCTGGCAGTGCGAGCTTGGCATCCCGGAGCCTAAAGAGGCTTATTTCCGTTATCTGCGTCAAGTCATTCGTCGTGCCTGGGAAAAGACTTTATTTCAAAAGCCAGGTCCTGTGCATATCAATATTCCCTTTCAAGAGCCGCTTGTGCCGTCCCCCGTCTCGGGTATGGATTCTTTGGTGGCTTGCGTTTGCCAAGAGAGCTTTTTTAATGTGCCAACAGCCGCCTATGCAGAAGAACCTAGCGTTGCTTCCTATCAACTCTCATCTATCGCTGAACAAATGCGCACCCATGAGCGTGGCATTATTGTTGTCAGTCAGCAGCAGTGGGTGGCTCCAGAGCCTTACATACAAGCTTTAGCCGAGCTTTCAAGTGCGCTTGCTTGGCCGATTTTGAGTGACTTTTTAACTCCCTTGCGCGGTTATGCAGATCGTTTGCCTACTTTAGTATCTTCTTATGATACTATTTTGCGCAATGAGGCAATCGCTGAAGCTTTAAGGCCTGATTGCGTGCTTAGCATTGGTGCAATGCCGATCAGTAAAGTCTTACGTCCTTGGCTTGAGGGGTTCTCTATACCTACGTGGGTTTTAGACTCAACAGGTGATAACTACGATCCTTTGCATCGAGCTGCTGTTCCCATTCGTTGTTCGCTACCGATACTGGCTAAAGCGGTGGGTGTGTCTACGCCAAAGCGCTCATCCTACCTAGGCGGTTGGCTTGATCTTGAAACACAAGCCTCAAGTGCGATTGCTGAGAGGCTCGAAGCGGCGCCTCCTTTGTTTGAGGGCAAAGTTGTTCAACGTGCTCTTGCTGCCCTTCCCCAAGGGACGCCTGTCTTCATCGCTAGCAGTATGCCCGTGCGCGATGCAGAATTTTTTGGGGTTAAAGGATCTCACCGCATAAAGCCCTACTTTAATCGTGGCGCTGACGGTATCGATGGTACCTTGTCTACAGCCATGGGTATGGCCCATGGTAATAAGCCATCGGTCTTGATTGTTGGAGACTTGGCACTGCTTCACGATATCAGTGGGTTTCTTCTTAAGGACAAGCTTGAGGGCAGCTTGACGGTGCTTGTTATTAATAACGATGGTGGTCGTATTTTCGAAAATCTCCCGATTGCCGAGTGCGAAGGTGTTCCTTTTGAGGAGTGTTTTACAACGCCTCAGAGTGTGGATATTCCATCAATGGCTGAAGGGTTCGGCTGGAATGTTCAATGTATCCACACCCTAGATGAGATGGAAGCTTCGCTACAAGTGCTTCCCGATCAAGGGGTATCCTTGCTGCATGTTTGTACAGACAGCACACACGATGTTCCTTTTCGCCGAGAACTTTTTCGCTCCGTTGCAGAATCCCTTTAATACTATGAATTATACTATGAACTGGAAAACCGCAAAAAAATACGAAGACATCTTCTATCACAAGTCTGGAGGTATCGCCAAGATAACCATCAATCGCCCCCACAAGCGCAATGCTTTTCGTCCTAAAACGGTCGAAGAGATGATCGATGCTTTTACCGATGCTCGTGAAGACAGCGGTGTAGGTGTGGTTCTTTTAACCGGTGCAGGCCCTCATACGGATGGCAAATATGCCTTTTGCTCGGGTGGTGATCAAAGCATTCGCGGTAAGGCGGGTTATATTGATGAGGGGGGTGTTCCTCGCCTGAACGTTCTTGACTTGCAGCGCCTGATCCGCTCCATGCCAAAGGTTGTGATTGCGCTGGTTGCCGGTTATGCGATTGGTGGAGGGCATGTCTTGCATGTTGTTTGCGATCTTACAATCGCTGCTGACAACGCTATCTTTGGTCAGACGGGGCCACGCGTAGGCAGTTTTGATGGTGGTTTTGGGTCGAGCTATCTTGCGCGCTCCATTGGCCAAAAGAAAGCCCGTGAGATTTGGTTTTTGTGTCGGCAGTATAATGCCGAGGAAGCTCTACAGATGGGTCTGGTAAATAAAGTCGTCCCTGTTGATCTTCTTCAAGAAGAAGGTATTGCTTGGGCAGAAGATATCTTGAATAAAAGCCCCCTTGCGATTCGCTGCCTTAAGTCTGCCTTTAATGCAGACTGTGATGGTCAAGCTGGCTTGCAAGAGCTGGCAGGCAACGCGACGCTGCTTTACTATTTAACAGAGGAGGGGAGTGAAGGGCATCGCGCTTACCTTGAAAAGCGTAAGCCAGGTTTTGATAAGTATCCGTGGCTTCCGTAGCCTTCTTCTGCTATGGATGTCTACCTTATCATTGCAGCTTTTGTTTTTTTGCTGAGTGTTGGTTTGTGGGCAGGGCGCAAGGTTAAAGACCTTCGTTCTTTTGGTCTTTCAAAGGCATACTTCTCCTCATTTCCCCTCTTCGCTACCATGGTTGCATCCTTCGTTGGGGGTGGGGTGATTATCGGCACCGCTGAAAAAGCCTTTTTATCAGGCATTGGCTATGCTGTTGGTCTCTTAGGGTTCTCGGTTCAGCTGATGCTAACAGCACTTTTCTTTGCGCCGCGTATTGCTCGCATGAATCGTGTGCTTTCTATTGGTGATATTGTTAAGAAATATTATGGCAAGCATGCCCAGGTGCTAACGGGTATACTCTGGCTGTCATTTTGTACAGGGATTATCGTTGCCCAGATGAGCGCTTTGGGTAAGACCTTAGACCTTTTTCTTGACTGGCCTTATGCTTGGAATGTGCTACTTGGAGCGGGTGTTTTTATTCTCTACTCCTTGCTAGGAGGTATTCGTGCCGTTGTTATTACAGATGTGGTTCAGTTTGTATTGCTTGCTGTCATGATTCCTCTCGCCCTTATTCTCGGGGTGCAGGTCGTTGGTGGTGTGGGGAGTTTGTGGGAAGGGTTGCCCGCTTCCTACCGTGTGCCTTTGGGGCATCTCCATTGGCTAGAGCTAGCAGCTATCTTTTTTAGCTTTATTGTGGGCGATGCCTTGATTCCTCCTGTTGTCCAGCGCTTGCTCATGGCAAGAGATAGCCATCAAGCCCTTAGGATTACGTTTTGGGGCGGCTGGATGACAATCCCGCTCATCTTATCGGGTGCGGGTTTGGGGCTTGTTGCCTGGGCGCTTAATCCAAACCTCGACCCTGGCCAAATCATTCCTTATCTTTTTAAGGCCGTGCTTCCAGTCTGGCTCCAAGGTCTAGCAATTTTAGGTGTTTTGTCGGTTATTATGTCCTCTGCAGACAGCTACCTCAATGCAGCAGCAGTCGTTTTTGTGAATGATGTTGTCAATCCTCTCTTGAAGAAACCTTTGTCTGATAAACTAAGTTTAGGTTTGGCCCGAGGTGCTACTATGTCTCTTGGTTTGTTTGCCATTATCTTTGCGGTGACATCGCGAAACATCCTCGATATTCTCCTGCATACATACAAGTTTTGGGGTCCAACCGTCGTTGTGCCTCTTGCATTTTGCATATTGGGGAAGCGTCTGCCCATTTGGTCTTTTTACGCAAGTTGCTTTGCGGGGGTTCTTGTCGTTTTGCTCTGGGATATGCTTCGACTTGAAAGCACCTTATACCTAAGCGGTTTACTTCCAGGTATTATGGCCAACCTTTCTATTTGCTTGCTCGCCTATACGTGCTCGCCAGAAAAAGAGGTCTAGTCTAAGCGCACGAGGACAGACCCCATTCCAGCAGCTTTGGCAGCTTCAATGCCAAGCAGGCTGTCTTCTAGTACGAGACATCTTTCAGGTTTTACTCCCATCTTTTCTGCAGCAAGAAGAAACATCTCTGGGTGAGGTTTGCTGTGAGTGACATCATTTTGTGTGACGACAATGGGAAAAAGATGATCTGCGCCAATGATCTTGAGTGTTCTGTGCACGATGTGTCTGTGTCCTCCTGAGGCGATACTGCGTGCAAGCCCTTGTTCTGTAATCCATTCAGCAAAGGCAAATACTTCAGGGTTTGCTTTCATTTCGTGAATATGCTCTTCGCAAAAGGCTTCTTGTTCTTCAAGAAGAGGCTCAGCGATGAGGTTTTCCCCGAAGCGTTCATTGACGAGGTCTACCGTATGGTGCAATCCCATGCCGGCCATAGAACGAAAAAGTTCCCAGGTGAAGTCGAATTTTGCGCCAAACTTTTTAAGCGCGTGCTTCCAGGCTCGATAGTGCATGCCCATGGACTCAGCCAGTGTGCCATCACAATCGAAGATATAACCATCAAAGGAATAGTCGAAACAGCGTAACATAATAAAACCACCCTACATTAAGTAATAGGGTGGCTCATTCTTGTTAAATTTCTTGAAAAGTAAACGTTGAAAAAGAATTTCTAGGCAATTCCAACGTCTTTACAGAGATAAACATCCTGAATGGCGTTGAGCAGCTGGATGCCCTCTTTCATTGGGCGTTGGAATGCTTTACGACCCGAAATAAGTCCCATGCCTCCAGCACGTTTGTTGATGACTGCCGTTGCAACGGCATCATGGAAATCATTTTCTCCAGAGGCACCTCCGCTGTTGATGAGACCAATGCGCCCCATGTAGCAGTTGGCAACTTGGTAGCGGCATAGGTCAATGGGGTGGTCCGTCGTCAGCTCTGAGTAGACGCGCTTGTCGGTCTTTCCATAGCTTCCGCCACCTTCGTTCATGGCGAGATATCCGCCATTATTTTCGGGAAGCTTTTGCTTGATGATGTCTGCTTGGATAGTCACTCCAAGGTGATTGGCTTGGCCCGTGAGGTCAGCCGATACGTGGTAGTCTTTGTCTTTTTTAAAGGCACTATTGCGTAGGTAACACCAGAGAATAGTTGCCATGCCAAGCTCATGGGCAAAGGCAAAGGCTTCGGCGATCTCTACAATTTGGCGGCTTGCTTCTTCAGAGCCAAAATAGATCGTAGCCCCTACAGCAGCTGCACCCATGTCATAGGCTTGCTGAACGGTGCCAAAAAGCACTTGATCAAACTTATTGGGATAGGTGAGTAGCTCGTTATGATTGATTTTTACAATGAAGGGAATCTTGTGTGCGTACTTGCGTGCGACAGACCCGAGTACGCCATAGGTTGATGCAACTCCGTTGCAGCCTCCCTCGATGGCGAGCTTGACGATATTTTCAGGGTCAAAATAGGCGGGGTTTTTGGCGAAGCTGGCCCCTCCTGAGTGTTCGATGCCCTGGTCAACCGGGAGAATGGATACGTAGCCTGTCCCCGAGAGGCGGCCTGTGTTGTAGAGCCAACCAAGGTTGTTGAGGACGCGGTTGTTCCGGTCCGTTAGGCTGTAGACGTTATCGATAGCATTAGGTCCTGGAAGATGCAGGGTGTCCTTTGAGATTGTCTTGCAGGCGTGCTTGAGGAGGTTGTCGGCATCACTGCCAAGGTGCTGAACAATAGTGTCAATCATGGGTATTCGAGCGTTAAGGTTAACAGCAGATTACTTAGCTTTAGATTTTTTAGCACCTGCCTCTTTCTTTGCAAACTCAAAACCAATTTCACCGTTGTCTTTCAAGATGAGATGGGCCGAGAAGAAGCGTTTTGTCCGGTTTGAGCGAAATTTATCAAGGAGGTCGGTTTTCCCTTCGGTGAGAAGCTTTTTGAATTGATCCTCGGGGATGGTGCGCCCAAGCAGTGTCCTGCTGACGCGGAAGTTGCAGGGTTCGCTTCTGCCTGCATAGTGTTCACAGGTGTAGGCGTTGGGGGTGACCCGAATGGTCCCTTCTTGGTGCGCACACAGGCCTTTAGCTGCCTTAGGACAAGCACCGATAGCTTCGAATTGTTTGAGGTCGATAGGATTGCCGTCGGCATCTTCTTCCGGGCGATCGTTAGATTCGAAGACAAAGCGTGTTTTGAATTCTTCATCGAGCTCAAGAATAGCCGAGAAGGGTTTGCCGGCTTTAGACCTAAAGTCGTCGAGGGGTCCAATGCGTTTTTTGGTTAAAAGTTCGCCGATTTCATCGGGCTTCATGCGACGGTTCCCGATAGTCTTATAGAGGGTGACTTTTCCGTCTTGAGAGCGAAAGCTGCGGAGCGTTTCAATAAGGGGTTTATTGTCCGTAGGGCTGATGATTTCGGTTTGCTTGGTTTCTGCCTTCATTTCATCAAAGGCACGAATGCGTTCAACAATACGTTTTGTCATAGAGCTAATTTCTTTCATGAAGGTTTCTCTGGAAAGTTTACCTTGTTGGATTTGGTGGAGTTTGTGCTCCCATTCGCCTGTCATTGTTGGGCTGCGGAGAGACTCGACGTCAATAGCTTCAAGGAACTCGATTAAGTTTTCAGCTTTGACTGTTGGATGGATCTCTCTTGCGATGCGCTCCATATACTTTTCGCGAATAAGGTGGTCAATGGTTTGCGCGCGTGTGGCAGGTGTCCCAAGACCTTTTTCCTTCATGGCTTCAGCAAGCTCTTCATCTTCGACGAGCTTGCCAGCCCCTTCCATGGCAGCCAGGAGTGTTGCCTCTGAATAGCGTGGGGGAGGCTTTGTTTGCTCATCGAGCAGTTCTACCTCGAGGACTTTCGCCTGCGCAGGCGTACCATCTTCAGATGAAAGTGGAGGAAGTGTATCCTTGTCTTGGGCTTCTTTCCCGTAAACGGTGAGCCAGCCTGGTTTCGCCAGGACTTTACCTTCTGTCTTGAAGGTGTGTTCGCCAGCTTCACTCATTCGGGTTGTTACATCGTACTCTGCAGGAGGAAAAAAGATAGCGATAAACCTGCGAGCGATCATGTCGTAGATTTTTGCTTCCTCTTCGGAAAGTTTTTTTGCCGATTGATCGGTTGGGATGATCGCAAAGTGATCGCTGACTTGCTTATTGTTAAAGATGCGTTTGTTAGGAACGACCCAGTTTTCAGCGAGCACCTTTTCTGCGTGAGGGCCGAATACTTGATCGCTCAATTGCTTGAGGGTCTTGCGGCATGTATCGATGTAGTCTTCTGGTAGTGCTCGCGAGTCCGTACGCGGGTAAGTGATCATCTTGTGCTTCTCGTACAGTGCCTGTGCGAGTTGGAGTGTTCTACCTGCAGAAAACCCAAAGCGGCTATTGGCTTCGCGTTGTAGGCTGGTGAGGTCGTAGAGGCGTGGTGCTTGCTGGCGGGTGCGTTTCTTTTCCTCAGTGACGGCTGCCATCTCGGTATTTTTAACCGCCTCGAGGATACGTTCTGCTTCAGCCTTTTCCCAGATACGGTCAATGCGGTCGTGCTCGTCAGTGCCTTTCTTAAAGTCCTTCTTTTGAAAAGTTCCTTCGTAAGTGCCTGCATGGATGCCGAAGTTTCCAATAATGCGCCAGTAGTCGCGCGGCTTAAAAGCGCGTATTTCGCGTTCGCGCTGGACAACGAGACTGAGCGTGGGTGTTTGTACGCGACCAACGGTAGCGACTTGGCCTGCTCGACCTCCAAACATGCGCAGTGTGACAGCGCGTGTTCCGTTGATGCCGACGATCCAGTCTGACTCGGAGCGGCAACGCGCAGCGCTTTGAAGTGGGACCATTTCGTCTTGCGAGCGAAGATGAGCGAAAGACTCTTGGATGCCCGATTCGGTCATGGACATCATCCACATGCGTTGAACGGGCTTTTTACATTTTGCGAGCTCGTAGATGTAGGTAAAAATCAACTCTCCCTCACGACCCGCGTCGCAAGCATTGATGATTTTGTCTACATCTTTGCGCTGCATGAGCTTTTTGAGCTCTTGAAATTTCTTTTTAGTTTTTTCGATGGGTTTTAGCTCGAATTTTTCCGGGATGATGGGGAGTGAGCCAAGCATCCAGCGCTTAAATTTTTTGTCGACATCTTCGGGCATGAAAAGCTCCACTAAGTGGCCAACGGCCGAGCTGATGATGAGTTCATCGTTTTCAAAGAAGTCACCTTGTTTTTTGACTTTCCCAAGTGCTTTGGCTAAGTCCTTAGCGACGCTGGGTTTTTCTGCAATAATCAGTGTTTTCACGTTATGTTTTTTAGTAAGTAGCGTTTAAGCGAATCGTTCAATCAGTACGTCCATGGCATCGAGGAGCGCTTGCATGGATGCTTCGGTTTCGTTGCCCATATTGGATATACGCAACGTTTTGCCTTTCAGTTTTCCATAGCCGCCATCGATACAGAAGCTGAATTCATCTTTCAAGGCTTGATTGAAAGCGGGTAGATCAATGTTTCGTGTGTTGCGAATGCAAGAAAGCGTTTTAGCAGCATATTTTTTCTCTGGAAAAAGACTTAAACCCTGTTTTTCAACCCAGTCGTGTACGCGCTTATTGAGTCGTGCGTGACGCTCAAAGCGAGTTTTAAGCCCTTCTGACTCAATTTCTTCGACTTTATCTTTCAGCGCGTAAATGAGTGCAATAGCCGGTGTTGTGACGGTTGTGTTGTTTGCGTGTTTTTGGTTTAGCTCAAGAAAATCAAAATAATAGCCTCGATGAGGGACTGCCTTTGCACGCTCAAGTGCTCGATTGGAGACGGACGCGAGTGCAAGCCCTGGGGGTAGGGCGAGTGCTTTTTGAACGCCGGTGACTATCACGTCGACGCCCCAAGCGTCTTTTGGCGTGGGAGCTCCTGAGAAAGAACTTACCGTGTCAACCAGTGAGATAACCTCTGGAAATTGCTTAACGACCTCCATGATTTCCTTCACGGGGTTGTAAGTTCCCGTGGATGTCTCACTGTGGACGATGGTGATAGCATCGTAGTCGCCTGTTTTGAGGGCCTCTTCAACTCTGTTTGGGTCAATGGGCGTACCCCAATCGTGCTTAAGGGCATCGGCGGCTATGCCATTGGCGAGGGCTACTTCGTACCATTTTTCCGAAAAAGCTCCCGATGTGCAGCAGAGGGCCTTTTTGCGGCAAGTGTTTTTGAGCGATCCTTCCAGGGCACCCCAAGCACTGCTGGTGATAAGGAAAACAGGATCCTTGGATTCAAAAATCTTTTGGAGGCCTGATTGCACTGTGCGGTAGATCTCTTCAAACTCCAGGCTCCTGTGGCTTACAAGTCCTTGGACCATAGCTTGATAGCTTCTTTGAGAAACATCAACAGGACCTGGAATAAAGAGTTTAGTGTGCACAGAGAGTAAAAGGATGGCTTAATTATAGTTAGAACAGACCGGAGGGTAGGAAAGGCGCCCAGTATGCGCCCTTGTTGAATAATTACAATCCTAAACTCCTTTTGTCCTGTTAGATGCTAACCTCTTCGATGTATACTTACATGCTGAATCCATACCTGTTAATGAATAATTTCTATAGATCGAAGCAAAATCTTCGAGATCTCCCTTGCAGAGATATATTTATTTAGTTTTTTGTGGTTATATATCTTCATTAAGATACTGAAAACAAGAAGCTTGGTTTTCTGCGCTTATTTACCTTGAGCTTTATAAACATTGTTTTTTGTCTCTAAATATTCATCTAATGATGAATCACTCCTTATGTTTCTGCTGGCCTCTTGCTTCCAGATGAAGCGCTTCTCATTAAGCTCCAGAATATTGCAGTGACGCCTATCTATCTCCTTTGCTCCTTGTGGGCACTAACCGTCAAACTACCCGTCTATCATGAAAATGGAAACTAGAGTTCAAGGAATCCTCGTATTCACAGCATTGGCCCTTCTTGGTTTTGTCCAAGCACATGCTGTCAGTGCTTCTTCTGTGCCTTCTGAAATCTATCAGATTAACCTTCAAGAGTTGAAAGAAACCGTAAATGAGCCTTCAGAATTTTCCGAAAGTTCAAAAAAACAGGTAGAAAGCTATCGTCGTAATGTGCGCGTATGGCGTGCCATTTTAAAAAAATCTAAAGAAACGATAGATCAAGAATTATGGCAATTGATTCAAGTAAGATTAAATGAGTTTGAGGTCTTTCTTAGTAATTACGAAGCAATGAACTTTGCTGAACTTCCGGATTCATGGCTCAATGTTCGTAAGCAAGCCTATAAGTGCATAGATTTGTTCGCTCAAGAGATGGATGACTGGATTGATCGACTCAAAGATACGCCTGCTGATATTTTGAACCAAGCAAGTATCAACGCTCGAGAGATGTTTCTGGGTTCTCTTCCAGAACCCATTAATAAGCCTTTGGATTTGGGTATAATTCGCAATGCCTGCAACCCAGGAAGCTACCTTTATATCCGTTATCTTCCACAGCAAGTTTCTTTTGAAATCGCTCCTGTATTAAGCGATGATAAACGAGGGCTTGGTGATCCCATTAATGATGTCCATGCTGTGATGCTTCAAAGCTCAAGTGCCTATGTTCTTTCATGTGATAAGAGTTCTAGTGTTGAAACTGATATTGAGGTCGACGAAGACTATAAAGGGCGTAATGCAGTTTGCGTGAATGTTTTTCGTGTGGGTGCGACACTTTTCCTTTCAGAAAATAATGATTTCTCTATGGATCTCTATCTTCCGGGTGATTGCCGTGAAACTCCAAAAGACTGCATTCATTCCGGAGCCCTTGAAGATCTCGTTAATCAAGAGGCACCGCCTCAATCGCTTTTAGTTCCTGGGAATCTGCCTTTGGTCCTTTCTTACGATCAGATGCATACACTTCTAAGCGACTTCAATACCGAAGAGGCTCCTCCTGTTGAGGAGGATGACTACGAGAGTGCTCATATAGACGCTCAAGAGGAGAGTCCTGTTATTGAAGCAGTAAGCAATGACTTCGGCAAAGAAGAGGATGAAGATAACCCTGATGGAGACGATTACGATTTCGCGGATGGCTGTATCTTCAGCCAAGAAGATGATTTTCTAAGTTTGCGCGAAGAGTCAAAAGAGGACTCGGTGATGGATCTAGGTTGCACCCTGCTTTCAGGCAACTCAGATGAATGGGCTCTCGGTGATGAAATTTCATCAGAAGTGTTTGATATCGAAAGCAGTGTTGGTGACGACAAGGAAGGTACTTCTGTGCTTGTCCCTATGGATGACAAGGAAACAGCGTCTACTCACACCGCTATCGATAACGACCAAGCTAACGGAGAGGACACCGAAGCGAGTGGTGAAAAAGCTCCTACCCGGGAGTCTTGGCTCGGTTACTTGTTTGGATTATTCGGCGTTTAAGCAGTCTTTTGAAAGTAACTTAATCACCATCATCAACCCCAAGTAGCTAGGCGATGCCCTGGAACTTGGGGTTTTAATTAATACTGCAGCCTCAATGAAACCATACTCTTTTTATTGTCCCTTTATTGGTTATTCTAGGCCATGCTCATGTACCAGGAGTCCATCAAAAACTAACGGCACTGAGCGTAGCTCATGAGGTTGGTATAAAGAAAGCTCCTTTTTTATGCTGCCTAAATATCAATCCCATGCGCGTGATTTTGATCTGCAAAAGACACAGGACACTCGACCTTCTAGCTGAATGCGTCGCAGGCGATATGGTAGCCTGTAATGTTTTCGGGATTGAATTAGACTGAAAAGCATTGAAATTTCCTGAAAAACCTTATAATCAAAGGGGGTGATTCAGTCTTGGATGAGCCGAGCCCATGAGCGTTGGGACAATTTTAAGCAATTTATTGCCGATGTCATTTATGACCGGCGGGGGGGTGTCGGTGTCCAAATTTTTGGTGCTTTTTTAAGAGGGCTTTCCTGCATCTTTACGGGTATTGTTCGGCTTCGCTACTGGCTCTACGAAAAGCGCATTTTCCGAAAGCAGTTTCTTGGGTGTCTCGTCGTCGTCGTTGGTAACCTAACGGTAGGTGGCACCGGGAAGACCCCCGTTGTCGAAAAGTTCGCTCGCAACCTTGCAGAACGGGGTCGTAAGGTGGCCATTTTAAGTCGTGGCTACATGAGTAAGCGGGAGCCTTTTTATAGGCGCTGGTGGCGCATGCTCACCCATGCAGACCCAGAGCCCCCTAAGGTCGTGAGCGACGGGCAAAGGGTCTTGCTTGATTCTGAAGTCGCCGGGGATGAGCCTTACATGCTTGCTTGCAATCTCCCTGGGGTCATTGTCCTGGTCGATCGCAATCGGGTAAAGGCAGGGCAGTACGCCATTAAAAAGTTCGGTGCAGACACCCTTATTTTGGATGATGGCTTCCAGTACTTACCTTTGCAAGGTCGGCTCAATTTACTCCTCGTTGACAAGACAAACCCCTTTGGCAACGGTTGCCTCATTCCACGCGGTATTCTCCGTGAACCTCTCAAGCACCTCAACCGCGCTTCCTACGTACTCCTTACTAAATCCGATGGAGAGCCTGACCGAGAACTAGAGTCTCTCATCCGCCGTCATCATCCTGATGTTGAAATCATCGAATGTGCCCATAAGCCTCAGTATCTGCAAGCCGTTCATGGTGAAGATCGTATGGAGCTTGCTTCATTAGAGGGTAAACGCATTGCAGCCCTAAGCGGGATTGCAGCCCCCGATAGCTTCGAGTGTTTTCTGCGAGGATTGGGAGCACAAGTTGTTTATAAACAAAGATTTTTAGATCACCATCGCTTTACAGATGCCGAGCTCGCTCATTTTTTTGAGCAGTCTCGTGAACAGGGGGTTGACTATACCATCACCACCGAAAAGGACGCTGTACGCATTCCTGAAGCTTTTCAGTCGAGTATCCCTTTTTACTACTTGCGCCTCGAGATTGATATTTTAAGCGGTAGTGAAGACTTTGAAGCCGCAGTCTCGCGAATCTGCTTCCCCCAAGTCTCTGTAGCCAAGCGTGATACGAGAAGCCCCTTTTCTATCGGCCCTAAGTAAGTGTAGCCGTTTCCTCGTTTCGTCGCATAGGGGCTAGTGCACTATAATCAAGCTCCGTGTAGCTGATGTAGCCATCTTGAATGGTTTGGATGTCCGTGCCTTGAGTCTTGGCTATGCTTGGTTTGTCCGGGTGGGAAAAGTGATAGCTTGTTGCCGTTTCTTGAGCAAAGAGACTCACATTTTCATAGACAGCAGGTCGAGTCTCTTGGATGGGGGTCTCCTGCGCAAGCCCCACGGGAAAGTTGACATTGTGTACTGTCAGTGGTTTGTGAGGCTCATTGACCTTTTCTAGAACAAAGTCTTTCGCCCGCTCTGCGGCGAGTTCAACAGCTTTCCCAAAACTGTCGGAAACGCGACCATGAGTTTGGCGCATTTCTTCAAAGCGCTCAGGTGGGATTTGTTGTGAGAAGGCGAAGGCGGGCAGCCCCCATAGGGCACCTTCGATGGCAGCTGCGATTGTGCCTGAGCTCAGTATCGAAGTGAGGCTTACATTGTAGCCGATATTAATCCCTGAGACGACAGCGATAGGCTTTTCGGGAAGCAAGTGAGCAAGGGCAATATTCGCGCAGTCAGCCGGTGTCCCATCGAGTGCCCAGGCAGGGCAGCCAAAGCCATCGTGCGGGGAAACGTGTACTTGGTTGTAGCGACTAAGGGCTCGCCCAATCCAGCTTTGTTCACCTAGAGGCGCTGCAACAACGACAGAAAAATCCTTCTGGAGTGCTTTGGCAAGGAGGACGAGAAAATGTGAATCGATTCCGTCGTCATTGGATACGAGAATAAGCGGCTTACTCATGGCTTGTTTTTAGTTAACCTGGGTTTGCTAAGCAACAAAAAGCGTACCTCCAAAGAGGTACGCTTTGTAAGCATGGTTAAAGAGATTGTCTTTAGTCGCGCTTACCACGGTTGCCGTTGTTGCCACCGCTACGGCGCTTGTCGCCTCCGCGACCACCGTCACGACCTCTGCCACCGCTGCGATTGGAAGAGAAGGAAGGTGGTGTGTAAGGAATGCCTTGGGCTTCGCAGAGAGCAGCTTTGCGGCTGAGCTTTACGCGGCCCTTGTCATCAACACCGATGCACTGGACGACGAGTTCATCACCGAGATTGCAAACGTCTTCAGTCTTTTCGACACGAAAGTCAGCAAGTTCAGAGATGTGCACGAGGCCTTCTTTGCCAGGCAAGCACTCGACAATAGCACCGAATTCTTTGATAGAGCGTACGATACCGCGGTAGGTTTTGCCCACTTCAATTTCACAGGTGACAAGGTCGACTTCTTCAATGGCACGGTCCATCGCTTCTTGCGAATTGGCATAAATATTGATGCGGCCACTGTTGTCTTCGTTAATATTGATTTGAGCGCCCGTGATGTCTGTGATGCGCTTAATATTTTTACCGCCAGGACCGATAAGTGCGCCGATCTTGTCAGGGTCGATTTGCATTTGGTGAATGCGAGGGGCCGACTCTTTGAGTTCTGCACGTGGGCTTGGAAGCTCTTCGGACATGATGTCGAGGATCTTGTGGCGTGCTTCGGTAATTTGCTTGATCGCTTCTTTAGCGATCTCAAGAGGTAGGCCTTTGATTTTGAGGTCGAGCTGAAAGCCGGTAACCCCTGTGCGCGTTCCTGCGATCTTAAAGTCCATATCACCGAAGTGGTCTTCTGCACCGAGGATGTCGGTTAGGACGACGTGCTTGGTGATGGTGTCGCTCTCGTCAGCCTGGGTGACAAGACCTGCGGAAATACCCGCTACAGGAGCGAGGATAGGTACGCCTGCGTCCATCAAGCTGAGGCAGCCGCCGCAGACACTTGCCATGGAAGAGGAACCGTTGGATTCCATGATTTCGGAGACAACGCGGATGGCATAAGGGAAATCGTCCTCGGGAGGAATGATGGGGAGCAATGAACGCTCTGCAAGTGCACCGTGCCCAATTTCGCGGCGGCTTGTGAAGCCGAAGCGGCCCGTTTCGCCGACGGAGAAAGGGGGGAAGTTGTAGTGCAGAATGAAAGACTTGGATGCGGCACCCCCTGTGAGTGCGTCGAGCTCTTGGTTGTCGCGAGCTGTACCGAGGGTTGTGAGAGCGATGGCCTGAGTCTCGCCGCGTTGGAACATGGATGAACCATGGACGCGAGGAAGAATACCCGTGGTACACTCAATAGGACGCAAGTCTTGAGCGCTGCGGCCATCAACACGCTTGCCTTGCTCGAGGATGTTGCTCCTGTAAGCTTTTTCTTGAAGCTCATCGAAGGTCATCCGTGCGAGGTTTTCATCAAAGTTGTCTTCACCGAGGGTGCTTTTAGCTGCTTCAAGGAAGGATTCTTGGATAGCATCGACAGCGATTTGACGCTCAGCCTTACCATCTGTGGATAGGGCAGCGGGCAGCTTGTCTGCAGCGGTCTTTTCACAGATTTCGATGAGTTCGCGTGTGGGCTTGATCAGTTCAAATTCGCGCTTGGCCTTGCCTGCAATTTCGGCGAGTTGGCGCTGAGCTTTGATGATGGGCTGAATCCCCTGATGTGCAAACTCGAGAGCTTCCACAAAGCGATCTTCGGGCATTTGGTCTGCGCTACCTTCGATCATCATCATCTCGTTTTCGTTGCCGACGTAGATGAGGTCGAGGTGAGATTCGAATTGTTGTTCGTTGCTTGGGTTGAGGATGAGCTCACCGTCAACTTCACCAACGCGAACGCAGCCTACGGGGCCAGCCCATGGAATGTCCGAAATCATGAGGGCTGCCGAAGCACCGTTGACCATCAAGATGTCAGGCTCGTTTTGGAGGTCTGCAGAAAGGAGGAAGCCAATGATTTGAACTTCATTCATGAATCCCTTTGGGAAGAGCGGGCGAAGCGGACGGTCACAAAGGCGGGAGGTGAGGATTTCTTTTTCGGTTGGGCGACCTTCGCGCTTGAAGTAGCCGCCAGGAAAACGCCCTGCAGCGAAGAACTTTTCCCGGTAGTCTACCGTGAGTGGGAAGAAGTTTTGGTCGGGGCGTAGGGTGTTGGCGGCGGTTGCGCTGACGAAGAGACTCGTCTCGCCGTGTTGGATTGTGATGGCACCATTAGCTTGCTTAGCGAGGGTGCCGGTGGAGAATTGGATGTTCAGGCCTTCTGCCTCAACAGTGTGTTTCTGTATGTTCATAGTATTTTTATTTCTTTTCTGATAAATAGTTTGTAGGGGAGGGGCTTGCCCAGAACCTGCTTGGCTTCTAGCAGTGCAAAAACCCCGAGCGTTTGTGTCTGCCCGGGGCTTTTGGAAAGTAAGCTATTAGCGGCGAAGGCCAAGTTCTTTGACGATGCTCTTGTAGCGGTCCAAGTCGTGACGCTTGAGGTAGTCGAGCAATTTGCGGCGGCGGCTGATCATCGCAATCATGCCACGGCGTGAGTGAAAGTCTTTGCGGTGGGTGCGCAAGTGGCCCGTTAAGTGGGTGATGCGCGCCGTTAGGAGGGCAATCTGCACTTCGCAGGAGCCTGTGTCCCCATCCTTTTGTTTGAATTTCTCGATGATGGCTTGTTTGTTAACTTCTTCTTTGAATTGAACTTCTGACATATTTTTTGAGTGTTACACGGTTTTGGAGCTCCAGCTTCTGGAGCTGTACTTCACGCACCTCGCCTAAAGTACCGCTGAGACCCGTTTTGGGACCGTGGGTGTGGAGGATAACCCTGGCACACCTAGCGCTAGGTGGGATAATAAGCCTGGTTTGGAGGTGATTTGCAAGGGAAAAATGAGCTGGATGCAGGGGGTTTTTGATACCTGCCTTGAGCGGGTGCTTGGGTGGGATGAGAGGTCCTGAACGTGTGGTCGACCACGGCTTGAGACCTTTTGGCCTTGGGGTGACCGGATGTGGTAGAACACAGTGGGCGCATTTTAGGTTTTTTTGTAAGATGTTGACCTGTGGAGATTTGTCTGTTTTTATCTATGTGGTCGACCACGTTTTGAGTGTGGTAGGACACAGCGATACCCCGTGCCGGGCGCGTGGTAGGACACGGGTAGGACGGTGTCTGGACTGTGGTAGACCACGCCCTTGCAGCCACATTGAAAAGGCTTTATTGAGACACTATTGAGATTGGATGAGGGGATATGCGCGGCTCGCTTTGCGAATCCTGAATAGGCAAAGTCTTCTAGACCTGGATGGGTGAAATATGGGCGCATGGTATGTTTCTAAGTGTCGAATTATTCGATGGCCCTAACTATATATAACTTTCCAATCCTGTCAAGGAGAAATATTTTATTAATAGATAATAGTTAGGGTTTTAGGGTGTTTTATGTAGGTGAGGGAAGGAGTGAGCAGTGTTTAGCAGAAGGAGAATTGATGTATGTTCTAATATCTTTATAATAAAGGCGCTTATTTATGGAACCGTCTGTTGAGTCATCAGTCTTCTGGAAAGAATTATTGGTAATGCTTTCGATACTAGGGGGCATAATAGTATATCTATTCAAGTTAGGTTTTCCTTTGTATTGTCGGCATAAAGATCAGAAAAAAGAAATTCAGCAAAAGGACCAAAAAAAGCACAGAATTATTTAAATGAAGAAGAACACGGTCTTTAGGTCGGCAGCCTTCTTAGGTCTTAAATTTTGCTCATTCATTTAAAGACAACAAAGCACTTCACGGAGAGTGAAGTGCTTTGTGTATTGTTTTTGAAAACTTTATCTTGGCTGAGGTTTGCTCAGCTGAAGGTTAAAGCTCGTCTTTGATGAGTGTAGCACCATTTTGGGCAACGATCTCTCTGCTGAGAGCAGTGACTTCGAAGATCCATGTATGCTTTTTCTCAACCGTGAGGGTGTAGAGGAGCCCTTTTTCACTGCTCGTTGTAACGTGCACTTGAAAAGTGAAGCACTCATTGATGTCTACTTCAGCTCCGCGTTCAAAGACAAGGGATGCCATTTGACCAATAATAGGGTTGGTTACAGGCTCTTGTGCATCTTCGATGTAGAGTGCGAGCGTCTCGGGCTTATTAGGATCGAGGCGGTTGTTTTTGATGAGATCGTTAATGTACTCATCGCTTGGGTAAGGATTTTCCTTCTTGATTAGGACATAAGCGATTTCACCTAGGCAGACTTCATTAAAGGTACTCATGAAGGTTTCAGGATCATTGAGGTCGCTGCTGATGAGCCAAGATAAGAACCAAGGGCCACGAACCAAGCCAGCTTCGATGGCTTCTAAAGAGTGCTCAGAGCGATCAATAACCCCCGGGTTCAATTCTTTACAGTTTTCTGCCGAAGCTGTAGCCACTCCTGCGAAGATAGTTGATAATAGTAATAGTGTCTTGATTTTTGCTTTCATTTATTATGTATATTCTTGTTGTTTATGTGTATAGGTATATTTTCTTTTAAAAATAAATAATAATAAACCCATTGTTTATAAGTGTTTTTGTTTAGATGGTGGTTAATGTCAAGGGAAACTCTCCTTGTTTTTAGCTTTGTTTGAGGAATAGCTCCCGGATGCTTTGGCAGCCGGAGAGGCTTTGGATCTATTTTAAGATCTCTCCCTTGCGTATAGATAACTCATTGCGAAGGGTTGATGTGTCGGTAGAATGGTGGGGTTATGAAGACGCTTATTGCATTGAAAAAGAAGCTTATTGCATTCTTATTGAGTTTGTTTTCGCCTCACAATGAAGGTAAGTACTTGTTGGTAGTTGGAGTTCTAATTGTTGCTGGTTTTGGATTTGCTGGGTTAAGCCTATGCAAAAAAGATCCTGCTTGGATCGCCTTAGTGGCTCCTTGTGTTGCCTTGGTTGCTGTTGTTTCTTCGAATTACCAAGCTAATAAAAGGAGCCAGATAGAAGAATTGTTGAAAGCTGAAAATCTGCTGAAAGAGACTTATGAGATAGTTGTTGATGATTTAAGGAGAGCTGTAAGCCCCCATGAGTGGCTCTATGTACTTGGCGTTTGCCATGTGTTAGGTGATATCAAAAACAGATTAGATTCTAGAAATGTATCTTATTTAGAACAAAAGCTTCGTCTTTATGCAGATAAGTGGCTCATTCTTCTGAACGAAAAAAAATCTCCAGAGCTTTATTATGGTTTAACAGATCGGGGTAGCGATTACGTCACACATCCGAGTTGGGATCTAGGTAAGAAAAAAGACAGAATACGAGCACGCAATGCTCTTGACCCTGAAGACTTAGGACGTATTCACGACTTTTTTAATAAGTATGCTACAGAGCTGCCCGAGTGGAAAGCTCAACTTAAGGTGTTGTTATGCACATCTAAGGTCAATAGGTATGATGATTATGAGAAAATAAAACATCCGCTTGACTTGCTTAGCTTGTGTAATTCCAAGGATGAAGCTCTAAAATGTATAGTGAAGGATATTATTCTAAAATATTCAAAATGGGTGCAATACGTAGATGAATATAGGCGTTTGCAAAAAGAGATCGAAGAAGAAGACTGATTTTTACCAGTGTTTGGGAGTCGTGAACCGCTGCGTTTGTTACGCAGTATGGAAGAATGCATTTCGTGCATTCGCTAGTCTGCTTTTGCTCTGATATATGGAAGCCTTTTTACCGTCTTTTTCACTCCTTCGATGCTTTGGTGTTGTTTTGTTAAGTTTTAGTAATAAATGGATTATGGGGGTTTTTTTGATTGTCGATTGAGCGGGCATTTGAGGGAGGCGATTTGACATATTGAGGGTATGTGGGTATAATAATGGCGTTATGGCTAAGCTCAAAGGTAGGTATACTTCGTGGAGCAATTATGTTCCTATGGTTATTGGGTGGGCTGATTATGAACAAATGAAATCTTAAAGGAGTCATCATTATGGTAAGTTTATCAAGTATAGGGCATAATGTTGCTAACGCAGCAAGAGCCGTCGTTCAGTTTTGTGGAGATTTGATGGGCAAGATGGTCGAATTAGGAAAAAAACCATTCGGTAGCCCTACTGCAGCGAAAACTCCTCCCGAGCTTATAACTGAGACTCCTTTGGTTAAGAGGGATGTTGAGAGTTCAAGCGTTACTGAAAGCGTCATCGAGGATTACGGCGGTCTTAATGAGGCGGAGGAGGCCACATTGGCTTCAAGCAAAAGAATAAAGGATGAATTATTAGAGGGTCTCGTAACCAAGCGTCAGATAGGAGGTGGCGAAGATTTTTCTGATGAACGAATTGATGAGATTAAGGCGAGTGCTTCACGGAAAGTGGATGCTTTGATTGAAAGGCGAATAAAGTTGGGTACTGTTCCAGACCGCCAGAAACTTGCGATGGTCATTGGCGATGCACTCTTCTCGGCGATGCTGGAGCTCCCAGAGAATCAGGGTTTGACTGACCGCCAAAAAGCAGCCGCTCGGGAACAATTCCATGAAGTCGTTGATATGAATATCCAAAAGAGAGAGCGTAACCCACAATGGGGAGTGCCTGAATTATTAGGAATACCTCAGATGCAAGACCACATTGATGAACATAATACATCTGTACTAATGGACAAGGCCACCTATCCCATTATGGCGGATGTGCGTGATGCAAAAGAAGAGGATCGTCCGGCGATCAAAGGAGGCCAGAATGGTATGGTAGCACAGTACGTTGACATGATCCGTTCTGCCCGCAGCGAAGACAAGGATGTTGCAAGCATCGATAAGGTAATAGGTCCTAAGCTAATGGCTTCCTTGAGTGCTGAAATGGATAGAGTGAAAGATTCTCCGGGTGAAAAAATTGATGACGACAAGCTGGAAAAAATGACGGATGAGCAATTCCATGCATTAACAGACTTGTACAAGGATATTTATAATAGCACAAAGACGCATACTAAAGAAGAAGTAGCATTTTTAAAACGCTTAACAGAACACCCTAGAGCTCGTGTGTCTTGATGGTAGCCATTTATGCTGGAGTCTTTGCGGTTAAGGCAAGATTCCAGGGGAGGGCCCAATCATGGGAAGTTAACGGAAATGGCTTAGCGCAGTTGCAGATAACGAGGCCTGGAGCAATATCGAGCTTGGGATAAGCTTTTCGGAAAGCGGTAATGCCATGGGTATCCGCTTTTGTAGGATGGCTCTTGCCTTTGATTTCTATGGGGAAATATCGACCATTCCATTCAAGGATCAAGTCAACTTCGGCTCCAGAATGTGCACGCCAGTGATAAAAATTGGGTTTTGCAGCCAAGGCTTCACTTTGTTTAATGATTTCGAGGACGACGGCTGTTTCAAAAATGGGGCCCCACATTGGATGCCCTCCAAGTACATTGGGTGCCTGGATAGCTTGCAGCGTGCAGATGGACCCAGAGTCAGCAAAGTAGCCTTTAGGCTTATTGCTAATTCTTTTGATGGTGTTCATGGAAAATGCAGGGATTTCTATCAACTGAAAGGTTGCGCGCAAAAGCTCTAGCCAACGCTTGGATGTTTGGGGTGTGATTCCAAGTTCTCTTCCTAATTGACTGAAATTAATTTCTTGAGCAGTCATTGATGAGCTCAGGCGAGTAAATCGACCGAAAAGTTGCCAGTCACTAATGTCTGCCAGGAGGCGAATGTCTCTTTCGATATAAGTTTGGTGGTAAGCTTTGTAGAATTCAGGAACTAACTCTTCAGGAATGTTTTGAGCCTCGGGAAGCCACCCTCGCCATATTTGCTCAAAAGTGGTTAACGCATCAACAGTATGCTTTGGGGTAGCTTTAAAGGTATTGGTATCTTGGAGCCAGCTTTCTAGCCATGGATACCCTCTGGATAGCCCTTCTATTTCGGCAATGCAAAACCCGTTTAGGTGTATAAAGGCAGTTCTGCCTGCAAGGCTTTCAGACATGGATTGAATGACACTCCACTGCTGAGAGCCGGTTAGAAAGTATTGTCCCGGGCTTCTGTTTTGATCTATTTTTCGTTTGAGTGCAGAGACGAGCTCAGGGGCATATTGAATCTCATCTAAGATGAGCGGCGTTTTGTGGTTGGATAAGAATAGGTCTGGATCTTTCCTCGCGTTTTCAATATCTACAAAAGGATCAAAAACAACGTAGTCGAATGCCTTTCCAAACATCTCGTGCAGCAGTGTTGTTTTACCGACTTGCCTTGCCCCGGTTAAGGTGACGGCGGGAAATGCGCTACTGAGTTTTTTAAGTTTCTCTGTTAAAAGGCGATTTTTTAGCATTTTACTTGATTTTTAATGATGCTATCATCAGAAATCAAGTAAAAATGCGGGCATTGGATATTGAGATCTGATTCTCAAGTACAAGAGGGGGCTGCCTGGTTGAGTCGCCTCCCTTTTAACCCTGTTTGAGGAAGAGCTCCCGGATGCTTTGGCAGCCGGGGATGCTTTGGATCTGTTTTAAGATCTCTCCCTTGCGCATAGATAACTCGCTGCGAAGGGTTGGGTTTGCTGTTGCGATGACGAGGGTTGCCCCATTGTGGAGGATCTTTTGGGGGGCGCAGCGATGGGCATAGTGAGGGCCAATGATGACCTTCCAGTTGTCCATTAAAATTTCCTCGATGGATGGCTGATTAACCTTGTAGCGCTCGACGAGCCCTTCGAGTAGGCTGCCGATCGGCTGCTCCTTGCGGATTTTGGCGCGGCTGTGATTTTCCGGGAGACCCCGAAGTGCTGCGACCAAATTTTCTGCTGTGCGGCTAAAGAGCATGATTAGCCAGGAAAGGAGCGTAGGAGGTGTTCACGAAAACTTTCGCGAGAGAATTTTTTGGCATAAGTCTCCAGGGCGGGGATAAAGCGCTCGAAGGTGGATGCGTCCCACGTGAGGACGCGCTCGAGCTCTTCCTTAAGGGAGGGCGCAGACTTATTTTCGAAAGTGAGGCCAAGGTTGTATTTCCTTACGCGGGCACCGAGAAGATGATAATCGCTGGCGATGACGGGCCGCTTAGATGCAGCTGCCTGTGAGAGGACATTGGCCGACCCAAAGTGGCTGATGTAGGGAAGGAGAACCATGTCTGCAGCGCTGAAGCAGAGGGCTTCTTCTTCGGGGGAGACGTAATAGTTCATCGTCTTCGCAGATCCCTTTTCATAGAGATCGTTGAGGCCGGGGAGGACGCTTCTGTCTTTATTCAGATCACCGGCGGTAAGGAGAAAGAATTTATTCTCTGGGAGGTCCTTGAGTGCTTTAATGGCTAGGTACAGACCCTTTCTGCGTGCGCCAACGCCGTAGTTGAGGAAGACGATGCGATTGTCGGGGATGTTGAGGCGCGCGCGTGCTTGGTCCTTAGAGTAGAGGGTGCGAGGGGTGCAGGGGTCGGGGATCCAAGTGAAGTAGGCGTTGGGAAACATGCCTGAGGGAATTTGTTCGAGGGTGACCTCATCGACAAGAAAAACCGTCTTGAGCCAGCTTTCTTCGCAGAGAAAACTTAAGCCTTTGCGCTTTACTTTATTGTTAAGGCCACCTTGGGACAAGTCGAGAGGGCGAGGGCGATGGTAGATACCAGAGAGACAGCCGCGGAGCTTTTCTGGAGGGCGCCAGCCGAGTACGGCATAGCGGAAGAGTGAGGAGGCAAATTCGTCTAAATTCGTGACGAAAATGTCTTCAGCGCGGGTCTTTTCTAAATAATGGAGTAGGGTGCCAAAAAGCGTCCCCCCGACCCAGCTTTTGTCGAGTGTGAAGGCAGGCAGTACAGGAGCCTTATTGAGCAAAGTAGCGCTTTTCTCGGCGAGGCGCCGCTCCGCCTCCCCGTCGCTTGTGTCTAAAATGAGGCTGACTTTGTACCCGTCATTCAAGAGGTCTTCAGCGACGTACTGAACCCACATCAGATGATGCCCGTCAACCCGGGGCTCAAAAATCAAGATGTGCCTGCTGCTGCTTTTCGTGCTCATAGACCTTCGTGTACCTATATAGGGTAGAGAAAGCCTGGAACCATGCAATGTAAAAGCCGGGGTAACCGTCTAAAAAGCCACATCTTAAGATGTAGGCACGAAAAAAACGCCATAAGCTCCGGGTGATGGCCTTAGGGGCTGACCACCGGCGGCCGCGGGCAAGTTGCCGCCCTAAGAAGGCATCGCCAAAGGGGGGCATTTTTTCGATTTGTTTGTTGAGCGAGGGGAAGCTGTAATGATACAGGTCTGCCCGCAGGCGCTTGGCAGAGCCTTGGATGAGGACTTTGTCGTGATCCTTGTCTCCGTGGAACTCCCCCTTGTCTCGCCGGAAGAGCCTGAGAACAGCGTCTGGATACCAGTCTCCATGCCGGATCCAGCGGCCGAGATACCAGGAGCGCCGTGGGATGATCGCACCGTTGAAAGAATTATCATTGTTAAGGATAAAGCTTTCGATAGCTTTGGTTAGCTCGGGGGAGCAGACTTCATCGGCATCGATATTGAAAACCCATGGTTGAGTAGCCTTTGCCAGCGCAAGGCCCTTTTGGGGGGCCATGCCCATCCATGCGTGCTCGTAGACTTTAGCGCCGTAGGACTCGAGAATCTCCCGTGTGTTGTCCGTACAGTTGTTGATGACAGCGATGATTTCGCTGACCCAAGGTGCCACCGAGTCAAGACAGCGAGGCAGTTGGTGGGCCTCGTTGGACGCAACGAGAATCAGACTAATGGGAAGTTTTGGGTGGAGGACGTCGTTCATGATAGAACAGAAAGAGAATGCAGTGCACTATAGACGCTGTGTGCTGAGATGTCAGCCAAACAATGGCGTGCCCTAAGGCAGCTTCTTGGATGGCCCCAGCAGGCGCAGTCTTCAGCGATGAGGAGTTTGCCGTGGCCTCGTGGGTCCCACTGGGAGACCGTGCTTGGCCCAAAGATGGCGACATAGGGCGTGCTAAGCCCGGCTGCAAGATGCGCTGGGGCCGTGTCTCCGCAGATGAGGGCCGAGGCCCTATCAATGATGGCAAGGAGATGGGCAAGGTCGGGGATGTCTTCCACGGTTTGGATGCCCGGGATGCGGGCCTTGAGCTCCGTGAGCCGCTCGCGTTCGCGTTTGCTTGGGCCTGTGATGAATACAAGACGCCTAGCAAGGGTCTCATCTATGCGATACAAATCTGCCCAGCGTTCGAGGGGCCACTCTTTCTTGGGCATGCTTGTTGAGAGATGGCAGAGGATGCTTCCTTCAGGGAGGAGGTTTTCAGCGTAGGGTTTTAAGCTTGGGTCTGAATAAAGCTCAGGGCGGAGGTCTTCAGGGAGTGGAATACCGATGGCTGTCAGTAGATCAGCGTTGCGGATGCTCTCGTGTAAGTGGACGGGAGGCTCCACTCGGGTGCGGGTGTAGAGGTGAGTGCGACCCAAGAAGCCTCGGGTTACGATGGGGCCAAGGCGCTCTTCAGCGCCGATGATGTAGCTTAGGATGGCGCCGCGATCGTTGCCGACAAAGTCGACCGAAAAGTCAAAACGTTCTCTGCGAAGGGCAGCCAGCATCGGGATGGACTGGCCTAGGAGAAGTTTCCCTCGTTTGCGAGGAAAGGGCCAGATGCGGTCTACCCAGGGGATGTGTTCGACGATGGGGGCGGCATCACTGGCGACGAGGAAATGAATCTCAGCATTGGGGTAGTGTTTGTGAAGGGAGCGTAATGCGGGAATGCAGACGGCAACGTCGCCCAGGTATTTAAATTTAATCGCTAAAATTTTAAGCTTCCGCACAATGGATAGATCCCTTTAGGTTAAGGTTTTTAGGGTAAAGGGGAAAGCCCATGTGAAACAATCATGAAAAACGAGCTAGGCAGTTTTTTTGAGACCATCCAAGGGGCACAGCGGGTGCTCGTGCTCGATTTGGGCTTTTTGGGAGATACTATTCATTTAATTCCTGCACTGCGCTGTATCCGTGAGGCTTTGCCCGAGGCCAAGCTCGATGTGATGGTCTCCGAGCATATTCAGTCAATCCTCGAGGTAACACCTTGGGTCGATACGGTGTTGGGCTATCCGCGTTTTCCCAAAGGCCCGCGTTGGTACCAAGACTTAGGTCGCGTACGCAGGTTGCGCCAAGCTAAGTATGATGTTGTTATCAACCTCAATGGGTCGGATCGCTCGAGTATTTTGACGTGGGCTAGTGGTGCTCCCGTTCGCTTAGGAAGGATTCCTCCGAAGACATCACTTTTTTGGAGGCACTGCTTTACGCATACCGTTTGGGAGAATTTCTCAACAAAACCTCTTTTTCGGCAACGCTGGAATTGCCTTAAGCAGGCGGGGTTCCCTGGTGATAAGCCTGCCTTTGGAATTGAGATTCCTGAGGCCGCACGCGAGAAGGTTGAGAGTTTGCTTAGTGGGCTTGAGAACTTCATTCATTTAAGTCCTTTTACAACGCTTGATTATAAGGAGCTGCCTATTCCTGTTATGGCAGCCTTTCTCAATCGCCTGCGCGAGGCGTACCCTGAGAAAGCACTGGTGATTTCGTGTGCACCCAATGATCGCGAGCGCGAAAAGCTCAAAAGCTTGCTGCCTCTTTTAATGCGTAGGCCTGAGCATGTTTTTGATGGTACGCTTAATTTAGTCGAGCTTACTGCTTTAATTTCAAAAAGTACATTGCATATAGGTGGGGACTCAGGGGCATTGCATGTCGCTGCGATGACGGGCATGCCCACGCTTTCGTGGTTTCGCAATTATGAGGCGATAGACGAGTGGAAGCCTGAAGGCACACAGCATCGCGCCCTTGTCGGTGAGGCAAGCGAGAGCGGGCTCGTCGGTATTGATGCCGATGCCTTAGAGAGTGCTTGTAAGGAAGCTTTGAGCTAAAGTCTTTAATGACCGAGCGCTACTGGACTTGGTTTTTATAGAGAGACTGATACAGCTCTGAGTTTGCAAAGAGTACCTCGTGTGGGCCCCTGTCAATGATTTTACCTTTGTCAAAAAGGAGGATTTCATCGGCATGTTTGATCGAGCTAAAGCGGTGCGCAATGAGGATGACGGTCTTGTTGCGAATGAGTGTTTCGAGGGCTTGCTGAATGAAGCGTTCGCTGTTGGCATCAAGAGCGGAGGTTGCTTCATCAAGGATGAGAATCGGTGCATTTTTTAAGAAGGCTCGTGCAATGGCGATACGCTGCTTTTGGCCACCTGAAAGGCGTGTTCCGCGTTCGCCGACCATCGTTTCGTAGCCATCTTCAAGTTCTTCGATAAACCTGTCTGCATAGGCGTTTTTAGCCGCATTGAGGACTTCAGCTTTGTCTGCATCGGGATTCCCGACAAGGATGTTATTGTAGACGGTGTCATTAAAGAGGACAGGGTCTTGCGAGACGATGGAAATATGGTGACGCAAGTCGTGCAGGCGCATCGAGCGAATGTTTATGCCGTCGATCGTGATATCTCCAGTGCAGGCTTCATAAAAACGTGGGATGAGATTGGCAAACGTCGTCTTGCCTGCGCCACTTGGACCGACCAGCGCGTAGGTTTTGCCTGCCTGTAGAGATTCATTGACGCCGTGAAGAACGGGTGTTGCTTCGTAGGCAAACGAGATATCAGTGAATGTGATGTTGCCCTGAAGGGTGCCGACGTCGACTGGGTTTTCTGGGTCTTGGATATCTATGGGTTCGTTGAGGAGTGTTTCGATGCGTTCAAGGCCTGCGAGCCCCTCGTGGACTTTGTTATGGAGGCGCCCAAGTTTTTTGATGGGTTCGTAGCAAAGGTAGAGTGTGATGACCGTTGCAATGAAATCATCGGCGGGAATGCGGTTTTGAAAGGCGTAGAAGAGAGCCATGCCAACACCAAAAGCCGCGACGACTTCAATCATCGGGGTTAAGATGACATTGTACTTGATGACCTTGAGGAAGCGCCTGCTGAATTCTTCAAAAGTATCGCTGTAGCGCTTAAGCTCTCGGTTTTCTAAGCAAAAAGCACGGATTTCCCGTACAGCCCCTAGGTTTTGGGTTAGGTTTTGGGTGAGTTCTCCAATTTGGTGTTGCATCTTCCATGCCTTGGAGCGGAGTTTTTTCCCCGTGAAGCGAATAGGCACAATGCAAATGGGAATCGCCAAGATGAAGATGAGTAAAAAGGCGATGTCTGATCGTTCAATGCACAGGTAGGTGAGGGAGGCTGCTGCACCGATCAGAGTTGTTGGTTGTTTTAAAATCTCTTGGGCAAACTCAACGAGGGATGTTTGGAGAAGTCCGGTATCGGATGTGGCGCGTGCGATGAGCTCCCCTGGTCTGTTTTTGTTAAAGAAGGCAAGCGGGAGGTTTTGGATTTTTTCAAAGACGCGAATGCTTAATTTGCACAGTAAAAACTGCCCGCAATAGCCAACTAGGTACGAATTCGTGAAACTGCTAAGCCCGCGAATAATCGCAATGAGCGTTGGAATCGTGCAGATTAAGATAAGGGTGGATAGTTGGATGGTATCGTTGTCGAAGATTTTTGGATAGATCCATTTTACGACGGTGGGGATACCCAGTCCTGTTGAAATCCCGTAAAATATGCCTGCAATGACAGCTAAAATGAATTGCGGCAGTACGGGCCGCATAAGTTTTAAATATGGTAAGAATCGCTTCATGAAAAGTTAGCTTTGATTAAGGAGCATGGGGAGGGCTGCTGTCAATACCTGCTCGGGCAAGACTTGATCTATCGGCATACCTCCAGTCTTTGGGCAATCTTTGGGCTGAAGCAGGGTAGATGGGGTGTCAAAAATAGGCCCTGTGCGGATGGGGTTGGTTGGCCCGTAAATGGCAAGTACGGGGATGCCAAGGGCGTTGGCCAAGTGCATGCCGCCTGTGTCATTGCAAATGACGAGCTTACAGCTTGCTAATTTCTGAGCAAAGGCGATGAGGTTTGTCTTTCCAGCGAGGTCTTGGGTGCGTGCTTGCTCTTGGCGGTTTAAGCTTTTCAGGACTTTTTGAGTGATCACAGCATCCCGTGGTGTGCCGAAGAGATGAGCTTGGCTATTGGGTAGTGACTCTAGAAGAGACCTAATAAGACTCTGCCAGTGGGCAATGGGCCAACGCTTTTCAGGAGCATTTTCCGTTCCGCAAATAAAGCCTATTGCTGGGTTGCCTTTTAGCGAGGCAGATGTTTGGAGGATCAAGGAGCTCGTATCTAAGGATGTTTTGAGACCAAAGTGTTGTAAGTATTGTTCCCATACGTGACTTTGATGTATTTCCCGTTCGTCGAGAGTGCTAGGAACTTTCCATGTGTGGGTGAGTAGTGCGCGCTTTTTTCCGGGACGCTCCATTCCGAAGCGTTGAGGGCTGCCAATGATCTTAGCTTCGAGGTCTCCGCGAAAGGAGTTCGTGAACAGCAGATGCACATCGGGAAAACGCTTTCTTAAGGGCCAAAGCTTAAAAAAGTATGTCCAGCCTCGTGGTGGGAGGTCGATAAGCTCATCGGCGACATTGAGTTCTTCGAGTAGGGGGCGTAATGGCTTTTGGGTAAGGAGGGTAATTTGGGCATCGGGCCTTCCTGTGCGGAGTGCTTTAATAAGAGGTAGGGCCATAACGACGTCGCCCAGCCAGTTGGGCATGCGGATCCAGATGCGAAGGGTCTTATCGGGTGCTTGTTCGAGGAGCTCACCCTTGCGTGACTCTATCCTAAAACGTTGGCTTGCTTGATCTTGTGTGCGCCAGCGGCTGTGCAGCCAGAGCCAGTCTTCGCACAAAGAGGCATCGTTGCGAAGTTTTTCTTCGAGCCAGGTATTCGCAGCGAGTGTCACGGCGTGTTTGTCGTGAGGGCAGTCAATAGCTTCAGCATGGAGCTTGAAATTCCAGAAGCCGTTGCTTTTTGCATAGATAGCGAATATGTCTGATTTAAATTTTTGTGCAAGGAGACCAGGTAACTCTGTTGTTGAGGCTAGACGGCCAAAAAAAGTTGTTAAAACGCCGTGATGACCGGCATTTTGGTCAAACAAAATAGCCACGCAACCCTTACGCCGAAGGATGGCACCTGCTTCGTTGAAGCCGGCTTTTCGTGAAAGTAGCTTAAGTCCAAAGCGTTCTCGGGTGCTTTTAATGTGTGCTTCCAGGGCCTTGTTTTTGAAAGGGCGGTAGATCACGCCCGTCTCGGGAATGGGGAGCTTTGTCAGGGAAGAAATCATTGTAATTGATTCCATACCAGTGAAATGCGGAACAAGGAGGACCTTTGGCCGGGCGTGGTCTACCACACTTTGGCGGATGACTCCCTCTAAGCTAGAGTGTAGGGAGATGTGTTTTTGAGCGCGTTCTTTACTAAAGAAAGGGGAGGCTAGCGCAAAGAGGGCCATTTCCACTGTGTGAATGCAGCTGCGCCGTGCCATTTTTTTGAGCTCGGTGAAGGGTTTTTCGGGGAAGACGTGGTGGAGATTCGATAGAATGAGGCGCCGGCGCTTTGTTGGGACATAAAACAGCAGGCTGCCAAAAAGTTCACTAAGTCCTTGAGGAATGATAGCTGGAGCCCAAGCAAGTAGGCGACCGAGTGTGTTGAAGAAGAAAAGAAGCATTTACAGATTGAATAAAGCGTGCTCTGATGGGCTTTATTCCTATGCCGAAGTTCCTGATAATCAAGCCTTCTTCGTTGGGGGACATCATTCATGGCTTGCAAGTCGTTCAATCTCTGAGAGATCAGTTGCCTGGAGCTGATATTACTTGGGTTGCTGGAGATGGCTTCGCTCCCTTGGTGGAGGCGTGTTCTACCACAGATAAGACGCTTATTTTTCGCCGCAAAGCGGGTGTTTCTGGCTTTTTTAAGCTCGTTCAGGAGATTCGTGCAGAGCGCTATGATGCTATTATCGATATGCAAGGCCTTGCAAGGAGCGCACTTATGACTTTTTTTGGTAGAGCGGCAAGGAAGCTTGGGCGACGTGATGCTAGGGAGGGGGCTTCTTTCTTTTATGATGGTCGACCATCCCTACCTTCAGGGGGACGAGGGAGTCATGCTGTGGAGATTTTACTCGAATTTTTGCCCATGCTAGATCTTGAGGCCCAGCTTGGCAGCGCTTTGCGCTTTCAGCATGACCCTGAATGGGAGTGTCCTTGGGGAGATGCACGGCCCTTGCTGCTCTTTCCTAATAGCCGAAGAAAGGAAAAAGAGTGGCCCTATTTTACAGAGCTTGTAGGGCTGCTTTTTGAGCGTGGTTGGGCGGGGCCTATTGCTTGGGTGGGCCAAGAGGCACTACCTGTTTTAGGAAATTGGCCCGAAGATCGTTTTTATAACTTGATTGGGAAGACGGGCTTAGTTGAGCTTCCGCGCTTGATCCGGGCTGCTAAGAAAGTAGTGAGTAATGATAGTGGCCCCATGCACCTGGCAGCCGCAATGGGAGTGCCGCTGCTCGCTCTCTTCGGCCCAACTGAGCCCGAGCGCTTTGGACCATACCCGCTCGATGACCCCAAACACACTGTTTTGAAAGCACCTGGAGGGGATTTGTCACAGTTGAGCGCACGGGCTGTCTGTGATGTTCTCCTGAGTACTTGATTTTCGGTGGTTTTTAAAATACCGTCTACCGTCGCTGTTTTTAAACTATTATGATCGATATACAACTGCTTCGAGAGAATCCTGAACGTTTTCGCAAGGCGATCAGCCTCAAAAAATTTGACTGCAATCTCGACCTTGTTCTTGATCTGGACGAGCGCCGCCGTACGCAGATTGGGGAATTTGAGTCTATGCGCGCAAAGCAAAAAGCGGCCAATCAAGAAATGGCTGCGATGCAAAAAGGCTCTCCAGAGTTTTTAGAAAAAGTCCAAGAGCTTAAGAAGCTTTCTGCCGAGGTCAAAGAGCTCGAAGCAGCGTGCAAAGACCTCGAAGCCATGTGGCTTGAGCAGGTGCTTTCTATTCCTAATGTTCCTGATGCTTCAGTGCCCATTGGTAAGGATGAAAGTGACAATCAGGTCCTTTCCACGTGGGGAAATTTAGAAGATTGTTCGTCTCATGCAAAGCCGCATTATGATATTGATGGTTTTGGAAACAGGATTGATTTCCCTCGAGGCGTTAAGGTAACGGGCGCTGGTTTTCCTTTCTATGTGGGCCCTATGGCCCGTTTTGTGCGCGCCCTTTTGCAGTTCTTTCTAGAGGAAGCTCGGCAAGCGGGCTACACGGAAGTGCTTGCACCACTCGTTGTCAATGAGGCGAGTGCGATGGCAACCGGGCAGCTCCCTGATAAGGAAGGACAAATGTATGTCATTCCAACAGAGGGCCTCTATATGATTCCAACAGCTGAAGTCCCTGTGACGAATTTTTTCCGTGATGAAATCTTAGAAGAATCGCAGCTTCCAATTAGGCGTTGTGGTTATACGCCTTGCTTTAGGCGAGAGGCAGGAAGCTGGGGAAAGGATGTTCGTGGGCTTAATCGTTTGCATCAGTTTGATAAGGTAGAGCTCGTTAAATGGGTGCATCCCGAAAAGAGTTTTGAAGAACTCGAAAGCTTACGTAAAGATGCGGAGCGCTTGCTTCAAAAACTTGGGCTTCCGTACCGGGTGCTTCTTATGTGCACAAAGGATATTGGTTTTCCGCATGCTAAGCAGTACGATTTGGAAGTTTGGGCTGCTGGGCAAGAGCGTTGGCTTGAGGTTTCTAGCTGTAGCAATTTTACAGACTTTCAGGCACGCCGGGCTAATATCCGCTTTCGGCCAAAAGAAGGGAAAGTGACACCCGTGCATACACTCAACGGCTCGGGGCTTGCGATTCCTCGTACCCTTGCAGCCCTCTTGGAAAATAATTTGCAAGAGGATGGTACGGTGCTTGTTCCTGAGGTGCTGCGTCCTTGGTTTGGCGAAGAGCGACTTGTCTTTAATGATGCATGAGTGCTTGGGGTGATCGCGCGCAGGCCTTAGCTCAGAGCATTCCTTTGGCTGATTTCGAGCCTCAAGCCCTTGCTTGCTTGAATCATGCTCCAAAGGAGACTCCCTGGGTGATTGCTTGTTCTGGGGGGGTAGATTCTGTAGCTCTTGCTTGCTTGATGTATGCACATTTCCCTAAGAGACGAGCAAATCTCGTCATCGCGCATTACAATCACGCCTTGCGTGCGGAAGCTTCCGATGGTGATGCTGCTTTTGTGGCTGAGCTTGCAGAGGGGCTTCGGCTGCCTTTTGTTTCTGAAAAGAATGAAGTTGATCTATCTGCATCGGAGGCTCACCTAAGAGGTGCCCGCTTTAAGTTTTTTGATCGAGTTCTTGAGGGTTGTGGTGGGCAGTTATTGTTGCTGGCACACCAAGCCAATGATGTTGCTGAGACGATCCTCATGCGCCTAGCTCGTGGTAGTGGGTTGACGGGGCTTGTGGCGCCTCGGCCTGTTCATCAACACCGCGGAGGTCGTGTGCATGTGCGCCCTATACTTTCTCTTGAGCGAGTGAAGATCGAGGCATCATTAAAAGCTGCGGGTATTCCGTGGCGAGAAGATGCTAGCAATGCTTCGGGTGATTATTTTCGCAATCGTGTGCGCCGCACTGTGTTGCCTGCTTTGAGGGAGTGTGCACCTGCCGAGCTCATGCCCAATATGCTTCTGAGTCGGTCCTTGCTTGAAGAGGATGAAATGGCTCTCGAAGATTGGCTGGATACTTTTTTTGGACAAGCAGTCCAGGAGGGTTCTTTGTATCGAGGGCCTTTTTTAGATAAACCAAAAGCACTTTATCGACGTGGGCTCTACCGCTGGCTGTGCGAACACGGGCTTGTGCTTTCGCGAAATGTTTTTGAGCTCGTGCTCGAGGCTTTCTTTCAAGGGGAGGCAGGGCAGTGGGTGGTTGGCGAAAAACGGCGTATTGTTGGAGATGGCTTGGTTTTGAATGTGGAGCAAGTACAGGACACGTTTTCTTGGCAACCCGAGGGAGTGCTCGCTCCGGGGGGGCGCGTTTATTTTCCAGATGGTTCAGTATTAAATATTGAGGGCGTATCTTTATCACAAGAAGAGCAGAGTATTATTTTTGCAGGTAGAGTGGATTCTCAAAAAGAGGCTTATATTGCGCAGAGTGTTTCTTGCCTGCGTGTGCGCTCTTGGGTTCCTGGTGATCGTTACCATCCCTTGGGGGCTCCGGGTACACGTAAGCTTCAAGATATTTTTACAGATAAGAAAATTCCTCGGGAGCAAAGAGCTTTGCTGCCCCTTATTGAGAATGGCTCTGGAGAGCTTGTTTGGTGCCCCGGCTTGCCCCCGGCTGAAAAAAGTCGTCTTCAGCCGGGCACATTGGGCGCTCTGAGGTTGACTTACCGCTCTACCCATGGCTAATTAGAATCTTCTAGATTATGCGAGATACGGACCCTAAGAAGAAAAACAAACAGCCGCGCAATCCCTCGCCCGAGCGTTTTCAGCCCAAAGTCCTCCTGATTTGGTTGGCTATTTTTGCTATCATTATCAGCCTATGGTCATTTTTCCCTGGTGAGATGACGGGGCCTGAAAAATGGAATATCAGCAAGGTCATTGAGTACACGGAAAATGGGCTTGTTCTGCAGGGCACTATGGAGAGTGACCCTAGCGGCGGGAATGAGTGGTATATTTTGCGAGGCAAGTCAAAGAATCCTTTGGCTATGGTTGCCAAAAAGCAAACAGAAGCTCCCAAAGAAGGTGAGACTTCAGTTCCTGAGGCCCCTGATGTTATTTTCTTTAAAGGAGAAGGGCGTTTAACTTCGGAAGATTTTCGCATACTCCAGAGTTCAGGGGTCTTTCAGGAAAAGCGAGCGAGTACCCTCTTGATGGAGCTTGTGTTTAGTCTTCTGCCATTCCTTATTATTATTGGGCTCCTTTATTTCCTCTTTGTTCGCCAAATTCGAATGGCAGGCAAGGGTGCTATGAGCTTTGGCAAGAGTAAGGCGAAGATGCTCACGCGTGATCGTGAGCAGGTTACCTTTGCTGATGTAGCTGGCTGCGACGAGGCCAAGGAAGAAGTCTCTGAAATTGTTGACTTTCTTAAAAACCCAAAGAAGTTCCAAAAAATTGGTGGCCGCATTCCTAAGGGTGTCCTCATGATGGGCCCTCCAGGAACCGGGAAGACGCTTCTTGCCCGCGCAGTTGCTGGCGAGGCTGAAGTACCCTTCTTTTCTATTAGCGGTTCTGATTTTGTTGAGATGTTTGTGGGCGTGGGTGCTGCTCGTGTTCGTGACATGTTTGAGCAAGGTCGCAAGAATGCTCCTTGCCTTGTCTTTATCGATGAGATCGATGCTGTCGGTCGTCAGCGTGGTGCTGGCCTTGGTGGCGGTAATGACGAGCGTGAACAAACGCTTAATTCCCTCCTCGTTGAGATGGACGGCTTTGATGGGCACGAAGGGGTGATTATCATTGCCGCTACAAATCGCCCTGATGTTCTTGATGGTGCTCTTTTGCGCCCCGGTCGTTTTGATCGTCAAATTACGATTGATCTCCCTGACGTTGTTGGTCGCGAAGAGATTTTAAAAGTCCACTCTAAGAAAATTCAGCTTACTAAGGATACAGACCTTAGTGTCGTTGCCCGCAATACCTCAGGATTCTCGGGTGCGGATCTCGCTAATTTGTTGAATGAAGCAGCCTTGATTGCAGCGCGTTACAATAAGGAAGAGGCGGACATGAAAGACATCGAAGAGGCGCGCGAAAAAATTTCATTTGGTCGCGAGCGTCGCCGCTTGATGGATGATGAAGATAAGAAGATTACAGCCTATCATGAGGCGGGTCATGCGCTCGTTCAGGCGATTGTCGATGATGATTATCTTCCTATTCACAAAGTTACCATCATCCCTCGTGGCCAAAGCTTGGGTAGCACGATGTTCTCTCCCAAGAAAGATATTTTAAATCACGCCAAGCGTCGCCTGCTTAACCAGATTTGCTGTGCGATGGGTGGGCGTATCGCTGAAGATGTCATCTTTGGTGACATCACTAGCGGGGCTGGTGGTGACATTAAAATGGCCACTAAGATGGCTCGTCACATGGTGTGTGACTGGGGGATGAGTGATCTTGGTCCCATCGCTTTAGGCGAAAACCAAGATCACATTTTCCTCGGCAAGGAAATTACACGCAACCAGAACTACAGTGAAGACACCTCACAGAAGATCGATGCTGAGATTCATCGTATCATCGAAGAGCAATACAAGCGTGCTGAAGACATCATTACAGACAAGCGTGATGCTCTGGAGGCTATTGCTCAAGCACTTCTCGAGCACGAGACTATCGAGGGTAAGCACGTGATGGAAATCCTAGAGCAGGGGAAGATCCTATCTCCTGTTCACAAAAACGTGCCTTTGCCTAAAAAAGAAGAGAAGGAAGATGCTGCAGAAGAAGACACGGATGAGGCAGAGGCAGATGAAGCTGCTTCAGATGGGTCTGCTTCTGAAGAACCTGAAAAAGTATCAACCTAATACGTGAATTCATTTTTCCTGATAAAAAACGCAAGGAACATATCCTTGCGTTTTTTGTGAAATTGGAAAAAAACAGCGGTTGCCTAAACGTGATTGAGTAGTGACTTGATGCTTGGAATTTCATCTCGGACAAAAGCAAGGTCTAGAAGGATGGTTTCTGTGAGTTTTGCTGCATGGGTTTGTTCTTCGAGGTTTGCAGTCGTCAAGCCGAGAGCTCGTGTGATATTGATTTCTGCCCAGCTTAAAATGTTGTTTGCAAAAAAACTTTGAAAAGCTTTGACCGGGTTGATGGTAACACGCCCACCAGCGGCTTTGTAAGCATCTATAAGGAGTCTGAATCGCTTGGGCCGAATACTTCGAGTAATGTAGCCACTCCATCCAAGGGCAATGGAAATAAGCTCTTGAGTGGGATTGACGGCCCAGGCGTATTCCCAGTCAATAATTTGGGGAATGCCTGCAGTGTTCCAGAGAACATTTTCAGGGTGAAGATCTCGATGGCTGAGGATGAGGTCTTCGTTAAGCTCCTCTACATGGGCTTCGTGGCTTTCATTGCACCTTAAAATGAATGGTAGTAGAGACTCTAGCTTGGGCGCAAAGGGAAGTTTTGCATGTTTGCTCTCTGAAACTAAATGTTGCCAGTAAGTCTCTGAAAAAATGTCGTAGTGGGGCTTGATGGGTGCTTCGAGTTTAACACCGGCGCGGTGCATTTTTGCGAGAAGCTCCCCCATGATGAGGATGTGCTTAAGGGAAAGATTAGGCTCATCACGGAGCTTTCCTTCGATGAATGGGTAGATGGTGTAGTATCGACCATTCATGAGGATTAAGGGGTCTCCATTTAAAGAGAGTGCTCCAACAGCGGGTAGCCCATGGGATTCGTAGGCAATACCGATTTTTTCAGCTATTCTGAGGCGTTCAAGCATGCCTGGCTTTTGGAGGATTGCTGAAGTGATTTCTTTGATGGCATAGGATCCTTCAGCTGTTTGGGCCTGCCATATTTTGTGGAGATACCCACCCGATAGAGGGATGAGGTCTGTCTCAAGCGGCCCAAACCCAAAATGCATGCAGAGGTTTTTAATGTTCTCTTGGGTGCTTGAGCTGTAACGCTGTATTGCTTGCATTATGTTTGGGACTATAGGGAAACAGAAATTGCAAAAAGTAGCTTAAGGGCTTTATGTCTGAATATGGGAGAATTGTCTATCTCATAATGTAAATTAACTGTAGATGCGCGTTATGAGTGGTTTTGAAAACGCTTTAGAAAATCTTGATAGGCTGCTGGAAGTTTAAATGCACGAGCTCCTGTCAAAATTTTAACTAAGTAGCCGCGTGCAGGTGGGCCTGGTGTATTGTTGGATGCAATATACACCATGGCTTGGCGTGTGTTGCCTTGAGGGGCGTGGATGGGAAGTGTCGTCTTTGTATAGAAACTCCGGATGACGCCTTCATAGCCATCTAGAGCTATCTCATCACTTGGAGAGAGGAGCCACTCGATTCCGTAAGTGAATGACTCTTTATCTTCGACAATGGTTGCGTAACCATCGCCGTTGATGAGGAAGCGATAACCGTCTAGCCGGGCTGGACCAACAGGGATTGCATGAGGGCAGCGCTCGTGCATCTGTTCGATCCACATATTGGAACCATAGGCAAAGTAGCGTTGTGTGGCAGCTTCGAGCTTAGTCATTGTTGCTGAGTGTGTGCTGATAAACAGTATAGATCCACCGGGCAAGGTTATCGAGATAAATGCCTGTCGATGTGATGCTGGGCCGGGCTGGACCTACAGTTTCCAATGTGGCTCCCTCGTCGAATAGGCCAGCCTCTTCGAGCTCAATGCGCATCGTAGCATCTTGGTAGTTGATGAATGGGTTTCCCGAGATTGCTAGATACTTGCCAGGCTTGGGGTTATTTTCAAGCCATGTGGTGACGGTACTGCGCGTATTGGGGCGCTTGCAGGTTTTATGTTTTACATCGCAGATTTGAGGGGCGTCGATTAAAGTGGGTGTTAATGCGTGTAGGGTGTCATCGAGGATCATCTGGTCCCAGATCATTATCATGGCATCACTCTCGTATGCGGGCGGCTCTTCAGGTCTTTCCCAGTCAATGCGGAAGGGAACTCCGGCGACTTGTTCGTCGAACATGAGTGCATCGGAATCACGCACGGGATCTAGCTTGCGGCGGCCCGTTAAAAGTACAATGGATTTAGCACGGACACCTTGAGCCCAGATTTCTTGAAGGAAGTTAAAATAAATGCGCATGACTGGTACGGTTGTTCCGTGGATGAAGATAACATCGTACTCGGTGCTCGATGGGTAGACCGTTTCTGTCATGCCGAGTTCTGCAAAGTAGGGAAATAGCTCTTCGCGTTTGTAGGCATAGGTATCTTTCAGTTCCCAGCGTTGTTGATTCGCCTGCCTTAAGAAACAGCATTGAAAGATGTCATTGGCAGCTTCGGCACTGCCATCATAGTTGCTTAAAAGCTGAGAAGCTTCTGGACAGTGTTTTATGAGGTCCCCATGCATTGATAGAATGATATGGTCAATAGGGCTGCAGGCCTTATTACCGTTAATAATTGCAAGAGAAGACGGTAAGCTGTTTGTTTCCGGTTGGCAGCTTGCACTTACAAGAAGACAAATAGGCAGTAGTAGAAGGAATACACTTAGTTTTCGCATTGCTTAAGTCTCTGGTTTTAGTCTATAAGGGTATAATATCCCCTAAAGATTGCTTCAACCCCAGATTTTGACATTTTACTATGAAGGTCGTTGGCTCTGTTATTGCTCGTTTGGGCAGTAAACGTTTGCCCTACAAGAATATACTCCCTTTCTTGGGGAAGCCTTTAGTGGGTCTGGGGGTTGAGAAACTAAAGGCAGCGCGCCGTGTGGATCATGTTATTGTTTCTACAGAGAGTGAGCTAATCGCTCGCATTGCACATGACTTCGGAGCTGAGGTTTTGCTGCGCCCACCCGAGCTCGCTGAGGATGATATCCCCTCAATTCCTGTTTTTCAGCACATTGTGGAGCATTATCCCTGTGATGTGCATGTTAATTACAACATTAACTTTCCTTTGTGCGATCCTGCAGTTATCGATGCTGCCGTTGAATATGCATTGGAGTGGGGCGAGGCTCTTTCAGATCCTTATGCTGTTTGGGCACAAACAAGTACCTGTTTGCGTGATTATGGCGACCCATGGGTAATCACTGCGCAGAGCTTCCCCGATGCTCGAGCAAGCTCTATTGATGTGCATACTGAAGAAGATTTGCTTGCTGTTTATCGCGAGGCTCAAGGGGAGAAAGTAGAGGGCCTTGTTTTTAGTAGGCCACATGTAGGCTTATAAGTAGCGCTCACTCTTGACACTGAGGTCTTGTGCGTTACATCCTCGTTCCATGCCTAGAGTGTTGTTTATTGGAGATTTAGTCGGGCGCCCAGGTCGTACGTTTGTTTCGAAAAACATCGATGCTTTGAAGCGCCATGCCGGTGCAGATATTCTCGTCGCTAATGCAGAGAATGCAGCAGGAGGCTTTGGTTTAACTGCGCCTATTGCCAAAGAGCTCACAGAGGCAGGGCTCGATGGTCTTACACTGGGTAACCATATTTGGGACCATGCAGGATTTGATCAAGATATCGATCATTTAGAGCGTGTATGCCGTCCAGCAAATCTTCCAGATCAATGCCCTGGTAAGCCTTATTTGATTATTGAGAAAGATGGTTTTCGCCTAGGAGTGATCACGGTGCTCGGCACTCACTTCATGAATATAAAGGCCAGCTGCCCTTTTAAGAAAGCTGATGACTTAATGCGCGAGCTCGAAGGTCAAGTAGATGCTTTTTTAGTCGAAATGCATGCAGAGACCACGGCGGAGAAGATGGGCTTGGGCTGGTTTTTAGACGGGCGCGCTGCACTTGTTGTGGGAACCCATACCCATGTCCCCACGGCAGACGGTCGTATTTTACCTCGAGGTACAGCCTATTTAACCGATGCTGGTATGACGGGCCCTTACGACTCGATCATTGGTTGCACGATTGAGCCTATTATTGCCAAGCTTCAGGACGGTATGCCTCGTCGTTACGTAGTTGCTAGTGACAATGTCCAGCTTTGGGGGTGTGCTGTTGATATAGATCCTAAGACAGGTCTTGCCACGCATTTTGAGAGTGTGTGCATTAAAGAAAACGACTGGGGTCCTGCATTCGTTTAGCACTTAGTTTACACAAAAAAGCTGAAGTAGATTCGCTTCAGCTTTTTTGTGTAAATGTTATGCTTAAACTCTTAGCGATCTCTTGATAGGAGCACGAGGTAGAGCAAGTTAGCTAAGCTCGCTACAAAGGCTGCGACATACGTCCACCCGGCGGCATTCAGCGTTTGAACGACACCACCGATTTCGTCTTGTTCGAGGATGTTGAGATTAACCAGTTGGTGGGCAGCACGCTTGCTGGCATCGAACTCGACGGGCAGGGTGATTAATTGGAAGACAGTTAGCACAAGGTACACGAGAACACCTAGCTTGATGAGGCCGAGCATGCCAAAGAAGAAGCCGCCAATGATAACAAAAGGAAGCATTTGAGATGCGATGTTTGTCACTGGGATGAGGGCTGCACGAACTTTTAAGGGGGTATAGCCTACTTGGTGCTGGATGGCATGCCCCGATTCGTGTGCCGATACCCCAAGAGCTGCCAAGCTCGTGCCGCGATAATTTTCGCGGCTAAGGGCAAGGCGCTTGTGCATAGGGTCGTAGTGGTCGGTCAAGTGGCCAGGAATCTCGACAATCTCCACATCGGTGATGCCTGCATGGCGCATGATGGCGCTGGCTGCTTCTGCGCCTGTAATGCGCCCTCGAGCATTGACGCGTGACCATTTTTTGTAGGTGCTACCCACTTTTGCTTGAGCCCAGATTCCCAAGATTAAGGGAATGATGATCAATGATAAATACAGCATACACAATGCTTATAGAAAAGTATGCCGAAATTGCAATAGAATCCTTTAGCTACAGAGAGCTGTATTGGGTCTCGGGGTTGATATGCTGGCGAATAGCATGAGCCCAAACTTGGTAGCCTTTGCCGTTCAAGTGGATGCCATCGTTGGTGTAGGTGACATCAAGTTGGTTATTAGCGTCTTTAACGACGCTTGCAATGTCGATAAAAGTGGCCCCGTTTTCAGCAGCAATGCTTTTGAGGTCTTGATTGATTAGGTTGATGTCTTGAGCATTTACAGGGATATCGTCAAAGTTGATGTTGTTGACGGGAAGGGTGCTTTGTACGTACAACTCTGTTTCGGGGGAATTTTTTCGTATGGCTTGGACTATTTCACGGTAGTGCTCGATAGCTGTGCGCGGGCTGTTTCCGTAGTATAGGTCGTTAATACCAATCATCAAGAAGAGCTTTTGCGGCTTGGCTGCTAAGACCTCATTAAGGCGGAGCAGAACGCCACGTGTTGTGTCTCCCCCAATGCCGCGATTAACGATGTTTTTGCCTGGGAAGATTTCGTGCCACTCGGCAGCTTCTGTAATGGAGTCGCCAAGAAAGACAATTTCGCCGTTACTGTCAGGAAGCATTTCAAATAGACTCTTTCTATAGTAGTATTTGGGGGCAAATTCTTCGCTGTTGGGTTTTGTGCGTTCAGCGATTTGTTCGAGCGTTTGCTTGATTTTCTCATGTACAGTATCTTGCTCTTGTGAAGCCACAGCCGATGTTGCTGTGTTTTTAGTATGCGTATGCCCTGCTGCTGCGTTTTTTCTTTGAGCGCGTTCCCAAGGGGGCCGGTGCGTAGAGTCTTTAAATGCTAGGGTGTAGCCGACCATGCCAGCTAACAAAATATTGAGAGACATTGAGAGGGTGAGGGGCATTTTCATAGGCCCCCTTAGGCTATGAAATCAAGCGATAAAAGCAACTTAAAAAGAAGCTTTATTATCTGCTAGTTATTGTTTATCAGTGGTATAGGGATTTTGTTTTTCGACTTCTTGAATCTCTGCTTCTATAGCACTGAGTGATCGGAGATAGTCTTCAGAGCCTCCCTTTTCGATGTACTCATTGTAGAGATTTTCAAAGCTAATAGGTTTTACGTCCTGGAAGCCAAAATTCGCGTCATGCACGACAGGCCCTTGAGGCCTTGTATAGACGATGTGCATTGAGCCCAAATCGAATTTTGTATTTTCCTGAGGAAGATAGAGTTCTGCAATATTCTCAAGAATTTCCTGATCGCTTAGTGGCTCCTCATCAGTATCTGCTCCTGCTAGTAAATTACGTGCTTCTAGTCTTTCAATGTTTCTTAATGCTTTCATAATCGGATATAATAAGTAGTTTAAAAAAAAGTTTGCCAAGGAAAATCCTTTTCGGATCTGTTAGGTGTTAAGCTTATGACTGCAAGCCACAAAACTAAGACGGCCCTTATTTCTGTCAGCGACAAACAGGGTTTGGTTCCCTTCGTCCGTCAACTTGTTGATAATTATGGTTATCGCATTATTTCAAGCGGGGGGACTGCCCGTGTTTTAGTGGCTGCTGGCCTAGTTGTCACGCGTGTTGAAGACTACACGGGGTTTCCGGAGATGCTCGGCGGCCGCGTGAAGACTTTGCACCCCAAAGTCCACTCAGGCCTGCTTGCTTTGAGGGATAATGCTTCCCATGTTGCGGAGCTCGATCAGCATGGTATTGGGTTGATAGATCTTGTCGTGGTCAATCTTTACCCCTTCGAGCAGGTAGTCCAAAGCCGTGGCATTTCGCACGAAGCTATTTTAGAGCAGCTGGATATTGGCGGGCCTTGTTTACTTCGCAGTGCCGCTAAAAACTATGCTTCTGTGACAGCAGTTTCAGACCCTGAAGATTATCCTCGTGTTCTCGAGGCTTTCGAGAGTGCTGAACCTCTTGAGGCCCTTCGTGCTGAACTTGCCTTTAAAGCCTTTACGCTCACATCCCGTTACGATCAATCGATTGCTGCCTACTTAGAAAACCAAGGTGAGCGCGTGGACCTCAGCGCGCTTTCAGGCTTTCCTCAAGTCTACAATCTTAGCCTAGACCAGGCTGCACACCTGCGCTACGGTGAAAACCCTCACCAGCAGGCGGCTCTGTATGGAGATTTTTCTAAGTGCTTTCGTCAGCTCCAAGGTAAGCCTCTGAGTTATAATAATATCCTCGATGCTTCGAGTGCCGTTTACTTGATTGGGGAGTTCGAGAAGGCAACTGTGGCTATCTTTAAGCATACAAACCCCTGTGGTGTGGCCAGTGACGATACTATAGAGGCCGCTTGGGAGCAGGCATTAGCCACCGATAAAAAAGCTCCTTTTGGCGGTATTATTATAGCTAATCGCACTATAGACGGCGTCCTTGCTGAGTCTATGAGCATTTTATTTTGTGAGCTTATCATCGCACCAGCTTTTACCGATGAAGCTAAAGCCTGTTTCTCCAGGAAGAAAAATCTTCGCCTACTAGAGGTGACAAACACCCTTGGTGCTGAGGCCTTACAAGAGGTTCGCTCTGTGGTTGGTGGGGTCCTTGTTCAAGACCGTGATAAGCAAAAGGCTGACCCTGCCGGTTGGCAAGTGGTTACGAATTGTGAGCTGGATGAAGGCTTGTGGCCGGCGCTCTTTTTTGGCTGGCGGGTCGTCAAGCATGTTAAGTCGAATGCCATTGTTTTTGTTTCTGAAGAGCGCACACTGGGTATCGGTGCTGGGCAAATGTCCCGTGTAGATAGCATACGCCTCGCCTGCATGAAGGCCGAAGATGCGGGCCTTGCTCTCAAAGGCTCTATTATGGCTTCCGATGCTTTTTTCCCATTTGCTGATGCTATTGAAGCAGCTGCAGAAGTGGGTGTTCGAGCTATCATTACGCCTCGTGGCTCTATTCGAGATCAAGAGGTGATTGACGCGGCCAATGCTCACCAAATTCCCATGATCTTCACGGGGACTCGCCATTTTAAGCACTAGTAGCTGTTTAGAGGCCTGTTTTGTCTGTATTTTCGTTGAGTTGAAGGCCTTTTTGCTTAAGCTCCTTATTGTTGCTTGTCTCTTCTGACGTATCCCATGAAAAAGCTGGCCGTTATCGCTCCACATCCTGTTCAATATCATGCTCCCCTCTATCAAGAACTTGCAAAGGCGGATGGCATAGACCTCGAAGTTCTTTACTGCGATATGATGGGCGTTGAAGAGGTGAAAGATAAACAACTAGCAACATTCACGTGGGATGTCCCCTTGCTGGATGGTTATCGCTACCGCAAGCTTAAAAACTCAGGCACCGGTGGCAGTCGAGGTTTTTTGAGTCGCATCAATTTTTCGCTCTTTAAAATTTTTTTTAAAGAGCATTGGGATGTTGTCTTGCTACAAAGCTATGATGTCTGTTCGGTGTGGTTTGCGCTGATCGCAGCTAAGCTCTCGGGTACGCGTGTGCTCTTTCGCGGAGAGGGGATTTTGCACAACCCCAACCCGAAGGTCCCCCGTTGGCTCAAGCGCATTATTCTTATGCCCATTTTCAAATTGTTTGATGCCGTCTTTTATAGCTGTACGGGCAATCAGGAATATTTTCGCTATCTTGGCGTTCCTGAGGCTAAATTACATCCACTTCCTTGTTCCGTAGACAATGTTTTTTTTCAAGAAGAGGCAGAAGCGTATGCGGGCCAAAGAGAAGCGCTTCGCAAAGAACTGGGTATCCCTTCAGATGCATTTGTTGTCGTGTATGCCGCACGCTTAGCTCCCCGTAAGCGCCAGATAGACCTTTTAAAAGCCCTCGAGCAGATGCACGATACTCGCCTTGTTGTAGCCCTTGTTGGCGATGGCCCTGATCGCTCCATGCTCGAGACGTATGCCAACGATCACCAGCTCAATCAAGTCCACTTTACCGGTTTTGTTAATCAATCAGCTATTTCTAAGTACTACGCACTGGCAGATCTTACGGTTATCCTTTCAGATCACGACAACTCTCCCAAGTCGTTAAATGAGGCGATGAATTTTTCCCTGCCCGTCATTACAACAGACAACGTCGGCACGGCTCCAGATCTTGTTAGGGAAGGGATTAATGGCTATATTATCCGTGTCGGTGATATTTCTACCCTGGTAGAGAAGCTTCGCTATTTCATTGAGCATCCAGATGCCATTAAGTGCATGGGCCAGGCATCCCTGGAGATGGTTTCTAAGGCAACGATTGAGCGTGGGGTTAGTTCAATCCAGCGCGTTGTTCATTCATTAGCTTCTAAAAAAGAGGGAAGTGCTTAGTGGAGCGGCAAATATTATTTGAGGGCGTGCAGCCTCTTTTTTCAACGCCGACTTCAGCGCACCATTTTTTTGGCTACTACGATGTAAGTCCTTTGGACGCAACGGGCCGCTATATGTTAGCAACCTCGGTAGACTTTGCTCCCCGTATGCTTACTGCAGAGGACAAGGCAACGCTTTGCTTGTTCGATCTTACGACGGGGGAGCGGCGTGTCCTCGGGACGACGCGCGCCTTTAACTGGCAGCAAGGTTGTCGTTTTCAATGGCTTGGGCCTCGTTTTAATGAGTGGGTTATCTATAATGATCGCGAGGAGGATCGTTTTGTCTCCGTTGTGCTCAATGTTCACACCGGCGAAAAGCGCATATTACCGCTGCCTGTTTACAGTGTTGAGGCAAGTGCCCGGTGGGCTGTTTGCGTGAATCACGAGCGTCACTACTGGTGCCGTCCAGGTTACAACTATCTTGGCATTGAAAATCCGCGCTGGAAAGGTCACTTGCCTGAAGGCGATGGTATCTCTTTGCTTCAGCTCAACACGGGGGAGCATCGTTTAATCATCAAAACCGAAGACATGGCTGCACGCAATGCACTCTCTTCGATGGAGAATGGCAACCATCTATTAGAGCATCTCATGTTTAACCCCTCGGGGAATCGTTTTGTTTTTTTTCACCGCTGGGAAACCGGTGACGGTGGTATTTTTACACGTGTCTACACTGCAGGCTGGGATGGTAAAGATATTCACTGTTTGGGTGAGGCTGGTAGCTACTCGCACAATTGTTGGCAGGATAATGGCCGTTTACTCATGTGGTGTGGGCAGGTTTCTTCACTCAAGCAGCTTCGTCGATATGGTGCGCTCACGCGCTATGTTTTAAAGCCTCTGATTCCTCTTTATCGTCGTATGTTCGGTGTTAAGAGTGCATTTCGACAGCGTCTTAACCGGGGGAATTACCGCCTCTTTGCGGACTTTGGTGCCGATAGCGAAGTTATGGGCGAGGGTATCTTATTGGAGGATGGTCACCCAAGTTTTATGCCCGGATCACGCGATATTTTTCTTTCGGACACCTATCAGGACGAACGAGACTACCGGCATCTTTTTGCTTACTCTTTGAAGGCAGGCCGCGTGTTGCCCTTGGGCCGGTTTTATTCCCCTCCTGAGACGAACAATACAAGCTTCCGTTGTGACCTTCATCCTCGTTGGAGCCGCGACCATAACATCGTTTGTATTGATTCCTTGCATACGGGTATGCGCCAAATGCATTGCTTTGACGTGAGCAAGGCCTTACACACCCCTTAGCATGATCCGAAGAGCGCTCAAGTCTCGAAGCCTAAAAATGAACTCCATTGCCTCTTTAATGGATCAGGGGGCAACGCAGTTTTTGCAATTACTTATCAATATTCTCATCGCGCGCGAACTTGGGGCTATTGCTGTGGGTCAGTACAACGGCATTATGGGTTTTGCGGGTGTGGTGAGCGGGCTTGCTGGCTTTGGCCTTCAGGCGACGCTTCTTCGAGAAATTTCCAAAGGCGTTAATCGCGTACCGCGCTACCTCTCTCACGCCTTCTTGATTCGTACGCTTTTTAGTATCCCCATTACGGTTGTTTGCACACTAGCCCTGTGTTATCTCTTCGATATAGAGCGCAATCAGCTTGGCCTCATTATCTTTATTGCACTTTTTAATGCGCTGATTTCCCTCGGACTTTTATTTAATGCTGTCTACGTTGCGCTGCGTGCTTGTGTGCATTATTTTTTGATTAACCTTGGCTACCGTCTTGCTTGGTTAATATTCACCGTAGTGCTTATTGCCCTGGGCTTTCAGCTGTTTAGTGTTGTTGTTGCTGGTGTTTGTTTAAGCTGCGTTGCGATGTTTGCTTTCTATCGCGTGGTCCAGTGCTTAACGCAGCATTTCAAGCTCCATTTCGATTGGCGCTTTGGCAAAACGCTCATTTTAAAGTCGATGCCACTTTCTTTTGCAGCCGTTGCTGAGTTTATTTGCATCCGTGCAGATAGCATCATTTTGCTTGCCATCATCGGCGCAGAGGTAACGGGGTACTACAGTACGGCTGTTTCCATCTATCTTGTTCTCTCGCTTTTACCCTTAACCTTGGGTCGTATTTATCAGCCGCATTTCATTAGCCATTTGCAGGATAATGCGCGTGAGGCCTACCGTAAGCTCTTTCTCTATTTCTTGGGGTTGATTGGTTTTGCCTGCTTCCTGACGCTCATGTTGTGGTTTCTTTCTCCCCTGGCTATTAATATCATTTACGGCCCAGAATACCGTCCATCTATTGATATGCTTCGTTATTTAGCATTTATTCTTCCCGTGATTGCAGGCGGGCGCTGCTTGAGTTATGCACTCATTAGCCTTCGTCAAAATGGGCGCTATTTTAGGAATACCTTTATTAGCGCGGTTATTAACGTAATCCTTAATATCATCTTCATTCCCAAATACGGTGTTTATGCCGCTATTGTGACTACATTCCTTGCCGAAGCTTATATTCTCATTATGAGCCTCTTTCAGGTAGAGCACCTTCGACGCAACGCCTTGCAGGAGTAGGTGAAATTATTTATATTTTATTCTAAAATTATGTATATTGCTGATTGTTATTGAAATATAAAATAATATACTTATTCGGTAGTGCATTATGCTAATACGCATTCAAGCAAGCTATTTAGAAGATGCTGAATCCTATATTTTAGGGCAGAAAGTCTATCCTTTTTATTTAATAATTAAATATCAATCATGGGTCTGCACCTTGAAAACGACCCACGGAAGACTGTGTCCTACCACAGTCCGGACTGTGGTAGGACACAGTACCGACACGGGTAGCACCGTGGTCGATCACAGTACTAGGATTTCTTATTCCACTAATAACAAGTATATTAGAGAAATAGATCTATGCTCGCCCAGTGTGGTCTACCCCATTAGGGCCCTCTGGAAAAACGTGGTCGACCACGCAAATAAGCTCCTTCGTATGCCGATTTGGGTTGATCGATGTCGAGCAATTTTTTACCGTGTCCTACCGTAGCCCAGTATGAGTATTCTCTATCTCGTTTGCCTCTTATCGCCGGTTGCTTTTTCCGTGATCCGAAAAATCCTTCCCGAGCAGCCCAATTTTCTCGAGCCAATGGGGATTGCTGTTGTCTTCATCGTAGGGATACTCGCTTTAACCCGCCAGCCTCGATTACCCAAGTTCTTAGCTATCCCGTTGATTATCTGGGCTGCTTTCCAAGGTTTTTATGCTTTATTGTCCGTTTTCTTCAATATTCGGATTGGGGCTGCGGGCTTTTTTGTCAATGTTATCCCTATGCTTATGATGCTTATCGCCTACCAGGGGACGACGGGGCTTCGTGAGCTTAAGTGGATAGGAAACACCTTTGGTATCATAGGCTTAATTATTTTGCCGTTTGGCTTTTATGTTGCTGTATTCGGTAACGTTTATCTGCCTCCGCTTTTTTTGCCTAATTTAGAGATGATTGAACTAGGTAAGGCAACTCGCGCGGGGATTCCTGCCTATGCGGGCATTTTTAGTACGCAAGATGTTCTCTCTATGGTCTTTATGGCTGTCTACTTTATCAATCTTGCGCTCTTCCTCGGTAAGCGTCAAAGAGAGAGCTTTCATTGGTGGTACCTTATTTTTGCCGTTGTATCTTTTATTCTCGTTCTTCTATCAACACGGCGCGGGGGTCTTTTAGGGATTGTTGGAGGTTCGTTTATGGTTCTCATTACGGGCAACATTTCCTGGAAAAGAAAGTTGGGCTTTGCCTTTTCTGGATTTCTGGCCCTTGTTGTGATCGTCTTCCTGGATACTTATTTTGGCTTTGTCTACCAAGAAGATACGACACGTGTTTTTCACGCCATGAATTTGGACCTTTGGGTTCGCTTTAAAATCTTCTTTTGGGATGTTTGTATGTACTGGGCAGAAGCGCACCCTTTTGGCACGTATCTAGGCAATGCTGGGAGTGAGGGGATCGTCTTTGGCAGTGAGATTTTTCTTCGCGGTCAAATGGTTGAGACAGGAGGGGCTAAGTTAATTGCCGAAATGGGCGTTATGGGGGCATTGCTCATGCCTGCTATTTTGTTTTATGTGCACTGGAAGATCTTCCGCATGAAAACCGCTTTTCACATTCATGCGATTGTGCGGGTGCTCTTTGCCTTTAATGCCGTATTTTACACACTCTTTTATTTTAAGGAATGGACGGCGATGTCTGGAGGCTACGTATCACAGCTTTTTTTCTGGGCCATTCCAGGGATGTGCTATGCCTTGATCGAGCGCGAGCGAACGCGCCGCCGAAGGCCTATCCCCATGCCTGTTGTCTTTGAAGAACCGATGGATGGAGCGCCTCTTCCTTATGGTCATCTATATCCACCGCCTCCACCACCTCCTGGCCCCCGAGCATTTCGGTGATGGATATACCTCATGCAGTATTGGTTGGCTTAGGCCTGGTTCCTTCAACGGGGGGACCTCCGAAGACAATGGGCCTTTTTAAAAAAGCTCTAGGGGCTGATGTTGTTTCATTCACGAGCCCACAAAGCCTTGAAAATGAAGGCTCTGCTATCGAGGACACTGTGCACGTTCCTATAGCAAGGGGGCTTCGTGGGCGAGGGTATAGTTTCGCTGAACCTTCGGCCTTAGTGCCTGCAGAGGAGCTTGTTTCGAAAGCAGGTCTTCTTTCTTGCCACATTTTATATCGCTATCATGTGCACTGGGTAAGGCGTATGGCCGTTCAGCATCGTATTCCCTATTGGGTGGTTCCACATGGTTGCTTGGATCCTTACGTTTTTACCTATCGCGGCTGGGTGAAAAAGCTTTGGTTTCAATGGATAGGGAAGCCTTTCCTAAAGCATGCAGCACACATTATTTGTGCAACTGAGGCAGAGCGCCGCAAGCTTCGTCGCTATTATGAAGGAGACAATCTTCGCGTTGTGCATTGGCCTGTCATTCCGATGGATACCTCTCAGCGTACGGTGCAGCGCGAGGCACTTCGCAAGAAGCTGGGTATTCCACAGGATGCACGTGTTTTACTTTATCTTGGCCGTTTGCACCCTATGAAGCGCCCCCTAGAAACGATTCAAGTTATAGCGCGGGCTTATTGTGATAATGTGCATCTTATTGTCGTAGGTCCTGAAGAGCGCTATACAGTAGGGCAGTGCCAAGATTATGCAGATGCTGTTGGCGCGAAAAATGTCCATGTTGTCGGCCCTGCATTCGGTGAAGGAAAAAACGCTTATTGCCTCGCAAGTGATGGCTTTATTTCCCTTTCAATTCGGGAAAACTTTGGCCATACGGCTGCAGAGTCCTTAACCGCAGAGTTGCCTCTCATCCTCTCACCAGGGAATGACTTGGCTCCTGAGTTAGCGCCGCTTCATTGTGGCTGGATGCTCCAGGATGATCGCTTGGAGACGGCGGTTAATGCAGTGCGTGATTTTGCGACAGTGGATCCGGCGGACCTCGAGGCCCGTGGAAAGCGAGGTCAAGCCTGGGCTCTAGAAGAACTTTCTTTTGAGCGGTTTTCATATAAAATTCGCATGTTGGCTCAAGAAGCGGTCAAGCAGCCTAGGGCTTGATTTTTCCGAAAACGGGTTGTCAGCTTGGGTGTCTCTATGGTAAAGATGATCTCATGTTTGACCCTTTAGAGACTTTAAAAAAGTATATTTCTTTTCCGAGTGTTTCAACAGATCCTGCTTATGGCGAGGGCATGCAAGGTGCGCGTGATTTTCTCACTCAGTTATTTGAGTCGATGGGGCTTGAGGTTGAGGTAGTTAAAACACCCTTGCATCCTATCATCCTTGCTAAGCGAGTTGGAAAGCCCGAGTGGCCTCATGTTGTGGTTTATGGCCACTATGATGTTCAGCCTGCAGACCCTTTTGAGCTCTGGGATAGCGACCCTTTTGAGCCGACAGTCCTCGGTCATCATCTCTATGCGCGGGGCTCTGCAGATAATAAAGGGCCGTTTATGGTACACGTTTCAGCTGTGGCTCAGCTTTTAAACGAAAACCCAGACATTCCTTTGCGCATTACTTTTATGGTTGAGGGAGAGGAGGAAATGGGCAGCCCAAGTTTTGCGGGCTTCCTCGATGCCTACAAGGATACCGCGCTTAAGGCAGACATGATTTTGCTCTCCGATACGAGCAGTCCAAGCAGCGATCAAATCGCCATTACAACAGGGCTTCGCGGCCTTGTTGGTCTAGAAGTTTTCCTCAAAGGGCCAAAGATGGACCTTCACTCAGGCGTGCATGGAGGAGCTGTTTACAATCCTGTTCAAGCACTCGTTGAGCTCTGCGCATCGCTGCATGATGAGGCAGGACGCGTCAATATTCCTGGCTTTTACGATGCGGTTGTCGATCCTGAGGATTGGGAGCGCGAAGAGGTAAACAAGGTGCCTACAACTGAAGCTGAGTACAAAGCATTTTTAGGAGTTAAGGACTTTTATACAATGAAAGGCTTTTCGCCCTTTGAGGCGGTGCGTTTTGCGCCAACGCTTGACTTTAATGGGATTTCTGGCGGCTATCAAGGTGAGGGGAGCAAGACCATCATCCCGGCCCAGGCTTCTATTAAGATAACAATGCGCCTTGTGCCTGACCAAGATCCCCAGACTATTGCAGAGCTCCTTAAAAAAACCTTACAAGAGCGCTGTCCCAAAGGGGTTGAGATCTCTTTTGGTAAACCGGAGGGTGGGGCGGCATATCGGGTGCTACCTCCTTTTAAAAGCGGCAAGGAGGAAAACTCTGTCTTAGCCAAAGCCTTTAAGGGTGCGGATCGCGCCATCGAAGATGTTTTTGGTAAAAAGCCGCTTTACCTTGCCGAGGGCGGAAGTATCCCCATTATTGCTAAGATCAAGGATGTTACTGGGCTTGACTGTCTCATGCTGGGTCTTTCGACGGTTGAGTCTAACTGGCATGCGCCCAATGAAAACTTTGACCTAGAGATGATGGATAAGGCTATTCAAGTCTCTAAGCAAACCTTGAAGGCTTGCTGTTCGTAGGTTACACAAATTTTAAATTAAGTAAAAGAAAAGAGTCAGATTAGCCGATTTTGATGAGGATGGCATCTGCGCGGCGGTCCTTCCAGGCGTCGGATTTGGAGAGGCCCTTGGTTGCATCGAGAGAGCCCTTGGATAGGATTTCGATCCGATTGGGTTGAATGCCAAGTTGAATTAAATATTGTTTTACGCTGTTGGCCCGACGGTCGCCCAAGGCGAGATTGTATTCGGAGGTGCCGTACCAGTCACAGTGGCCTTCGATGAGGATGCGTTCTTGGGGATGGGCTTTTAAGTAGTCGACCATTTGGTTTAGCTTGGCACGCTCTTCTGGACTGATGCTCGAGTTGTCGAACTGAAAGTAAGTTGAGTTCATCGTGTTCTCATAGTTGACAAAGGAACCTTCGCCAGGTGCCATGCCGCGGAAGAGAGGGTCTCGCTCGGTGAGGCCGTCAGAGTAGGAGACGTCGGTCTCGTTGATCCAGTCTTCCCGGGAGCTGCTGCTGCCCATAACTGTGTCACTCGGGGTGGGGGCATCATCCTTCTTGGGGCAGCCAGTGAGCACGAGTGTGATGAGTGCAAGAAAAATAATTTTTGGAAACGATTGTCTCATGATACAGCGATTGTATGAGGGTTTTTCTTGGAAGCGCAATGCTGAAAAGCGCATTCTAGAGGGGTAGAAGAATTAGTCCCTTGGGTGAGGACCTGAGAAGGTTATGCGTGGGTGAGGGCCTTGTTACTTGCTATGAGGTCGTTTTCGATGGCGTAGCGCGTGAGGCTTGCGACATCGTGCAGGTTGAGTTTTTTCATGAGGTTGCTGCGGTGATTGTCTGCAGTTTTAGTACTGATGTTCAGGCGCTTAGCGATCTCTCGAGTGGTGTTGCTCTCAGCGATGAGTTGTAAAATTTCGCGTTCTCGGGCGGTCAGGGCACTTAGGCCGGCTTTGTTGTTAGGGCCGGGGTTGAGGACGACCTCACGGAGGAGCTGAGCGGTTGCGGGGCTGAAAAAGGTGCCACCATTGGAGACGATCTCGGCACCTTTTTTGAGCTCGGCAAGGGGGGATGTTTTTTCGACAAAACCGTGAGCGCCTGCTTGAAGGAGGTCTTTGAGCAGAGATGTATTTTGGTAGCCAGAAAAGACAAGAATGCGTGCTTCTTTTAAGTGTTTGGAGAAGCGCTTGAGCACCTCGATCCCGTTGAGGCCGGGAAGCATAATGTCTAGGATGATAAAGTCGGGCTTGAGCTCCATGCATAGATTGTAAGCGCTTTGACCGTCGCCCGTTTCGGCGATGACTTGGTACTGAGAGTCCGACGCGAGCAGTTGAGAGATCATCTCGCGGATAGCCGTTTGATCTTCGATAATAACAACCTTTTTCATCAGCTTGAGGTGTTTACCAAATAGGTAGTTTTAGGTTTAACTCATAGGGGTGGGGCAATGTATTTTTATGTGTGGTATGGTGGGTCGGCAGGGATTCGAACCCTGAACCAATGGCTTAAAAGGCCACTGCTCTACCGTTGAGCTACCGACCCGACAAAGTCACACTAAAAAATAGCTGGTAAACACCCTAGCTCGCTAGGTTTCTTTTGCAAGCAGAAAGCTCCTTAAAAATGCTTAAATTGGAGGTGCCTGTTTTGGGAGGGCTCTTTTAGCGGGATAAGGACAGTATCGGCCGGGCTTTTTCGTTAGTTTTTGCCATTAAAATCTATTGATCTCTCTTGTAAGAGCTTGTAGCGTCTTCACTTATTTTCTGGGTTGTTGATTATGTCTAAGCCGTTTTTTTATGCACTGCCTCTCTTGAGCGCCTTTATTTACGCTGTTTCATCGCTCGCATTGAAGCGTGCTATGGAGCTTAAGGCAGGGGCTATTCGTTCGGTGTTTATGTCCAACGTGATGCTTGGCTTATGCTTTACGCCCCTCTTTTTCTTTTCTGATGTACCTTTCACTTTTAATGGTATCGAAAAGCCGCTCATTGTGAGCATGGCTATTTTTATCGGGCAGCTCTTTACGGTTACAGCCATCCGTGTTGGCGATATTAGCGTGCAAGGGCCTGTGATGGGCATTAAGATTGTCATCGTTGCAGCGCTCTCTGTTTTCCTAGGTGTGGGTGTTGTTTCTGGTGTGTGGTGGGTTGCGGCAAGCCTTGCATCTTTTGCCATCTTTTTACTGGGTCTTTCTGGGCTTAAGAGTGCGCGGCGCATACACGCGGGTATTTTCTTTGCCGTTGGGGCGTCGATCTTTTTTGCCCTTGAAGATGTGCTCATTCAAAAGTGGGCTTCCGAGGGTGATTTTGGTGAGCTCAATTTTATAGCAGTTGCTATGCTAGCGCTTGCTGTAGAGTCCATTGGGTTGATACCTTTCTTTAGATGGAGCTTGCGTGACATCCCAAAGGATGCCTGGCATTGGTTGCTTGGGGGCTCTTTCTTGATGGGGCTTCAAGGGATTGCCTATACGTTGCCTATTGCTTTGGTCGGCAAAGCAACTGTGGTTAATATTCTCTACAGCTCACGGGGTATTTGGAGTATTGTTCTCGTATGGCTTGCTGGCCAGTGGTTCTCAAATCGTGAGCGTGATATGGGGAAGGCTGTGATGGTCCAGCGCATGGTTGGAGCATTGCTCTTGTTTCTAGCTATTGTGCTTGTCTTGGTTTACTAGTAGACATTTTCTAAAGGCTCATGAGGGTGGTCGTTCAGCGTGTTTCTAGAGCATCGGTGTCTGTTGACAGTGCTGTGCGCGGGTCAATCGATCGAGGTTTACTTATTTTTTTAGGGGTTGGCCAGGGTGATAATGAAGAAGACCTTCAGTGGTTGCTCAATAAAGTGGCATCTCTGCGTGTTTTTGAAGATGAAAATGGGCGTATGCAGCGCTCGCTTGAGGATATTGATGGCGAGGCGCTTGTTATCAGCCAGTTTACTCTCTTTGGTAATGTGAAGAAAGGAAGCCGTCCTTCATTTAACCGAGCTGCAGACCCAGAAGTAGGGCTTGTCCTCTATGAAGCCTTTGCCCAAAAACTTTCCAAGCGGTTAGGCAAGCCAGTACCAACCGGCGTGTTTGGTGCACTCATGCATATCGAGGCGCATAATGATGGCCCGGTGACTCTGCTTATCGATAGCAAGCAAAGAGATTTTTAGAGCGTATGCAGTATACGGTGCTTGAGGCTGATTTTTTTAACCGCCCAACGTTGAAGGTCGCTCGAGAGCTGCTTGGAAAGCATCTTGTATGTAAGGATATTAAGGGTGAGGTGCGCGTTGCACGAATTGTGGAGCTTGAATCCTATGATGGTTTTGAGGATCAGGCCTCCCATGCACACCGTGGTCAAACGCCGCGTAATGCGGTGATGTTCGGGCCTGCAGGAGTTTGGTATGTGTATTTATGCTATGGCGTTCACTGGATGCTTAATATCGTTACCGGTCCTAAGGACTACCCAGCGGCTATCCTCATTCGTGGCCTTGAAGGTGTGGTTGGGCCAGGAAGGTTGACGCGTGCCTATGGGATCGATAAACGCTTTGATTGCAAGCCAGCCCTTCCACAATCAAGCCTTTGGTTGGAGGATCGTGGAGAGCCTGTGCCCGAGTCAGGTTTTGAGCGTACTCCACGCATTGGAGTAGACTATGCTGGGCCTGTTTGGGCGCGTAAGCCTTATCGCTTTGTTATCAAGTAGAGGTTATGAAGACTGTGTTAGCTCGCGGTGCACGCCTTTTTGAAGGCTCCAACAAACGAGAAGCAGGACAACGGTCAGCGGAAGGGCTGAGGTGATGACAGCTGACTCAAAGGCTTGGATGCAGCCGCTTGTCAAAAGCACGATGGCAAGAACGCCTTGCATGCCTGCCCAGAAAATACGTTGGCGGACAGGAGCCTTGGTGGTTCCGCCAGCAGTGATAGCGTCGATCACAAGAGAGCCCGAGTCCGATGAGGTTACGAAAAATAGGACGATGACAAAGAGCGTTAACATCGAACTCAATAGTGGGATGGGCAAAATTTCTAAAAATTGAAAAATACTCGTTTGAAAGTTGCTTTCAACAAAGCTTGTGATCGAGCGATCGCCAAAGCGTTCTTCAAATAGAGCGCTGTTGCCAAAGGCGGTAAACCAGATTAAGATGAGTAACGTTGGCACGAGAAGAACACCCGAAATAAATTCGCGAATTGTGCGGCCTTTAGAAATCTTTGCAATGAACATCCCGACAAAGGGCGACCATGAGATCCACCAGGCCCAGTAAAAAATAGTCCACTCTTCTTGTGGGCCAATGTGCTTGTAGCTCGTCCAGTCTGAATAGTGGGGGAGCCACTTTGCATACATGACTGTATTGCCAAAGAAAGAGCTTAGCAAGTGTGTGCTTGGACCGTTAAATAGCATAAATCCAAGTAATACAGCAGCCAGTACGATGGTGATTTCGCTCAAGTAGCGAACGCCTTTTTGGAGGCCTGAAACAACAGAGATGCCTGCAATAGTGGTAATAGTAATAATGAGGAAAATCTGAACGAAAGGGCTGATTGAAGTGCCAAAAAGGTGGTGAAGCCCAGCATTGATTTGTTGGACCCCGAGGCCAAGCGTTGCTGCCATGCCAAAAAGCGTTGCGATGACAGAGAGGATGTCGATCAAGTTGCCCCAGATGCCAAAAATTCTTTCTTTTAGGAGGGGGTAGAAGGCTGAGCGCATGGTGAGAGGGAGCTTTCTGTTAAACGAAAAAAAGGCAAGAGATAGGCCAACCAGGCCGTAGATAGCCCAGGCGTGAATGCCCCAATGAAAGAAAGTAAAGGCCATCGATTTTTGGACTGCCTGTTCGGCAGAAGTGCCTGCTTCTACAAATGTGGAGAAATGCTGTACAGGTTCTCCAACACCATAATAGAGAAGACCAATGCCCATGCCTGCGCTAAAGAGCATTGCAAACCAAGAAAAATACGAGAATTGAGGTTTTGCCTCCTCGCCTCCCAGGCGGATTTTGCCATAGGGCGTGATGGCCAAGAATGCGAGGTAAGCGATGAAAATGTTGACGCTCAGAATATAAAACCAGCCAACTTTTTGCGTGATTAAGGGAATGAGGTAGCTAAAAGCGGCAGAGATGGCCTCATTCCAAAAAATATTGGCGAGAACAAAGAGGATAGTGAAGGCTGCGCTGACAGTAAAAACAGTTGGATGGATTCTAAGCCCAAAGATTTTCTTTGATGTTTTCTTTAAGTGCTTATTATCCATGTATTTCCTTGGTTAAAATAAAAGATCCTAACCTCGGGGTAAGGATCTTTGTGAGTCAATTTCAGTATATATGAGCTATAAGTTTCTTTGATTTTAAGGTCAAGGGATAATAAGTATTTTTTTTAAGTTAGGCTGTAATTCTTTTATAGTCAGGGACTTTAAAAACCTTTTTTATGAGATAACTAGGAGGTGACAAATAGGGATTGAGCGCTCGTGAGGCGACTTTCGACATTGTCCCAGTTGACAACTTTCCACCAGTACTCGATGTATTCTGCGCGGCGATTTTGGTATTTGAGGTAGTAGGCATGTTCCCAGACGTCGAGAGCAAGGATGGGCAGAATGCTCCACTGGGTGAGGTTTTGGTGCTTTTCAGCCTGAAGAATGATCAGTTTTTTGCCAAAAGGCTGGTAGCCGAGGATGGCCCAGCCACTCCCTTGAACCTTAGCTGCGGCAGCTGAGAATTGTTTTTGAAAAGCATCAAAGCTTCCGAAGCTGTTGGACATTAAATTCTTAATGTTTTCGCTTGGTGTGGTAGACCACATCGGGCCCATGTTTTGAAAGAAGACGGTGTGGAGGACGTAGCCGGCGCCATTGAAGGCAAGCTGATTTTCCCAGTAGCTGATTTCGGGGAAGTTTCCTTGAGCGCGGGCTTGATCGAGTGTTTTGAGGGCGCTGTTGAGCCCCTTCATGTAGCCTGCAAAATGAATGTCGTGGTGGAGCCGCATCGTTTCCTCGTCAATGGAAGGCTCTAGGGCATTGTAGGCATAAGGAAGTGGGGGTAAGGCGTACTCTACGCCGTTCATCGGGACCTCAAAGAAGCTTGCCGATTGGTTATTTGTCTTTTGGGCTGGAGGGGAAGCCGATTGGAGGGTGCTCGGGATGAGGCCGAGAATGCCCAGGCCAGCGAATGCTTTGGAGCTTGATGAGACAAACTCACGTCGTGAGAGAGAGGGTGTTGGTGTTGGGGCTGTCATGCAGCTCACTGTATCGTGAGCTGCCCGTGGGAGTCAAGACAGAGCCTGCCTATTAAAATACAGAAGCTTTTTAAATGGCTGCCGGGAGCGTTAGCAGTAGGCCTTGACCTTTTGTTTCGGCTGCTTGAAGTGCGAACAGTGCATTGACAAGGCTGATTGTTGACTTGGAGCTCGTATCGCGGTCATCGACAAAGAACCAATGGTCGCGGTAGTAAATTTTGATGTAGGCAAATTTAGGTTTTTCTTTGCACGAGTAGATAGTCAAGAGTTTACCATCTTCAAGTTTCCAGTCACAAAGAGAGAAGGCTTCAGGTTCGGCAGTAAGGCGGCCTTCTTCGATGTGAGAGCGAGGAGCCTGAACAGCTTTTGATAGAAAGGTAAGAACCCCGGCCAGAGAGCGTGTTTCCATTTTAAGGGCATCGCCTGTTGTATGGACGTAGGCAGGGACGATGGGGTATTCATTTTTTTCAGGAGAAAGGCCAAGGAGACGCTTAGTTTCGACAATAGTTTCTTTTGTTTCTGGAGAAGATGATGTGTCTGAATAAATGTAGAAATAGTCTTGTTGGCTGCCGTCTTTATGGGTGACGATTTTGTTTTCGATCAAGCCTTCTTTTTGGAGGTCACGAAAGAGATCACTCAGCTTTTCGAAGCGCTGATATTTTGGCATGTCCGATTTGCTGGGCCAGGAAGCAATGGGGATATTTTGGACGTCGTTTAGACGTTGTACGCAGCAGAGCATGAGGCGATCACCGCTCCAGCCAGAGTGGCTGAGAAGCATCAAAGTGCGTGATGGGATGGGAGATAGCAAGCTGCGCGCGAAGTCTTCATCCTGCATTGGGTTGAAAGTGATGGTAGGTGCTTCGGTGTACTGTGCTCCGATAGGGACGCCCCATTGAGTGCGCGGAGACCCGTTTTCATTGATGCTTGGATTGATCCCGGCGCTGATGCCTGCTGAGTATTGAGTAACAATAGAACCAAGTTGCATGAAATAGGGGGCCTCGTTGTAGCGCAGTCGAACAAGGTTGAGTAGCAGTTGCTCATTCATTGAGTGGACAGCCGCTTCGTTGTAGCCGTAGCGTGCCGGCTCGATAGTCTTTGGGCCGACGGAAGCGCACCCTGCAGCTAGTAGTGTAACGAGCAGGCAAAAAGCTTTCATGAATGAGCAGCGGAATAGTGCGGTCAAGCGAGTGAGCATGAGTGTATGAATGAACGACGTTTTGGTAGCTATTATAGAGAAGTCTACGCAAGCATCATGTGGGAGCGTCTTTTGCTGTCAATGAATCAGCTTCTCTTGGGAACAAATTTAAAAAGCTCCTCTAAGAAGATAAGTTTATTTATAATGATAATTGACTATCTATTTTGGATAATGGTCGAGGAGCTGAAAATGCCTTAAGCGCTTTGGGTTGCGATACTTGAATCGCTAATGAGTGCTTTACGCCAGGCTAAAAAGCCAAAAATGCCCATCATCCCGTATGTTAAATAAAGGAGGCTCATTGGATAGAGCGCTTTGTAAGCGTAGATGGCAGCTGCAACTACATCGACGCAGACCCAAATAAGCCAATTTTCGAGGTACTTGCGCGTCATGAGCCATTGAGCAATGAGGCTGACAACGGTTGTCCCTGCGTCGAAATAGGGAAGGGAGGCATCGGTAAAAGTGCTCATCGTTAGGCCCAGGGCGTAGATGCCGACGCAGGCGATGGCTAGCCAGATGGCACCTTCCCTGCTAGATAGGCGTTGGATGTTGGCCGGCATGAGCTCATCGCGCTTGCCCTGGAGCCAGTAATACCAGCCGTAGGCTTGAAGGATGATGTAGGCGATGTGGAGGAGAACGTCCGAGTAGAGCTTAGCCTCAAAAAAGATATAGACGTAGATCGTCGTCGAGATGATGCCTGCAGGCCAAGAAAAGAGCTTTTGGCGGATGAGGCCGTAGATACAAAGAAAACCGAGTGCTGTTCCGATATATTCGAGCATGACCATGTGCTGAACTCGATAGGGTGATGAAGATCACTTTTTTGTTAAAATGGTGGGAGATACTGGATTCGAACCAGTGACCTCTTGCGTGTCATGCAAGCGCTCTAACCAACTGAGCTAATCCCCCTCCCAATCGAGAGGCCTTGAGCAAAGCGTTCGTCATTAGATGGCGCAAGTCAAAAATGCAGGATTTGGCCGTCTTTTTAGGAAAAAACGCATTGAATTTAAGCTTAGGCGTCTTAGCCTAGCGTATTAAAAGCCCATAAGCATGCTTCAGTATTTACGCATCAAAAACTTAGCTCTCCTTGAGACGACAAGTCTCGAATTCGGTCCTGGCTTCACTGCGGTGACGGGAGAGACGGGTGCTGGAAAGAGTGTCCTGCTCGGAGCCTTGGCTTTTTTATCAGGTACGCGGGCAGATAAGACGGTTATTGGCCAATATGGTGATGCTTGTGAGCTTGAGGCAGTTCTCTATTTCCAACAAACAGCAGCGCTTGATGCGGCGCTCGAAGAACTAGCGCTTCCTCCCTGTGAGGATGGGTCGCTTGTTCTTCGCCGCGTGATTAGCCGTAGCAAAGCCCCCAAGGTTACTATTAATGGCGCTCTTGCAACTCAAGGAGCATTACAGGCCCTTGGTGAGCACTGGGTTGACTTTCATGGTCCCGGTGAGCCTCAAAAACTTTTTCATGAAGAACATCAGCTGGGTATGCTCGATCTTTTCGCGGGCAATGAAAAGTCATTGGCCGATTACCAGTCCCAGTATCGCGCGTGGCAGCGTGTGCTTAAGGAGCACGAAGCTCTTGCACAGGGTGAGCGCCTTTCACCTGATGAGCTTGAGTTTTATCAAGGTCAGGTCGATAAAATCGATGAGGTTGCACCCTCTGCTGAAGCCGTTGAATCGCTTGAGCGTCAGTTCAACCGCAAGGCGCGCTATGAAGAGTTGGCTCAATTGTCGCAATCGGTCTCTGCCGCCTTTAATGATGAGGGTGGTATTGTTGAAATCCTTGGGCAATGCGTGAAGCCTGTTCAAGAGCTTGCTGAGCTTGATGACAACGCTCAGGCTCTCGCAGCGCGTGTTGAGGGTTTAATTATCGAGTGCGAAGATCTTGCAGGTGAGTATGCCCGCTTCATGGATGTTGAGGATGCAGAGGATGTTTCTTATGAGGATATTGAGGCGAAAATGAATCACTGGCTCGAGCTTAAGCGGCGCTATGGGCCGAGTGTTGAACAAGTCTTGGCTAAGCGTGAGGCATTAGCTAAAAAGATCGCCCTTCAGTCTGATATCAAAGGTGCACTGAGTTGCCTGGAGGCAGAAGCGGCTTCTCTTGAGCAAGAGGCAGGCATGCTGGCTAAGGCCCTAGCAAAAAAACGAACTCAAGCAGGTGCATCGCTCGCTAAAAAAGTTGAGCATTTGCTTGGTTCCCTTGGCTTTAAGAAGGCACGTTTTTCTATTGAGATTACTGAAGAGGCCAAGCTTCGCGATACGGGCAATGTGCGCTGTACTTTTCTTTTTGCTCCGAATGTTGGCCAGCCCTTGCTTCCACTTTCTAAGATCGCATCCAGCGGGGAGACGGCACGTGTCATGCTCGCTTTGAAAACGGTCCTTGCCGAGGTGGATGAAACTCCGCTCCTTATCTTTGACGAGGTGGATGCTAATGTTGGCGGAGAGATTGGTGCACAGGTTGGTAAACGCTTAAAGGCGCTTGCTGCATCTCATCAGGTCCTGTGTGTGACGCACTTGCCTCAAGTGGCTGCTCAAGCTGAGGCGCACTTTGTTGTCACTAAAAAACAAACAAAGCAAACGACCCAGGTTGCTATTGAAAGTTTACACGAGGCTCAAGAGGGTCGTGTGGTTGAGCTTGCACGCATGCTCGGTGACAGGAGTTCTGCTTCAGCGCTCAAGCACGCTGAAGAGTTGCTCGGGGTGTAGCCTTTAAAAAAAAGAAGCAGCCTCTGAAAAATAGAGGCCGCTTCTTTAATATTTAATAGAAGCCGAAGGCTTTTAAAGAGAGCTTAAAGTTCTTCGCGCCATAAATTCTCATATTGGCGGAAACTTTTTTTCTTTTGCTTTAATGTAGGGTCTAGGTCTTGTAAGTCTTCAAGCGTCTCTAGGACGGTATAGCCCATGTCTTCTAGGCCTGCCTTAACGCCGAGAAAATGTGCGGCTCCAATGGGGCAGTACAGAGGGACTTCCTTTTCTTGAGCTTTTAAGTAGGCCCTGTCTAGATTTTGAATGATGCTTTTATTGTGCCAAATTGTTTCGAAGGATTCAGGAGGGTTTTTAGGGTTCAGGTATGCATTCAGAAAGTAGTCTGCATCGTCTAGGTGGTTTAGCAGAGATGCTAGATAAACTTCATTGGGTTGTAGTTCTTTACTGAGATAGGTGTCTAACTTTCTTTCTTTTAAAAAGTAAAGGTAGTGCTTGATGAAATCATGCCATGCTGCATTCTCAGATGACTCAACGATAGCGAGTGAAAAGTAGACTTTTAATTCAGGAGGGAGTGAACTAAGGGTTTCTTGATTTTCTTTTAAAAGTTCTGTGATGGGTGAATTAAGCAGTGGTGCAGAGAACTCTTCTTCATTAAAGAGGTCTTTGTTGTTTGGGTTCAAGATAGAGCGTAGAAGATCTGCTTTGCTGTCTCTGCATGAACGTATAAGGAGGTCTCTTTCTTGAGGGTCAAAGAATCCTCTTTGAAGAACTATTTTGGCTAGCGAGTCAGAAGAAATAACCTGTAGCCCTTGATTGAATACGTTCATAAAGGTGTTTTCTACGCCATATATATAGCCCTGAGGTATAGAGAGCTGTATTCCTGCTTCGTCTTCAAAAGCTTCTTCAGCCTCCATACCTACGAGCGCCATAGCGAGCTCTTTGTTTTGAGCTTTTGAGATGATTTCACGTTGGAGGTCATCATCTGTTGTGTCGATATGACTTGATGGGATGAGGTAGATGCACTTTGTACTTTGCGCTGCTAGAATACTTGTGACGCTAAGTAGGAGTGCCGTCAGGACTGCGTTTTTGAATATGTTTCTTTTCATTATATGTTTGCTGTGGTTTTGAGTTGATTTTTTGCGTGTGTGTATTCATCACCCATACTTTCGTCAAGGTCCTTCTATGGGGAAGGCCCTTGACGTAAAAAGGATGCATGGTCTCTTAGTGTAGCTTGCTTCGCCAGCAATAGTTTGGCAGTAGCCCAAGCATCATGAGAAGTACTTGACTTCCCATGAAAAGGACAAGAGCCCAAAATGCACGGTCAATAAAGCCGTAGCTGTGAAGACCAACACCGAGCATGTTTGTGCCAAACCAAGACCAGCTCGTGATGATGTTGCCAAAAATGCAGGCCACCATAAAACCGCGCTGGCGGATCATACCCCCGAGGCGTGCGTGAAGAACCAGGGCGCACCAAAGAACGATGATCAATGCGCCATTTTCCTTTGGGTCCCAGCCCCAGAAGCGGCCCCAGCTTTGATCTGCCCAAATACCCCCAAGCATGGTGCCGACAAAGCTAAAAAGTGTCGCAAAGCAAAGCGTGCCGTAGGCCATACGTGTTAAAGCGCGTGCATCCTCTTTTGTTAAAGTGCGCGTGAAGACGCCGCGTACAATATAGATAAAGGCGAGCATGCCACTCAGGAACATGGCTGAGTAACCAAGTGTGACGGTAACCACATGCGTCGAAAGCCAGAAGTTTGAGTCCAAGACGGCGCGCATCATCTCGAGCGTGTCTCCCGAAGTGCTCAGCTGATGGGCGATGATGAGCGTTGAGAAGCCAATCATCCCTGCGACGGCAGACCCGACACCGTTTTTATAGATGCGCTCAAGAAACACGCTCAAGAGTACAGCGGCCCAGCCAACGAAGATGGCCGAGGAGTAGAGATTGGTTACGGGAGGCCTGCCTTGAATGTACATTCGTGCAATAAGGCCAAAGGTGTGAACGAGTAGGGCAAGAATAAGTAGCCAAAAAGCTGACCTTTGAAGAGGACGGGCCCAGCCGAGCCAGCTAAAGAAAGCAAGGAGTGCGACCATCAAGTAGAGCTCAAGACTGCGGTAGAAGGGTTGAAAGTTATTGAAGAAATATTCGAATTTCAGTTTCCCTGGGTTGATCTCTTCTGCAGTGCGTTCATGCATGAGAGTGAGCGTTTCATTGAATGCATCCACGTCTCCTGTGTTGTAGCTTGTAAGGAGCTTTGCGTAGCCAAGGGTGATTGGGTCTAGGTGGTTTACAAGAATGGTATCTAGAAGGCTTTGACCGATGTTGTTCCAGTCATCCTCGGACTTGCCGATAGATGGAGGAGGTGGGGTGATGCCTACTTCACTCAATTTAGCGAGTTCGAGGTAACGATCTGCAAGGAGCATGAAGCGGTTGAGTGCTTCTTCATCAAAGGGCTTACCTTCTTGTTGCAAGCGTATAGCATCGAGGCCTGTGTGGATAGACTCGAGCCAAACGGCATACTCCATCTCGAGCTCATCCCCGGATCGTGTAAGCGGATGGAAACTGTGAACGAGCTTGTGATAAAGCGTGAGCGATTCGTGCAGTTGGATGAGTTTTTTCTCGAAGACACTGCGTGCTTGAGGTTCTACATCGACAGCTTGTGCTTGCTCATTGATAACACCAAAGTGTGGCTCAAGATCTAAATAGCTGTAGTATTTTTGTTTGGACTGTGCTTCACCCCAAAGGCCGAGAATATCGGCATTGTCGATACGAAAAACGGGAATTTGGTCGGCGATGTTTGAGCGTAGAGCTACTTCCATCATCCATGTATTCGCGTCCAGGCGCGCTCCGTCGGGAAGTTTTATGGATTGCCTTCCGCTAAGCAAGATAAGCGTATTGCGTGCAAGGGTATCGAGGGGCTTGATGCGCCCGCCTTCTTGAATGGGAAGCATCGCAAAGCATTTAACGTCAAACCCGGTTGCGTAGCGCTTGGGTAGCATGCCTTGGATGAGTAGTGCTATGCCAATAATGAGAAAGACCCAAGGAAGTGCCCGCTTCATCGTTTTCTTAAGAAGGTGATTAAATGGATGGCGAAGTGTGTGATGAGTCCAAGACCAATGGCGAGGACAGCAAAATACGGCAGTCGCCAGCTAGGGTTTTTGACTACCTGTAAGATCGACGTTGTGTCGCTGTTTGCAAAAGCTGCTTGATAGTAGGTAAGGCCACCGTAGCGCAAGGGGTGATTCATCGAGATGAGAACGGGACGCTCTTCACTCGCCTCTGGATCGACAATGCGCACTTGGCTTGAAAAATTTCGTGGAATGTTTGTCCCCGGGTAGCGATCGTGATTAAAGTCTACAAGCTCAATCCAGTAAGGTGTATAGTAGCGTTTGAAACGCAGTGCAATGCGATAGGTCTTGCCGCCGTGCTCAAAAGTCTGTGCTGGAAAGCGCTCATCAATCATGTTGGAGACAAGCCAAGTGCCCATCTCACCATCGGCATCTGTAAGCTTGATATACGCTGTTGCCGTGTTTGGTTCGTTGTCTTTATAAGTGACCGGCTTTGGCATGACGGCGATATCCATCTTAACACCGGCACCGCGTGTTGCGAGCGTTGGGGGTGTGTTTGGGTTTTGTGATCGCAGGCCAAGATCTGCATTGGGGAAAAAGGCGAGTGACTCTACCTGAAAGGGAAGGGCAGCATGCTCAACTACACCGGGTTCTTTAATCAGACTTAGAGGGATGCTGATGACGGTGTCTTCTTCCGGGTTAGATGTGTCGATAATGACAAGCTCATTGTCGCGCGAGCTTTCTGAATAGTTTATTTTTTCTCCTTCGCTGACCCATAGCTGGCTTTCGACTTGGAGTAGGCTCGTTAAGAAGCCGCTGATGATGAGGGCTGCAAGCCCACCGTGGATAAGGACGATGCCGATTTTTTTCCAGCTTGGGCAAAAGTAACGAAAATGGGCACAAGCAAGATTAATGAGCAGGGCCGTACCAATAGTGTAGCCTCCAGGGAAAGGAAAGTGTAGCCAGTGGCCGTGCCAAGGAATGACAGGGAGAAAGATGGTGAAGCTTTCAAAGAAACGGCGCTGAACTTCGTGGATGCCAAGGTCTACCTGGGCGAGTGTACCCCAAAAGACAAGGAGCACCGAGCAGGCAAGAAGCAGCACGGTTAGCCTCAATGAAGAGAATATGCAAAAAAGTTGCCGCATCTTTGCGTGCTACTTAGGAAATGAGACGCTTAATAAGAACTCTTTAAAGGCGTATTCTTGAGCCAGTACAAGTTCGCGTTTTCCCAGCATTTTGAAGTACCAGGTGTTGCCAGCGTGTGGCAGTATTGCAGCAATGATAGCTTTGTCATCCGTTCGGTTTTCGAGGGTGACTAAAGTGCCCTTGACGTTGTCAACGAGAATCTCTTCGGCGAAAGTGTTGAACTCATTTTGAGACCAGGGTGCTAGGTCGATTTGTTCGCGCCAGCGATTAACATTGGCAAGGTTTCCGCCAACATCACCTGGAAATACGAGGACTGAAATATCGATTTCGCCACCGTTTTGATTGAATACTTTCCAGCTGCCTTTGCGCAGGCTGCCTAGAGGTTGGGCCTGCCAATCTTGAGGGGCCGTCCAGCTAGGAGTGTCTGCATGTGCTGATTCAACGGGCACTCCAGCCATGGGCATGGGTTGTGTTGTTGATGGTGGTGTAGGCATTGCCGGAGCATTGGCATGTTTTGCTTCCTTAGGCACCGTATAGACGACAATGTTGTCGCCTTCTTTTTTGCAGGCGGTGATGAGTGCTATTGCAAGCGAAAGGAGTGCTGCGAGTATGTGTTTTTGCTTAAACATTGAACCGGAATAGGACGACATCCCCATCTTGAAATACATATTCTTTGCCTTCAAGGCGATATTTGCCGGCATCCCGTGCAGCAGCAATACTGCCGGCTTTTGTGAGATCTTCATAGGAGACCACTTCTGCTTTGATGAAGCCTCGTTCAAAATCTGTGTGAATGACTCCAGCACATTCCGGAGCTTTAGCGCCGAGCCTAAAAGTCCACGCGCGCGCTTCTTTTTCACCTGCTGTAAAGTACGATGCTAGCCCAAGTAAGGCATAGGTTGCACGGATGAGTTGTGAAACGCCCGAGTCTTCGACGCCGAGTTCTTTTAGATAATCCCGAGCTTCTTCAGGGGATAGCTCCGAGAGCTCTTGCTCCAGTTTTGCAGAGATGACGCAACAGCCTGCATCATGATGCGTTTTGACGTACTCTTTAACGGTTTGCACGTATGCGTTAGCCGATGGATCGAGAAGGTCTGTTTCTGCAACGTTGCAGGCGTATAGAACCGGCTTTAACGAAAGAAGAAAAAAACTTTTGAGGCGAGGAAGCTCTTCTTTGGAGATATCCAATGTATTGGCTGGTTTGCCTTCATTGAGGTGCGCTAAGGCTTTTTCGAGAACGGCAACATTCTCAGCGGCTTCTTTGTCTTGGCCCTTGGCACGTTTGCGATTCCGGTCAAGTTGAGTTTCGACGGATTGGATATCTGCTAAAATCAGTTCTGTGGTGATCGTCTCAATATCCCGTAGCGGATCAACAGAGCCCATATTATGGATGACGTCATCATCTTCGAAACAGCGCACAACGTGGACAATGGCATCTACCTCACGGATGTTGGCTAGGAATTTATTTCCGAGGCCTTCCCCTTGGCTCGCACCGGCAACGAGCCCTGCAATGTCGAGCATTTCGATGGCCGCTGGTATGATCGTCGGTGTTTTGGCAATTTCGGCTAGTGGCTTGAGACGTGCATCGGGCACCTCGACAACGCCGATATTCGGATCGATCGTGCAAAAAGGATAATTGGCGGCTTCTGCCTTGCGTGAGCGCGTAAGCGCATTAAAAAGGGTGCTTTTCCCTACATTGGGAAGTCCGACGATGCCTGCTTTTAACATAAGATAGAATGAATGCGCCTAACACATTTGGATCGAGGTCTTGAAGGTCAAGGAAATACCGAAATCTCCATGATGGGCACTTTAGGTGGAAAAACACCTCTTTTCACCGCTTTTTTCCTCGATCCTTACTTGACAAGTCGTTCCGAAGCGCCATGTTAGCCTAGTCAGAACGTTCATTATTTCATTATATTTCAAATCATTATGGCATTAAAAATTCGTTTACAGCGCGCAGGTGCTCGCAATGCTCCCAAATACCGCCTCGTTGTTGCTGAGGCTAGCCACCGCCGAGATGGTCGCTTTGTCGAGGGTCTTGGTTACTACAACCCTCAGCCTAAGGGCCAAGAGAAGCGCCAGGAGCTCAATCTTGACCGTGTTGATTACTGGCTCAGCGTGGGTGCAAAGCCCTCTGAAACAGCCCACAATTTGATTAAGCGCGCCCGCAAAGAACAGCCAGAAGCTGCTCAAGCTTAAGCGCTTAGAGTGGGGTGCCTCATTCCCATGCCAAGGGGCTTACACTTTGATATTATCACTATTTTCCCGGAAATGCTCGATATGTATTTCCGGGAAAGTATTTTAGGGCGCGCGCAGGCTGCAGGCCTCATTCATATTGCCCAGCATGATCTACGCCAGTGGTCTCAAGATAAGCACAACACGGTGGATGATCGCCCCTTCGGTGGTGGTGCCGGGATGCTCCTGAAGCCTGAACCTTTGTTTGAGGCTGTCGATGCGCTCAAAAAGCCCACATCTCAGGTCATTTATCTCTCACCTGATGGGGAGCTTTTGAGTGATGCCCTAGTTAAGGAACTCTCTCATCAAGAACATCTTATTTTGATCAGTGGCCACTACGAAGGTATTGACCAACGAGTCCGGGACCATTGCGTCGATCGTGAGGTTTCTATAGGAGATTATGTCCTCACGAACGGGACCCTTCCGGCAGCGATTTTGGTCGATGCGGTGAGCCGGCAAATTCCTGGTGTTCTAGGAGAAGAAAAATCCTTGACGCAGGATGCATTTGCAGCCAACCTCCTGTCCTTCCCTCAGTATACGCGACCAGCTGAGTACCGGGGGTACCAGGTTCCAGAAGTCCTTGTTTCCGGTAACCACGAAGCCATCGCTGCCTGGCGTAAAGAGCAGCAAGTCCAAAAGACGCAGGATCGCCGGCCGGACTTACTTAAATGAAATTTTTAAATTAAACAACACGAAGACCATGACAACGATTATCGACGAGATCACTCAAGACCAGATCAAGCAAGACCGCGACCACTTTAAGGTGGGGGACGGTGTGCGCGTTCACACCCGCGTTCGCGAGGGTGATAAGGAGCGCATCCAAGTTTTTGCTGGCATTGTTATTGCCCGCAAAGGTGGCGGCATCCATGAGACGTTCACAGTCCGTCGTATCTCGCACGGTGAAGGGGTTGAGCGTGTGTTCCCTGTTCACTCACCTAATATCGAAAAGGTCGAGGTTGAGCGCGAAAGTATTACCATGCGCGCCCGCATGTACTACATGCGTGATCGTATCGGCAAGAGCGCGATGCAGGTCAAGGAAAGGCGCTTGATTGAGGCTGCCCGTGCTGCTCGCAAGGGTCGATAGTTTCTTATTAACTTTCGTTGACGCCGCTAAAAACATTTTTAGCGGCTTTTGCGTGCCTAATTTTCTCTAAGGTATTTACGTTGAAGCTACTTAAGTGAGTATAACCTTGAAATTTTGCATATTTTTGCTACAAAAGAAGGCAGTTTTTGAAAACAAGGAATCTTTTTCCTTTGTTTCGTATTAACCCAAAACTATACCTCATGAACAAACAAACTACCTCTCAAGAAAAATGCTCTAGCTGTTGTTCTCACCTGTGCTGGAGTTCGGCGATTTGTGCCGGGTTTATTGCAACCCTGGTGATGACTATCGTGATGGCGCTCCTCGGTATTAATATTATTCTCATGCTCGGCATGATGATCCTCGGTTCAGACGCAAGCTTGATGATGCAATACATCGCAGGTGGCATTATGCACTTTGTAGTTGGTATTATTTACGCTATTATCTATGCGGCTTTCATTGCTCCCATGAAGTGCATGAATACCTTCCTTAAAGGCCTTATTTATGGTGTTATTCTTACGGTTATTGCCTATTTTGGTATGCCCCTCATGGCAGATATGCTCATGAAAGAAGAAGGCTACAACCCTTGCATGATGGTTGAGGCTGAAGGTGTCGCCGTTATGGAGTACAATCCTTGCAATCCTTGTTGGAACCCTTGTAATCCCTGCGCTATGGTCGTTGCTGAGGAAGTCGTTGTTGTCGGTAATCCTTGCAATCCCTGTGGTGGCGATGATGCGCTATACGGCATGCTTATTTCTTTCATCAATCACCTTGTTTACTCGCTGACACTTGCATTTCTCTACTGTGCATGTTGTCGCAAAAAATCCCATCGCGAGTCTTAAAGGACTTTTTTAGTAGTTTTCTACTATTAGCTGATCTATGAAATGCCTCAAATTTGGTATCTGCGTTTTACTATTTTTCGCAAGTATTACAGCAGTATATTGGTATTTTGAGGAAAGATCACCCTCTATTTATGAAGGGCCACTTCCCATTTGGGGGAGTGGCTCTTCATTAGAGAATGCCTTTGAAGAGGCCGATCTTATGGTCTTGGTTCCTGGTGGTACTTACACTATTGGGGATGAGTCTCCACGTAGCCGTAGCGATGCCCCTAGGGTTCGCGTCACGATTCGGCCCTTTTATATGGATCGTTACGCGGTGACCAATGCTGAGTTTGAAGCCTTTGTTGAGGCTACGGGGTATAAGACAAGCGCCGAAGAGGCTGGGGGTGGTTGGGTCTATGAAGCCGGTCACAAAGATTGGACTTTCAAAAAAGGGGCTAACTGGCGCCAACCTCTTGGACCTGGTAGCTCTATTGCCGATGCTAAGGATCATCCTGTCGTTCTCGTCTCTTGGGAAGATGCGTCGGCTTATGCCGCATGGGTCGGTAAGCGTCTTCCCACCGAGGCAGAGTGGGAGGTAGCCGCTCGCAGCGCTCGCTCTGTAGGTGATTACCCTCTCGACGATCCTACAGACACCTCAAAAGTCCCGTCTGCCAACGTTTGGCAAGGCCATTGGCCTGATAACAATGAACTGACGGATGGTTATTTTTACACGGCCCCGGTTACTGCATTTCAGCCCAACTCATTGGGACTTTATAACATGATTGGCAATACCTGGGAGTGGACGGGGGACTGGTATACCAATGACAATGCCTACCGCGAGGCTCATAGAGACAATCCTATAGGCCCACCGACAGGGGAAAAACGTGTAGCTCGAGGGGGGTCTTGGTTTTGCTCTCCTAATTACTGCTCTGCTTATCGCCCTGGTTTTCGCGGCAAGAGCCCGCCTAAGCATGCCTTCAATAATGTAGGCTTTCGCTGCGCTGCTGACGAAGGTTAGGTCTTTTTATTTTTTACCTATATAATAAACTTGCATATAGTAAATTTATATACAATGTGGTTCTTATGTGGACATACACGCATAGCGAAACATATGAATCCATCGAGCCTGAAGCGATTTGGAGCCTTTGGTCTGATGTTAATCACTGGAATCGCTGGGATTCCGATATTGAATACACTCAGTTACAAGGCTCCTTTATTGCGGGTAGCCGTCTAACTTTAAAGCCCAAGGGTGGTCCTGCTGTTAAAGTCATGTTGAGTGAGGTTAATGAGGGCAAAAGTTTTACAGATTACACACGCTTTCCTGGTGCAAAGATGTACTTTTCTCACGCTTTAGAAGGCCTTGAGGAGGGTGTCTGTTTGACGAATACCATCCGTGTTACAGGCATCTTTACACATTTGTGGGTGGCCTTAGTTGCTAAAAAAATGGCGAAGACGATGCCAGCCCAGATGGATAGCCTAATCAAGCTCGCGCGCGAGCAATCTGCCTATGCCTGCTAAGTCGAGTTTTGGTTTTAAGCGTCCTGAAGATAGTCCTGGCTTTCTCCTTTGGCAGACGACGATCACTTGGCAGCGCCGCATTAAAGAAACGCTTGAACTTTATGGGCTGACACACCCACAGTTCGTTATTCTCGCGATTACCCTTTGGCTTGCTGAGCACGGAAATGTCCCAACTCAAGTTCGCATTGTTGAGATGTCAAAACTCGACAAGATGACGGTATCCAAGTCTCTTCAAAAACTAGCCACGGCCTCTTATGTCGACCGCAGTGAATGCAAGGAGGATAGCCGCGCAAAGTCTATTCGACTTACAGCAAAGGGCAGGGCGCTCATCCGCAAACTTATCCCAATCGTCGAATCCATTGATGCTCATTATTTCTCGCCTTTGTCTCAAGAAGAGCGCAAGCGCCTCCTTAAGGGCCTCGTCAAAGTAGTGCAGTATAGTTGATGAAAATCATTCATTGACTTGTTGAAACAGCCGGGCTTCATTGGTGGGGTCATTGCTTAACCGAATTCTCCCATTTTTTATGAAGTCATTTCTTTTTATTGTTGTTGCATACTTGCAATGTACACTCTTCGTTTCTGCGGCGCTTTACCTCAATGAGGAAGATGTCGCTCAGGCTCTTGAGCGTGGAAAGGAGCATGCAGCTGTTTGTCGAGTCGGGGATGTTTCTGTTTTTTTCGACAATTTCATCGATGACGAAGAGGATATCGTTATTGCCTACGACGGTGAGATTACAGGTGTTCTGATTCACCCTAAAGCCGTGCTCACAAATGCTTTTTATTTAAAGCATAACCAAATTAAATCACCTTTATCTGTTTATTTTGAGGACGCCTCTGGCAATAGGCGCCGTGTTGGTGTTAAGGCCTGTCACATACATCCTCTTTTTTCTTTTTTCGCATCCAAAAAGAAGGATTTTTACATCAATGAACTCGTTGCAGACTTTGCTATTCTTGAGCTTGAAGAAACTTTAGATGAAAGAACATTTCCACCGGCACGCTTAGCTCGTAATTATGCTCCCCTTGAAGCTGAGTCACATCTTTATGGTGTTGGCTATGGGGATTTCGCTAGTATTGAGGAGGGGCGCGCTTACTCACAGCATGAGCAACGCCGTTGTTTTGACATGATGACTGGAAATCAATGTGTCGAGTTCTTTCATGCGGCCATGCATTTTGTTACTTGGGAAATGCTTGAAGACCCCAAGAATCGGCATCGTCAGATAGGCCTCCCTCTTTGGGGGGATAGTGGGGCACCTATTTTCAATGAAGCAGGTGAAGTTGTTTGGATGGGCTGCTATGCTGCATCATTCGTGGATATGATGGACGAAATTGAAAATGATAAGAAAGAGAGTGATGTGCATGATCAGGATGTCGTTGGCTTTTTTACTGATATTCAAGTTGGCTTGCCTTGGGTTGATGCTGTATTGGCTGAGATTAATGGGCTGGCTGCCCATCAAAACATTCATTCACTATTTTCGATTGTAGAGTTTGTTGATAACGCTACTTTAGAGTACTGCGTGACATTGGCTTTTGGAGAGGGTGATTTTGGCTGTGCTATGGGGTTGCTTGATATGGGTGTTACCTTAAGTCCATCTTCACTCAGGGGCGATTGGACGGCGGAAGCCTTAAAAAACGCATGTAAGCAAAATAATTTAGAGGTTATTTATCGCCTGCATGCTTTAGGTGTTGATATCGATGCAAGCCCTGATGGTTTCTCCCCTCTTTCAACAGCACTCTTTGATGGTCACTACGATGCAGCAGCTGTTTTGATTGAGCTAGGTGCTGATTTGGACACACGTCCATGGTGGTTGCCTTCTCGAGGAAAAGAGAAGAGTCAATACCTTCCTTTGCTTGATTTACTCGTCAACAAAGAAAAGGAAGCGGCCATTAAATTCTTAGCTGATTTATTAGGTCCTGATATTAATAATCACATTAGCGGAAAATTCATCATCCGTACCGAGTTATTAAAAGGAAATCTAGCTGCTGCGAAACAGTATGCCCAAATGGGGGTCGGTGCTGGAGCGTTTGAGCCTTTGAATAATTCCCTGTATCGTACATTTCAGAAGATGTGTGATCCTTTTAGCTTTCATAGTGATGAAACCCTTGACTATTTAGTAAACGAAGGAGACTTCTTGCTGTGGCTGGGTGCTGACTTATATGGCCGAACGGAAAAGGGTCGCCTTTTAATGGAGCAATCCATTGTTGACATGGATTTTTATGTCGGCGGGAGGTTCCCTTATGCGCTTGCTTACTTTGCAGCCAAAGGGTTTGGGCTCAATACTCTGGATAGCCGCGGAGATCCGATGTGGATGCTCGCGTATCGAGCCATGACGGATATACGTTCTTTTGGCGAACCTAATCGAGTGTATTCAAAGGAGACGGTTATCGGCCTTTTAGAGAAGTTTGGTGCCAATACTGCACTTTTAGACCACGAAGGCCGTTCATGGGAGGATATTGTTTTGGCTCCAGTAGAAGAGGGTACGCTAAGAGAGCACGTTCGCACTCACTATTGGTAGGTTATTAGGGCTTTACAGTGCTCTGGTATCTTTAAGCTTCTGATTATTAATTAGATAATTGGATCTCGATAAATCCCATTTTTAAACATTTTATTATTGACATGCAGCTTTTTCTACTAATAATGAAATTTTTAAATCACTTACCTCAAAGTACCAACCATCATGAAAACATTCCGTAAATATCGTTTATATGCGTGCCTTGCTGCATTGTTTACTTTTGTAAGCCCCTTATTTTCAATCGAAAAGGAGACGGTTCAGGGCGTTGTGTATGCCTCAGAAGGAGATTCAGGTTTTTTAGACTATGTTTATGCCCTGTTGAATCGATTAGCTACCTCGGGCTGTACAGATGCTCCTGGCCTTGTAAGTCCCTTCGGAGGATTTGTATCTATTGAAGATTATTGGCTGGAAATTGAATTGATTGAGCAACAACGCCAGCGCAGCTCATCTCAAAAAAAGAATGTCAACTTCGAATATGAGAACTAGATTTCATTTATTTAGGCTTCGCTTGCTCTTTGGAGCTTGTATTTTGATGTTCACCCGGCACTTCATTTGCCGGGTTTTTTGTGTCCTACCCCATGTCGGGACTGTGGTAGGACACAGTCCTAACGCAGTCAATAAACGTGGTCGACCACGTTTATTGATAACAATGTATTGCAGTTGCATTGCAAAATTCCTTGAGATGTGTGGTCGACCACGTTTTGAGTGTGTTCTACCACAATGGGCGCAATTCTTTGCAAGTGACACATCTCACTTGTGTTGCTTCAAAAAACTAGTTTTAATAGAGGCGTTCCCAAACGGAGATTCTTACTATGAGTTTTGCTAAAAAAATCCTTTTCTTCTTTATTCTTATTGTTGTCGTTTTTGTCGGGCTTGTTCTTGTGCTCGCTTTCAATCCGAATTTGCAGCGCCAGGTCATTCTCATGGCTCTGAAGAAAAATGCAGATCAGAGTCGCCTCGAGAGTTGTTCCATTGGGTGGAACGAGGTCGAACTCAAGGGCTTATACCTTCTGAAAGATGGGCTTGGGCTCGGTATTGATTCGCTCGATTTTAAGGGCGCGTTTAGTTCGTTTGTTTTTGGGGATGTTATTGATATTGATGAGTTTAAAGTTAAAGGGCTCATGGTTGATATGCGGGGGCAGGTCCCTCAGGTAGGTGCTGCGCAGGCCGCTACGGGGTCTGTAGAGGCAGCGCCTTCAGTAGCTCAGCCTGCTCCTGCTAAGACGGTACCCAAGACTTTATCTAAGCCTAAAGACGGGCTCGAGCTTTTGCCTAAGCCATTGAAAATAGATGACTTGGAGATCCAGGGTCAGGCCTTCTTAGCTGATAGCCGCGTTGTTAGCTTTGATCTTGAAGGGGGTGAGTTTGCCCCAGGCAAAACGGGGGAGCTTGATTTTGCCCTTGCTGTTGATCAAGGTCAAACCCGCGATGCTGAGCTAAAGACCAAGATTGAGGTCGAGCAGGGTGAAGAGAAGAAAAACCCATCGATGAAGGTGTCTGTTGCAACCCGCGGGAGTGCCAATACACACCTGGACAATGTGAGTGTTAATTTAGAAGAACTTTCTTTTAAGAGTCACGTGTCTTTTGCCTTTAAGGATGGGCAGCTGATTTTGAAAAAGATGGATACGGAGTTTGCCGACGCCAAGGGGCAATCACTCTTTGCCTTGGAGCTTGAAAAAGAAATGGCCATTCCCGTCTCGGGTGATGTGGAGTCTCTGCTCGATATGGATGGTAGGCTCATGAGTATTGAGTTAAGCAAGCTACCCCTTGCATTGATCGATCCTTTTGTTCCAGGTTACACGCTGTCAGGCACGCTCAATCCTTGTACGTTTATTATCTCGGGTGCAGGGAAGGGCGCTTTTCGCCTCACTACTGAAGGGCCCTTTAGCATTCAGCAGTTCTCCATGAGTGAGGGGAATGCTGCAATGCTGGACAAGGTAAATCTTTCTTGTGAGCCCAGTGCAGAGTATACTTTTTATCAAAATGCTTCTGCAAAAGTCGATAAGCTCTCTTTAACCGATGGAACAGGGCGCATGCTTGCTAAAGGCTCCTTAAGTGGGTCGAGCGATTTTTCAGGTTCGGTGGATTCACGCAAAGCAGTTGCTCAGGTAGATCTTGATGCGATGCTGCCATCACTTTTAGCTCAGCCTATGCTTGCTTCGATGAATAACATGGCAAGCGGGGAGCTTAAGCTGAAAGTCAATGCGGATGTTGTTCCTGCGGCACAAACAGGTAAAATTCAGGCGAATATTGACCTCAATCAAGTGCAAGCCAACAATACTCAAATGATGACTTCACTCAAACTCGATGCGAGTGCAGACGTGATGCAAGGCCAAGCGCTCAAGGGAGAGTTCCCCCTTCAGATCAAGGGCAATGCAGGAGAGAGCAAGCTGACACTCAAGGTTGATAAGACGGCAAAGACTGCGCGGTCCTTTGGCAAGTGGACTGTCGATCTTAAAGGCGAGTTTATTTACCTGGATGATTGTATGGCCCTTGCACAGGCCTTCCAAGGAGGTACTTCACCGAGCACAGATTCGGGTCAGCAAACGCCTTCGCAAACGAAGGTTGTTGCAGCACCTAAAAAAGATGCCAAGCCTACAGAGTCTGTTGTTAAGGTCGATCGCAAAGCCTTTTGGGCTGGAGTTGATGCTGAGGTTCAAGCCTGGGTCGATCGTGTGTTTCAGGCAGGTAAGGTCTTAGCTGAAGACTTCAATGCGCGTTTTCAGGTCGATGATCAGCGTATGATGCTTGAAGCGCTGACGGCGAAGCTTCTAGGGGCCCCGCTCAATATGGGGGGCGGTTTGACGTTTGATGAAAAGAACCCTGTTCCTTACGGAATGACGGCGCAGTTTTCCCTGAAGCAGTTTAATGTGGGTGCATTTTTAACCACCTGGGGGATGACAAAGCAGTCTCCTGTCGATGGCCTTTTTGATGTGAGCGGCAAGGCGAATGGTAAAGGCGAAAATATGGATGTCTTGATTCACAATGTTCAGGGAGACTTTACTTTAGAGAGTAATAAAGGTGTTTTCCGGCCTTTGCTTGCAACTGATGGTGCTGTGCAAGCGGGTGCGACTGTCCTTGGGATCGCCGGTGTTGTGAATTCGATTGCAGGCAACAAAGTAGGGGCGGTTGATACTTTAAACCAACTCGTTGCTTTCTTAAGCGAGATTGAATACAATAAGCTCTATATCCATGCAGATCGCGGTGAGGACTTAAACGTCGATCTTGATCGTTTACTCGTTCAAGGGCCACAGGTTTTGATTGCGGGGCAGGGATCTGTAAAACACCAAGCTGGGGTACCCATCCCAAACCAGCCTCTCTATGCTAAGGCGCAGCTTGACGCTCAGGGAGATGCCGCAAAATTGCTCAATGAGATTGGACTCTTGAGTGGCAAGCAAAATGACCAAGGCTATTATTTGGGGCCTTCTTTTGAAATCAAAGGGACTCCTGCAAATCCTGATCTTTCCGAGCTTTACAATGTCTTACAGAAAGCGGCTATTGGTGTGGCAAAAGGCGGCGGGAGCAAGAGTAGCGGATCCTCTTCTGGCAAGAAAGAGGACCCTGTTAATGATGTCGTTAAAGGCATCCGCGGCTTATTTAAGTAAGCTACGTTATTGAGTCATCTGTTGTAGTTAATCCTCAAACGCATTATCTTCATCTTCATCTTCATCACTATCGTCACCAGTAAATTGACGTATGTTGCCTAGTGCGCCAGTAAGAATGCTTGTGAGGTCGTCTTTCGGGCCATCTTTTGAGACTGATGCTTTTTTTGTGGATTGTGAATCTGTAGATCGTAGTTTGGTTTTCCCAATCCCGGATCTAATGTCTGATAAAAGACTCGATCGCCCTTGATCTTTACTCTTTGTTTTTGCTGGCGGGCGTGCTGCCTTATAAGCAAGTTGTTCGAGTAGTGTTAGTTTTGTAATTACTTTATCGAGCTTTTGAACATTTTTAGATTTTTCTCCCTCGATTGCAATAATCTCAACTCGAAGTGCTGAAAACTCTTTTTGAGTCTCGCGTAACTGCTCAACGATAGCTCGATTGGTGAGAGGTGTTTCTGAGGCTTTAGGATCAATTTCAACAATACTATCTTCTGTTAAGCCTTCTAATGCTTCAATAATATTGTCTTCGCTTATCCAAACTCCCCCAATGATGATCACGCCTTCGTCAAAAGGATATTCGGGCTCATCGATATCGTAATCTGGTATGAGATCAGATTCGTCGATAAATCCAAGGTCAAAGAGAGGCTGTAGCCCTTGCTCTGCAAGCATTCTTGCCTCTTCTTCGGTAATGTCGTAGAGCACCTCATCCTCTTGATTTACTACGTTTGTTGTTGGTTGATAGGATATGGCCTTTTTGTTAGTTGAGCTCAAGGACTGTGTGGTATCTATATCGTCTTCGGTTTGCAACTCATAGAGATCTTCAATCATAGGGATAATGAGGCCAAGCCCCTGTACTGTGCTAGAAAGCTCTAGTGCATGTATGCCTTCATCGGTTCCTTGCTTTTTATTGTGCTCAATATGTGCCTTTAATTGAGCTTGGTATACTTTGAGTTTGTTGACAACCTCTTGTGGGTCTCCACCTACTCGAAGCGTATTAGCTAGCTCTCCCAATTTCTCGTCATTATTGGCCAAGACATCCATTTTATCGAGAAGAGCTAGTTTGTTGACTATATTGTCTCCAATTATGATTGTTGGACTTTGATCTCGAACTATCTGAATAGACCCCTCTCCAAGGTCGAGGACAGGCTCTTTGCTTGGGTCGTAGTTGCCTGATAGTGCAATGACTGGAGGGTCCGAGACGACACGACCGCGGTCGTTGTGGTCATCATCTTCGATATCTATCTCCTCTATAGTGACTTCCATCATATCAATTTCCAATGGCTCAACCTCCTTGGGAAGTAGATTGTTCACGGCTTGTCGCATAATGACAAGGCCTTGACGCTCTTGCTTATAACCTCGAATTGCAGTGGCTATGCGAGGGTCGGGATTGCCCTGTTGTGATTGAGTGGTTTGAAGCTGCTCGAGTTTTAAGATCATCTGCTCGAGTTCTCGGTCGTAGACTTCAAGCTTCGATGCAAGCACTAATGCTTGATCACCATTGATTTGATTAGCAAGTTTCCCTTGGATTTCTGGGACCGATGTTTCCTTGCGAACGATACGGCGCAGTTCGTAAGGAAACTTGTCATTAGTTAATGCATGCCAAAATCCTAGGTTAAGATTGAAAGACCCAATGTCTATCTGTGTTCTATGAGGTCTGCGCATGCCACCTGTTTCTGCAAAGTAGAGACCATCTAGAAGCTTTTCTACCCCTTCAAGTTCTCTTTCAAGTGCTATAATTTCACGAATTAATTTGGGGTTGATGTTCCCCGATTTTTGACCTTCGTCACGAAGATCCCGCAGGTCGTTGATATGTGTTTCAAGGGCACTACGGTAGTCTTCAACTTCTTTTTGAAAGCTTCCATAGCGACGCTCTATGTCGGCTGGTTCGAGTTTTTCAGGATTCAGGCCACCATATCTTATAAGGCGACGAGCTACCTCTTGAGGTGTTTCGCTACTACCTCCTAAGGCCCGCATTTCTCGAGAAAAATTGTCATTCGTTATATAGGAAGGCTCCCCTTTCAAAGTGCGTAGAGCAACTTGACCTGCTTGGACATTACCAACTTGAGGTGGCTCTGGGAGATCGTCTGGAATCTCTTCTAGTGCCTCAATAGCAGTGTTGAGTTTAATGCCTGAGATCTGCTTATCTGCAACGGCTATGAGCACCTCTTCGGTAAAGGACTTCCCTTTAATATCTGCTATGAGGCGTGCGAATGATGCAGGATTTCTTTTGAATTTTTCATTCTCAACTAGAATCTCAGCGAGATCATTAGGGTCTTCAATACGCTTAATGCTTTTTGCAGTGACACTGTCGTTTCCGGTGATTATTCGGGCAGCCTCGTCTTGAATGCTGGCATGAAAAGACTCTAGACCGACGAGTCTGTAATACTCACTATTGGATAGGTCTTTTAAGTTTTGAGACTTAGGTCCGCCTAAGCTTTGTTGTTGAAGATTGGCTTCATGTGTTCCAAAGATAAGAGCACCCAGTTGATCTAGCTTACTAACGACAATACTATTGATATTAGCGAGTTTTTCTGGGTTTCCGCCTACTGCTTGGTAGACTGCTTTGTCTACTTTAGGGTCTGTTTTTGAGACCCGGCCATCTCGCCTTGCTACGTTAGATTGGACTGTTTGATTACCCAGAATTTCCATGTTGCGATCCATGTTAGCTGGAGTTAAATGCTCTCCATTAATGGCGACGCCTTGCTTTGCGATATTGGCAGCATCAGCTGCTTTTTGCGTTCTTACTCCTTCTTCTTTGAAGTCTTTGATGGCTTTAGCTGCTAACTGCGTATCGTTAAGTGTTGTCTCAACGCCATTCCAGTGTTCCTCTATGATGGCAAGATCATAAGATACCATGTTGAAGAATTGTTCAACTTGATCTTCGGGTAAGTGGTTGGTGATGAGTTCAGCTACTGTATGAACAAGCGATTTGTAGGCTGAAAGCATTTCTGTATTAGCAGCGACTTCTTCGCGAAAGGTGCCCCAGTCAACGTCTTCAGTAACACCTGATTCTAGTTGATTGCGTATGGCTTGGAGCTTTTCGTTGATGCCATCGCCTTCGAAGCCTTCCCAGAGATTATCATTAGATGCAATATCTTGTGGACTCTTTCCTTCTTCAATTTGTAAGCGTATAGAATCGAGAAGCTGATCTGCTCTCTCTACTTCGTAAGCGTGTTGGATAATGTCTTCATCTAAATGTTCGTAGGCGGTAACCGTATTGGTTTTTATGCCTTCCAGAACCTCTTCTAAGTTTGCTTCGGTTTTTGCTAGTGCTTCGGTGGCAGCCTGAAGGTCTGCTTTGGCTGTTTCTATTTGTCCATTGATGTCTGCATTGAAACTCTTCAGCGCACTGTTGAGATCGTCAGTTTCGTCGATGCCTAAATCTTCTCTAAGCGAGGCATCAAGGGCGGCTGTCTGGAGGTCAAACTCTTCTAGTTGACGGCTGCATTCGGCGATTTCAGATTGTAATGACAGTGCCTCTTCGTCTAGTAACTGGTAAGCGGTAAGTGCTTCTTTGGATGCCTTTTCGGCGGTGCTTAAAGCCTGCTCTGCCATGGCAAGATGCTCTTGCTTGTCGGTATCATGCGTGTGTCCTTCCAGCGAAGCCTTGGCTTCTTGAACCTTCGTTTTACATATGTTGACGGTATCTTTTGCTTGAATAAAGGTGGCCTTAGCCTTCGCAAGCTTTCCGTCATCCCCTGCGATTGTTGCAAGCTCGTGCTCGGCCTTTGTTTTCTTTGTGTTGAGGTTTTCTTTGATGCGTGTGCTGTTCATGCCTCGCATTGCACGATCAGCCCATTTTTTCCCGATAACACTTTTCTTCTCTTGAAGCTGGCTGAGATTGGTTTGGTGTTGATGGACATCTCGACGCGCTTCATCGGATTTTTGCTCAAACTGCAGCCTGATGACACGCTGAGACAGACTGCCTAGAAGAGTGCTTTTAGGATTGTTAACGATAGTCTGGATGTCGTTCTTGCCAGCAATTTGAGCGGCCATATCAATACCGTTTCTGTACCCGTAAGGGTCCATAAGCTCTATCTCGACGTAATGTGCTTGAACGCTCTCTCGCCTTTCCTTGGGAAGTGCTGCAAGAAGGGTTGCTCCATCGGGCGAGCCACCAAAACGCTGATACATGATGTCGGCTACTTTCTCGTCTGGCATAGCTCGTAAAACTTGGGCGCCGTTGAATGCCCAATAATTGCTATCCGTGTTTTTGCCAAGAACCTGTTCGATTGTTTTGAGATTGGCAGAGATAGTAGGGCGTTCGTCGGGTTCGAAATTATTGAGGAAATCTTGAAGCTTTCCACGTGCATCGGAATCTTCCGGTATTTGCTCAATTAGGTTTTCTAGGGGAATCATTGCGAAGAGCTCATCTTCATCCATATGAATAAAGAGTTCGTCGGCAACAATGCGTTCGTGACTTTCAAGCACTACGTTAACCCCAGCAAGGCGGTTCTGGAGCTGGATTAAGTTTTTTGCTGCAATGTCTTTGTCTAAATGAGCAAGCCCCTCTTTTGCATTTTCAATGTCTTGTTGAAGTTTTTCTTTGTAGCCTTCTACTTGCTGCCTGAATCGAGCCATGCTCACAAAGCCGTTATCTCCTTCGGCCCTGAACTGATCGCGTAAGTATTTGTCGATGCCTGAGCTTCGGACAGAATAGTCTTCCCCGGAGCGTTGGGCCTTGCCCAGTTTTTCCATGGTTAATCCGAATGTGTCGTCGTTAAGTTTTCCGTCTGGAAATGCTCGGCTAAAAGTGAGCGAAGAGTAGGGCTTTGAGCTGAGCTTGTGACGAAAGAAGGTTACCGGTGCTGTAAGCACGTGTACAATGGTGCCCAAGATGCCGCGCTCGGGCTTTGTTAAACCTGTTTGAATAGGCTTGCCGCGAAATGTTTTCTGCGGGCCGTCTACTTGTTGCTGTTGATGACTATGTTGGCTGCCGCCGATGCGTGGATCCATACTGTTGCTCCTCCTAGTTATTGAGATGTTGTTTTTGAAATGCTTTTGATTTCATTAAAACGCAAAAGTCGCCTGTTATAAGACAGGTGTTTTTTTGTTTTAGTTCCTTCCTTTCACCAAGATACACTACAATGGCTTAAAAAACAAGGGACTGCCTGGTTTTTATGAAGAATTCGTGAGAGTGAAATACTGTTATTGGCTAAGCCCTGTCAGGTATGAGCCAAAGAGCCTGGTAGGGCTTGAGCGTCAGGCCCTTACCGTTTGCCTTTTGGCGTTTGCCTGTGATGATGTCGTGCAGGGTTGTTTGTTTTTTAAAGATATCACCCAGGAGTGAAGCGGGGAGTGATTGCGACTTGGCGGTGCAATTGAATGTGCAAAGGACGTGCCTTTTTTGACCCAGAGCAATACGCTCTACAATGAAAAGACCAGGGGAACTCGTGTGGATGATTTGTTCTGCCTCGGGGTGGAAGGCAGGCTCATGGGTGCGTTTTTGAAGGAGTTGTTTATACGCCTTGAAGATTTTGGACTGCGTGGAGCTTTCGTTTTTGAGGCGCAATTCGAGGTTTTTCTTGTCCCAGATGTGGCGGTTGATGCGGCGCGGGATGCCTGTTTCTTTGGCGGCTTCAATATCGTTAGCGGTGCCAAGTAGGCTGTGAATGTAGCTTGCTGGAATCCCGCGAAAGGCGAGTGCAATCGCTTGAGAACAGAGAAAACGCTGAATGCCAAGATCGCTGTCTTCTGGGATATCCAGTGCGCTGAAGTAAGTGGTGTTGAGCTCGTAAGGGCTCTTGCTGCCGTCACTATTAGCTTTGTATGAGACAGCGCCGCCGCGTTTTTCAACATGTTTGATAAGAGCCTTAAGCTCTTTGTCGCTCACCAGGCCTTCGAGTGGGCGAACGCCAATGCCATCGTGTGATGCGGTGAAATTGAGGAAGGTGCAGCCTCGTGGGGGGGGCTTTAAACCTGCGGCCCAAGTGGTGAGCTTTTCAGCGTTGCCGTTTAGCAACGTGTGCAGGATGAGGGGAGCTAAGGTGAAATTGTAAACGATCTGAGCCTCGTCTCCGTTGCCAAAGTAAGCGATGTTCTCCTCGTGAGGGACATTGGTCTCGGTGATGAGCCAGACGTTGGGTGCTACTGTCTCTAAAATGGCGCGCAGAAGCTTTACAAGCTCATGAACTTCTTCGAGATGGATGCAGGATGTGCCTAGTTCTTTCCAGGCGTAGGCTACAGCGTCTAGACGAATGATGCGTGCGCCGTGATGAATGTATTGAAAGAGAATGTCTATGAACTCGAAAAGGACATCGGGGTTTTTCCAGTTGAGGTCTACCTGGTCTTCGCTAAAAGTTGTCCATACGTGGGTTTCGCCATAGCGTGTGGTTGCCTTCGTAAGAAGAGGCGATGTGCGAGGGCGTGTGACTGAAGAGACATCCGTATTTGGGTCAAGCTCGATGAAATAGCGCCGGGCAGGGTCTATCCCGATTAAGTAGTCGCGAAACCAGTTGCTCTGTGCCGAGCAGTGGTTGAGGACAAGATCGACCATCAGAGAGAAGTTTTTGCTCAAGGCTTCGATGTCTTGCCAGGTGCCGTATTCTTTATCAACTTGGCGATAATCAATGATGGAAAAGCCATCATCTGAAGACCAGGGAAAAAACGGAAGGATATGAACTGTCTTAATCAGGCCTTGGAGATGCTTATTGCAAAAGCGATTGAGTGTGACAAGAGGGGCCTCTTCATCTGATGTAATGGAGTTTGCATAGGTGATGAGGAGTGTGTCTTTTTCAGTCCATTTATGGGGTTTAGGAATCGGCGGCATGCCAATGCCGTAACGCCCAACGGTCATGTAGAAGCGTTCGAAGAGATGGTCAAGCGTCTTGGTCCCGTAGAGTTTCTTCAGGTGGCGCTTGATTTTTTGTAGGTGCTTGCAGGAGACGAGCTTCATTATTATTTGTTATTATTAGAAGGGATGGCGGACTTAAGACCTGTGAGACCTGTTAAAAGAATGCGCAAGCTGCGGCGTAAGACGCTATAACTGTAGAAGGAGCGTGCGACCTCGTAGTTGTGCTTGACCACCGATTCGCGGTATTTCTTGTCTTCAATTAGACGACGGACTTCTTTGACGACACTTGAGGTGACAATGCCATCCATCACGGCGAGCTTAAAGCCCTTAGGCTCAATGTCTGAAATGAAGATCGAGTAGCGGTTGATGAGGATCGGGATGCGGAAGTAGATCGCCTCTAAGAGAGCATTGCCAAAGCCCTCGTAGATGCTTGGATAAGTGACAAAGTCCGCGTGAGGATAAAGGTCCCATAGGGTATAGATTTTGCGGCCCTGCGGGTCTAGCTGGCGAACTTCACCAACACGGCCCGAGAAAAAGCGGATGTCGACATTTTCTTCTGCGGCGAGGTCTTCGAGCATGTGTTTATACTCGAGGCCTTCATCGCCCGCTTCATGGGAGATAACGAGTTTGTAACGAGGGTCTCCCAATAGGCCGATGAGTTTGATGGCATGCTCGATGCCTTTGCGTGCGACAATGCGCGTGGGTTGTAAAATGAAAATATCTTCTTCGCTAAGGCCAATTTCTTGGCGGACATCTTGTGCATAGTCGTCAGGCTTGGGTGGGGGATTATCAAAATCAAAGACATTGGGGATGAGTAGTGGTGCAAGGCCCTTGCGCAGTGATACCTGCTCCCCGGCGGGACGGTTGATGACCGCATGGTAGATGTTTGGGAGCGTGGGAGGAAAGGCCATCTCTAAGTAGTCTTTGACGGCGCTTACGGAAAAACGTGTGCGTTCCCAGTAAAAATCATGGTGGTGGGCGATTGCGGGCATTTGTGTTTCTGAGATGAACTCTGTGACAGCGATGCCAAGGGGGATGTGCATGGGGATAGCAAGGACGTTTTGTGGGATGAGTACATCGATGCTAAAGCGCCTTGTAAAATCGTATAAAGTAGATTTTAAGTAGTCTGCCATTTCGCGGATGCGTGTGCTCACTAAGAGGGAGCGTGCATTGCAGCGCCAAACCTGTTCGTTGATCCAGAGGTTTTCCGGGTGGCTGAAATAAGCCTCGGGGGCAACGTAGGAGATTTCAGCTTGGCGGTCACTCCGGCCGCTGTACCAAAAGCTTATGTGACGGTCATCCCAGAGCACTTCCGCCCACTTGGCGCTTTCTAGAGAAACGCCATCGGTCCCGGAAAAGCGAGTTGATATAAAGCCGATGTTGAGGGACATAGGTGTGATGTAGGCAGGGGTTGAGTAGAGGAGTTAATACTATTTAAGCACTAGGTGTATGGCAAGATCAGATAGCTTGTCTTTCATGACACTGCCCTAAGCTGCTTGACTATGAAAAAAGGCTAGCATCTCCCTCAACTCTTTATTATAAGTGTAGAGACTCTTTTTCGATGATTGCCTCTACATTGTTGACACCCGCATCTTTCAATGCTTTGCCCCAGCTTGCTCGTGAGATCAGTCTATTACGAGAACGCATACTTGCCAACGTTGTCATGATGGGGGAAATCCCCGCGCCAACTTTTGGCGAGCAGAATCGCATTACATTTTTGCAAGATCGCTTTATTGAAGGTGGCCTTCATGATGTGATGGTTGATGATGTGGGTAATGGTTTAGCGAGGCTCCCTGGAAGTGTAGGTGCTAAGAGTATTCTTGTTTTTGCTCACGTAGATACACCGTTTCCTTGTACAGTTGACCATACGGTGCATGTTACCCCAGAAGCCATATCAGGGCCCGGTGTTGGCGATAATGTCCTTGGGCTGGCAACGGTGGCGAGCTTGCCCTTTATTCTCGAGCGCTTGGGGATTACCCTTAAGCATGATTTTATTTTGATGGGGGACGTACGTAGTCTTGGGCGTGGTAATATTGCCGGGATGCGTACTTTCTTGGAGAATAATAAGCGCCTGTTGCATGGAGGTATTTGTGTTGAAGGGGTTCAGCTCGGCCGCTTAAGCTATGCATCTCCTGGGATGTTGCGTGCCGAAGTGCGCTGTTCTACCGGAGGTGGCGACGAGCTTTGGCCAACGGGTCTTCAGCCTGGAGCTATTGGTCCTTTGATGACTTTTATTGACGGTCTTATGGCTCTTCCAGAGCTTGAGCAGCCCGGAGTCTCGCTCATTTTAGGAAGTGTTTCAGGAGGGACTGCTTACAACACAACCGCAGCCGAAGCCCGCTTAGCTTTTGAGGTAAGAGGGCGTGATGAGGGCAGCGTGGCCACGATTGAGCAGTCTATAAGTGCTCTGCTGGATGCTTGTTGTGGAGAACAAGGAGATCAATGTTCGTGCTCGATTGCGATGGATGTCCTTGCACGTCGCTCTTCGGGGGGTATCGATGAGAGCCATCCTATTGTCAGCTCTGCAAAGGCTGCCATGGAGTCGCTGGATATTGCCCCTTGCATAACGCCTACGACGGGCTCTGCATCCGCTTTGATTGATGCGGGTATCCCCTGTGTCGTGCTTGGGCTTACTGAGGGGCGTGCTATTCACGAGCTTCATGAGAGGATTATGATTGATCCTATATTCACGGGCATCGCGCAGCTTTTAAGCGTGATGCTTGCAATGGATAACGATTATGGGCAGTCAAGAGATTAAACACTGGCTCGAAACGAGGACCTTCCACCACGGGGCCTTTTGGGACTTGCGCCGTTTAGTTGAAGAAAAAGAGCGCAAGGGGCTTAAGGTTTCTCTGTGTATTCCAACGCTGAACGAAGAAGCAACCATTGGAAAAGAAGTGCTTCTTTTCCGTTCTGAGCTAATGGATCGCTATCCTTTAATTGATGAGCTTGCTGTTATTGATTCAGGCTCTTCAGACAAGACTCTTGAGGTCGCAGCTTCCTTTGGTGCGGATGTTTATTTTGCTGGAGATATTTTACCAAGCTATGGCCATAAACGAGGTAAGGGAGAAAATCTCTGGAAGGGCATTTATCAGCTAAAAGGAGATATTATTTGTTATGTAGATGCCGACATCAAAAATATTCATCCAAGGTTTGTTTATGGCCTTGTAGCACCCCTTGTTTACCAAGACAATGTTCGCTATGTGAAGGCGTTTTACGATAGGCCGCTTGCTTTTTCTCAAGGAACACGGCCATCTGGAGGCGGCCGAGTGACGGAGATTCTCGTTCGCCCGCTCTTTTCCTTGTTTTTTCCTGAGCTTACGGTTCTCGTTCAGCCTCTCTCGGGAGAGTATGCAGTGCGGCGTGAAGTTCTCGAGGCGTTGCCGTTCCCTATTGGGTACGGTGTTGAAACTTCACACTTGATTGATGTTTACACTCGCTGGGGCCTTGATGCTTTCGCTCAAACAGATTTAGACAGGCGAATTCACGTCAATCAATCCACGCGTGACCTGGGGAAGATGTCTTTTGGCATTTTACAAACATTTTTAAAGCGCATGGAAAAGCTTGGTCTTGTAAAAGAGTTTCCGGAAATGAGTACGGTGCTTCGGCAGTTTCAGGCGCAAGATGAACGTTACGATCAGGTTGAGCATACCATTGTTGAAGAAGAGCGGCCCCCTATGTGCGAAGTGCCTGAATACCTTGCCAGGCAGCGTGGAAAGTTTGCTTTAGTATGAAAGTGTGATGCGAGTTGCTATCGTTCACTATCATCTTCACTCTGGGGGCGCGACGCGTGTTATTGAGAGTAGCATCGAAGCGCTCAAGGGGTCAGAGGTTGATGTATGCGTGTTGAGTGGAGAGCCCTACAAGGGTGATATGCTCCCTTGTGTGGGTGTTGTGCCCGAGCTTGCTTACACTGAGGGTAGAGCGACTAATTTTAATGCTGCGGATTTGGTTTCAGGTTTGCGTACTCAGGCTAAAGCGCTTTTGGGTAGTCCTCCTGATCTTTGGCATATCCATAATCCAACGCTTGGGAAAAATGGACTTTTACTGGATGCACTTCATTCTTTAGCAGAATCGGGTGAGTCTATGCTGTTGCACATTCATGACTTTCCTGAAGATGGAAGGCCTGCTAATTATCGCTATCTAAAAGAATGTGCAGCTGAAGGAAATGGCCTCTATCCAGTGGGAAAGCGCGTTGCTTATGCCGTCTTGAATGAAAGAGATTATAGTATTTTGCTTCAAGCAGGTATGCCTGAAGCCTCTTTATTTCTTTTGCCTAATCCTGTAAAGGTTCCTTCATTGGAGGATGCCCGTTGCGACCTTTTCTCCGAAAACCGGCTTGTTCTTTATTCTACGCGAGGCATTCGGAGAAAAAATATAGGCGAGTTGCTCTTGTGGTCGACTAATGCTGCTGATGGCGACCTCTATGCCAGTTCTCTAGGGCCTTTAAATCCTCTCGCACGCTCCATTCATGAAAGTTGGGTGCGTTGTGCCGACCGTTTACATTTACCCGTAAAACTCGCTTTAGGAGATGAGGGAAAATATACATTCCTGGATCTTGTTGCGAGTGCAGATGCTTTAATAACGACAAGTATTGCCGAAGGGTTTGGACTGTCTTTTTTGGAGCCCTGCCTATGGGGGAAACCGCTTATGGGTCGTGATCTTCCAGAGATAACCCAGGGGTTTAAAGATTCGGGAATTGCTTTATATTCCCTCTATACACGTTTGCCTGTGCCGCTCGCATGGTTTGATAAGGCTGCTCTTAAGCGAGACCTTTTAGCGTCCTTTCAGCGCCATTTAGAGGCCTATGAAGTATTTGTTGAGAGTATTGCTCTCGGTGATGCTTGGAATAGATGGACGGAGGGGGGTGTTATTGACTTTGGTAGGCTTAATGAAGGCTACCAAATGCACGTTGTTGAGCGCTCTTCGCTGTCACCTTCGGCAAGAGAAGACTTAGGTTTAAATTTGGATGAGGATAGGTCGGTGGTGGATTATAACCGTGCAGCCATTCTTGAGCATTACAATGTGAGCGTCTATGCTGAGCGTCTAAAGTCGGCCTACAGGAGTGTTGTTAACGCTGAGAGTAGCACAATGGTTGATTTTGATCCTTCAAAGGTATTGCAGGCTTTTTTAAACCCTCAATACTTTTCGATGCTAAGGTCTTTGTAGTTATTGAGGCTAAAAAGGCTTAAAAGAGCCTTTTCATTGCGCAAATCTTTGCTAGACTCAAAATTAATAAAACCCAATTTCGCCCTATGGAGATACCACATTACACTAAATTAGCTGAAGTACTAACAGGATTTTCAACCAGTCTGAATGCTGGAGAGCGCGTTCTTATTGATGCTTACGATGTCCCTGAGCAGATGGTTGTCGCCCTGGTTCGGGCCGCTCGAAAGCGCGATGCCATACCTTTTGTCCAATTGAATCGTGGCGTCATTCATCGAGAAATGCTTCGTGCGGGTACACGAGATCAGTTTGAGGAAACAGCAGCTTTTGAGCTTATTCGCATGCAGCGTATGGATGCTTACATCGCTTTACGCGGTTCAAATAATATTTTTGAAGTGGATGACGTTCCCGTTGAGCACATGCTCACAGCCGTTGGAGCTATGAAGCCCGTTCAAGATTGCCGTGTCAATAGCACGAAGTGGGTTGTCCTGCGTTGGCCTAATCCTGCTATGGCGCAGCTTGCTCAAATGAGTACGGAAGCCTTTGAGGACTTTTTCTTTAAAGTTTGCACGCTTGATTACTCTCGTATGAAGCCAGGCATGGAGGCCCTTAAAGAGCTCATGAACAAGACCGATGAGGTGCGCATTCAGGGCCCTGATACAGACCTTCGCTTTTCCATTAAAGGGATTAATACTATCGCTTCAGGCGGTTTGCACAATATCCCCGATGGGGAGGTTTTTACTGCTCCTGTTCGAGATAGCGTTAATGGCGTCATTACCTACAATGCTCCTTCTGTTTATCAGGGTACAGCTTTTGACAACATTAAGCTACGCTTTGAAAATGGTCGTATCGTTGAGGCAACGTCCAGCAATACTGAGCGCCTTAATGAAATTTTAAATCAAGATGATGGTGCTCGATACATTGGCGAGTTTGCAATTGGCTTTAATCCTCATATTTTAGAGCCCATGCGTGACATTTTGTTCGACGAGAAAATTGCAGGTTCTTTTCACTTTACTCCAGGGCAGGCTTATGAAGATGCAGATAATGGAAATCGTTCTCAAGTGCATTGGGATATGGTGTGCATTCAGCGTCCCGAGTATGGAGGGGGGACGATCTCCTTCGACGGTGAGATTATCCGCCGTGATGGTATGTTTGTGAAGGAAGATCTTTTATCACTCAATCCGGATAATTTTATTTGGCGCAATTAATTAAGAAGATTTGTGGAATTTACTGAGTTCATAGTTCCGGCGGGTGTTTCTCAGATGCGTGCCGATAAAGTCCTCGCGCACCACTTTGAAGACGTTAGCCGCGGGCAAATTCAACTAGCTTTTGATGATGGTGGGGTTCTTTTGTCGGGAGAACCCATCAATAAAAAGCACAAGGTATCTACGGGTGACTGTTTAAGCATTCGCTTTCCTTCACCCAAAGATTCGACGGTTCGTGCCGTGGAGATGCCTCTTGAGATTGTCCATGAAGATGACGATATTATTGTCGTCAATAAAGCTTCAGGCCAGGTCGTTCACCCTGGAAGTGGTACTGGCGAAGACACGCTCGTGCATGCCTTGCTTTTCCACACAAATGGAGGGTTGAGTACAGCGGCTGGGTCTTTGCGTCCAGGGGTTGTTCACCGCTTAGATAAAGAAACTTCAGGCCTCATTGTTTTCGCCAAGACAGACCCTGCCTTCTTCCGCTTAACCCAACAATTTGCAGAGCGTTCTGTGAAAAAAGAGTATTTAGCCTTAGTTCATGGAGTACCTTTGGTTAAGTCTGGAAGCTTAATAGACCCTATCGGTCGTCACCCAACGGTTCGCGTTAAGATGGCTGTTTTAGATCGAGGGAAACCCGCCAGGACAGATTGGGCCTTAGAAGAACGTTTTGATAATTATGCATTGCTGCGTTGCTGGATTTTTACAGGTCGTACACACCAAATTCGTGTTCACCTGAGCCACATCCATCACCCCATTGTCGGCGACACTACTTACGGGCATGGTGCAAAGGGGGATGCTCCCTTTGCTCGCCGTGTATTGCTTCATGCTGACCGGCTTGTCTTCACCCATCCTGTTACCGGTGTTGAGATGAAATTTCATGCTAAAATGCCCGATGACTTTAAAGATACACTTCAGTATTTGAGGGGTAAATCTCAGCAATAATGGCCCGCTTGTGATTTATTAAGATCATTAATATGGTTTATGGGTATTGAATGTTTTGTTAAGGAGATGTTCGTTTTTACTGAGATCTGAAAAGCTCATAAAAAAGCTTAGGAGTGTTTGCTTTTTTTTTATTATGGGCTATTATAAAAGTAGTTGAGTTTTTTGTTAATCAACAGGTTCGAAACGAAGAAGGAGATATTGCCATGAAAATGCTAATGAGAAATAAGTTTTTTGATGTTGCCGAAGACATACTAACTGCAGCGCGCGCGGAGTCTTGCAGTGAAAATAAAGAGCTACTCTTTATTACACGCTACGATTTTGTAGAAGGTCTTGTTTTAGACAAAATTGAAGCTGTCACCGGTCAAGATAACAGGAAAAATTTACAAAAACTCAAAGAAGAAAGCGGCAATTATTTGGCAAGAGTATTGCGTGCATGTTTCGGGTACAATTTAATGCGCAGCCTCATTAAAGAATTTGACCTCGAAGATAATCCTGTAACTGCGAAGAAAGCTGCAGACATCATCGAGCAAGGTGCCATCCGTTATGTAGAAGCTTTTGTTGAGGGAAGTTTAGCGCACCAGGATGTCATGGCAGCATTAAAGCGCGTCCAAATAGAACGTAAAGCACTTCCCAACCTCATGGGCCATTTTAAGAAGGCGGTTCGTGAAAAGTTCATGGGAGGGAAAATTCTCGCCTGGAATGAGCTTCGTGACATCATCGAAGACTTTGTTTTTGAAGAAGTTTTAAAGCTCAGTGGTGGAGATAAAAAGCAAGCTATGCAGCGGTTTTGGGACTCTAAGCTAGCCATGCTCGAAAATCGCTATAAGCGCTTAGAGGCTCCTCTTAAAGATGGTTCTGTTAATAAGCGCGTCTCTTATCGTGATTTTGAAGCAGCTCTTACACTTTATATTCAGGGGCGCGAGCAGTATGTAGAATTGTTGAGTGGGAAGAAGGCAGAAGCTTTTCGCAAGCAAACAAGAATGTTAAAGGTCCAGCTAGAAGGATTTGTTCAGCTTGTTAATGATTTTGACGATGCAACCCTTAGTGAAGAAGGCTTGGTCGAGGTTGATGAGCGTTTAGCCGAAAAGTATCCACATATCAGTAAGCGTAATATTTTCGATTTCTTAGAGCGTTGTTTCTTGGTGGAAGCCTACAAGAAAAAGTTTCATATCGATCAGTTTAACACTATCTACGACAAATCTGTAAGCCGGGTGCTGAAGAGTGCTGTCATGCAGCAAGAAGAAAAAGACCGAGTCTACGCCCGCACACATCCATGGCTTGCTTCTATTTCTAATTTGTAGGCACATACGCTACCTTATTTAAGAAACCATACTCTCTATTCTCGGCTGAAGGTTGTCAGCTTACCCCTCGTGAATAAACACTACAGTTGAAGCTTACATATGAATACCCCAAAAAGTGTAGAAGATGCCAGCAGTTCTCATCGACTGAGCAGTACTATGTCGGCAATCGCGGGCTCAGAAGAAACACTCGAAATTCTTGAACAGTCTATTGAAACAGCTGAGTTTTTTGTCTCTCCTAAGGATTATCGTGAGGTTTTGAAGCGCGCGTCTGATGGGCAAAATGCTAGTGGTAATGCGGTGCGTGCAGAAGAGCTGGCTTCAAAGCTTGAGCGCTTCAATGTCGATTATAAGCAGTTTTTTATACGCAATATTGGAGAGCGTAAGTTTTATGGTGGCGGTAACTATCTCTACATTAAGGACAATAGCTGTCTTCAAAATGTATCTCGTGAAAAGTACAGTGCCGCTTGTAGCCAAAGCAAAGATGGCGTAATCCCATTCAATCTTATCGTACACATGATTGAGTGCTTATTTGTTCAATCTTTTGTTCGTGCTGAGAATCACCCTCGCTCAGAGGCTATTCAGGATAGGGCAGCTTGGCTTGAGTCTGAGACTTTATCAGTATTCTCACAAGTTGACAATATCGAGCACCACATGTCTCACAAGGCAGCTCACAATTAAAAAAGCCTATTGCCATAGGTAGCACCGTGTGCCAGTGTGTGCTGCGTTTATGGATAGTGAAGCGAGCCAAGATCAACAAAAGATTCTTCAAGTGCTCCCTGCAGGGCCACTGGAGACTAATGCCTATATTTTTATCGATAAGACACGAGAAGAAGCTTTATTAATCGATGCCCCTCCAGGTGTTTTCCCTATGGTTCAGTCGGTTTTAAAAGAGCATGGGTGCAAACTTGTTGCTTTACTTTTAACCCATGGGCATTGGGACCATATCGGTGATGCGAAGGCTATTCAAGATCTTGGCGCGGAGGTTTATGCTCACCCGGGTGACCGAAACTGGTACGAAAATCCTATGACCATGGCTGTTGCTATGCCTCAGGATCTCGTCATTGAGCCTGCAAAGATTACCCATTGGCTTAAGGGAGATGAAACTCTAAATCTCCTTGGGACCTCCGTTGAAGTGCGCCCTGTTCCCGGGCATGCCCCGGGAAATGTCTTGTTTTACTTCCCAGAACATCATTGTGCCTTTGTGGGGGATGCGATTTTTGCTGGAAGCATTGGCAGGACAGATCTCCCCGGTGGGAGCTTCGAGGAGCTTGAAGCTTCGATCAAGACGCAGATTTACACCCTTCCTGAGGATGTCATTCTACTCTCTGGGCACGGCCCTGAGACGAGTGTTGCCCAGGAGAAGGCCTATAACCCCTTTGTTCAGGGGTAAAGTATAAGTAGCTGCATATTAAATGCTTAGTTTTTTACAAAGTGTGGTAGACCACATTTTTAGCGACCGATTGAGTTGATTTCAGCCCCGAAAAATAGGGTAGCGACGTCTAGCGCTAGGTTGGGTTGAGGCGCTATACCAACAACAGGTGTGGTGTGAATATCGGGTAGTGTATGTTCAATTGCGAGCCTGAGGGCCTGATCTCGTTGAGCAAGATGCTCCTCAATGAGGGGGATAAAGCCTTCAGCACCCATTTGCTGAGCAACGATATAGGCAGCTTGGTAAAATACTGCTGCTTGGAGAAATCGCTGCCTTGGTGGAATGTTTGGGTTTGTTTCTGATTGATATGCAAGATGATAGAGGTCTAAGATGAGGAGGTGGAGGCGCGTGTTAATATTTAGTGTCCTAGCTACTGTTATGTCGTTGGGTGGGTTTTCTGCTAAGTTTTGAGTTATTTGGGCAGCCTCCCAGTATAGTTCACACTCAAAAAACCAGAATGAATTTTCATATAGTTTAAGTAATTCATCTTGAGTGACTTGCATTGTTTCTTTGAAGAGTGCTTGCATGGAGGGGGATAGCTTAGTCTCGCCGTCACTCCCGAAGCTTTCAGAAGCAGTGCTTGATGCATAAGAAGCTAGGGTAGCAAAGGAGAAGAACAGTAGGAGGTATGGTTTTTTCATGACAACAAGAGGGATAAATAGAACTTTATAGTCTATAGGAGGAACGTTGGGGAGTCGATCGGATTTCCGAAAATGAGGGCTTTCTCCTCTTTATCCTTGAAAGTACCAGCAAATCTGCACTCAATGGGGGCCAATCTAAATTTCAATTCTTTAAAGCCTGTGAATACAACCGTTAACGACATTACTGAGACCCGTAAAGAAGTCCTTGTGGCCCTGAGCACTGAGGAGATTAATGAAGAGGACAAGGCCGTTGTGCAGGAGTTTTGCCAACACGCTAAGGTCCCCGGTTTTCGTCCAGGAAAGGCTCCTCAAGATGTTGTTCGCAAGCGCTTTGCAAAGCAAATTAGTGAGGAATTTAATCGCAAAGTCCTCACTAAGGCCTATACTTACGTTATCAAAGAATCGGGGCTTTCTGTTCTCTCTATTATTGAAATTGATGAGGCCACGCGCAATTTTGAGCCGGGCACGTCTGCTGAAGTACGTCTTACAGTAGATTTAGAGCCTACTTTCGATCTTCCTGATTATAAGGGTATTGAGGTTTCTGTCTCATCAGAACCTGTTAAGGAGGAAGAGGTTGAGGAAACCCTAAAGAAGGTCTATATGCAACGTGCAAATTTTGAGGTTGTCGAGCGTGCGGCCAATAAGGGTGATTATGTTAAGGTATCTTATTCAGGCACCATCGAGGGTAAGCCTGTTTCTGACTTTGCTAAAGAGCCTATTTACGGTGAACAAAAAAGTACTTGGGAAGAGGCAGGTGCCGAAGAGGCTCCCGGGGTCCAGGCGATTATCCAGGGGCTCGTTGGTATGAAAGCCGGTGACAGCAAGACCGTCACCCAGATCTTCCCTGAAAATTTCCATATCGATGGCCTTGCCGGCAAAACTGCTGAATACACGATGAGTGTCGAAGAGGTGAGGGAGCGTGTCATGCCGGAAATCACCGAAGAGTTTTTAGCTCCTTTCAAGGTAAAGACAGAAGAGGAGTTTAAAGACCAGATCCGCAAGGAGCTTGAGATGCGCAAGAAGCATGCAGAGTCGATGGAAGTTCAAGAGAAAGTCATGAATATCATGGCTGACCGGGTTGATTTCCCTGTTCCTGAGAGTGCCCTTGATGCTGAAGTACAAACAGCGCTTAGCCATCTATTCCGTCGCGAAACGCAACGCCAAGCGCTCACTCAAGAAAAGAAAGAGCTCGATCATGCAAGCATGATGGAAGAGGCTCGCGTTGAGGCAAAAAAGCGTGCAAAGCTTCGCTTTGTCTTCGCTAAAATTGGCGAGCAAGAAAAGATTGAGGTAACGGACAATGACATTAATCAAGTCATCATGCAAGAGTCCTACAGGACGCGCGTTTCTCCTCAAGAGTTGGTCAAAGAATTGCGCAAAGATCATGCCAAGGTCGACAATTTAAAGCGCGAGATCCTCTTTAACAAGACGCTTGATTTCCTCGCAAAAGAAGCTAAGGTGAATAATGCGTAGAACACTGTTGCCTGAAGGCTCTTCTAGCCAGGGCTTAAACCCTTAAATTAGCATATTTTAGTGAGTTACTATTCTATACCTTACGTTTATGAGCGTGACGGCCGTGGCGAGCGCTCTTGGGATATTTACAGCCGTTTGCTTAAAGACCGCATCGTCTTCGTCGGCACACCCATTGATGATACGGTGGCCAATGCTGTCATTGCACAGCTTCTCTTTTTGCAGATGGAGGACCCAAAGAAAGACATACATATGTATATCAATTCTCCTGGGGGCAGCATCACGGCTAGCATGGCTATCTACGATACGATCAACTTCCTTCACTGCGATGTTGTCACGTACTGTGTTGGTCAATGTGTGAGTACCGCGACGATTCTCCTCGCAGCTGGTACAAAGGGCAAGCGCTACGCACTGCCCAATAGTCGTGTCATGATTCATCAGCCCACAGGTGGCGCGACAGGTCAGTCTTCTGATATTTCCATTGCCGCTAAAGAAATCCTCCGCTGGCGCAAGGCGATCAATACCATTTTAGCGAAGCACAGCGAGCATTCTATTGAAAAGATTGAGAAAGACGCTGATAGAGATTATTACATGAGTGCTGAGGAGGCTAAGGCCTACGGTTTAGTCGATCATGTTATTGAAGCCGCTAAAGAGGTTGATGCCAAGTCCAACTAATTTAAATTAATACATGTCTAATAATAGCGCATCGAGAGAGACCTTCTGCTCCTTCTGTGGAAAATCGAGCAAACAGGCCCGCAAAATCATCGCAGGCCCTAATGACGTTTTTATTTGCGACTCGTGCGTTACCGTATGCAAGACGATCATTGATCGTGAGCTTGAAAACAAAAAACAAGAGGCTCCTTTTCAGGTTAAGCTGCTTAAACCCGCGGAAATTAAAAAAGAGCTCGATAAGTACGTTATTGGTCAAGATCAGGCCAAGCAGGTGCTTTCGGTTGCCGTTTACAATCACTACAAACGGCTCGTCTTGAGTGACAAGAGCAAGTGCTCCGAAGAGGCGAGTGCGCTCCTCGAAGCCCTGGGTGATGTTTCCGTTGAAAAGAGCAATATTTTATTCCTCGGGCCTACGGGCAGCGGGAAGACGCTCCTTGCCCGCACCCTTGCTCGTCAGCTAGACGTTCCTTTTGCCATTGCTGATGCCACAACGTTGACGGAGGCTGGCTACGTCGGTGAAGACGTTGAAAATATCGTCCTTAGGTTGCTGCAGTCTGCAAACTATGATGTTAAGAAGGCTGAGTGCGGTATCATTTACGTAGACGAGATTGACAAGATCGGCCGCAAAACAGAAAACGTTTCCATCACGCGGGATGTTTCTGGAGAGGGTGTTCAGCAGGCACTCCTCAAAATTTTAGAAGGCACGGTGTGCAATGTGCCTCCTCAAGGAGGGCGCAAGCACCCCAATCAAGAATACATCCAGATCGATACGTCCAATATCCTCTTTATTTGCGGGGGGGCTTTTGTTGGCTTGGATAAGATCATTTCTGATCGCGCCATCACGAAGACTTTAGGCTTCGATGTTACTGGTTCAGCTCGCAAGGGTACTACGGCTGAAGAGGTCATGAAAAAGGTTCAGCCCGAGGATCTCACTCAATTCGGCATGATCCCTGAGTTTGTTGGCCGTCTTCCTGTCGTTTCTGTCTTAAACCCTCTCGGTAAGGAAGATCTTGAGCGAGTGCTTGTAGAGCCTCAAAACGCTTTAATCAAACAGTACACTAAGCTCTTTGCTTTAGAAGGCGTGCGTCTTAATTTTTCCAAAGGAGCCATCGCGGCGATTTCAGAAAAGGCCCTCGAGTTGAAGACAGGGGCTCGGGCACTGCGATCCATTTTAGAGGATCTCATGCTTGATGTTATGTATAGCGTCCCTCATGAGGCTGATGTCGCCGAAGTTGTCATCTCAAGGGGCGTTGTTGAGGGTAAGCAAAAGCCTACGATTCGCCGCAATAAAAAGCGCGCTTCGACTAAGGTTGATGCCGTTGAGACAAACGATGATGCTGCCTAGTTTTAAGCAATAGGTTTTTTAGTTTTCATCTTCACAAGCCTCGGCGAAGACGAGTGTGTAGCCATCTGGATCTTCGATGGCGATTTCCTTCATTCGATAGAAAGTCTTGTGAGGTTCTTTTAAGATCTTTACTTTGGTTTTTTGAAGGTGTGCGTAGAGTGTGTCTACCGAGTCCGTTATCATGTAGAGTGTGAGGCTGGCACTAGGTTCTTGATCTTTAAATTTGGGAACTTCTTCAGAAAAAGAGTCTACTTTTTGGAGCATGAGGGTCACTTCGCCTTGTTTTAGCATGGCCCAGTCATAAGGGGCGCTTTCAGGTACTGTCATGACCTGCTCAAACCCAAGGGTTTTTTGGTAAAACTGGACAGATGTCTCGACGCTGTGGACCATCATGTTGGGGACGAGTGAACATAGTGCGGGTATTTTAGCCATGTGCGTAAGGCTAAAATACCGTGGTCTGTTTGCAAATGTAAAATCAGTGTGCTATGCTAGGGATAATAGATTTTTGTTGTCGATGTATAATTTTAGTCATTCAAATCGTGAAAGGCTTCATATTGAGGGACATTCGTCAGTCAGCGTTGAATATCGAGCTTGTCATACTAAAGGGGTTGGGGTATGGTTTTTCGCGTAGTCTTATTCGCTTTTTTGCCCCTAAGAATTTAGCCATGCGTTACCTCTTGCTTTTGTGTGTTTTTGGATGTTTGGTTCCCGTTCGGCTACAGGCAGTCATTATCACCGGCGTCGGCGGTGATACGGGCAACACCACGGCACCTTCCTCCCCCAATGACTTTCCTTTTGACAATGTCGGCAATATGAATGGCAAGGCTGGTACGGGTCTCTACATGGGGAGTGGTTGGGTTCTCACGGCTAATCATGTTGGAGCGGGTGATGTTGTCTTTGGGGGCGTTACATACTCTGAAGACACAGGGACAACCCCTGTCCGTATTAATGACACGACAGACATCTTACTTTTTAAAATTTTAAATCCTCCCGAACTTTTTTCACTCGATATTTCCGCAGCGCGCCCAAGTGGAGGCGATGAAGTCTTCATGATGGGCTTTGGTCGAGGCCGCGAGGCAGACATTGTCTATTGGGACGCCTCTTGGAATGAGCTTCCTTCTTCGGTTGGGGCGACATACTCTGGTTACGAATGGGTGCCAGGTGGTTTTGTCGGACGTTGGGGCAATAATGAAATTACCGGTAACACCAACACAACGGTTTTAGGCACGGAGCAAATGCAGATCGACTTTGACTCTTCGGGAGAAACCTGGGAAGCTATGGGGTCAACAGGGGATTCGGGCGGTGCTGTTTTTTATAAAAACGGGAGTGATTGGGAGCTTGCTGGCATGATGTCTTCGATTTCCACCATTAGTGGACAGCCGAGTAACACTTCCGTCTTTGGCAATGCAACATTCGCTGCAGATCTTTCTGTCTATCGGGATGATATTTTAACTGTTATTCCCGAGCCGGTTTCTTTTGCGCAGTGGCTAGGACTTTGCTGTGGGGTCTTTATCCTCTGGCGTAGTTTCTATCAAAGAGGTAAATAGAGCGACGTATTTATTGTCAGCAAGGTACTTATCATCATCAGTTATATTGAATGATAACAACCTTTCTTTATTATTATTTATAGCCTACTATCTATTTTTTGCAGGTCCCTTGAATCTCCCTGAAGCTGTGTTATTTTAAGTAAAGCTTGTCCTAAGGCTATAAGCTTTAACTGAAGAGTAAATTTTAACATAGAACATCTAGAGAAAGTAGGAGGCAGTATCATGGGCGGTATAAGTTTTACAGACAACGTAGTCACTCGGACGCTTTCATCATGGGCGCATACTATTGGCGAAGCGTTGGGTTTTAGCGGCAAGCACGTGGAAGTTGGCAAGGGTGACCCGAAGGCAGCACAACAGCCTGAGAAAGTCGATGTCCCCACAACTTCGATATACGATCGAGAGATTGGAAATCCAAGTTTCAAAGATATGAATACGCTTCAGGTCAATCGGAACAAGGCCGAGCGATTTGTTGACAAAGAGTTTTCACACTTAGAGCCAGGTCAGCGAAGGCTACTCAAGCAGGAGCTTCTTAAGGCAGTGGATACGAGCAGCCTGCATCGTGGAGAAGTCTTGGACCGTGACGACTTTATTGGTCTTGTTATGGACGAACCTTATTTACAAGCACTTGCCTTCTCAAAGGAAGAAGCCCATGTTGTAGAAGGCAAAAAAGTCTCATTCGCAAGGAGCGACTTGGAGTCGCTTACTGATAATCAACGAAAAGCCGAGCAGTTTGTTGAAGATAAGCTTCCCTCTTTAGCTCGTGATCAAAAAGAGTTACTTAAAGATAAATTGATTGAGATTGTAGGTTCAGAATCGTATGCCGACAAAGATTTAAGCGATCAAGATATTGCGGATATTATTCTGAAAGATGCTAGCCTTGATGAATTAGCTTTTCCAAAGGAAGAAGCCCATGCTGTAGAAGGCAAAAAAGTCTCATTTGAGCGTATTTCTGTTCGGGATGAAAATGTTAAAAAGTCTGAAAAGTTCTTTCAGAAAAAAATGGGTGAAATCCATCCAGACACACTTAAAAACCCAAAACTTCATGGTATTACTCGAGATCGCTTGAACTTAATTGGTCGTGCTTTTGAATTTGAAGTGATGCGTCATTCAGAAATCCACCGAGAACCCCTTAGTGACGCGATGCTCGAAGCTATTTTTGAACGTACTGCGATTACCATGCTTGCTCGCATGCGATTTGATAGGCCAGATAATACATCCTTTAAGACGCGAGATGGCTCTACACATTACTCGGGTCAAGAAAAGGGTGTTAATTTTGTTCGTGAGAAAGCCGCTGAGAAAGTAGCACAGGCAAAGTTAGTTCGAGACGAAAACCTCATGGACTCATTAAGTACCTTCGAGGTGTTGATACGCTGCACAGATCTTGCTCACAAAGAGTACAAGACGAGTGATGTTTACAAAGAGGTCGAGAAGGCCGCTTACTATAGTGGTGAGATTGAGAGCCTCTTTGATGAAATGGTTGTTGCAGATCCTAAAGTGAGAGATTCAAGAACACTCAGCATGGTTAAGAATAATGCTTTGCACAAAGGTGCTGACTGGGCTGAGATGAACCCAAGATCGACTTATACACGTGAGGAGATCGCTTATGGGATCAATCACGATATGTACACTAGTTACTTGAATAGTGAGAATGACCTTCTTCAAGATATTTTTCCCGATAATGGGAAACGTAAAGAATTTGAACAAACGTTTAAAGATAATATGAAAGCCAATCTTGAGGTGTTTGCTAAAGAGCATCCTGGAGAACTGTACCCCATAGAGGCGATGAAGGGTGTTTTTGAGATGGCTTTAGCGGACTATTTAAATGAAGGACATAAAAAGCATGATCAGTTCGTCGCGCGCTTCCCTCATTTAGGTGCGTTCGTCAAGAAGCATGAAAATGATCTCGGGTATAAGTATGCCTCTGAAAATGCTCACAAGGGTATTATCAATGAGAAGTCCATTGGGTACTTTGTTAGTCTCTTCTTAGCCCCTGCCATAAAGGCAGGCGTTGGCGATTTGGGTAGAGAAGAACGGATGCTTCCCAAAGTAGTGGATGCTATCGTAGAGGCTGATAAGCTCATGGAAAAAGCAGGGTTTGTTGAGTCAGGGAAAGAAGCTTCGCTCCTGCGCCAGATGAACGGGCAAATTAAGGATCTTGAGAATAAAAAACAAGAGATCCTTCGCACACGATTCACAAACCCACATGTCAAAGAAGTACGTGGGCCTATTCTTAAAGAACTCAACGATAAACTAGAGGGGCTTAAAACACACGCTAACTTCCTTTCCTATGCTGTCTACCAGGAGCAGGCCAAAGCTGCGCTGGTCAGTGCAGATGGCGTTTTAGATGAGCTTAAAAGCCCGGATGCTGCAGAGGCGGCTCCACTCCTGCGCATTAAAGCTCAGGTGGCAACGCTTGAAGAAATTCGAGACAATATTGCTTCGAATGATTTCACTGCAGAGAAGCTGGATACTGAGGTGCGCGATCTTAATGTGCGGATAGATCTTCTTAACGATCATGTCGCATTCATGGAGTCTAAAGACTTTAAGGTCGAGGCAGAGGCCCTCATGGTTCGTGCCGATAGTGTTTTGGATCAAGCTGGCTTGGTTAAGGGTGGTGACGAAGGGGTTGTTATGCGCAAGCTCGATGCTCAGGTTAAAGAACTCGAAGCAGAAAGAGTTAAGCTTGCTGACCACCCACATGCAGAAAAATCTGTCTTGAAGCCTGTAATCGAGCAGATCGATGCTAAGGTAGCTGCCCTAAAGGGAAGTATCGAGGCGATGAATGTCATGATGGATCAAATCGATGCTGACGTGAAAGCGTGTCTTGAAAGAGGGGATGCATTCTTTAATGATGCGGTAGGCAAAGAGGCTGGGCTTGAGGGAAGACTCGAGAGCAATGAATTTCTCTTAGGGCCAGAACACACAACGCGCATCGGGATGAGCTTCCTGGATGCCGTCGAGAAGCAGGCCATTGAAGTGGGTCCTGATAAGGTTACCGATGAATGGATGGCGAGCGCCCTTGAGCGCATTGCTATTGAAGAGACCGTTAAGGCCTACAGCTCTGGCGAAGGCGAGATCTCGAAGGAAATGGACGAGGCGATCTCAGAACAAATGAATATTCGCAAGAGCGTTTATGCGGAGAAGGCACAAGATGTCCCCGTGCTCTCGGTCGTATTAGCTTCGGTGAAGGGTGTTATCAGTGGTATCGCTGGGCCTGACCAAGCACGTGCCGAAGTGGCCTTAGTTGCTGCAGATAGTGCTTTAGACCAGGTAGGCATGATTAAAAGTGGCCAAGAAGAGAGCGTTGTTTCAAGTCTGAATACTCAGATAAGCGCGCTGAATGCTGAAAAAGACAAGCTGCTTGCAAGCCCTCATGCGCCGATACTCGCTCCAGTGCTAGACGCTATTGATATTAAGATAGGTGTGCTCGAAAATAACGTTGCTGCATTGAAGCTCGCTATAGAGGAAAGAGATACTGAGATAGGCTACCGAAAGGATGCTGAGAAAGCGCTCCGTAGTGCAGACAGAGCTTTGGATCAAACAGGAGAGCTCAAAAGTGGCGGTGAAGACGCTCTTGTTGAGAACTTAAAAGAACAGATAGCCGGCTTAACCGAGCAGAAAAAGAAAATCGAAGGGACACCTTACGCAACGGTATTGGCTCCAGAGTTGAGTCGAATCGATGCAACCATTGACTTGCTGCAGAAAAACATAGCCGCAACCGCAGCCTAAAAATATCCTAGTAAGCTACCAAGCTCCGTTATCGCCCTTTTTTACACTTTGGGCGAAGCGGACGAGGAGCTGCACGGCATGCTCGATGTCGTCAAGATGCATCAACTCGCTGGGTGTGTGCATGTAGCGCAAGGGAAGGGAGACGAGTGCGGTCGCCACACCTGCACGAGCCATTTGTATTGAGCGTGCGTCGGTGCCCGTTGGCCGTGCTTCAGCCTCGATCTGGTAAGGGATCTTGAGAGCCTTGGCACAGTCTTCGAGTTTCTTAAAGACAATAGGGTTAATGTTTGGCCCGCGGCAGAGGATTGGCCCGCCGCCTAGCTTAAACTCTCCAAATTTCTTTTTGTCGCAGTCTGGATGATCCGTTGCATGGCCAACGTCAACGGCAATGGCAATATCTGGGTTCACGGAGTAACCTGAAGTAATGGCCCCGCGTGTACCAATTTCCTCTTGTGCTGTCGCAACGGAAACCACTTTAGTGGCGAGCTTCTTTTTAGACTTGGCTAAGCGCCTGAGTACTTCACAGACGACATAGCAGCCAGAGCGGTTGTCAAAAGCCCGCGCTGCAGCAATCTTTTCCGTTAGCTGTGTATAGCCATGATCATATACGGCAACATCTCCGATAGAGACACGTTTTTCAGCCTCTTTTTTATCCTTTGCACCAATGTCGATCCATAGTTCGTGGATTTTCGGTACCTTTTTACGATCTTCTGGAGACATGAGGTGCACCGCGCGTTTCCCCGTTACGCCCAGGACTTCTCCTTTGGCTGTGAGGATAGAGACGCGCCGGCCTGAGATGATCGTAAGATCGTGCCCGCCGATGGTATCAAAATAAAGAAATCCCTTTTCATCTATATAGCGAATGATGAAGCCCAGCTCGTCCATATGGCCAGCGAGCATGAGAGTCGGCGATCCCTTCGCATTAAGGGTTGCAATGCGGTTGCCGATAGCGTCCTTTTCATAGCTGTCAGCAATGGGCTTCAAGTGTTTGTCGACAACAGCTTGCACTTCATGCTCATAGCCTGAGGGCGAGCGTGCTTCAAGGAGTGCTTTGAGAAATTCAGGTGGTTTTATCGCAGTCATGTTAGCAAGAAGCATACAAATTTTTATTGATAGATTCAAGGCCACTTTTATCTTGGATTTAGGGAGAAGCTTACTAGAACTCACATTGATGACTGTCTTTCCTGCCATTGATATTATGCGCGGTCGCTGTGTTCGCTTGAGCCAGGGCAAGGCTGACGCGGAGACTGTCTACTACGAAAATCCTCTCGAGCCTGCAGAGGCCTGGCTTGAGTCTGGGGCCCGCTGGTTGCACGCTGTAGATCTTGAGGGGGCCTTCGAAGGTCGCCCAGTCCACCTCCATGTCTTAAGAGCACTTGTCGGCCTTGGTTTTCACGTCCAATGGGGCGGGGGGCTTCGTTGCCTTGCTGATGTAGAGTCCGCGCTTAATGTAGGCGCCAAGCGCATCATCATCGGTACGCAGGCCTGTGAAAATGATGCCTTTCTCTATGAGCTCGTTCAAGCTTTTGGCCCAAGGGTTGCCGTTGGGATTGATGCTAAAGCCGGTAAGGTCGCCGTTCGTGGCTGGGTAGATACTTCATCCCTTGATGCTCTCCACCTTGCTAAGCGCGTTTGTGACCTTGGCGTTGAGACGCTCATCTATACCGACATTGCTCGAGACGGCATGCTCGATGGCCCGAACATCATGGCCCAAAAAATTATGCTCGATGCCGTACCCGCCCACGTGATTGCCTCTGGCGGCGTGGGTAGCCTTGAAGACGTGAAGGCCCTCGCTGCACTCAAGCAAACACACCCCAATTTCGAAGGGGCGATTGTTGGCAAGGCTCTCTACGAAGGTCGTGTAGCGCTGGATGAGGCCTTGCCCATCATGGCTTAGCTTGTCACAGCCTCTGCAATTTCTTCGAGCGGGTAAGTCCAGATTTCCGATAGCGTCGGGTGGTACCAGTGTGCCTTGAGCATGTCTGAAGCACTTGCCTCAAGCGCTACTGCAACCGAAAGCGGGTGGATGAGCTCGCTGGCGTCCCTGCCAACACATTCTGCTCCGAGGATGCAGCCCATATCTTTGTTAGCGAAAATTTTCACGTAGCCGTAATGCGCTTCCATAAGGATGGATTTCCCGTGATCGTTAAATGGGTACTCTGCACTCACGTAGGGGATGTTGCGCTTTTGGATTTCTTTTTCGGAGAGGCCAACTTGAGCAACTTGAGGATCGGTGAAAATAACCTTAAGCACGTGATCGTAGTCCATCGGGGGTGGTTTGTGGCCCCCAGCATGCTTGGCTGCGCATTCCCCTTGAAGGATCGCAATGTGCACGATTTCATGGGGTCCAGTACAGTCACCGGCTGCGTAGATATTAGGGTTCGTCGTTTGTTGAAAGCGATTGGCTTCGATGTGCCCACTGGGCTTGGTTTGGATGCCGGCAGCCTCAAGGTCGAGTGTGGTCGTGGCAGGTTTTCTACCAAGCGCGTTGACTAGGTACTTGGCTTCGACCGAGGCACGTTTTCCTTGATGGTGAAAGCGTATGTGTACGCCATCAGGGCCTTGGGTGATTTGCTGGATGGCCGTGTCTGTATAGAGCTCGATGCCTTCATCGCGAAAAGCCTGTTCAACGACGGAGGCCGCTTCAGAGGATGTTTCTTTTAAGATATGTTTGCTGCGCTGGATCATGATGACGCGGCTGCCGATGCGCCTTAGGAACTGCCCTAATTCGCAGGCGACGATCCCCCCGCCAAGCACGACGACAGACTCGGGCACATAGTCAAGGTCGAGGATTTCATCACTAGTGAGCTTGCGTGCGTGGGCAAGACCGGGTACATCGGGTTCGCTAATGACAGAGCCTGTTGCAATGAGGAATTTTTCACCTTTCAGTTCTGTCCCATCATCGAGCTCAACCGTATTGGGCCCCGTAAAGTGGGCATTCGAGCGGAAAACCGTAAAGTCCTTCGAGCCCAGTTGCTCTTGCCGGTAGCTTGCAAAATCCTCGATGATCGCCTTTTTGCGCTTATGCAGTGCTTGGATGTCTATCTTTGCTGTGGGAATATCCAGGCCGAAGGTTTTTCCGTGCTTAGCATGGTGGAGTACCTCAGCAGCATAGATCAATGTTTTCGAGGGCATGCAGCCGCGCAAAATACACAGGCCGCCGAGCGTTTCCGAGCCATCGACAATCGCCACGCGCTTACCTTGGGCAACGGCAGTGCGTGCACCGGCAAAGCCAGCACTACCACCGCCAATCACAATAAAGTCAAAAATTTGAGGAGCCTTGGTCATAAGAGGGAAGTTTTTTATCTTCTAGCATGCAGTTTATTAGCTCATGATCAACGATTAAGCGCCTTGGGCCACGGGCTGAGTGTTTTTGGACCTTGCCAAGTCTTTAGCGCTCATCCTAATAACTGTTTTCATGCACCTAAAGAGATCTCTATTCCTGATGGTCGGTTTGCTTAGCTTGTTTTTGGTTGCGAGCGCACGCATCCAAGAGCATTACCCAAGTGTTTTTGGTCTTCCAAATAACGGAACGGAATCGGATGTTCCCGCTGCCCCTCAGGTGATAGAATTCGTCATTATTATCCCCGTTACCACAAATCCTTCTCCTCAAGTAGCACACCTCATTAATCATATTGGCAATCAAGCCCATGTCCAAGCCTACCATGCTGCCCTCGTTGACGAAGATGTTGAAGGCTCATTAGATGCGATGGAGGTTTTGCTGCAGGCAAATAATGTCCACCCTGTATGGCAGGGCCTCAGGACACCCTTGGCCACTCAAGAAAACGACCCTGACTCTGATGAGCTTCCTTTTATCCGAAGATTCTTGGAGGGTCTCGTGCGCCGCGCTTTGAATGACGATACGATGCTGTATGCACGCTATGAATTCAATGCCGATGCCTTGCTCTATTATGCGGTTTGGCTCCACAATGCAGACCTTGTTCGCCTCGCACTAGATAGGGGAGGCAATGTCAATGCCCTCAGAGGCGAAGTCTTCAACCTCCATGCAGTACCCCAGGATAGAGCACCTGGTTTAGCTTTGGGCCTTCCCGCGATCATCGCTCAGGTGGCCTTAAGACAAGGAGGCAATTACCTCAACCCAATGAATTTTCAAGGCGATGCTGTAGAACACAGTCTTTTAATGTTTGCTATTTATTTTGGTTGTAGTCGTGACATTATTCAAATGCTCGTCGATGCAGGCTCGAGGGTTACGATGAATGTCCTCCACTTCTATGGCTACCACACCTTTGAAGATGGGGAGGTGGTCACTGATCAGCGCACGGCATTTGCACGGCGCATTCACCAAGCAACTTATAATGAGACTTACTGGATACTCTGGCGTGCCTACCTGCGCTCTTGGGGGACTTATCTCGGCGATTTTATCCGTACGCTGCAGCGTGCGGATCTTCCTGCTAGCACATTTTTTGTTTCTAACAACGTCCTTTAGCCTATCTCAATATTCAGCCATTGCCCGAGAAGTTTCGAACGTATTGCTCTCGTACCAGCCAATGGCCATGGCCACTTCGCGTGCCGTTGCTTGGCCAGCAAGGGCCGTTGTTAAGGCTAGGGCAAAGGGTATGGCTGTGCCAGCACCGGGAGATGTAATGAAGGGAAAGTCGATAACAACGCGCTGGCGCGTTACGCGATGCGGTAGCTCTTCTTGTGTGGATACGTGGGCGGTGTAGCGGTGGTCTTTGAGTACGCCTGCTGCTTTTAAAACAAGCGGTGCTGCGCAAATCGCTCCGATCCATCGTTCGGTGGCTGCTTGATTGCGCACAAGTTCAAGGATGCGCTCGTCGGTGACCATCCTTTTTGTTCCAGGGCCACCTGGAAGAATGATGCCGTCAAAGGTTTTTTCTAATACGGCATCGAGTAAGGATTCTGCTTGCAGTTGGATAGAGCTTTTCCCCTCGACCAGTAGGGTATCTTCTCTGGATGCAACCGTTACCTCAACACCCGCGCGCCTTAAGATATCAATCGGCGAGATGGCTTCGATTTCTTCAAAACCCTTGTGAAGAATGATGAGTGCTTTTTTCGGCATCGGTATTGACTAATTGGACAAAATCAAGAATCGCTTTTTCATAACTGCTACCGGCAACCTCAATGACATCATTGTGCCCAGCACCTTCAACCCATAAATGTTCTTTTGGGCTAGAGGCTTCATGATAGAGGGCCTCGCCGTGCCAGAAGGGGACTGTTCTGTCCAGTGTTCCATGGATGACGAGGATGGGGCAGTGGACATCGGGTAGTTTTTTTAAGTTCTCAAACTTATCCCAAGGGAGCAGCTGCCAGTGCGTCTTGACGCGAAAGGCCGACACGAAGCCCCCTTCAATAATGAGCCCTCCGACTGGGTGGTGGATTGCAAGTTCAACCGAGGGACCGCTCCCCAGCGACCTGCCGTAGAGAATGATATGCTTGGGTTTGGCGCCACGTTGCTGGGTGAGCCATCCATAAGCAGCTTCGGCGCTTAAGTATGTCGCAGCCTCAGAAGAGCTTCCTTCGCTGGTGCCATAGCCTGGGTAGTCATAGGCGAGCACGTTGAGGCCTAGCCTTTGGTACAGCTCTAGGTTTCCACGGATGTCTCCTAAGTCCTCTCCGTTGCCATGGCTATAGAGTAGGGTGTCTTGCGCACCGGGGCTTTCCAGGTATGTTGCAGAGATTTCAATGTCGAGCTCTGGGACGGGAATTTTAAAGATTTCACTGGTATCCTCATAGCTGGGCCTTGGCATCGGGAATATGAGAACGTCCGAAACAAAGAATCCAATAATTCCCAGCGCACAATAGCTCAAGGCCAGGGTAATGATGGTAAAAGAAAGCAGAGCAGAGAATTTCATGAGAGGTACAGCGCCATTCCAGTCCATAGATGGAGCAAGCACTTGCCAAGCCTCAATTTTATTAAGAATAAATTTCGTATGCTTAAAATACCTCTTTTTAGTCGTCCTGACACGTAGTGAGGTCTATTGACAACATTTCTGCAATATCGACTGGAGTTAAACCGTTATTGTCTTGTACGCATGTTGAGATCGTGCCATACTCGACTACAAGGGCTAGAGCAATAGAACTGTTTTCATTGAGTAGAGCAATGTGAAGTGGTGTTCTCTCATCATTGTCTTGAGCGTAAGGAGCCTTGGGGTCGATTTTGGCTAATGTTTTACAAAGGTTTTCTGCACTAGACATGGCGCATAAATGAAGAGCCGTTTGCCCTTTTAGATTCGTTTTTGATGCATTAGCACCCTTATTGAGTAGGACCATCGCAGATTTTTCTGCACCTTCTTGGGAGGCTTCCAATAGAGGTGTATTGCCTGATGCGTTCTCAGCTTCTATATTTGCACCTTCATCAATGAGTAGGCAGACGGTGCTTTGCCTGTTGTTGGCTGCTGCTAAATGCAAAGGGCTTTCGTCTTTTTTGGTCTTTTTGTTAAGTGCATTTTTTGAGCATTTTAGGAGGATGCTTGCACATTGATTGAAGCCTTTGTCTGCAGCAATGTGAAGGGCAGTCCATCCTCTGTCGTCTTCTATCTCAATGGCATCTAGGTCCGTAGTGGTATCGATTATGGCTTCAGTTAAGTTGATTAAGTTCCACTCTACTGCCATGTGAAGAGGGGTGTGCCCATGAGCATCTTTAATGTCTTTCCAGTTGTTTAATATTTCAGGAAGTTCCTCAACGAGGTTTGCATAATCCCATCGGGTGTTTACTAAGTGTTCTAAGAGCCATTCACGTTGAATGATCTTTTGAAGATCTTCTCCTGTGTTTGAATAAAGTTCTCTAGCTTGTTTTGAATTCCCTGCCCTTAAATGTTCAAGTATTTCTTTGTTGGCAAGAAGGGCATCTCTGCGAAGTAAAAATTCTTCTTTGCGCAATGCTAGATAGTCTTCTAGTTGGAAGCGTTTATTCGCTTCAAAATCAACTCCAACAAGATCTATGTTAGTGTAAATTTCAGATAGGCTTTTTTCTATGAGTGCTTTTGGCATGTCTGCAACCAACCCAAGTGCATGAATGAATGCATCTTCATCGAGGGTTTCTATGCCTTTGTCTTTAAAGTTTAGATCCTTCAGGGAATATGTGTCGTAGTGGAACGCTGTATCGTAGTCTATTCGAGTGAATACGAGTGTTTCGCCTTCTCCGGGTATAGTGCCCATGTTACCCCGGTTTTCATCTCCGATGCCAAGCCAGTTTCGTGCCACAAGGACGAGTTCTATGCCTTGTGCATTTTCTTTTTCTAATAGCTCTCCAGCGCTTTTAACTTGGTGTTTGTTGTATGGAGTAAAACCATCAAGAAACTTGGAAGCAATTTGCTCTGGATGCTTTTCGACAAGGCTAATTTTTGCAAAAATACTAGAATCAAGTAGGTTAAGTAGTTTCCCTACAATGTATTCGTGAGAAGGCTTCGCTTTATAACCGGGTATCTTAATGAACCACTTTTGACCGAGATCATCTTTGTAAATCCTACCTTCATTGCAGCCGGATGTCTTTTTAGATACAGGGGTTAATTCCTCTAGTCTGATTATGTCTCCAGCAGGTGCGGAAAGAGAGGATAATACTAGTATGAGAGTGAATAAGTATGGTTTTAACGATTTCATTTTCAGTGGTGTCTTAAATCGATTACATGTTTGATTGTGCGCGTTTGGCGACTACAGAGGGCCAACTCGTAAATTCTAATTGCAATATTGAATCTTGGGTCCATCCAAGGATGCTTGCTTGATGAGATGCAGCATGTCGTTTTTCAATGGATTTGTTTGCACGGATAAATGCTTCCTCAAATAGTCCTGCATCTAGCAAGCGTTTTGCTTGGATGACATTAATTTCAGCCTCCAGGGTAAGTTTCTTAAATGTTAGTTCCTGGGCTCTTAGGGTGTTATGGATGCTGCTGTATTTTGATTCGAGCTCTTTAACTGTATTGAGTTGTTTTTTGCGTAGTGTAAGGCCTTCATATGAGTAGGCTCTTTTTTCTCCAAGAACCGAAATCTTATCCTCCGTCTCATTGTAAGTTTCCTCAAGTTGACTAACCTCATTAGGTATGCCTTCTTTAGCTTGGTTTGCAATTTGAGCGGGCCAGTTAGCATTATTTCTTTGCCTGTTAGCTTCTTCATGCCAGCCGAGATCTTGAGCAATGTGGGCAGCACGCTCCCTGGCTGCTATTGCAATCGTTGCCTCTTCGATGGACGTGGAAAAGTCATTATTGTTATAGGCAGCTTTGGCTTCGAGAGCTTTCCATTCAGCTAAATAGGCTTGTGCTTGGAATGTCTTTACCTTGTGTTGCTTTGCATGTTCAGTGTTGTTAGGGTCCAGTGCATACATTGCTGCAAGCTCATTAAGCTTCTCAACTAAGCCTTTCCTTATTTGTAAACTATCTTGAGAGGTTAACGCTGCTTCAGGCATTTTATTCTTCTGAGCGATAAGGTCGTTCACAGCATTTTCTTTTTGCTGAAGAATAATTCCCCTCGCTTGACTTTTGATGTTGGCAGGCCAGTTAGCGTATTCTATCTGTTTTCCTGCTTCTTGAAGCCAGCCGAGATCTTGAGCGATTTGAGCAGCATGCTCTCTAGCCCCTATTGCTGTTATTGCTTCTTCGATAGCCTTGTTAAAATCATGGTTGTCAAAGGCCACTTTAGCTGCAAGAGCCTTCCATTCGGCTAAGTAAGAATGTAGATGGAAGCTTCTTATATTTACCTGATTTTTATTGGCGTATTTTTTGGGGTCTGCTTCATATATTTCTACGAGCTCATTAAATTTTTCAACTAGATCTTCTCGAATCTGTAGGCTTTCTTGAGATGTTACCTCATTTTCAGCTATTTTATTTTTACGTGCAATGAGCTCGCTAACTTCATCTTTTTTTGCTTCAAGCTTTTCGTTTAATTCCTCGGTATATTGATTGCTGGCCTGTTTTACTATATCTGTAGGCCAGTTAGCGTATTCTATTTGTTTTTTTGCTTCTTGATGTAATCCGAGACTTGTCGCAATCTCAGCAGCTCTTTTTCTTGTTTTTATTGCAGTGTTGGCGTTATCGATAGCTTTATAGAAGTCTTTGTTGTCATAAGCGGCTTTAGCTTTGAGTGCGTTTAATTCTGCCGCGTAGGCGTGTAGCTGAAAGCTTCTTTCTTTTAGTCGAGGATCTTCAAGAGCGTATTTCGGAGATCGTTCATGTGCCTGGATAAGTTCACTTAGTTTGTGAACTAAATTTTTTCGAAGCTCTAAACTCTCGGGTGATGTTAATTGCTTTTCGCTGATTTTGCTTGCAAGAGAAATCAGCTGATTGATTTCGGCTTCTTTTTCTTTAATTAACTCGCTTGGTCTAGGTACCTTTTTATCTGTGCAAATAGAATTCAAATCATTTGTGCCTAAGCTTGAACATAGAGCTTGTGTTGCGTTTGCATCCGAAGCCGAAGCTTTGGTCAAAAACGCTCCTGTGCTGACCATGGCAAGAGCGATATAAGCCAATACTTTAAATCTATAGTTCATAGTTCGTTTATTTTCACTTATGATGTATCACGGTAGAATTTGCTTTCCTGTATCGATAGACACGCGTGTATTGCGCAAAGTTCCCTCTCTTTTTTATTAAAGAGATAAATCTTTGTAACTTATTCTTTATTATTGCCTTAAGCCTCTTATCTCGAGGCTTTCAGCCTTTGCCAATGCTCAATTGCAATCGCCTCTGGGCGGGTATTTTCCGGGATACCCGCCTCATGAAGCCAGGCCATAAGGGCTTCTTGTTTCTGCTGTTTGCAGAGCGTGCCGATTTGCTTGCGTCTTTGCTGGAAGAACATACTTATAACCGCACGTACTTCTGCACTAAAGGAAAAAGGCCTTTCTTGGCGAACCAAGGTGATCAATGCAGAGTCGACATCGGGGGCTGGGTAAAAACACTGTTTTGACACCCGATGGGTTACTTCCAGCCTATAGGCTGATTGTAAGAAAATGGAAAGGGCGCTGAAGGCTTTAGTGCCAGGCGAGGCACAGAGCCTATCTGCCGCTTCTTTTTGCACCATGAGTACCATGCGTTCTGGCAAAGGTCCTTGGAGAACCGCATCGATCCAGGGGCTTGTGATGGCATAGGGGAGGTTGGCGATGATCTTAAAGTCGCCTTCAATGTTTTGCGGTAATCCTGCAAGTGGGTTATTGACGGCATCCCCCTCGAGTAGGTGCATAGTATCACGGTATGTGACGCATAAGGTCTCTCGGAGGTGGGCGGCTAACCGCTTATCGAGCTCAATAGCAAATACCTGAGCCCCTGCCTTAAGCAATGCCAGGGTGAGTGTGCCCAATCCAGGTCCTATTTCGACGACCGTATCGCCTGCCTTAAGCCCCGCCATTCGGCACTGTTTTTCAACAATATTTTTCTCTATCAAAAAGTTCTGCCCTAGTGGCTGCCTTGGCCTATGCCCCAGCTTTTCAAGAAGAGCCCGCGTTTCCGTCGACGTTAGCATGCAGCGATACAATTACTCGTTTGGCAGAACCTTCTTAAGCAGTATAACCGCACTTTGCTTCCATGTCAGCCACGGCATAGTGTCTGTTTTGGGATGTTCGTTGCGTTGATAGAGTTTGAGCCAATGCTTGATCGTTGTAGCCAAACACTCCCTAGTTCTTCCCTTAAAATACGTAGCATGGTTTCCTGCAACCTCACGAAAAACGGGTATGTCGCGTGCTATGATAGGTAGATGATATTTTGCTGCTTCAATAATTGGCAGTCCAAAGCCTTCTCCGAAAGACGCCATGATAAGACAAGTGCTTTGTTGATACAGTTCTTGGATGTCTCTATCACTGGCTTCTTTGATCCAAAAAAGCCGTTTGCCAAGTTCCGGGTGATGCTGGATTCTTGGTACCAGATCATCTGTGAGCCATCCTTCTTTTCCTACTAGGATGCAAACAAGGTCCATCCCTTCAGCCCATAGTACTTCAAAAGATTTAACAATTTGCAAATGTCCCTTACGAGGTTCTAGGGTCCCTACGGAGACAAAACTAGGCTTTTCTGTGACACTATTGAAAAGCTCTTCGACGCTTTGAGATAGGGAGCCTTCAGTCGCTGTTGACTCCATGTTTCCGCCCAGTTGAAAGGAGTCGACTTCAAAAGCATTTTTAGCTGGATCAATGCCACGGATTTTTAACCAGTCTACTAATTCGCGAGCAACCGCTTGCGATATGCACAAGGCTCCATCGTTTTGGATGATGGTTTCTAGCCAACGCTTATGGTTGCTGTATGCGGTTCCAGGAAAGTATTCTGGGGAAAATATAGGGAGCAAATCATAGACAACAAATTTCACGGTTACCCCGGACTGTCGTAATGTCTGATAAAAGCCCTCATTTTTAGGAATAATCTCGGGCTGGAGATCTAAGCCTAAAAAGATGTCTCCTGCTTGATATTGAATGGGAGTATCTTCCGCTTTTTTTTCATGAGAATTGTCTAAGAATTCCGCTGTGAACGCTCTTGCATAGTAGTAGGTTTCACCCCTGTCGTTTCCATATACAGGCTCTACTGAAACCCCATCTGGTGGTGTGGTGAGCCATTCTCGGAGAATATTTCGTGTTACGCGTTGAATGCCACTTTTGCTGTCGAGCTTTACAAGTTCAGAGACATCAACAAAAAGCTGGGGTTTACGTTCACTGCTTGTGAGCGCTTGTTTTTTTTGAGGTGTTTTGTCGTGATGAAGATATTTAGTGTGAAACTTTTTGATAGCCTTAAAGCTTTTTCGTAAGGGCCATGTAATAGTCCATGAAAAGCTATCGTACACTTGATTAAGTTTCCTTTTTAGATCGCAGCACTCGTGGTGTCTATTCCAGTATTCTTCGTCCAGCTCTCGAAGCCTTCGCTTGATATATTCAACTTCAATTTCTAGGGATTCTGCCCGCATTCGTGCTTCCTGCTCTCTGTTTAAAACGTACTCATCAAATACATTGGGCGGATGTTGAAATCGAGGAGCTAGGCCTTTATGTTCTTGAGCTAGATAAAAGCGATTGAGTCCGTCATTGTAAACAAGGAGATAGTTCTTTTCTATGAGCACCTTTTCCCAGCTTTTGTGAGCAGGTGTGTGGCTCATGGGTTCGGTTGCTTCGACGACAACAATCCAAGGGCGGTGCTGCTCCCAATTAAACTCGCGTATGACCTGCTCTTCTAATCCTTCAATGTCGAGTTTTAAGAAGTGAACTGCTTGCCCTTGGGGTACATGCTCCTTCCAAACTTGATTGAGTGTTGTGACTTGTACGGTCAATGGTTCAGTATGGGCGATGTTTCTATGCTTCTTTGCAATAGTGGCATCCATCGTTGATAGGCCCGTGTTTTCGAGAATGTATATTTGAGCTGTACCCTCTCTATCACCTAGGGCTTTCTCTACATTAATGTCTCTAGGGCGCTCATGCCTGAGTTTTTTTTGAAAGCTTGGGTTGGGCTCAATATTAATGCCACGCCATCCACGGTCGTAAAAACTCTTGGTTACAGAATCAATCTCTGGCCAGGCCGCACCTGCGTCGATGTAAAAGCCTCCATCCACGTCTTTGAGGGCTCGCCAGAGGATAACGTCTTCAAGGTTTTGTGCGTAAGAGATGAATGTCATGAGTGTTTTTCTCAAGGAATCAAGAGTTCTATGTTGTTGTTCTTAGGCTGCTTAACCTTTTTTTAAAAGACAAGGTGTTTTTGGAAGATTCTTTTTATCTCATTTATGACGAGACCTTTTTGAGTTTTCGGAATGCATTAAGTTTGGGTCTAAATATAAAAGCCTTGATTTTTATGGATATAAAAGTAGGTATTTTTGTGTATTTTTGATTAAAGATATGATTATTTCTCATGTCTTATTTATTTATGTATTTTTTAAATTATTAATAATAAGCAATTTACATATTTTTGGGTTATTTGAGACCTCTTTTTTTGAAAAAAGTTCCAAAAAATAAACCTTTTTAGGAATAAAGTCAGGGTCTGGGGGGTCTTACCTATGTAATTCGATTAACATTTAACTGATTTAAATAAGGGAAAGGGAAAATATCATGTCAAAGGAACAAGCACTCGTACAACGTCTAAAACTAGGTGAAGAATCTGCATTTGAAGAGCTCATGCTCGAGTATTGGGATCTTATCTTTAATCGCGCCATGCAGCTGTTGGGTAATCGCCAAGATGCTGAAGAGGTTACTCAAGACACCTTCTTAAAAGCTCGCGAAGGTATTACAAAATTCCGTGGTGATGCAGCCATTTCGACTTGGATTTATCAAATTGTTACGAACTTATCTCGCAATCGCTACTGGTACTGGTTCCGTCGCCGTCGTGGTCAGTCTTACTCTATTGACGCTCAAGTTACGAATCAAGAAGATGGCAACACTACCTTTGCTGAGATGCTTGAATCACGCGATGTCTGCCCGGTTGAGGCTACCATTTCTCAGGAGCTCAAGGAAGATATCATGGCTGCAGCTCAAGAACTTTCCAATGACCACCGTATCATTTTGAGGCACATATACCTGGCAGATATGAGCTATGAAGAAATCGCTGAAGAGCTTGGTATCACGGTAGGTACCGTTAAGAGTCGAGTTGCTCGTGCTCGTGAAAACCTTCGAGCCTTGGTTCGCAAACGTCGCGCTAATATGATTGCTTAAGCGATTCTTTAAAAGACAGGTTTTCCCTAAAACGCACATCTATCAAGGTGTGCGTTCTTTTTGCGCCACAGCAATCATCGATTTTGCCAGGGGCTGAATACGCCCAACGCGTTTGAAGGCTAAGACCTTGAAGCCGGCTTTTTCAAGTAGAAGGGTCAGCGTTTTGACGGACCAGAATTTGATGTGCCCATTGGGCTGGAGTGCAGTGAAGTGTTTGTCCATGGCACCTGTGAGTGCTAAGGCGAGATTTTTCCAGTACCCGTGATAAGGCGTCGAAATGAGGGCGATGCCACCGGGTTCGAGCAGTGCATGGACACACTGCGCATAACGCACTGGATCATAGACGTGTTCGATGACCTCAAGGCTCACTAGAGCAGGAAATTGCCCGTATTGGCTGGCTAAATCATCGTAGCAGGAGCCTTCATGTAGCTTGAGTGCAGGGTAGTGCTCTTGAGCGATAGCAATACCGCGTGTGGATGGATCAACCCCTGTAACATCATAGCCTAAGTCACTTAAGTGCTGGGCAACGACACCCGAGCCGCAGCCCAAGTCAAACACGCGCCTTGTTTTGCCATCCCAGTTGAGCTTTTCAAGTAATGAAACGATCGCGGGCAACAAGTAGGGATGGGCACAGGAATAGTTGTGGTCCCAGTGCAGGTAGTCTTTTGCCGTTCGCGCTTCAGGGGTAGTTTTTGGCATGGTAGTTTTTAATTGAGGGCGTTCTTAATAAGGGCCTCTGTTGAGGCATCGGGGCCGAGCTTGCTGATGGCTTTACGGATGGAGCGATCGGCATCGTTGATTTTGTAGCCGAGTGCAACGAGGGCGGATACGGCATCTTGCTGGGAGGAACCTTCACTGAGAGCAAGGGGCTCTATGCTGGATGTGCTCCTAGAAGTGCTGCTGCTTGCAGGTGAGATTTTGTCTTTAAGCTCAATCACGATGCGCTCGGCGGTTTTTTTGCCAATTCCGGGGCATTTGGCAAGGAGGGCTGCATCTCCGTTGCGAATAGCTTGCTCAAGAACAGGAAGCGATAGTTTGCTCAAAATGCCGAGGGCAATTTTGGGGCCAACGCCGGAGACCTTTTCGACAATTAGCCTGAAGAAGTCACGCTCTTCACGCTTCATGAAGCCATAAAGCAGGGCGGCATCTTCGCGGTAGACCGAAAGGGTGTGAAGGCTCACGCGCTGACCGATAGCAGGGAGTCGTTCGGAGGTTGTGAGCGGTGTGTGAACCTCATAGCCAATGCCCTGAACATCGATGATGGTGGAAAGTGCGTGGGCTTCTTTTAAAGTGCCTTCGATAGAGACGATCATAGTGCTTCGAGTTTAGGAGCGTCCATGGTATTGAGGCCGAGGATGTCTTCCATGATGTAATGGCCGGGCTTTTTGTCGAGAACCCAGCGTGCAGCATGAAAGGCGCCGAGTGCAAAAGAACGCTTGCTCTGAGAGCGTTGGACAATCTCGATGCGCTCATGAGGACCTGCAAAATAAACGATGTGTTCGCCGGTGACTTCGCCGCAGCGCAAGGCGTGAATGCCGATTTCTTCATCGGGGCGAGCCCCGATGAGGCCATGGCGGCCGTAGCTGCTTGATGCATGACGGTCCCACTGGCGTTCTTTGCAGATGATGTCTGCGATGCGCTCTGCAGTGCCACCGGGAGAGTCTTTTTTGCGTGCGTGGTGGAGCTCGACAAGCTCAGGATGAAACTCAGGCCCGAGGAGTTTGGCGGCTTGGCGCACAAGGTAGAAGAACACATTCACCCCGAGGGCATAGTTGCCGGACCAAACGATGGGAATGCGGGGAGAGAAGTCTTCAATCAGGGCAGCACGCTCATCGAGCGGGTGCCCGGTGGTTGCGATAACGATGGGCTTGTTGTGTTTGGCTGCGTGTTCGAGCAGTGAGCGCGTTGCCTTAGCGTAGCTAAAGTCGATAATAACATCAGACTCGGCAATGCCCGGGTTTGGATTTTCACGAGGGTTTGTGCCGCCGGTGCAAATGATCGCATCGACATCTGGGGCGACCTCTTGAAGAGTCTTATTGAGGCGTCCTTGAGTGCCGTTGAGAAATACTTTCAGTGCCATAATCTATTTAAGAAAACTGTTTAGCAGAGCCCTAGCTCCTGCAAGGCTTTTTCTAGTGTTTGCGCATTTTCCAGGCTGAGTGGAGATAGCGGGAGGCGCACGCGTGAGGATTCTATGTTGCCGCAATGGGCTAGGGCGTGCTTGATCGGGCAAGGGTTGGTCTCTGTGCTGAGCGCTGTAAAGAGCGGGAAGTAGCGGTAGTGCAATGTGCGGGCTGTTTCAAAATCATTTTTTTGAGCGGCCATCCAGATGTCGATAATGGTTTTGGGAATGAGGTTAGCGGTTGCGCTGACAATGCCATGGGCACCGAGCGCATAGGCGGGTAGGGCCATGTTGTCGTCTCCTGCAAGGAGTATGAATTCACTACCGAGCTCTTGGACGATGGCTGTAAAGCGATCTACCGAGTTGAAGGTTTCTTTGATGCCGACGATGTGGGGGTAGGCTGCGCGGAGGCGAGCGATGGTGGCTATGTCGATTGAGATGCCGCAGCGGATGGGGTTTGAGTAGATGAGCATGGGCGTTGTGGAGGCCTCGGCAATCTTGGCAAAGTGTTGATATAGACCCTCTTGGGATGGCCTGTTGTAGTAAGGGGTTAGGACCATCAACGCGTCTGCGCCTGCTTCGCAGGCTTGACGAGCGAGAATTTGAACGTGGGCCGTATCGTTTGAGCTTGTGCCAACGAGGATCGGGACTTGCTGGTTTGTTTCATGGACGGCCGTCTCGAGAATGGATAGCTGCTCACAGTCGGTCAGCGTGGCACCCTCGCCGGTTGTTCCTGATAGGACAAGGCCATGGACACCCGCTTCAATTTGGGTGCGAATGAGCGCTTGAAGCTCGGCAATATGAGGCTTTTCGTCTTTAGAAAAGGGCGTTACGAGGGCCGTGAGAACTCCGTGAAAAGGCTTTGGCTGCATGATGGTTTAGTTTACTCAATAGGCAGGTCTCCTTTCAATGGAATTTTATAGAAGTGTGGTCTACCACGTTCTACTGTGATGAACACTGGGCATTGGTAGGGTTCTGTTGCTTGACCTCGCGTTTGATGGCTTGGAAGCGTTTATGGAGGAAGGAACGGAAGTTGGGTGTGGCGTGGCCTGAGCGGGCATGTTTGCCGTAGTCTTCGATGGCTTCGAGGGACTTTTTGAGGACGTCTGGGCCGAGGCTCAAGACCTCTGCGATGCGCTGGCGGTCCTTGTTTCTTAGGGGACGGGCGGGCCGGAGGCCCCGCTCGGCGTTCCAGGTGTTGTAGAGGAGGTCCGCTGGG
>MDTG01273634.1_pt1 | contig 176649 bp, 167 predicted proteins | sample 811421 | NCBI WGS metagenome assembly MDTG01 (sample SAMN05326645, study PRJNA326480) | marine metagenome | isolation source: seawater | place: Pacific Ocean: South East | collected 2011 | reverse complement strand
TTTCCCCCTTTGGTCGCCGTCCATGCGGCTTTGCCGCATAGGCGATAGTACTTGGGAAGCAGCTTTCCGGCTTAGCCGGGAGCTGCTGCAAGGCTGGTTTGGCCGTACGCCTGCAGCTTTGATAATAGGCTCTTTAAAACCACGACTCGACTGTTGGCGCCAGCGGGACTTCTCGCTCAAAAAATCAATCATAATGGGTTTGCCGGGCAAGTCTCTGGTGATAAGGCTCACAGCCTCATTGGTCACTTGCACATGAAAGGCGTAGTGGGGATCTAGGTTCTTAACAATAGGCAGAGAAAAACGTTGCGCTAATGCTTGGGCCTTTTCCTCGGCTGTTGGTTCCGTGATAATTGCAATCGTACTAATCATGGGGTTGTTTGCGTAGTCGCTTTACTAGCCAGGGGATGCAAGCCAATATAATCAACAAACCTATCGCAATAGAGACTCGGGTAACAATAGTCTGCGCTTCACCATGAATAACCGTTTCACCTAAAGACCCGAGATAGGTATAAGCAAACGCACCGGGCAACATAAAAATAATACTGGCAATGATGTAAGCGAGGGGATTGATTTTGGTGAGACCCAAGGCATAGTTCAACAGATTAAATGGAATCAACGGTACCAAACGCACGATGGCAACGAACTTCCAACCTTCATCCTCAACACCTTTGAGCAATTGCCCCAAGCGCCCGCCGGTTTTGGCTGCCACCCAATCGGACGCCACATAGCGGGCAATGAAAAAAGCTATCGTTGCCCCAATCATTGCGCCTGTAAGGTTATATACGGTCCCGAGAAGCGGCCCAAATACCAATCCGCCAGTGATTGTCAGCGCTGAGCCCGGCAAGAATAACACCGTGGCCAGGGCATAAATGCCGATAAATACCACTGGCCCCCAAATTCCGAAACTGGCAATCGTCGCCTGGAATTGGTGGATATCCAAGTGATGACGATAATTCACACCAGCCCAAATAGCCAAGATCACCATAAAAACAACGATAATCCAGCGAAATACGGCGTTTTTTGTCATGCTGCCCTCAGTGACCTAGACTTAGATAGATATAGAATAACAGCACAAAGCCCATGACAAAAGCCAAACCAGACCCACAAAGCGAATTTATTAATCGTGAGCTTAGCTTATTGGCGTTTAATCGCCGAGTGCTCAAGCAAGCACAAAATGAAGACTTGCCGCTATTGCAACGATTACGGTTTTTATTTATCTGCAGTAATAACTTGGATGAGTTCTTTGAAGTGCGGGTGGCAGGACTCAAAGAACAACGGGCTTTTGGTACCAGTCACTCCAGCCCTGATAGTTGGCACACCGATGATTTGCTCAAAGAAATTAGCCGTCAAACCCATAAGATAGTCGATAAAGTATATACCATACTACAAGATGATCTCTTGCCCGCACTACGCAGCAAAAATGTTTACTTCCTACTGCCCGGTGAATGGAACAAACAACAAAAAAAATGGCTACAAGATTATTTCCATAACGAGATCCTCCCTATTATCAGTCCCATTGCCTTGGACTTTGCCCACCCTTTTCCACGTCTTGTTAATAAGAGTTTAAATTTTATTGTGAGCCTCGAAGGCCAAGATGCCTTTGGTCGCCCTGGTGATTTGGCTGTTGTACATGCACCCCGTTCTATTCCTCGTGTCATTGCTGTGCCCGAAGAGCTGCGCACCCACAAGGATGAGTTTTTTTTCTTGACTAATATTATCAGTGCCTTTGTTCATGAGATTTTCCCCGGGATGAAAGTCACCGGTTGCTATCAATTCCGTATTACTCGTAATAGTGATTTATTCCTCGATGAAGAAGAAGTCGAGGACTTAGCATTAGCGGTTAAAACTAGCCTCCTAAGCCGTAGTTACGGTAATGCGGTACGCTTAGAAATCGCTGAGGACTGTCCACAAGAAATTGCCGAATATTTACTCGACAAACACCATTTAACCGAAAACGATATGTACCGCGTCAATGGCCCTGTGAACTTAAGTCGGTTCATGAAGGGCTTAGGCTTAATGGACCGCCCTGAGTTACGTTATCCGCGCTTCACTCCAGGTTTGCCCCAAGTATTAGAACGTAAAAATAATTTATTTGAAGCCATTCGCCAGGGCGATATTCTCTTTCATCATCCGTTTCAGTCATTTGAACCTGTGGTGGAACTCATCCGCCAAGCAACCGTTGATCCCAATGTGCTGACTATCAAACAAACCCTTTACCGAACCGGTGTTGAATCACAAATGGTACAAGCACTCATTGACGCAGCGCGTGCCGGTAAAGAAGTCACAGCGGTCATTGAGTTACGCGCCCGTTTTGATGAAGCATCGAATATTGAACTGGCCACCCAATTACAAGAAGCGGGCGTACTGGTGGTATTTGGGGTAGTGGGTTACAAAACTCACGCCAAAATGACCCTCATTGTCCGCCGTGAACAAAAACAATTGCGTTATTATGTGCATTTAAGTAGTGGTAATTACCATGCACGCACTGCCAAAGAGTACACGGACATTGGCTTGATGACCTATGATCAAGTCATTGGTGATGACATCAAACAAATTTTCCAACAACTCACCGGTATCGGCCAAGAGGCACAAACCCAAAAAATTCTTCATTCGCCTTTTGTATTGGATAAAGCGTTACACCGTTATATCTCGCAAGAAGAAGCCAATGCCAAAGCTGGCAAGCCTGCTCATATCATGGCAAAAATGAACGCCTTAACCGATAGCCATATTATTAAAGCGCTGTATCTTGCCTCCCAAGCTGGCGTCAAAATAGATTTAATTGTTCGCGGTGTTTGCAGCTTGCGACCAGGGGTGCCAGGACTGTCTGACAATATCCAAGTACGCTCCATTGTGGGGCGCTTTCTGGAGCACTCCCGGGTATTTTACTTTTTGAATGGCGGTGATGAAATTATTTATTCCGGCAGTGCCGATTGGATGGAACGCAATCTCTATCATCGCGTCGAAGTATGTTTCCCCATAGAGGATGAAGCTCTCAAACAACAAATCAAACAGGATTGCTTACTGAATTACTTAGCAGACAATACCGAGAGCTGGGCACTACAAGCAGACGGCAGCTATAAACGGGTCAAGCGCGGCAAAAAGCCGCCTCATAGCGCCCAGGAAACCTTGCTCGGCAATTATGGTGAACGGTAGCATTTTGTGCATTTTTTGGCTCCTTTAAATAATTTACTCAAACCCCTTGCAAATTTGCCTCAATTATTATCAAATTCACCTTTCTGATTTAACAAACCAACACGAGGTTTATAAAAGCATGAGTGAACATGTAGGTGCTGTGACTGATGACAGCTTTGATGCCGACGTTATCCAGTCTGAAACCCCCGTTTTAGTGGACTTTTGGGCTGAATGGTGTGGTCCTTGCAAAATGATTGCCCCCATCCTTGACGATATTGCCACCGATTATGGCGCTAAGGTCAAAATCGTTAAATTGAACATCGATGAAAATGCCGAAACGCCGCCCAAATATGGCATTCGCGGTATTCCAACCCTGATGCTATTCAAAAATGGCAACGTGGAAGCCACCAAGGTTGGTGCCTTAACCAAGGCACAATTGACTGAATTTTTAGACAGTAACGTCTAATTCTGCGGTTATTTCGGGGTTAAGCCCAGGCTTTTCCCCGATAAAAGCCATTTTTTACTAGACTCCAAGCAAAAATAGTGATACTTTTACCAACCATGAAACCTTTGGTTTCCGCCGGTCTGGCAAAATATCCCTGTTAACACTTTTTTGGAGAAACAACTCGGGATTTATGTGTCTATTATCTTTGACGAGAAAATAGATGTAATCACAACGTCTAACCTAACTTAACTAACAGCGAAATAATCTATGAACTTAACTGAACTTAAGCAAAAACCTGCGTCTGATTTAGTCCAAATCGCGGAACAAATCGGCATCGAAAACCTTGCACGCTCGCGCAAGCAAGACATGATTTTCACCATCCTCAAAAAGAAAGCCGAAAATGGCGAAGACATTTTTGGTAATGGGGTACTCGAAATCCTTCCGGATGGTTTCGGCTTCTTACGCTCTGCCGATGGTTCTTACTTAAATGGCCCTGACGATATTTATGTATCACCTAGCCAAATTCGCCGTTTTAATTTACGTACCGGGGACACTATTGCCGGCAAAATCCGCCCCCCCAAAGAAGGCGAGCGCTATTTCGCAATGCTCAAAGTTGACGAAATCAACTTTGATTCTCCAGAGAATGCTAAGAACAAAGTACTATTCGAGAACTTAACGCCTCTGTATGCCAATGACCGCCTGGTTATGGAAAGGGGTAATGGTAGTACTGAAGATTTAACCTCACGAATTATTGACTTGGTGGCACCCTTCGGTAAAGGGCAACGGGGTTTGATCGTATCACCACCCAAAGCCGGTAAAACGATGATGCTGCAAGGTATCGCCCAGTCGATTACGGCCAATCATCCTGAAACCCATTTGATCGTCTTATTGATCGGTGAGCGTCCTGAGGAAGTCACCGAAATGCAACGCTCTGTTAGCGGTGAAGTGATTGCCAGTACCTTTGATGAACCTGCCACACGGCACGTACAAGTCGCCGAAATGGTGATCGAAAAAGCCAAACGTCTTGTCGAGCATAAAAAAGACGTGGTGATTTTGCTAGACTCTATTACCCGTTTAGCCCGCGCCTATAACACCGTTATCCCATCATCCGGTAAAGTCTTAACCGGTGGTGTGGATGCCCATGCTTTACATAAACCAAAACGTTTCTTTGGTGCTGCCCGTAACATCGAAGAAGGCGGCAGCTTAACCATCTTAGCCACCGCACTGGTTGATACTGGCTCGAAGATGGATGAAGTAATTTACGAAGAATTTAAAGGTACCGGTAATATGGAGGTGCATTTGGATCGCCGTATCGCCGAAAAACGCGTCTACCCTGCGATTAATATTAATCGTTCTGGTACTCGTCGTGAAGAATACTTGATGAAGCCAGACGAATTACAACGGGTCTGGATCTTACGTAAGCTATTACATCCAATGGATGAAATCGCAGCGGTTGAGTTCTTAGTCGATAGAATGAAATCCACCAAGACCAACAATGACTTCTTCGACGCAATGAAGAAAGGTTAAGACAAACCACCAAGGGCGAGTTAACTCGCCCTTTTTTTGACGCGACCATTATGACTTATATCGTTCACATCAAACCCGGCAATCATGTGCTGTTTGTCAATGAAGACGAAACCGTGTTAGAGGCTGCATTACGGCAAGACTTTATCTTTCCCTACAGTTGCCAAAGTGCCGCTTGTGGAACCTGTTGTGGCAAAGTACTCGAAGGGGAGGTAGATTATCCCTTCACTGAACCCATGGCATTAATGGACGATGAGATCGATGCGGGTTATGCTTTATTTTGTGTAGCCACCCCCAAAAGTGACTTGGTCATCCAAAACAATGATGTCATAGGTCCAGAACAATTACCGCTAAAAAATTTATCGTACCGGGTTAAATCCCACAGCCAATTGTCTGAGACTATTTTACAAGTAGTATTAGAGCCCCCAGAAGATGAAGCCATTGTGTATCGCGCGGGACAATACGTTACCGTCAGCAATAGCCAAGGGGAAGCACGTCCCTTCTCCATCGCCAATGCCCCGGTGGGCGGTAAACATATCGAATTACATATCAAGTTATTAGAAAACAGTCAGTACTTAACTATTCTGTTAGATGATATTAAGGAACAACAGGTTGTGCAGTTAAATGGTCCCTTTGGCCGCGCAATTTTTCATAATGCCCCGCCTCATCCCGTTATCTTGATGGCAGGTGGCACTGGCTTCACCCACAGTAAAGCCATCATTGAACACATTCATGCAACGGGTTTTGATAAACCTGTGCATTTGTACTGGGGTGTGAGTCAATTAGCGGATCTATATTTCAACAATACTTTACTCAACTGGGCCGAGACTCGCGATAATTTTTCGTATACGCCAGTGATATTAGATAACACCGATAGTAATTGGGCTGGCAAGACAGGCTTTGTACATGAGGCTGTGTTAGCTGATTATACTGATCTCCGTAATCACCACGTCTACGCTAGCGGCCCCACTGAAATGGTGTTTACAGCCCTCCGTGAATTCGAAGCTCGAGGACTCAGACGAGAATTTATGTTTTCCGATGGGTTTGAGGAGCAGGCCTAAACTGCTGAAAATTACTCTTTCATCAGATCATCCACAGTAATAATCTGATCAAAATAGGCTTTATTAATCACACTTTCCTTTGCACCATAGTTGGTAATTAAGACTTTTTTGATGGTATTTCGATTATAAAACACCCCCCACTTGTAAGGCAGGCCGGCAAAACCTAGGAGCTTAGCAAGCAAATGTTGATTGGCACGGATGAGACGCTCAAACGAGAATCCCATCCAGATTTGATAACTATTCATATTATCGGCATTTCTTGATTTCATCGACTCTATCGATAAATGCTTGATTATATTGAGGTTTGTAGCTTTTCATCCTTATACCAACAGCTGTTTGGCTCTCAGTAGAGTCTCGTTCAGAGCCAAACACAATGAAAATTGAGGTGTTTGGCTCTAGAGATATTATTGATTAGAGCCAAACAGGTGTTTTTTTGGGGTGTTTGGCTGTTGAATGGCTCTTTTACTAAAAAACAACTATTGTATATAGTCATTTTTCAGCTATAATGACCATTATGTATAGTCATTATATGAGGTCACTATTATGCAAAGCATTTCAAAAACTGAGTTTAAGGCCCGAGCGCTAGAGATCTTAAGAGCGATTGAACAAGGTGGAGATACCGTTATTATTACGAATCATGGTACACCGACTCTTGAAATCAAACGATTGCGCCAGGATACGCGCTCGCCGCTAGAGCAACTTAAGGGAAGTGTCGTGAAATATGATGCACCAACTGCCCCAATTAGCGATGATGACTGGGAGAATGCCTAATGATCGTCATTGATACTCATATTCTCGTTTGGTGGGCCAATGATGATAAAGCGCTTTCTCCCTCTGCTCGCAAAACCCTTAACAAGGAGCTAGCTGAGGACGAACAAATCATCATTTCATCGATATCAGTTTGGGAAATATCCATGCTTATCAACAAAGGCCGTTTAGTTTTAAACACTGATTTAGAGCGCTGGCTTGATAATGTTGCCGGAATTGATGGTATCCGCTTTTGGCCCATCGACAATGAAATTGCAATGAAGTCAACACAATTACCTGGCGAGTTCCATAAGGATCCAGCGGATAGAATGATTGTTGCCACTGCACGGGAATTGGCTTGCCCACTTGTTACAGCTGATGAAAAAATTATTGATTATAAACATGTAGAAACAATTTGGTGATCACCCCAAAATCACAAACCGATTACGACCATTCTGTTTAGCTTGATAAAGCGCTTCATCTGCCCGTTCGATGAGCTTATCTTTGTTGTAGCCGCGTTGCGGAACTTCAACCGCAATGCCGATGCTTAAGGTTACTGTTGAGGCAACTGTTGATTTGGAATGTTCAATGCCAAGCTTCGCGATATTGCGTTGAATTTTCTCAGCGAGTTGCTTTAAGTGTTCTTTATCTTCATTGACGACTAAGGCTATGAACTCCTCACCACCATAGCGGGCAACGTAATCACTGGCGCGCGTTAAGCTCTGATCAATGGCCTGCGCGACTTGTTGCAGACATTTATCCCCTTCAGGATGACCATAATAATCGTTATATTCCTTAAAATGATCAATATCAAACATAATGATTGCTATCCGCCGGATATTTTCTGGCAAACGTAATACCCGGTTCCACTCTGATTGATAACGATCATTAAAACTGCGACGATTGGGGATTTGGGTCAGTTCATCGGTATTGGATAAAGCTTGGAGTTGTGCATTGGCATGGGCTAACTGTTCCTGCATCTCGGCAATCCGCTGCATCGCTTTGATCTTGGCGGTCAAAGTCACTTCACTTACTGGCTTAATCAAGTAATCATCACCACCTGCATCGATACCGGCTTGGACGTTTTCATCTTTCTCAGCAGAGCTCAAGAAGATAATCGGCACCCAATGTTCTCCACTGTCTGCTTCACGAAGCTCTCGGGCACAGTCATAACCGCTTTTGTTCTCCATCATCACATCTAAGATCACCAAATTAGGCTGCTGTTGTTGATACAAGGGTAGAGCTTGGCAAGGATCTTGGGTGGAAGTCACTTCATGCCCAAGAGCCTCCAACCAAATGGTCAGCTGCATCAGTATGGTTTTGGTATCATCAACCAGTAAGATCTTCATCTGCGTCATCCATGATAAGTCATCGGTTAGTTATTGGACTTAATAACTATAGTTCAGAATGGCAAATTTTCAACCACTAGTTTGATTTTAGAGCACTACAATCCCGATTATTAGGCTTACCATCGGGCATCACTGTATTACACAGCGTCGCTTTGCTGAGATCCGCTGCCTTACCTTGGGTTAATAATTGAGCACCTTTGAGGTTAGCTCCAGTGAAGTTCACTCCAGCCCAGGCATTAGCCTCAGATGTGGGTTGTATGGCGTTAATGGTCGCAAGAGTATTATCCAACTGGCTGTTGCTAAGATTGGCATTGCTAAAGTCCGCCTTCGCGAAATTAGCCGCCAGTTTGGCTGCAACGAGGTTTGCGCCCTTGAAATTTACTTTCGCCATATCTGCACCCCAGCCATGCATTGCATCCAATGCCGCCTGAGCTTGATAGAGATTGGCTTGTGCAAAATTAGCGTGATTGAAATTAGCCAGTGTGAGTACCGCATTGCTCAAGTTTGCTTGAGTAAAATTACTATCTGCAAAATTTGCACCAATCAAGGTACTACCTGAAAGGTTCGCTTGCGAAAAATCACCATTATTAAAATTTGCTGCCCGCAGAGGTGTTTGCCAACCGCGGATGCTAATCGTTAAATCACTGTTTGTTAAATTGCTACCACTAAAATTAGCCCCAGTGAAATTACAACTCAGCCACGCATCACCTTTGCCTAATAACGCTGAATAGGGATTGCGTTGTGGTGAAGTCGAGCCTGGGGCAAACCCCGAAAAGTTCGTCCCACTTAAGTCACAATACCCGCAAGAACAGGTCGTCTGGGCACGCTTGGTATTTATTGCTTTGGCATTCGGCTGTGCTGCAGCAAACGACGCAACCCCGAATAGTGTGATCGCTGCTGCCGATACTATAATGTGTTTCATTAACCTGTCACCGTCACTAAGCCATCACGATAATGCTTTAAGGCATTATCACTTTCACCAAGATGCTCGTAGAGTTTGCCTAACGCAGCAAAGGCTTTTGCATCAGGCTCTAAATCCAGACTCGACTCGAGATATTCCTTGCCTTTACCCCATAATTGATTGCGAATACACAATTGCCCAAGGGTTAACAAAATTGCAGGGCTGTTACCATGGTTACGTAGCCAAGCTTCCGCCGTCGCTAATTGTTTCGCAGAATCTTTGCCTTGGATGTCACCATACAGAGCAACAAGTTCACTATCCCAATTATGCTTGAGTAAATCACGTAACAAACTTTCTGCCGCCTCACCATGACCATGGTCTTGCAACGCTTTAATGTAAGGCATAGCCAGGGTTTTTTCTTGCCGTAATTGGCGGGGAATATTTTGCCAAATATTATTGATAACCACATAGTCATTGGATTTGATAGCTTGGTTGAGCAATGCAAGATTCGCTCGCTTATCTAATTCAAATAACTCTTCAGCATTCACCACTTTACGTTTACGCAGTTCTGGTAGCAATTCAATGATGGATTCCCAATCATTAAGCTCAACATAGAGGTTCTTTAGTAGTTTCAAAACAAAAGCATGGTGGGGCACGATGTTTTGTAAATGGCGCAGGGTCGCCAAGCTATGTTCCAATTGTTGGTGGCTCAGTTGCAACTGTGCTTGGGTTAAACCAACCGCAATCTCCGCACCAGGCGTACATTCATGAGCCATGCGTAAATAGTCATCGCGGCGGTCATAGGCCCCTTGTTCTTGGGCAGCACGAGCGGCGGCTAAGTAGTTAATCAATGGTGCAGAACTTTCATCCGCAGCACGGAGTAGGCATTTTTCCGCTGAACCCCATTTGCCTTCGGCTAATTCTAACAAGCCACGGCTAGTCATACGATGGGCATGGCGGACTTTGCGCTTGCTTTGCCAATGTCCCACACGTTTTGCAATATTAGTTGTACCAACCACTAATGCAATTAAACCGTAGACTAACAACATCGCAAAAATAATCCCCAAAGCAGCTAACCACAGTGGCATTTCCACTGTCCAACGTTGGTAGGCAAACAGGGCATAACCCGGATCTTCAGCGATTTTTAACCCTAGCCAAACGGCTGCAACAAGGATAATTAAATAAATGATCAAGCGTTTCATGATTTTTTACCCTCTTGCGGTATAGCATCCTTGGGTTTCGCCGTGGTTTTGTTGATAGGCTTTGCGGCCTGTTGTTGCTTCACTGCCATTGCACCTTTGATGCTACGCACCGACTCAGAGATATCCGGCAATTTTGGCGCAATATTCGTAGTATTGAGTTCGTCTAATTGTTGCAATGCCGCTTGCGTTGCATTGTTATTGTTGCTGTAGTAGGTCTTGATCCAGGTTTGGGCGTTGGTTAGCACTTCGTTATAGAGATGCTGCTTGCGATGCAAAGCCGCCCATTGGGCTTGGGACAAATACATTTGCAATTGCTGGTTCAAATACATTCGCTCTTCGTCGGTAAGTAGTGGTTTCACCACATTATCATGGCGCTGAATCACAACAAGACTACGTAATTTATCCCAACTATCTTCCAAACCTTGGCGCCAATCAAAATGCTTACTAGTATGGTGGTGTTTATGGACTTTATGTTTTTTGATGGGATGTTCTGACTTCTCTGAACCCAGTACTGGCAAATCAGGAATACTCGCCATCACTGCGTCAAGCTTTAGTAGCAAACCTTCCAAATCTAGCTGTTCCACCTGTTGCAAGGATGCAATATTGCCCGCTAAGGTTTTTCGTACGGGTACGAGGCTTGGGTCATGCAATGAACTCAGGCGCTTATCAGCACTCTTTAAGAGTTGCTCTGCGACTTGCGGATTATGTTCAAAAGTCAAAGTAAAGTTTGCTAAACGTGCTAAGTATTCGGCTTCCGCCAACACCCAACCGCGGTCTTTCTCGCCGCTGGCTTGCAATAATTGATTCACCGCTTGCTGTTGTTGGTGCAATAATAATTGTTGGGTTTGTAATTCATCCCGCGCAGCGGTTAGGTGACTCTGCAATTGGGAAAAATCATTCTTCTCTGCAATTTTTTGTTGTTGATCGCGCTGCCAATCATAACCCACTAAGCCTAAAGCTAAGAGAGCAATCACCAGAGCCAACAGGCCCATCATGCTAGAACTCTTACCAGACCTGGCAGACGGTTTGGGTTGTTCAGAGGAAGATGTATCTGATTTTGCTGGTTTAGGAGAAGGTTTGCTTGTTTCATCTGTCATGGGTGAAATTCCTTACAAAGGGTATCAATAACGCAATCATCACTCGCATTTTTTGCAACAATAGGACATCGTTTATACCCTAATTGCTTAGCCTTTGCCACCATTGCTTTGCTTATTACCAACAGTGAGGTATTTTCGAGCAATTCTTTACCGGTATCGCCTAAGATCGTATAAAGGTTAGCCAAGCCTTCACTGCTGGTGGTCACAATAACGTCAATCCCATGCTGCTGCCAATATTCAAGCAGCGCTGTTGGCGCGACTGTTGGACACAGGCGTCGATAACAGATTAACTGTGTCAAACTAGCGCCGCGTTTAGGCAACACCTCAGCCAAAAGGCCCTTACCGCCAACCCCGGTTACTACGAGACATTGCTGTCCCGTTAAATCAGCAAATTCGGGGAGTGCTAATAAACCCGCGCTAGAATACTCCACCTCAGGAATGATTACTGGTGCTGAGGTATAGTCACGTAATGCGTTTGCCGTTGCGGGACCAACGGCAACGAGGCTTGCCTCACTAAGAAATGCGGCATAGTCGGTTAGTTGGCTAAAGCACTGTCGCACAGCATTGGCGCTGGTGAAAACAATCCAATCGTAGGGTTGTTGTTGATAGTGAGTAGGCTCAGTCGGGACGGTTTCAATAGTCATGGTTGGGAAACTGATAGGTGTTGCGCCCTGTTTCTGTAGGCGTTCGATCAAACTGGCACTTTGTCCTTCAGGCCGGGTGATCAATATCGTCATACCATTGAGTTTAGTCATGGGCACTACCATAGACTTGCTGCAGAATTGCTGCCGCGCCTTGGTTTAATAAATCATCTGCTACTTGCTGACCTAAGGAGGTTGCATCCGTAATGCTTGATCGTGCCTCAGCAGTCAAAACACGACTGCCATCAGGCATACCGACCATACCTCGCAGATATAATTGGTCATTATCGATGACACAATAACCCGCTATGGGTACTTGGCAACCACCCTCTAGGCGTGCATTCATGGCCCGCTCGGCTAACACACAAGCGCGGCTTTCAGCATCATCCAAACACTGTAACTTATCTTGCATGGCAGTATCATCTGCACGACATTCGATACCGATGATGCCTTGCCCCACCGCAGGCAAATGATTCGTAATGGCTAAACGCTCGGTAATTCGGTCAGTCAATGCTAAGCGTTCAAGCCCTGCCGCCGCGAGAATAATGCCATCATATTCACCGTTATCTAATTTGCTGAGGCGAGTATTCACATTGCCGCGCAACGGTTTGACCGTTAGATCCGGTCGTAGAACACGTAGTTGACATTGACGCCTAAGACTAGAGGTACCAATCACCCATCCAGCGGGCACAGCCGCGAGGGATGTAAACTGCGTACTCACAAAAGCATCCCGTGGTTCGTGACGGGCGCAATAAGTACTGAGTATTAAGCCTGGCGGTAATTCTGCCGTCATGTCTTTCATGGAGTGTACGGCAATGTCAGCACGATTGTCGTATAAGGCTTGTTCTAGTTCTTTGATAAATAATCCCTTGCCGCCCACCTTAGCAAGACTATCGTCCAGTGTTTTGTCCCCCTCGGTCACAAGAGGAACTAATTCACAGGCTACATCTGGATGGTGTTGTTCAAGGCCTTGTTTGACAAACTCTGCTTGCCACAGGGCGAGGGGACTCTTGCGGGTTGCGATGCGAAGCTTCATTGTTTTGTCTCATTATCACGGTGAGTTTGCTCTAGCAAATTGTCTTTTTCGGTCCAGAGTTCATTGATCCACTTTTGGAACTGTACCCGAAACTCCCGATCATCTTGATAATTACCCCGTAACTCATCCGTCAATGGCAACAGGCGAGCATAGACACTGATTTTGCGATGGCGACCACAGAAGAAGTCCCAGGCAGATGCTTCATCCTTTGGGTAGGCGATCGTAACATCGATAATGCCATCGAGGATATCATCCATGGCCGATATAACAAATGCCGCACCACCGGCTTTAGGTTTTAAGAGGTGCTGGAACGGTGATTTTTGCCGTTTGTGTTTGATATCGGTGAAACGCGTACCTTCGGCGAAATTAATCATCGTTGTGGGGATATCTTTGAAGCGTTCACAGGCTTTGTGGGTGATTTCGATGTCCTTGCCCTTTTTTTCCGGATGTTTCTCGAGGTATTCCCGGCTGTAGCGATTCATGAAGGGAAAGCTCGAGATCCAACAGGCTGCCCCCACCAAAGGCACCCAAATCAGCTCTCGCTTCAGGAAATAACGCAGCATGGGGGCCTTGCCATGGAATACTTTGAATAAAACAATAATATCCGCCCACGACTGGTGGTTCGATAACATCAGATAACGGCCTTTGGGGTGAATGCCTTCTAAGCCTTGTATATCCCATACTGTCTTAGTGGTTAACCACATAATCAGGTTGTGCCCCTTGCACCAGAGTATTGTTAAGCGCGCGATGCTGTTGTCCAGAAAGTTCTGTGCCGGCTTAAAGCGCAGAATTAATTTAAAGAAACCGATGATATACAGAAAGACGGATATATAAATCAGGTTCAAAATATACAAAACTACGGCCAAGCCACCGATGAGGGGTTTTGGTAAAAAACTTAGCATTCAAGGTCTCCGATATTATCGTGTTATTACTGCGACCAATAGTATATGAAGTTGCAATCCCGTTAAAGTCATCGCTTAAAGACTATCAATTATTCTCTTTGCTATTAACTGGATTTAATGAAAATTTTTTCGAAAAAACACAAAAAACCGCTAAAAATTGCAATTTTTTGTGTTTTTTTAGCAAAAAACCCGAAAAAAACGCTTTTTTTTGTTGCACATTGTCAAACTCTCGTTCAAACTGTGCCGGTATTTTTTAACACTAGAGGAAATAACAATGGCACGACCCAAAAAATCTCTGACTAAACGTACAACTGCAACGCGTAAATCATCACTGCGCAAAACAGCAACCAAGCGCACGGCGACCCGTCGCGCAACGACACGTAAAGCAACCACTAAGCGTGTAACCATTTCACCTGTTGCTGAGTTAGAGAAGTCTATCCTAGACAGTTATGTCAAACTCAGCAAAGCGCATGAGAAAAATATTGCAACGCTTGAGAAGCAAGCAACTTCTCTCACCAGCAAGTTCAACAAGGCAAAAACCAAAGCCAAAACCATGATGCAAAAGAAAGACGCGGTTAAGGCAAAGGTTGTTGCGAAGAAGACAGCTGCCAATGCCAAACAATTGGTAAACGCACAAAAGACTCACAAAGCTGCCGTATTAGTTGCTAAGACGTTGCAAGATGAGTTGACTAGCCTCAAGAAAGAACTGAAAGCGGCTAAGGCTGCTCAAGCCAAACACTTGGCTGCTTGGAAAGTCATGGAAAAATTCGAAAAGCAATGGGCGAAGAAGACTGCTAGCACAACTAAGGCAAAACGTGGTCCAAAACGTGGCGCTAAACGTGGCCGTAAAGCCAAAGCAAGCACCAGCCCAGCAACTACTGCACATTCTCGCGAAGAAGCTGTTGCTGCATAAGCATTCTCAGGCAGGCGTGAGTTCTTCACGCCTGTTCTCTCCCTATAGTTAAAATTTTAACCAACAAGACAGATCCACAAATCTGTTTTTGTCGATTTGTGGATCCGAAAAATCTTGCTATTTGAGATCCACAAATCTGCATTTGTCGATTTGTGGATCTCAAAAAATCTGCTATTATAGATCCACAAATCTGCATTTGCAGGTTTGTGGATCTGGAGATAAACAGCTTAATGAAAAAATTTATCGGTAGAATCAAAGAGTTAGATAGGCTACGTCGATTGCTTAGGCTACAAAAAGCCAGTCTTTGTGTCGTCATGTGAAATTAAATTCTCTAAAAATGAAATTTCTGCAACCATTATCAAGGAAATGCAAGAAAAGATACGCCGGCTATCACTGCCAAAGCATTTTTCTTATCGCTGCATTCTGATCCATGCCAACAAAGTTAGTGAAGCAGTAGAAGAAAGTCAGTTCTTTTCAGATATTATTGACTTTAGTGGGTTACTTGAGAGTGACTCCCAGTAGAATTCGCCTCCGCGCCACAGAAGCAACCAATAGGTACATATGCTACACTTTCACTAACTTCCCAAGCCTAAGGATCCAACATGATTTACCAACAGCAATTATCCATTAACACTGGCGGTCGTGGCACCTCCAACATTACCGCAGACATTGCCCGGATCGTGGGTCAATCCAAAATTGAAGTAGGCCTGTGTAATATATTCGTGCAACATACCAGTGCGTCATTGATCATTTCTGAAAATGCTGATGCTGCAGTGCAGGGAGATCTCGAATCTTTCATGGCGCGTCTCGTTCCTGATGGGGATAAAATTTTTCGTCATACTGATGAGGGCCCGGATGATATGCCAGCGCATATGCGTTCCGTGTTGACAGAGACGAGCATTAATATTCCGGTTAATCGCAGTCGTTTAAACCTTGGCACTTGGCAGGGGATCTACTTGTGGGAGCATCGCATTGCCTCCCATCACCGTAAGCTTATTGTATCGGTGTTTGGGGAGTAGTAGTTGCTGCTGACTGCAACGGTGCTGCCTCTACATCGTGAATAAGGATAATTAATAGCGCTAATAACGTAATGACAAGCGCAACTATTGTAAATTTCTTTTGTTGATGCTTCCTCGGCATCCTTGCTCCTTAACTAGAGTGCGTCACTTCCGACTTCACCAGTACGTACACGTATGGCTTGTTCTAAGTCGAACACAAAAATCTTACCGTCGCCAATTTTGCCGCTGTAGGCGGACTTAGTGATCGCCTCCAATGCTGCATCTAGCAAATCATCATTCAATGCCACTTCAATCTTGAGCTTGGGTAAATAATCTACCACATACTCTGCACCGCGATACAATTCAGTGTGACCCTTTTGCCGACCAAAGCCTTTAACTTCTGTGACTGTCATGCCATTAATGCCAATTTCAAGTAGGGCTTCATGAACATCATCAATCTTAAACGGCTTAATCACAGCAACAATATATTTCACTGACTCATCTCCTGGTTGTTAGCGGGTGAGGGAACCTGGGTTGTATGTGATGTATCTTCCTTTACGGCAACTAATCGGTATCCTCGGCTCTTCCCATCGAAAGTACGCTTCAAAACATACATATTCACGGGGAATATATGGAATAATACAATACCCACAAGCAAAGGGATACGATAAGCTTGCGGAATTGCGCTTATTCCTGTCGGAAAGCCAAAAAATTTGCCGGCGAGATGCCAAGCCAACATAACCATGAATAACAGCAATAATGTGATTCGGCAGGAAGCATTGACTTGACGAAGGTATATTTTTGCAACTACTCTCCAAGTAACAGGTATTTGATTCATAACACAACCTACTTTTATTAAGGAACCATTATGTTTGATCCCAAGGTTTTCGATGATATCGCCAAAAAGCTCACGGATGCATTACCACCAGGCCTCAAAGATGCAAAACAGGACATGGAGAATAATTTCCGTAGCATCCTCCAGAGCTGCTTTGCTAAATTGGATTTAGTGACCCGGGAAGAATTTGACACCCAAGCTGCCGTTTTAGCGAAAACAAGACAAAAATTAGAACAATTAGAGGTGGAAGTCAAAAAAATTGAAGCCATAAGCCACAAAAAACCGGCGCCGAAAAAGAAATCTGAACCTAAGTAGTTACATCTAAAGCTATTTTCACGACAGGAGCGTGAAATGGGGACATAGCGACAACCGTGAGGAAATGCTATGTCTTTTGCTATTGCTTACAGCCGTGCCCAGTTGGGTATCAATGCACCTTTAGTCTCTGTCGAAACCCATGCTGCCAGTGGCGATCCGAAGTGCCATCTCTTGGGACTGGCAGATTCTGCTGCCCGAGAATGCAGTTTTCGTGTCTTTAGTGCCCTCAAACAAGCCAATATTGTGATCCCACCTAGACGCTATACCATCAACCTTGCCCCTGCAGATTTGCCGAAACAGGGCAGTCGTTATGATTTGGCCATTGCTTTGAGTATACTGGCCGTCAACGGGCAATTACCGCGTCAAGCGCTGGAACAATATGAATGTGTGGGTGAGTTGAGTTTATCCGGTGACTTACGACCTATTACCAACATTTTGCCCGCTGCCTTAGCCAGTTCTGAAGCGAATCGAGCCCTTATTTTGCCCGCTGATAATGCACCTGACGCCTACCTCAGCGATGATATGGTGTTATACCCGGCCCAAGATTTGCGTCAAGTCTGTGCTCATGTGAGTGGGCAAGTACCGATCAAGGTTTATCAACAAACGATAACACCTGTGGCAACGACCGATACCACGGACTTGGCGGATGTGAAAGGCCAAGCCCATGGCAAACGGGCTTTAGAAATTGCTGCAAGCGGTGGCCATAATATTTTGTTATTCGGCCCACCAGGCACCGGTAAAACCATGTTAGCGAAACGTTTGCCGAGTTTGCTACCGCCATTATCCCAGCAACAAGCCCTAGAACTAGCGACCCTTTATGATCTTAAACAGAAGAAATACGCCCTTAATCAATGGCAACAACCACCGTTTCGCGCGCCCCATCATACGGCTTCTCATGTAGCGTTGGCAGGTGGCGGCAGTCAACCCATACCAGGCGAAGTGTCCTTAGCTCATCATGGGATTTTGTTCTTGGATGAAGCGCCAGAGTTTGATCGCAAAGCCTTAGAAGTATTACGAGAACCCATGGAGTCAGGGACAATCACAATATCGCGCGCCAAATGCCAAGCTGAATACCCCGCACAATTTCAATTAGTCATGGCCATGAACCCGTGTCCTTGCGGTTATTTAGGTGATACGACCCATGATTGCCGTTGCACCCCCAATCAAATCAACCGCTATCGGGACAGATTATCGGGACCCTTGTTAGATAGGGTGGATATGCATATTGAAATTCCGCCACTGCCAAAAGGTTTATTGATTGGCAAAACCTCCGCGCCCACAGAATCAAGCCAGGTAGTCCGCGAGCGCGTTGCCGCCAGCCAACAACGCCAATACCATCGCCAAGGCATGTTGAATCGACAATTACAGGGCAAACAATTAACCGAGATTTGTGAATTAGATCCCAAGCTACAAGACTTCCTCGCCCAAGCTATGGACAAGCTCGCCTTGTCTGCCCGTGCCTTACACCGGGTTATGCGCGTAGCCAGAACCATTGCCGACTTAGCTGACGCGACCCATATTAACCAACAACACTTGAGCGAGGCATTGAGCTTTCGTAAATTGGATAGGCGGGGGGGGTATTAAAAGAGTTTACGGATTGTTTTCATCGGCAAATATAACTTTCTTGAGTCTGAGCTTAGGGAGATAAAGCCATATTTTTGATAAAAATTCTTCGCCGATTCACTCATTGCATCAACAATAACAGCAAAAGAGGCAACCTCGTCGCTAGTCTTGTGAGCAATCCGAAGTGCATCGATTAACAATGCTTCACCGATGCCTCGCTTCTGATAATTGCTATCGACAGCCAATCTACCAATCAATGTAGTAGGAACTAGCGGATAACGTGGCAATTTTTTCGACAAACTCTCGGGTAAGTTTTGTAATTGAATAGTGCTAGCTGATAACGTGTAATATCCCATAATTTGATCTGCTTCTTGATCATGCAAAACATAGGTCACCGCAATATTCTTGCGATTTTCTTGCCCAGCTTGTTTCTGCAAGTATTTATTGAGCACCTCAACACCGCAACAAAACTTTTGCTTTGGATGCGAATCATTGAGACGACTCATGAGATATCTGTCTTGAGTAACCAACATGTGTAGTGTCTATCGTTTAATCGTCGTTATTAACAAGCTTGTAATAGCGTTGTGCTGCCTGTTGTAGCGCAGCGTTAGGTTCAGGTGCATCTAATAAAGCATTCACGAAGCGCTCTGATTCTTCCATTGTTAACACAACAGTTTGATGTTCAACAATGACTTTCTTCGCCATTTCTTGTGAGCAGCTAATAACAAAGTCCGTTACTGTTCGGCCCTGAAGATCCGCTGCGCGTTGGATCAGCTCTTTCTGCACGCGGCTAAGCCGAGCTTCTAGACGTTCAGCTTTTTCATTAGAGTAAGCGGCTTGGTGTGTAGATAGGGACATAACTAATTTCCTGGTTAGCTTTTCTATGACGAAAAGTATACGGCCAATTGCCGTATATAGCAAGCACGGTGGAAAAAAATACTTTTACTTGCTACAAATGCTTAATAATATCCTCTACAGAGGATATTATTGACTTTATCCTTTACAGGGGCTAAACTTCAAAATAACCCCTATAGAGGATAAATTTATGTTAATTCACAGTCCTGAAGAGCTCGCGATGTTTGTCCGGGAACAACGAAAAAGAGCCAAGCTAACGCAAGCAACCGCCAGTCACACTGTTGGCCTTAAGCAATCAACCGTCTCGGCATTTGAAACCAATCCTGATGGCACAAAAGTCGAAACACTATTTCGGATCTTATCGGCCATCGGCATTGAATTGCACCTTGTTGTGAGAGGGGATAAAACCATTCCTTCTGCAACAAGTACCTGGGATGAGGAGTGGTGATGGCAAATACCCATGATACATTGCATGTGCTAATGAATGGCAAACTGACTGGCACGCTACACAAACGCCGTGGTGGCAGCATGAGTTTTCACTATGCAGAGCCATGGTTAGCCGAACCTGCTGCCCGCCCCATTTCACTTTCATTACCCCTTGCTACGCAAGTTCATGAAAGCGAAAAAGTCTATAATTTTTTCGATAATTTATTACCTGATGATCCGATGACACGACGCCGATTGCAGGCGCGGTTTTCATTATCATCAAGCCACCCATTTGATTTACTTGCGCAAATTGGACAAGACTGTATTGGAGCACTACAAATTACTCCCGCGAATAGCGATGATATTGATATTCATGCCATCCAAGCAACACCAGTTTCAGATAGCGACATTGCCAACACCTTAAAAAGCTACCAAACCGCTCCTCTGGGCATGACAGAAGAGACTGATGATTTTCGGATATCACTGGCAGGTGTACAAGAGAAGTCAGCTTTTTTGTACCATGAAGGGCAGTGGTGTCGGCCTCATGGCACCACACCAACTAGCCATATTTTTAAGTTACCTATGGGAATGATTGCTCATCAGCAGATTAATCTCGCCAATAGCTGCGAAAATGAATGGCTGTGCGGAAAAATTGCCGAAGCCTATGGCTTACCCGTCGCTAAAGCCAGCATTGCAACCTTTGCCGATGTTAAAGTACTTATATCAGAACGCTTTGATAGAAAATATGCAGATGATGGCTCATGGATCATTCGGCTCCCTCAAGAAGATATGTGCCAAGCATTCGGTGTCTCTTCTAATCTAAAATATCAATCAGATGGCGGTTTTGGTATCCAAAAGATTATGGGACTATTACGAAACTCAAGCCAAGCAAGTATTGATAGGGCAAATTTCTTTCGCGCACAAATTTTATTTTGGCTGCTTGCCGCTATTGATGGTCATGGCAAAAATTTTAGTATTTTTATCGAACCTAATGGGCGTTATCGCTTAACGCCATTATACGATATTTTATCGGTCCATCCTTTACTCGCTAACCGACAGCTGGAAGCACAAAAAATCAAAATGGCGATGGCCATCATCGGTAGCAAAAATCACTACCGCTGGCTCAATGGCCAACGACGGCACATCCTCAATACTGCCAATAGCGTCGGCTTTTCACCACCTGAAGCCCTATCCTTGCTGGATGATATGTTGGAAAAAACAAATAACGTCATCGCTAAGGTTGCTGACGAGCTCCCTAATGATTTCCCAAATGCTATCGCTGAGCCGATTTTTAAGGGTATACAAGCCACTGCAGACCGGTTGGGTGGATAATTGTTTTTTTTAAAGTTAATAATTCGTTAAGCTTCATCGCTTACTCTTTGCCCATGTTCATGGCGAAATAGTGGAGATAATAACAATGTATCCTAAAGACCCCGCAAAAAACTCTCTCGAAGAGATGATGGCACGCCTAAGCAGTTCTGGAAAATTTAAACTAGATTCTGAGGGCGCTATTGTGAAAGACCCCGCTACTTCATCTGACGAAGAAACAGCACCAAGTGAATCTATCGAAACCTCGAGAACTTCATCCCCTGAGGGTTCGACCCATGACAGCCCTCAACTGTCTGCGACTGGATCTTATGACCTTGGCGACCTCACATTCGAACTCGAAATGGGCGATCCTCCTGCTGCCAGTGACAATAGAGACATCAAGTGTCGTGAGCGATCACCCAAAAGTGATCCCCACCCTTACCCTACCCCTACTGGCTACACCAATAAAATATTTTCTCCACCTGTTGACAATGGGACAGCTCGGTCGATAGGTCTTCCCCAAGGCAGAACTTCATTCAGCGGCTCTGTAACCCCTGAGGACAAAAGGCCTACACGTGGACAGCCCGTTTCATGGGATCATCGCAACGGTGATAGTAATTCCCATGCTGTCCAGGCAACAAAAGCTATACATAGTGAAAAGGCTATAGAACTTGCCGGCAAAGCAGCCCGTGCCGCTAAAGAAACAGAGCTTGGGCAAATGGCTAAACGCAACAAAAAAGAGGCCTTTAGTGAAGAGCAGTTCCCAGATGATAGCAGCATGTTTGCTTTCGATGACTTGTCCTTTCGAAGATAATCGTGGCATCTGTGCATTTTCCTAACCGTTGATTTATCTGACGTCATTCGCCTCAATACACTAAAACCGTTTATAATCAATCGGTAATTACTGCATTGAGGATCCCATGGCCCATAACCACGACCACCATACCCATTCACCAGAATCCTTTAACCTTGCCTTTGCCTTGGCCGTGGGTTTGAACCTCGGTTTCACCGTTATCGAAGCGGTTTACGCCATCATGGCCAATTCCATGAGCTTGTTGGCAGATGCGGGGCATAATCTCGGTGATGTATTGGGCTTAGTGCTGGCCTGGGGGGCTAATTGGTTACTCACTAAACCTAGCAGTGAACGTTACAGTTACGGCTTTAAACGCACGTCAATACTGGCCGCCATTGCCAATGCATTATTTTTGGTTGCCGCCTGTGCCATTATTACCTATGAATCCATCGCCAAACTTCTCAACCCACAGCCAGTGCACGAAATGACAGTAATTATCGTCGCTGCTATTGGTATCGTGATTAATCTAGGCACGGCTTTATTATTCATTCGCGGCAGTAAAGATGACTTGAATATCAAAGGCGCATTTTTGCACCTTGCCAGTGATGCATTAGTGTCTGTTGGTGTGGTGATTGCAGGGGTGATTATTATAGCGAGCGGTTGGCTGTGGGTAGATCCACTGGCTGGTTTATTGATTGTGGTAACCATACTCCTCGGTTCATGGGGACTATTGCGGGATTCTGTCAATCTGATCCTTGATGCTGTACCTCATGACGTGGATCACAAAGCCGTAAAAACCTACCTCGCTCAATTACCGGGCGTCACGGCCGTGCATGATTTACATATTTGGGGATTAAGCACCAAAGAAACCGCACTGACCGCTCACTTGGTAATTCCTGACGCACAAACCGACGATAACTTCTTACAAACCATTTGCCACGACTTAAAACGTAATTTCAAAATCAATCATCCCACCATTCAAATCGAAAACGGTGGTGACTGTCATACACAAACCTGTACAGATTAGTTACCGTATTGCTACAAAAAAATTTTAGACTTTAATAGTTTGTTAAGATTCGTGATGAATAATGGAAACCGCCTCACTAATACTTATGACAAAGCAGGCAGTGAGGCGGATTGTCCTGAACCAGATAATCCGCCTAATTGTAGCCTATAGAACAACATCTTGAAACCGACATTCCGCGCCAGTCTCTTTTTACGCAGTACATTAGTGGGCTTCATCCCAATTAGAGCCCACCCCAATATTCACCTCTAACGGCACATCCAAATCTGCTGCATTATCCATAGTTTCTTCGATAACCACTTTAGCGACATCAAGATCCTTATCTGCCACTTCAAATACCAATTCATCATGTACTTGCATAATCATTTTGGCGTCAATAGGAGCATCAACTAAATATCTACCCATCTCGTCCATGGCTATCTTAATAATATCGGCAGCGGTACCTTGCATAGGTGCATTCACGGCCGCGCGCTCAGCAGCTTTTTGCCGCTGCATGTTACGGGAATTGATTTCTGGCAAATACAAGCGCCGACCAAATAAGGTCTCCACATAACCTTGTTGATGGGCCAGCTCACGCACCTCATCCATATAGTCTTGCACACCGGGATAACGTTCAAAGTATAAATCCATGTACTTTTGCGCATCAGCGCGGGGAATATCCAATTGTTTCGACAAACCAAACGCCGACATGCCGTAAATCAAGCCGAAGTTAATAGCCTTCGCACTACGACGGTGATTATCTGTCACCTTATCTAAGGGCAGACCGAAGACTTCCGCCGCTGTGGCGCGGTGAATATCGAGTTTGTTCTTAAACGCATCCAATAAGCCCTTGTCCCCTGACATATGCGCCATAATTCGTAATTCAATCTGCGAATAATCCGCCGCTATGATCTTATAGTCCTTAGGCGCAATAAAGGCTTGGCGAATTTTGCGACCTTCTTCTGTGCGCACCGGAATATTTTGTAAATTCGGATCAGAGGACGAAAAGCGCCCCGTTGCTGCTCCTGCTTGATGATAAGAAGTATGCACACGACCGGTATGTTGATTGACCTGCAAAGGTAACTTGTCGGTATAAGTAGATTTTAATTTACTGAGACTGCGATACTCTAGAATTAATTCCGGCAACTCATATTCCAGTGCTAACTCTTGCAGTACTGGTTCCGCGGTTGAAGGCTGACCCTTAGGGGTCTTTTGCAGCACGGGCAGTCCCATTTTGTCATAGAGGATTTCTTGTAATTGTTTTGGTGAACCGAGATTAAATTCAGCACCCGCAACCTTAAAGGCCTTTTGTTCTAACGTATCCAGCCGCGCGGCTAAGTCTTTACTCTGCGCTTGGAGTTTTTTTGCATCTATCAGTACACCATTGCGTTCTACTTGGGACAATACCGGCACTAAAGGCATTTCAATATCATGAAACACGTCTTTGAGATCTTTTTGTTTCTGTAATGACGGCCACAAATGCTCATGCAACTGCAATGTCACATCGGCATCTTCCGCCGCATAGGGACCTGCTTCATCCAAGCCCACTTGGTTGAAGGTTATTTGCTTCGCGCCCTTACCGGCAACTTCTTCATAATGAATGGTCTTATGGCCTAAATATTTAAGCGCCAAACTATCCATATCATGGCGTATGCCACCCGCCAAAATATAAGACTCTAACATAGTGTCATATGCCACACCCTGGACATCAATACCCGCATTAGCCAATACGGTTAAGTCGTATTTAAAGTTATGGCCGATTTTTTCGAGTTTAGGATCTTCTAGCAAGGGCTTCAGTTTATCCAACACATAATCACGGGACAATTGTGTCGGCGCGCCTGGATAGTCATGGCCAAAGGGCACATACGCTGCTTCACCGGCCTTAACCGCAAAAGATACTCCCACAAGTTCTGCATCCATATAATTCAAACTGGTTGTCTCAGTATCAAAGGCAAATTGTTTTGCACTGGCTAATTTATTTAGCCATTTGTCAAAATCTTTCTCGCTCAAGACAATATCGTAGTGAGTTTCTTTCGGTGCTTCGTCCGCACTATCACCCAATAACTCAGAAAGCCAAGACTTGAACTCCAGCTCTTTGAATATTTCGACAAGCTTAGCAGTATCTTTGTCCACGGGTTTCAGATCACTCGGTGATTCATCCAACGCTACATCGCATTTAATGGTGACCAGTTGTTTTGATATGGGTAATTGCTCGAGACTGTTACGTAGATTTTCGCCGATTTTGCCTTTAAAACCATTCGCGTTAGCCATCACATTATCAAGGCTACCATACTCCGCCAGCCATTTTTGCGCGGTCTTCGGTCCTACCTTTGGCACCCCCGGCACATTATCCACGGTGTCACCCATCAAGGCGAGATAATCAATGATTTGCGCTGGCGGCAAGCCGAACTTCTCTTCAACGCCCGCTTCATCCATGACTTTATTGGTCATGGTATTAATTAATGTGACTTTGTCATTGACCAATTGCGCCATGTCTTTGTCACCAGTAGAAATCAAAGTATGCATGCCATTAGCTGTTGCTTGTTGGGCGAGAGTACCGATGACATCATCCGCTTCCACCCCATCAACAATGACCAGAGGCAAACCCATGGCTTTGATAATATCGAACAATGGTTGAATTTGAACCCGTAAGTCATCGGGCATGGGTGGGCGATTGGCTTTGTACTCTGAATACATATCATTGCGAAACGTCTTGCCCTTAGGATCAAAAACCACGGCCATATACTCCGGATCATAATCCTTACGTAGTTTACGTAACATATTGATAACCCCATAAGCTGCACCCGTCGGCATGCCCTTTGAGTTAGTCAATGGCGGTAGGGCATGGAAGGCACGAAATAAATACGATGAGCCATCAACGAGGACGAAAGGGTTGTGGGGAATTTTAGTCATGGAAGTCTCTTTGCTATTGTTTTATCGACGCCAGAATGCTGGTGTCAGTAATACTAGAACCGTAAAAATCTCTAAACGACCCGCAAGCATGGCAAACACAAGCACCCACTTACAGACATTGTTTAAACCTTCAAAATTATTGGCAACATCACCGATACCCACCCCAGCATTGGCCAGGCAAGCGACTAAGGCACCGAATGAGGTTTCGAAATTAAGCCCTGCCGCCATTAATACCAACATCAAGAGGATGAATAACACAATAAAGACCGCTAAAAATCCCCAAATGGCATTGATCAAATGATCCGGCAACATGTGTTTACCAAACTTGATATTCAACACGGCATTAGGATGGATCAAACGTTTAAGCTCACGCATACCGTGCTTATACATCAATTGCAAACGGATAACTTTGATCCCGCCACTGGTGGAGGAAGCGCAACCGCCAATCATGGTGGCAAACATCAACAACAATGGCAAAAAGCTTGGCCAACTCTGGAAAGGCGCTGAAGCAAACCCCGTATTCGTCGCCAAAGAAACGGCGTTAAAAATACCACGATTAATAGCCATTCCCGGCGAATTGTATATCCCGTATAAGATCAATACGACACAGCAGATTAATGACACGCTGATCAACAAACTGATATATAACCGAAACTCTCTGTCATTCCAATAATTTCTCAAGGTGCGCTTCTGGAACGCCAAAAAATGCAACGAGAAATTAGTACTACCTAAAATCATAAAAAACACAGCGATCATGTCGATGATAGGATTCTTGTAAAAAGCAAAGCTATTATCATGGATAGTGAAACCACCTGTAGAAATAGTGCTAAAACTTTCACCCACCGCATCGAACAAATCCATCCCAGCTGCCCAGTAAGCCAATGCGCAAATCACTGTCAAGCCCACATAAATATACCAAAGGGCCTTTGCCGACTGGGTAATCCGCGGCGTTAACTTGGTATCTTTGGCAGGGCCCGGCATCTCGGCCCGATAGAGCTGCATACCACCGATTCCCAACATCGGCAAAATCGCCACAGCCAAAACCACGATACCCATACCACCGAGGAACTGTAACTCTTGCCGATAAAACAAAATCGCATGGGGTAAGTATTCAATGCCTGATAAGACTGATGCACCGGTGGTGGTCAATCCTGAGAATGATTCAAATACCGCATCGGTGAAACTAATGTTGGGGAAGTGAGAAATCATCATCGGCAATGCACCAAACAAGCTCAATACTGTCCAGAACAAAACAACAATAATAAATCCATCCCGAACTTTAAGTTCTGCTTTAACGCGACAGGTTGGCAACCAAAAAATAAAACCGGTCACCAGCGTAATTCCAAACCCCACCATGAACGCTAACCAAGCACCATCTTGATAATAGGTCGCAATCCCCGCCGGCGGCAGCATACTCAAGCTGAAAATCATCAGGAAAACGCCGAGGATTTTGAAAATAGTACTGGTCCGCATAATTTCCCTTCAACTAAAAGAACGTCGCGCTCACCTGGAATAAACGCTCAACATCTTCGATGTATTTTTTGTCGGCCAAGAAAAGAATGACATGATCTTCAGGCTCAATGACGGTTTCATGATGCGGTACAAATACCTCTTCGCCCCGCACGATGGCACCGATGTTAGTGCCTTTAGGCAGTTTGATCTCAGCCATGGTCCGTCCAATCACCGAAGATGACTTTTTGTCGCCATGAGCAATGATCTCAATTGCTTCTGCCGCACCCCGCCGTAAGGAGTGGACATTAACAATATCACCCCGTCGAATATGGGTAAGGATACTACCGATAGTGGCTTGCTGTGGTGAAATCGCAATATCAATGTCACTGCCTTCAATCAAGTCCACATAAGCCGTACGGGTAATGAGTGCCATCACTTGTCGCACCCCCATCCGTTTTGCCTGCATACAAGACATGATATTCACTTCGTCATCATTAGTGACCGCACAAAAAACATCGGTATATTCGATATTTTCGTTCAATAATAACTCTCTGTCCGAAGCATCACCCAATAGCACGGTACTTTTGTTGAGTTGGCTCGCCAAACGCTCTGTGGTATCGGGATTGTGGTCGATGATTTTGACTTGATAGTCATTTTCTAAGGACTCGGCTAGGCGGCAACCAATATTACCGCCACCAGCTATCATGATCCGCTTGTAAGACGTGTCTAAGCGCCGCAAAGCTCCCATCACTTCACGGATATGTTTACTCTCCGCCAAGAAAAATACCTCATCACCAATCTCAACCACTGTTGCAGGGGTTAACGGAATGGAACGGTTACCCCGATAAATTGCCGCGATTCGCGCTTCAATATGGGGCAAATGCTCCTTCAACATCGATAAGCTCTTGCCCACCAACGGACCACCAAAGTAGGGCCGAATCGCTACGAGGCGTACACGGCCCTCAGCAAAATCCAAGACTTGAAGCGCACCTGGGTATTCAATTAAGTGGGTCACATAGTCTGTGACCAATTGCTCGGGACTAATGAAAACATCAATGGGAAAACCACCTTCGGCAAAAAGCACATCGCCGAATTGGGCATAACGGGGTGAGCGAATACGGGCAATTTTGGTGGGGGTATGAAATACTTTGTCGGCAATTTGGCAAGCTACCAAATTCGCTTCATCGCTATTGGTCACTGCAATTAACATGTCAGCATTGTCTGCGCCAGCGTCTTTTAAGACATTGGGGTGGGAGGCAATACCCGTTACCGTACGAATATCTAGCCGGGTCTGAAGTTCCCGCAATCGGCCACGATCACTATCAACAACCGTAATGTCATTTTCTTCTCGAGCTAAATTCTCTGCCAGGGTGCCACCGACTTGGCCGGCCCCTAAAATAATAATGTCCATAAATTCCTGATGTCAGTTTTACTGTCTAACACAGCGCGTAAGCCATTATAGATCGATCTCACCCTGAAAAACATGGGTAGCCGGTCCCGTCATCCACACGGGATGTTCATTTCCTTGCCAGCTGATTTGTAAATTTCCCTCTGGCAAATGCACCATCGTATCGGCTTTGAGCTTACCTAAGCGAATACCCGCCACCACAGCTGCACAGGCACCACTACCACAGGCTAGTGTCTCGCCAGTACCTCGCTCATGAACTCGAAGTGCAATTTCGTGAGGTTTTAGCACCTGGACGAATTCTACATTGGTATATTCTGGAAACAACGGATGGCGCTCCAAAACGGGTCCCAACTGATTAACAGGGGCTTTTGCCACATCATCAACAAACAAAATACAATGGGGATTGCCCATGGAGACAGCAGCAAATTCAACCCGTTGACCATCCACATCAGTCCGGTACAACAATTGTTCTTCCGGCATGGTTAAGGGAATTTTGTCTGGGGCAAAACGCGGCGTCCCCATATTGACAGACACCAGTCCCACTTGTTTATGATGCAATTCGATAACGCCGGCTTTGGTTTCCACCCGCAAGTGTTGCTTATCAGACAAGCCATGATCTCGCACATAATGGGCAAAACAACGGGCACCATTACCACATTGTTCAACCTCTGTGCCATCAGCATTGAAGATCCGATAATAAAAGTCTGTATCTTCTCTGCGGGGGGACTCAATTGTTAACAGTTGATCAAACCCCACACCCGTGTGGCGGTGTGCTAATTGGCGAATGCGATCTTCTTTCAAGATCATTGGCTCTTTGGTCATATCGATGACCATGAAGTCATTGCCAAGACCGTGCATTTTGCTGAATTGACGTTTCATAGTGGTAATAATTCCTCACCTGCAAATAATTCCGAAAGGGTTTCTCGGCGCCGGACCAAATGCATCTTAGCGCCATCCACCATCACTTCTGCCACCCGCGGCCGGCTATTGTAATTGGAACTCATGGTGAATCCATAGGCACCTGCGGAACGCACAGCCAACAAATCCCCTGGACTAATGGCCAATTCCCGTTCTTTACCCAAAAAATCCCCCGTTTCACACACCGGACCCACCACATCATAGCGCTCTGGCTTAGCTTCACTGTTTTGCTTAACGGGGATGATCCGTTGCCAGGCATCGTAGAGGGCAGGGCGTAACAAATCATTCATGGCCGCATCGACGATAGCAAAGTTTTTAAACGGTGTGGGTTTCAAATACTCAACCTTGGTTACTAAAATACCGGCATTGGCCGCAATGGCCCGGCCGGGCTCCAATAAGATCGCTAATTGACGAGGTTGCAAGCGTTCGACTAAGGCCGCTGCATACTCCGCCGGCTCTGGGGGGGCTTCATCTTGGTAACGCACGCCCAAACCACCTCCCAGATCAAGGTGTTCAATCGTTATCCCATCTTCTGCCAATCTATCCACCACTTGGATGATTTCGTCCAACGCTTCCAAAAATGGCTGTAACTCTGTTAATTGTGAGCCAATATGACAATCAAGACCTTTAATAACAATATTCGGCATTTTCGCAGCTTTTCGGTACAGTTCGATAGCTTCTTCTGTAGTGACGCCGAATTTGTTTTCTTTCAAACCCGTGGATATATAAGGATGAGTCTTGGGATCCACATCAGGATTCAGGCGAATAGCAATGGGTGCATGTTTGCCCAATCGTGTGGCGACCTGATTGAGAGCCTCTAGCCCAGGGCCCGATTCAATATTGAAGCAATAAATACCCAGCTCCAGCGCTCGGGCCATTTCAGCCTCCTGCTTACCCACTCCGGAAAAAATCACCTGGGAGGGATCTCCCCCCGCTGCCACTACCCGCTCAAGCTCTCCTTGAGACACAATATCGAATCCCGAACCAAGGCGAGCGAACAAATTTAATACTGCCAGATTCGAGTTGGCTTTGACGGCATAGCAAATCTTATGGGGGTGCGCGCCCAGCGCATCATTAAACGCATGCCAATGGCGTTCCAGTGTGGCGCGGGAATAGACATAACAGGGACTGCCAAATTGCTCAGCAATTTTGGCCACGGGAACCTCTTCGGCAAATAACTCGCCGTCGCGATAATTGAAATGATCCATAAGTCGGGTACCTTTGCGTCGTACTGGGAACTCGTCGTATACTGGAGTCTTTATACCATATAAGATGATGTTATGGACGCTTTTGCTTTCTCTACGGCCCAAAAAATTATTTTACTGATTATCCCGCTGATTTTTGCCATCACGGTTCATGAAGCTGCCCACGGTTATGTCGCCAATATGTTTGGTGATCCTACCGCCAAAATGATGGGGCGTTTGACCCTTAATCCCATTAAACATATCGACCCGGTTGGGACTTTATTGATTCCGGGAGCATTGATCTTGGCAATGTTCATGGTAGGGAATCGTTTTATTTTCGGTTGGGCAAAGCCAGTGCCCGTGACTTGGCAAAACTTGCGTAATCCAAGACGGGATATGGCCTTGGTTGCTCTCGCAGGGCCCGGGGTAAATTTCTTGATGGCTATTGCTTGGGGCGCAATCGCAAAATTCGGCATAATGATACTTGATGACCAACAAATGCTGGGGTTATCCCTGGCTTATATGGGCTTGATGGGAATTTTGATCAATCTTGTGTTGATGGTGCTGAACCTGATCCCAATACCGCCGCTGGATGGTAGTCGGGTAGTGGCCAGTCTACTACCTCCCAAAACGGCCTATCACTATAATCGCATCGAACCCTATGGTTTTTTTATCTTGATAGCCTTGCTGGTCACTAATATCTTACCGATGATTATCGCCCCGCCGATGATGTTTCTCTATCATCTCATCACTGTTGTGTTTGGTTTACGGGTTTAAAGACTTTCAATATAATCAATAGGTTACAGAAGCATCGCTCATAAAAAGCGCTAAATCATGGAGGTGAAAATCGACATAATGTCGATTTGTAACTCCAAAATACCATGCTCATTCGGAGGTGGAAATCGACAAAGTGTCGATTTGCAACTCCAGATTAATACCCTATAATGGAGGTGGAAATCGACAAAATGTCAATTTGTAACTCCGGAGATAGCCATGTCAAACAAGAATCGTTTCATCGGTCGAGATGCTGAATTAAAGCGTTTACGCGCCTCGCGCAACAAAAAAATCGCTTCTTTTATCGTTGCTAAAGGCCGCCGTCGGATTGGTAAGAGCCGTTTGATAAGAGAGTTTGGTAAAGACTACGATAACTATTACAAATTTGAAGGTTTAGCGCCTGAAGATGGTATTGGTGCTGAACAACAACTCAATGAATTTTGCCATCAAATCAGCCGTGCCTTCAATACCGCCAAAGCCACTTATCAAAGCTGGAGTGATGCGCTGTGGGCTGTTGGCGAACGAGTCCAGAAAGGAAAAATCTTGTTATTCTTCGATGAACTCTCCTGGATGGGAGACAAGTCACCAACGTTTCTCGCCGATCTCAAAAACGCTTGGGATAATCTCTTCAGCAAAAACCCAAACTTAACGTTTGTTGTTTGTAGTTCAGCATCGTCATGGATAGAAAAAAACCTCTTAAGCAGCACTGCCTTTATCGGGCGGGTGTCGTTTACATTGACCTTAGGAGAATTGCCATTAGCAGACTGTGATAAATTTTGGCCGAAAAATATCGCGGCCTATGAGAAGTTTAAAGTTCTCTCTGTTACCGGCGGCATTCCACGTTACCTTGAAGAAATTGATCCGTGTCTGAGTGCAGAAGAAAATATTAAACAATTGTGCTTCACTGACGGCGCACTATTGGTCAATGAATTTAATCGTATTTTCTCCGATTTATTTATGCGAGAGAGTCCTTTCTATGAGGCGGTTGTCACAGCTCTCGCCACTGGCCCTAAAGATCAAAGCCAAATTCAGCAAGAAATCAGCAAAAATGGTGGTCACTACGGCCGCTTGCCAGAATATTTATGGGAGCTGGAAGAAGCAGGCTTTATCCAGCGCGAATATACTTGGAATCTAAAAACCGGCCAGGAACGCAAATCCAGTAAGTATCGCTTGAAAGATAATTATATTCGTTTTTATCTTAAATATATCAAAAAGAATCTCAATAAAATTAATCGTGGCACATATGCACCACAATCGCTAACTGCATTGCCGAGCTGGAATACCGTCATGGGTTTACAGTTTGAGAACCTAGTCCTCAATAATCGTCAAGCCATTCTACGATTACTGAGTATTACGCCCAGTGAAATCGTTAATGATAATCCGTATTTTCAAAATAAAACTCAGCGTACTGCCGGTTGCCAAATTGATTATCTTATTCAGACGCAGTTCAATAGCCTTTATATTTGCGAAATAAAATTTTCAAAGAATCCTATTGATGCATCGATCATAAAAGAGATGGAAGCAAAAATAGCAGCACTAAAAACTGCCAGAGGCTTTTCTTGCCGACCGGTATTGATCCATGTCAATGGTGTTACAGAAGATGTCATTGATAGTGGCTACTTTGCCGGCATTATTGATTTCAGTGAGTTGTTAGAAACATAGCTCAGCGTGATTTCAAGACGTCCGTATCGAGCCGCCCATGGATAGGAGCCTGGGGCTTTGGTTTCGCGGCCTCGGTGTCATCAGGTAGATACAGCGGTCCTGTTTGACCACAGCCGATCAATTGCAGACTGAGCAGCAATATCGAGATGGTTTGTAGTGCTTTTACTGACATATCAGCCCCTCAAAGAGAGGTGAGTTATACCGCAACTACCCTTAGCTGTCCAGCACTATCTCTAGAGCGCAGCGGCTCCCGCCCCCCTACGCTCTGCGAGCTTCAGCCTTCGCTCTACGAGCTACGGCTCGACAAGCCAGCCTACGCTAAAGCTCCAGCCTACGCCTAACGGCTTCGGATGGCAGGTCGGCCTGACAAGTCGGGTGACAGGCTGGACACCTCGCGATGGGAGATTCTTAAGAGGGAGAATCGCGATTCTCCCTCTTAAGCGCAAGCGCGAATTCACTTCGCGCGCTGCGTAATATTCAGCGAAGCAGCTTTCCGGGTTAGCCGGTAGCTGCTGCCTAGAGTAGCACCTTGACTTTTGGCCGCTTAGTGGCTTTGTTAAGCGGCCAGATCTCATCTTGGGTGAGACTTTTGGCCGCTTATAGGGTTTTATAAACGGCCAAAAGTCATCGCCCTATCCACTTTTGGCCGCTTATAAGGTATTATAAACGGCCAAAAATCCTGTACAATTAGGATTTGGCCGCTTATACTTGTTGGCATAATGATGGACGAACAATAGTATGAATCAAACAGTTATCGGTCGCGAACCTGAAAAAGCGATACTGCACAAACTGTGGCAAGCGCAAGCCGCACAGTTTCTGGCGCTCTATGGCCGACGCCGTATCGGCAAAACCTATTTAATTCGTCAATTTTTTCACAATAAAGGCCTCTACATCGAAGTTACAGGCTTGAAGGATGGCTCAACTCAAGAACAAATCGCCAATTTCATGCAACAAGTCTATCGTCAGTTTCCACAAGCACTATCATTGAAGATCCCTGAGAACTGGCATATCGCTCTAGAAATCTTTACCGAACAAATTGAAGCACTACCAAAAACCAAAAAAGCCACGTTATTCCTTGATGAATTACCTTGGCTTGCAACTAAACGTTCAGGACTAATGCAGGCTATCGATTATTTTTGGAATACCCGTTGGTGTAAACTCAAAAACTTTCGTCTAATAGTCTGTGGCTCATCAGCATCATGGATGTTGGATAATCTAGTACACGCAAAAGGCGGGTTACACAATCGCTTAACCCAAAGCATTCTATTACAGCCCTTTAATCTCCATGAAACCATGAAATACTGTAAGTCTCTTGGTTTAAGTCTCAGCAACAAGCAACTATTAGAACTATATATGGTCATGGGAGGTGTGCCTTATTATCTGAACCAAATCACTAAATCCAAATCTGCCAGTCAAAATATTAACGATATTTGTTTTAACAAAAATGGCTTACTCTATAATGAGTTCTCATCACTGTTCAGCGCATTGTTTGATAACCCTGAAATTAATCGCTTAATTATTCAAACCATCGCCAACAAAAACCATGGCATCTCGCGGGAAGAACTATTAAAGCAAACTAAACTCAGCTCCGGTGGCCGCTTTAACCACCGTATTAATGAGTTAACTGCTTCTCACTTTATTCAAGAGTTCGTGCCCTATGGCAGAACCCGGCGGGATATTTATTACAAAATAATCGACCCCTATACGTTATTTTATTTACGCTGGATTGAGCCTCTCTATAAATCGAGCCGTCAAGTGACCGACAAAGGCTATTGGCTCAAAAAATTAAACACGCCCGCTTACAATACCTGGTCTGGCTACGCCTTTGAAAGTATCTGCCTGAATCATACCGCACAAATTGCCAAAGCTTTGGGACTCGAACATATTGCCTATGAGACCGGTAGTTGGCAATTTATCCCACGCAAAAATAGCCAAGAGCAGGGCGCACAGATTGACTTATTGTTTGATCGCAATGATGGCATCATTGATATTTGTGAAATTAAATATTGTCATAAACAATATACCGTTGATAAAGCTTATGCAAAAAATCTAGCCAATAAAATGGACGTATTCAGCAAACACATCAAAATCAAAAAACACATTCACCTCAATATGATCTGCGCAATGGGGCTGAAACATAATCTTTGGTCTGATGATCTTGTGCAACAGGCTATTGATTTAAACGCCTTATTTGCTGCAGAATAACCAAAACACTCTACAGGATTAACCCATGACAACTGAACCACTACAAACTATCGTTATTGAACCAGCTAGTGAAGCTACCCACGCCATTATCTGGCTGCACGGACTAGGGGCCAGTGGCCATGATTTTGAACCTATCGTACCAGAGTTACGTTTACCGGAGCCTATCGCGTTACGTTTTATTTTCCCCCATGCTCCCATTAAACCGGTAACCATTAATGGCGGCATTCCCATGCCCGCATGGTATGACATTAAAGATATCAGCATTGAAGCTCGGGAAGATGCTGAAGGTATCCAGCAATCCGCGCAAGCCATTATTGAATTAATCAAACAACAAAATGCCGACGGTATTGCATCTCACAATATCTTTTTAGCGGGTTTTTCTCAGGGTGGGGCATTAGCGTTACACACAGGTTTACGCTACTCAGAATCACTAGCCGGTATTCTTGCGCTATCCTGCTATTTGCCGTTGGCTCGAGAGCTCGACACCCAGGCAGCTCAAGCCAACCGACAAACCCCCATTATGATGGCCCATGGCATCGATGATCCAGTAGTACCATACCAATTTGGCGAAGCTTCCAAAAATCACTTACAAACAATGGGTTATAACATTGACTGGTGTACCTACCCCATGGATCACAGTGTTTGTGGCGAAGAAATTATTGCTATAGGTCGTTGGTTAACAAGCTGTATCAGCCCTACTTAATCCACAATAAAAAAACCCATCCATGGCTTGCTGACCTGGCAAGAGTTGCAGACCAAAACCCGTATCAATAGCATCTGGAATTGTTAGTGGCTGCAAACTTGCCGTAGCTTCATGTTGTAAAAACCACTCTATCACCTGTTGATTTTCTGCTGGTAAGACAGAACAGGTTGCATATAACAAGCTGCCGCCGGGTTTAAGCAGAGGCCATAACTGCTGCAGTAATGCTTTTTGTAGCGCCACGATAGCAGCAATATTGTCGGGCTGGCGCAAAATTTTGATATCTGGGTGACGACGTATCACCCCCGTTGCTGAACATGGCGCATCCAACAAAATTCTATCGAACATCTCGCCATCCCACCATGTATCTGGTTCTCTAGCATCGGCAGTGCAAAGCGTTGCAGACAATTGTAGTCGTTTAAGATTATCCTCAACCCGTTGCAGACGGGCAGGCTCACAGTCTAAGGCTATCAGTGCTTGCAAATTATTTTCTGACTCAAGTATATGTCCAGTTTTACCGCCTGGTGCTGCACAAGCATCCAGGACGCGCTGTCCCGCTTGACACTGTAATAACGCTGCTGCCCATTGCGCTGCTGCATCTTGCACGGAAACCAGCCCCTCATTAAAACCCGGGAGTTCATTGACGTCCATAGGTTTCGCTAACACGATTGCGCTAGCAACCGAAGAGTGTGCTTGAGCCTCAACATTTTGCTCTGTTAATTGTTGCAAATAATTATCGCGACTTATCTTGCTAAGATTAACCCTTAATGTCATAGGCGGATGTTGATTATTGGCTGTTAGTATCGCTTGCCAAGCTTCGGGGTAGGTTTGTTGTAGTTTGTCGATAAGCCACTGCGGATGTGAATAGCAGGGGACATCTTTTGTTTCACAGGCATTTTGCAATGCCTCTCGTTGGCGAACAGCATTGCGCAATACGCCATTAACTAAGCCCCGAGCCCAGTCTTTTTTGAGGGTTTTGGTCAACGCCACAGTTTCATGCACTGCCGCATGATCTGCAACCCGCATGTAAAATAACTGATAAAGGCCAATCAGTAATACCGCTTTAATATCGGTATCTTTGGCTTTGAGTGGTTTTTGTAATAATTGCTGCAAATAAAAATCTAAGCGAAAATAGTCCCGCATTACACCGTAGCATAGGGCCTGAATAAAACCTTTATCCTCGTGATCAGTCACAAGCGCGGGAATTAACTCTGCCAGTGAGCGCTGATCTTTTAACGCTTGGGTGATAACAGTCACAGCAATCCCACGAGCACTATTCACCAAAACGCTGTCCTGGGTTGAATACGTCATGCTTAGCATTAAGAATATCTTGTGCAGACAGTGCTTTGCCGCCCGGTATTTGTAATTGGGTGATGCGCAATATACCATCCCCGGTTGCCACATCAATACCCGCAGCATCAGCGGCGATGATAGTACCTGGCGCACCTGATGCTTGCTCGTTTAAAACCTCCGCCTGCCAAATACGGATAGTTTGCTCGTGTAAATGACTAAAAGCCACCGGCCAAGGATTAAAAGCGCGAACTTTACGCTGTATCTCTGTTGCATTTAGCCACCAATCTATTAAGCCATCGGCTTTGCTAATTTTGCTGGCATAGGTGCTATGGCTCACGTCTTGTTGGCTTGCGTCAATGGTTTGCCAATTATTCAATGTCTCTAGCAACGCGCTTGCACCTAATTCTGCGAGTTTATCGTGTAGTTGGCCAGCAGTTTCGTTAGGCTCGATGGTACAGGTCTTTTGTAATAACATCGGTCCAGTATCGAGCCCCGCATCCATTTGCATGATGGTCACTCCGGTCTGCGCATCCCCAGCAAGAATGGCATGTTGGATAGGTGCAGCGCCGCGCCAACGGGGCAGAAGTGAAACGTGAACGTTGACACAGCCTAACGGGAAACTATCCAATACTGCTTGCGGCAAAATCAAACCATATGCCACAACCACCATTAGATCAGCGCCCAAGGCTTTTAGCACTTGTTGCTCTGCCGTCGATTTGAGCGAGGTCGGTTGATAAACCGGTAACTGATGTTGTTCTGCTAAGGCTTTCACTGGCGATGCAGTTAGCTTACGGCCCCGCCCGGCAGGTCTGTCTGGTTGGGTGTAGACACCGATAACGTCATAGGGCGAATCAAGCAGAGCAGCCAACACTGTTGCGGCAATCTCCGGTGTTCCGGCGAACAGGATTTTTTGTGGCGTAGGGCCTTGCATTAAAGATTCCTTTTGCGGGTTTTTTCCATTTTTTTGCGGATGCGCTGGCGTTTTAGCGGGGAGAGATAATCCACAAATAATTTGCCATCAAGGTGGTCAATTTCATGTTGCACACACACTGCTAATAAGTCTTCGCCGTCGTAGGTTTGCTGATTGCCTTCAGCATCTAAGGCTTGCCAAGTAATTTTTGCGGCTCGCTCGACTTCCTCGTAATAACCTGGCACGGACAAACAGCCTTCCTGAGATAACTGTGTACCTTTCCGTTGCGTGATTTCAGGATTGATAAACACCTGTGGCTGATTCATTTCGGGGGATAAATCCATCACAATAATACGCTTCGCAATACCCACTTGGGTTGCTGCGAGACCAATGCCGCTGTCTTCATACATGGTTTCTAACATATCATCCGCGATCTGTCGGATTGCATCATCGACGGCCGCAACGGGCTCAGCCATTTCACGTAGACGGGGGTCAGGGTATTTCAGGACGTGCAGTAGTGCCATCACAATTCTCTATCGATTCAAATAGGGAAGCATTGTACAAAAGAAATCCATTGTGGGCAAGCAACTATGATTTCTAATCATTGTACAAAATAAGGTGTTGTGGGCTACAACAGGCAAAACAGCTGCAGAGTTAATTGAAACCCGCAGCGATTCAGCTAAACCATCAAAAATCTCCCTAAAGGCCTATGATTTTAGCATTGTTCTGTGTTATGTTTTTGTGAATTGTCCTTGACGCAAAAGGAAGCGCGATGAAACGCTTTATACTCATTCTACTATGTATTGCTGTGCTGACACCGGCCTTCGCTGGTGGCGACAGTATTCATTTACGCAAAGGCCATCCGGTACAATACACCGTGAAATCTGGCGATACCCTTTGGGGCATTGCCAGCAAATTTTTAGACGATCCAGTGCAATGGCCCAAATTATTAGCCACTAATCCCCAGGTACGTAATCCCAATAAACTCTACCCCGGCGAAGTCCTGGAGTTGATCGTTCGTAATGGCAATCCCCAACTCTTGATCCATGAAGGTGGTACGGTAAAACTCTCACCGACAGTGCGGGTTGAACCCTTAGACAAAGCCATCCCTGCAGTGCCCATCGATGCTATCAAGCCGTTCTTAAGTGGCTCTGGGGTTGCATCCGAGGCTGACTTTCAACGTTCACCAATAGTGCTAGCCCCAGCAGGGGAACATTTAACCGTAGGTGCTGGCGATAGGGTATATGTTACCGGTTTTCAACCGGGCAAAGCGGTGAATTTTTCGATTTACCGTAAAGGGATCCCTTATCTTGACCCTGATACTGGCAAATTACTCGGCTTTGCGGCAACCCACGTTGCTGACACTCGCCTTGAAGCCACTGGCGATCCCACAACCCTCTCGATCACCTCCAGTGAGTCGGAAGTCTTCAAGGGTGACCGGGTATTCCCAGAAGAAGACTCTTATGTTCCGACGGATTTTGATTTACGTCTACCGAAATACCGCGTTTATGGCAAAATCATTGCTGTTCCAGGCGGTGTGACTCAAATCGGCCAGTGGAATGTGGTTGTGCTTAATCGCGGTCGCAATGGTGGTTTACACCCTGGTGATTTGTTGGCTATCTACAAAGCCGGCAAAAAAGTGCAAGACCCGCGGGGCAAAACCAGTCGCGATCAAATTAAACTCCCTGACGAAAAAGCTGGCGAGCTCGTGGTATTCCGGGTGTTTGATCAAGTCAGTTATGCCTTGGTATTACAAGCCCAAGCACCATTACACATCCTCGATGTGGTTTCCAATAACCCATGAGTACGGGCGAACAAGGGCAGCTGACGGAACTGGCATATTGGTTAGCCCTGGCAAGAGTACCTGGTATCGGTCCCCAACGCTTTCAGCTGTTGCGGGAGCATTTTCCCAACCCAGCAGAAATATTCACTACCCCCTTAGCTGAATTGAAGTCATTGCGTTTACCGAAACAGGCTTTGGATGCAATCGCCCAGCCCGATTGGCGCACCATCGAACGTGAACTCGCCTGGGCAGAACAGCCCGACCAACATATTCTCACCCCTGCCAGTCCTAACTATCCACAACTGCTTGCGAGCATCAGTGATGCTCCACCTATTCTCTATAGTAAAGGCAATATTGCCCTATTAAATACTCCACAGTTAGCCATCATTGGCAGCCGCAACCCCACCAAGACCGGCGCTGAGACTGCTTATCAATTTGCCCACTGTTTAGCCGAACAAGGATTAACCATTACCAGTGGATTAGCATTAGGTATTGATGGCGCTAGTCATCGGGGAGCATTAGCCGCATCAGGTGCAACGATTGCTGTCACTGGCACAGGATTGAATCGCGTCTACCCCGCTCAACATCATGAGCTGGCCCGACAAATTGCCGAACAAGGCTTGTTGGTATCAGAATTTGCACCGGATACACCTGCCAAAACCCAACACTTCCCACGCCGCAACCGTATTATCAGTGGCCTAAGTCATGGGGTTATCGTCGTGGAGGCTGCTATCAAAAGTGGCTCATTGATCACTGCCCGCAGCGCGTTAGAGCAGGGGCGAGAGGTGTTTGCTATCCCCGGTTCTATCCACAATCCCCTTAGTCGCGGCTGCCACCAACTCATTCGCCAAGGGGCAAAGCTTGTGGAGTGCGCAGAAGACATCCTCGAAGAACTACAAAATATACCTATTAATCATGGAGTTACCAACGAACAAACCAGCAAACCTAGCTCCCAACCTAAACTCGAACCCGATGAAGTAAAGATTTTAGCGGCGGTTGGCTATGAAAGTACATCAGCAGATGTCATTATTGACAGAAGTGGTCTCAGTCCTGCAGAAGTCATGCCTGGACTGTTGACATTGGAGTTAAAAGGCCATATTTTGTCCAGCCGCGGTGGCTATACGAGGAAACACTAAGCAAACCCATGTTCGAAGTATTACTGTATTTATTTCAAGGTATCGTCAGTGAAGAGGCGATTTGTCCCGACACTGATAGTCTAGGCGCTGAGCTTGAAGCAGCCGGTTTTTCTCAAAGAGAGATCTCCCGCGCCTTTGGTTGGTTAGAGGATTTAGCGATTCAGCAGCACGAAGAAGACATCAGCGCATCAGAGGCCAGCACCCGTATTTGGTCAATTGATGAGCTAATGATCTTAGCCCCGGGTTGCCAAGAATTTTTGCTATTCTTACAGACCAATAAGGTAATCACCGCCAAGGAACGGGAAATTATTATCGAGCGGGCTCTTGCTTTAGGCGTCAAGCATGTTAGTTTAGATGCCTTTAAATGGGTTAGCTTCATTGTCATCTGCGGTATGGAGTCTGACAACTACGATATCAACTGGATTGAAGACTTTATTTTTGCTGAATTCGAATTTGATCAAGAAACATTACATTAGAAGGTAAACACAACACATTATGGTTAAGAATGTCGTCATTGTTGAGTCACCTGCCAAGGCAAAGACCATCGAGAAGTATCTAGGCAAAACCTACAAAGTGCTTGCCTCTTATGGCCACGTGCGTGATTTGGTCCCTAAAGAGGGCGCCGTGGATCCGAATAATGATTTTGCGATGCAATATCAAACCATCGAAAAAAACGCTAAACATGTCAGTACCATCATGCGGGTATTGAAAGGCGCCGAGAATTTAATACTCGCCACCGACCCTGATAGAGAGGGTGAAGCCATCTCTTGGCATTTGTATGAGTTATTGAATGACAAAAAAGCCCTCAAAGATAAAGGCGTCAAACGGGTTGTCTTTAACGAAATTACCAAGACCGCCATCAAAGATGCGATGGATAATCCCCGGGATATATCTATGGAGCTGGTGCACGCACAACAAGCGCGCCGGGCGATGGATTATTTGGTGGGTTTCAACTTGTCTCCCCTATTATGGAAAAAAATCCGCCGTGGTTTATCGGCAGGACGGGTACAAAGTCCGGCTTTACGATTGATAGTGGAACGTGAAGAAGAAATCGAAAAATTCAAACCCCAAGAGTACTGGACTATCATCGCTGACACCCAGGCCAGCGGCCAGGCCTTTAATGCCAAGCTTGTCACCTACAATGACGAAAAAGTCGAGCAGTTCACCATAACCAATGCCGAACAAGCCACAAAAGTCCGTGATGACTTGCTCAAACAAGCCAACGGCAAACTTATTGTCGACAAGATCGAAAAGAAACAACGTAAACGCAACCCTGCAGCACCGTTTATTACCTCAACCTTACAACAAGAAGCCGTTCGCAAACTAGGCTTCACCGCACAACGGGCAATGCGTACCGCCCAACAGCTTTATGAAGGTATTGATATTGGTGATGGTGCAGTCGGTTTGATTACCTATATGCGTACTGACTCGGTGAGCTTAGCCCAAGAAGCCGTGGATGAAATTCGCGACTATATTGCGAAGCGCTATGGTAAAGATAACTTGCCCGATGAGGCACGGGTCTTCAAAACCAAATCCAAAAATGCCCAAGAGGCGCACGAAGCCATTCGCCCAACTTCGGTACACCGCACACCGGATTCTATTCGCCGAGCCTTGTCTGATGATCAATACAAATTGTATTCATTGATTTGGAAACGTACCGTGGCTTGTCAAATGATCCACGCTACCCTTGATACCGTTACTGCTCATCTGCGTTGTGGTGAAAAAAATATATTCCGCGCCAATGGCTCCACCATTCGCCATCCTGGCTTTATCCAGGTGTATCAAGAAGGCCTAGACGATACCAAACGCGATGATGACGAAAAACTATTGCCACCGATGAAAGAAGGCGATGCGATTGATTTGAATGAAATCACAAACAATCAACATTTCACTGAGCCACCCCCACGTTACAGTGAGGCAAGTCTCGTGAAAGCGCTCGAAGAATTCGGTATTGGCCGGCCTTCCACTTATGCGACGATTATCTCGACCCTACAAAACCGCGAATATGTTCTGTTGGACAAAAAGCGTTTTTACCCGACCGATGTGGGCCGGGTTGTGAATCGTTTCTTGACCCAATACTTCACCCAATACGTGGATTATGATTTTACCGCGAAGCTTGAAGACTCCCTCGATGATGTCTCCCGTGGCGAGAAAGAATGGGTGCCCTTACTCGACGAATTTTGGGGGCCTTTCACGAATTTGATTAAAGACGTAGATGCCAACGTCCAACGCAAAGACGTCACCCAAGAAAAACTCGACGAAAAGTGCCCGCAATGCGATGAACCCTTATCCATACGCTTAGGACGCAAAGGCCGCTTTATTGGTTGTACCGCTTACCCTGACTGTGATTACACCCGTAATGTGGATGAGTCTGCCCAAGACCGTCAAGAACCCGAAGTGCTTGACCGGCAATGCCCTGAATGTCAGTCTAGTTTGGTCATCAAGGCTGGTCGCTATGGTAAGTTTATTGGTTGTAGCGGCTATCCTAATTGTAATTTCATGGAACCGTTGGAGAAACCTGAAGACACTGGCGTAAAATGCCCCGCTTGTCATGAAGGCACCATCTTAAAGCGTAAATCCCGCCGCGGCAAAATCTTTTATTCCTGCGGTCGTTATCCGGATTGCCAATACGCCTTGTGGAATGAACCATTAGCCGAGCCTTGTCCGTCTTGTGGCTTTGAAATTATTAGCCTCAAGACCACCAAGACCCGAGGCACCGAAAAAGTCTGCCCACAAAAAGATTGCAAATACGTCGAAAAAGTCGAATCAGCGGATGATAACTAACCCCGTCTGCGAGAATAACAATGACTAACGATACTATCGATGCCGTAAAGCTCTATCTACTGGATCTGCAAGATATGATTTGTACTGCCATCGAAGCAGAAGATGGCCAAGCCCAATTCCATGAAGATCAATGGCAAAGGGAACAAGGCGGGGGTGGCCGCACTCGCATAATCACCGATGGCGCACTCATAGAAAAAGGCGGCGTGAATTTTTCTCATGTGTTTGGCGCAGGCTTACCACCGTCAGCGACGGCTGCTCGTCCTGAATTAGCTGGCTGCAACTTCCAGGCGCTGGGCATATCGTTGGTCTTACACCCGCACAATCCCCACGTCCCAACTACCCATGCAAATTTTCGTTTCTTCATGGCCGAAAAACCAGGCCAGGCACCCATTTGGTGGTTCGGCGGCGGTTTCGATTTAACACCTTATTATCCGGTACTAGAAGACTGCGTCCACTGGCATCAAGTTGCCAAAGATGCGTGTGAACCGTTTGGCGCTGATGTTTACCCCCGTTACAAACAATGGTGTGATGAGTATTTCTTCTTAAAACACCGCAACGAAACCCGTGGAATCGGTGGCTTATTTTTTGATGATGTCAATGAATGGGGTTTTGAGAAAAGCTTTGACTTTGTGCGCAGTGTGGGGGATGCCTTTATCCCTGCGTACTTACCCATCGCCCAACGCCGCAAAGACACGCCATATACAGAACAACAACAAGAATTTCAACAATACCGCCGTGGCCGTTACGTGGAGTTTAATTTGGTTTATGACCGCGGGACATTATTCGGCTTACAATCCGGCGGTCGCACCGAATCCATACTCATGTCCTTGCCCGCCATTGCCCGCTGGAAGTACGATTGGCAGCCAGAACCCGGCAGCCCTGAAGCTGTACTCTATGAGGAATATCTCCAGCCAAGGGAATGGCTATAACCGACATTCCGCACCAGTCTCTTTTTGCGCATAAAAGGGTAAAAATAGCTCTGGTGCAAAAAGCCAGTTATGAGGCCTTGCCCACAAGCTCACTTCCAAAAATCAATAAGTTAGACGCATGAATGCCAAATTAAAGAGATTTTTTCTCTTTAACCCTTACGTATTACCGCCCCAGTCATGCCATCACGGATCTCGGTGGGTTGGGCCGTCTTATCAACTCGACCAGGTAGTACATAAATCGCTTCGCCGAATTGTTGATACACTTCGATGTTATCCCGGGCTGGTGACTGGCCAGAGATATTCGCACTAGTCGAGACTAATGCACCGCCAAATTCTTCACATAAGGCTTTTGCTTCAACATGGGCAGTAATGCGTACCGCTATCGTATCATGACGACCAGAAATCCAGGGTGGCACGATATCGCTTTTAGGTAACACCCAAGTCACAGGCCCTGGCCACGTTGTTTGGATTTTATCTAACACAGCATCGGGCAGGGGAGCAATATACTTCTCGAGCTGTTGCCAATTTGCCGCAATCAAGATAAAACCATTATCGATACTGCGATTCTTCAGTTGTAAAATTTGCTGCACGGCTTGCTCATTCATGGGGTCACACCCCAAGCCAAACACGGCCTCGGTGGGATAAGCAATAACTTCACCTTGCGTTAAGCATGTAACCGCTCGTTTAAATGCTTCTGGCTCTACATTCAATGACATAGCATACCTTTGTTGTAATTGATGGAACTTCTAACTTGATTGACGAGTCTACTTAAATAGAGCGTCTCATACCATAAGTATACCAATAATTGAGAAGTACAACCGCCTGAAATCTCCCCGACTCAGGCCCAGTTTTTTCACCCTGACACAACCCTCCCTTCGTCGGGGTTTTTTTTGGACTATTGGGCCTACCAAACTTCTTTAGTGCACCATAGCAAGAATTCCACATGCTTGTCTTGCCGAAGCTTTAGCGTAGGCAGATCGTCGGGGTTTTTTTTCATATAGGCTATAAATTACTTATTTAGCCTAATACTTCGTTACAAGCATTTTTCCGGTGCTTATTTACTACCGGTAAACGCCGCTCCTCAAAATGCTTGTGCCTCGTCTTAGGCTAAATCGCTGATTTATAGCCTCATATGAATAACCGCTAAACCGATGAATTAGCTCTTACTGAATTAAACCCGAAACCAATCATTTAATTGTTCAACAGCTTCGTCAATGCCGGTTTTTTTGAGCGCTGAGAACCGCTGCACGGAAACTAATTCACCCATATCCCTGACGGCTTGCTCGACTTTGTGTAATGCTGCTTTGCTAGCACCGCTGCCAAGTTTATCTGACTTCGTCAATAAGATGTGTACTGGCAATTGCGCCTGGTAAGCCCATTCCAACATCTGCACATCAAAGTCTTTCAAGGGATGGCGAATATCCATCAATAACACAATACCGCGCAAACAACGGCGTTCTTGCAAATACTCAGCCAAGGTATGTTGCCAACGACGTTTCACCGCCTCTGGAACCTTGGCATAACCATAACCCGGTAAATCCACCAAACGCCGCTGAGGTTCTAAATCAAAGATATTGATTAACTGGGTGCGGCCAGGGGTCTTACTGGTCCGGGCCAGACCAGTAATATTGGTAATAGCATTGATGGCACTGGATTTGCCCGCATTGGAACGCCCCGCAAACGCCACTTCAAAGCCTTCATCGGCGGGTAATTGGGATAATTTTGCCGCACTCAATAAAAATTTTGCTTTACGATACAATGACATAAATCAGTTTTCCTGTTGGTTCCCTAGCAAATAGGTCTCTAATAGCGCTAGACTTACATTAAGGTAGTCATGCGAGAAAGCCATGTATAATAAGTCATCAGCCACGACATTACCATCACGTTTGCGACTTTTAAGTTTCAACGTCCAAGCGGGCGTGGGGACAGAGCGCTATCGCGACTATGTCACCAAAAGCTGGCGTCATGTCTTGCCTGATAAACGCAGCATGGAGAACCTCAAGCAAATCGGTCACTTCCTGCGTCAATTTGATATCGTCGCCCTGCAAGAGGTGGACGGTGGCAGCATCCGCAGTCAATTCGTTAATCAAGTAGAATACTTGGCAAAATGCGGCAATTTTCCCTATTGGTATCAACAATTGAATCGTAATCTCGGCAAATTTGCCCAACACAGTAATGGCCTTTTGAGTCATCATCGTCCTATTACCATTCATGAGCACAAACTCCCCGGCATCATTCCTGGGCGGGGGGCCATTTTGGTCAAACTGGGGAATGAGACCAATCCACTGGTATTGATTTTGATGCATTTAGCCCTAGGACGCCGGGCCCGAGACCAACAAATTCACTATGTTGCCGAGTTGGCAGCACAGCATGAACACGTGGTGTTGATGGGGGATATGAATTGCCCTGGAGAAATGCTCTTGAAGAGCCCCTACCTCAAAGACAGCAAGTTACGCCTTGCCCATGACGCTACCAAGACCTTCCCCAGTTGGAGTCCGCAAAAAGACTTGGATCATTTCCTTGTCAGTCCTTCGGTTCACATCGAACAAGCCCACGTCTATCCAGCGAACTTTTCTGATCATTTGCCCATCGCGATTGATATCCGCCTGGGAGACTAGTACCATTATTGCCCGAGAACTAACGGGACTAAGACCATGCACCTCAATGACGCGCAAACCGCAGCTGTTCAAGCCGGAGACGGCCACCAATTAATCCTGGCCGGGGCCGGTAGCGGCAAAACCCGGGTCTTGGTGCATCGCATTGCTTGGCTTATCGAAGAGCAACAAGTCTCGCCTTACAGTATTTTAGCAGTGACGTTCACTAACAAAGCCGCCGGTGAAATGCGCCAACGGGTAGAGTCGCAATTAGGACGTCCCATTACCGGCATGTGGATCGGTACTTTTCACGGCATAGCCCACCGGATGTTGCGCAGTCATTGGGAAGCCTGCGGCTTGCCAGAGAATTTCCAGATCCTCGACTCTGATGATCAATACCGTTTAGTGCGCCGCATTATGCGCGGCATGAATATCGACGAAAAACATACCTCCCCCAAAGCAGTACAATGGTTTATTAACCAACAAAAAGACGAAGGCTTACGGGCTAAACATGTGGACCCAGGCTTTGATCACAACCACAAAACATTTTTGCGGATTTACCAAGCTTACGAAGAACAATGCTTCCAAGGTGGCTTGGTGGATTTTGCCGAATTATTGTTTCGTTGTTTGGAATTGCTGCGGGACAACCCTGAGGTATTACGCCAATACCAAGATCGCTTTCCTTATATTTTAGTGGATGAGTTCCAAGACACCAATGGCATCCAATATGCCTGGCTTAAATTAATTGGCCAGCGGGCAAAGCAAGTCATGATCGTCGGCGATGATGATCAGTCAATTTATGGTTGGCGGGGTGCCCGGGTTGAGAATATTCAACAATTCAAAGATGATTTTGCCGATCCCACGGTTATCCGGTTGGAACAAAATTACCGCTCCACCGGCAATATCCTCAAAGCGGCCAATCAATTGATTACCAACAACGGTGGTCGCTTGGGCAAAAACCTCTGGACTGACGGTGTCGATGGCGATCCTATCAAAGTCTATGCCGCCTTTAACGAATTAGATGAAGCTCGCTTCATTGTCAGTCGCATTAAGGATTACATGACGCAAGGTTATGGCCGCAGCGATATGGCTATATTATACCGTTCTAACGCCCAATCCCGTTTGTTTGAGGAAGCCTTACTGCGTGAAAACATTCCTTATCGCATTTATGGTGGATTACGCTTCTTTGATAGAGCCGAGATCAAAGATGCATTGGCCTATCTGCGCTTAACGGTGAACCGCCATGATGATACTGCCTTTGAGCGGGTCGTTAACTTACCCACTCGTGGTATTGGTAATCGCACGTTGGAGCTATTGCGGGATGAAGCCCGCGCTCGACAAATTTCATTATGGCAAGCAGCGAAAGATCTGATTGCTCATAATGCCTTAACTGCCCGAGCGGGCAATGCCTTAAATGGCTTCTTAGTCTTGATTGATGAGTTGGCAGAGAATATTGCTGAATATGAATTATGGAAACAAACCGAGACAACATTAACCGACAGTGGTCTTCTGGATCACTACAAAAATGACCGTACCGAAAAAGGCCGCGCCAAAGTCGAAAACCTTGAAGAACTCATCACTGCCGCACGGCAATTTACCCCCGAGGCGGATGAATCCCTGACACCACTCGCCGCATTCCTCGCCCATGCAGCGCTAGAAGCGGGCGAAGCCCAACAAGACAGTTACCAAGATTGCGTACAATTGATGACATTACATTCTGCCAAAGGCTTAGAATTCCCGATTGTGTTTCTCGCAGGCCTTGAAGACGGTATTTTTCCCCACTTCATGGTGGCGAATGATTATCAACAACTCGAAGAAGAGCGGCGCCTATGTTACGTTGGCATTACCCGCGCCAAAGAAAAGTTATATTTTTCCCACGCTGAAGCACGCCGCATCCACGGCAAAGAAAAACGCCACAAGCCGTCGCGTTTTATCAGTGAAGTGCCTGATGAATTATTGCAACACATTCGTATCCGCCAAAGCACACGTCCCGGCGGGCAGTGGCAGCAACAAGTGAGTTTTAAAGCCAGCAAACCAGCCATGAGCCAAAGCCCCCACGAAATTGCCGATACGGGACTACATCTTGGTCAACGGGTCAATCATAGTAGTTTTGGCGAGGGGTTGATTACCAATTTTGAAGGGCGCGGGCCAAATGCACGGGTACAAGTGCAATTTGACCATAGCGGACAAAAATGGCTAATGGTAGCTTACGCTAAACTTCAACCGGCGTAGCCTTGTCGTCTGCGGGCTCTATACCATAATCGGTGAAGCCACGAACCTCTAAGTCCATCAATTGTTGCATGAAGACCGCGATCATCCATGGGCAGACGAATGTGCCAAATAGTATTCCCAATACCATTCCTGTTGTTCTCATGATCAGTAATGAACCATGGGTCAGTACACCCATACCGAGAGATACGCCTTGAATAGCAAAGATAGCAATGAGAAGACTAAGTATCGGCACAATAATCACGCTCAAGCTGCGCCACCAGTGCGGCCATACTAAGCGATGACTGTGGCACAATGCCTTGAAGCTATTCTCATGGCGCACCACCGTCATAGGGTAGAAGAAAAATAACGACACCAGTACTATAATCCCTGGTACAACAAATAAGAACAGACCAATAACAGCAATAACGACATACAATAACGTCGCTAAGAACGTGCTCGGCAAACGCAATAAACCGCGCCACCAAGCTTGGCCATAGCTACAGGCCGTTTGATCCAAATGGGCTTGATAACGAATGTAGATAGCATTGTAGGCCAATAACGCAAAAATTAACGAAGGGATATGTAAGTACCATAACACAACCATATAATCCCAGGGGGTATTGTTGATAGCATCACCAAACCCGTAGCCTGATGCTACCTCCAGGATGCTCGCGATGATGGCACCCAACAGCGCCACCGGCACAACGTGCTTGAAAGTACCGCGATAAAGTTGCCAGGCATGGCGAAAAATATCCGAATAGGCGAGAGGTTGCTTGGCATAATGGGTCACAATGAGCTCCTTGCTGGTATGATTGCGCTAACTAACTAATATACCTCATATTTTTATCATCGATAACCCTACCAGTGGACGCCTAGAACCCCCGCAACCCATATTTTAGGCGATCGCGCATAGCCCTTTGAGAGATCGCTTACATACACTATCCTGGCAAAGGTTTAACCTACGCTGTACAAAAAATATCAAAACCACTTATGAAAATTCCAAGGTGATAGGAGAAGACCCATGTTTGCAGATTTACCCATTAATTTACAGAACCGCGTAAAATTATTACTCGAAAATGACGACTTTCTTGCTGCTAAAGCACTGCACGATGCTTGGATGCAAGGCCAGCGCGGCAACCAAGCCCCGCTGCCTCGAGCAAATCCAGATAACTCAGCTTAAAAACCGGCTAACTCCTCAATTTCTCGATATTTCAGGCTAAATTCTTGACATCGGCCCGCGGCTCTTTTACGGTTTAACCTCTTTGCCCATTAATAGAATTGAGGAACAAACCGTGAAATTACACCGAGCATTAACCATCGTTGGCCTAACTGCCACAATTGCCATGGCTGGCCCCGCAATTGCAGCATCAAAAGCTACTTTTAGCCCCCAACAAACCGAACAAATCCAAACCATCGTTCATGACTATTTGTTAGACAATCCTGATATCTTGATCCAAGTCTCACAAAAGCTCCAGGAACAACAACAAGAACAGATGCAAAAAATGGAACAGCAAGCCCAAAGCACGATTCCTACCATCGCGCCCCAGCTCTTCAACAGCAAAAGCCCTGAGAGCGGCAACCCGAAAGGGGATGTCACAATCGTTGAATTCTTCGATTACCAATGTGGCCACTGTAAAGACATGAACCCCGTGCTTGATGGCCTCAAAAAATCCGACAAGAACCTGCGGGTCGTTTACAAAGAATTCCCCATCTTCGGTGGTGCCTCTTTAATCGCAGCTAAGGCAGCCCTTGCAGCACAAAAACAAGGTAAATACCTTGAGCTGCACGAAGCCTTAATGAATGCTGATAATCCACTGAGTAAAGATAAAATTTACCAATTAGCTGAGTCAGTGAGCCTTAATACCGATCAACTCAAGAAAGACATGGATAGCGACGAGGTCAAACAAGAGCTCAAAGCCAACTTAAAACTGGCCCAAAAACTCGGCGTACGGGCAACACCCGCATTTATCGTTGGTAGCACCCAAAAAGCTAACAAAGGCGTGAAGTCATTCTTGATCCCCGGCGGCACTAGCGAAGAAGTGCTCGGCGGTGTTGTGGAACAAGTCCGTAACAACAAATCATAAACGTTTTTTTGGCCGACAAACGTCCTGATGCTTGCATCGGGACGTTTGTATTTAATAGTTAGACAACCATGAACAACAAACCCATCACACTACAGTCCATGATCCACACCCTCGAACACTATTGGTCCGAGCAAGGCTGTGTCATCATGCAACCCTTAGATCTCGAAGTCGGTGCCGGCACCTTCCATCCTGCGACCTTTTTGCGGGCCATTGGTCCCGAACCCTGGCGTGCAGCTTTCATCCAAGGTTGTCGCCGTCCTACCGATGGGCGTTATGGGGATAATCCGAATCGCACCCAACATTACTACCAATTTCAAGTGGTATTGAAACCGTCACCGGATAATATTCAAGAATTGTATTTAGATTCACTGCGAGCACTGGGCGTGGATCCGCTGGAACATGATATTCGTTTTGTCGAAGATAATTGGGAATCACCCACCTTAGGCGCCTGGGGTCTAGGCTGGGAAGTGTGGCAAAACGGCATGGAAATCACTCAATTTACTTACTTTCAACAGGTGGGTGGCTTGGATTGCCGTCCCGTTACTGGTGAAATGACTTACGGTCTTGAACGCCTTGCCATGTATTTGCAGGGGGTGGATAGTATGTTTGATTTAGTCTGGACCAATGGTCCCGATGGTCCTGTGACTTACGGTGATATTTTTCATCAAAACGAAGTCGAGATGTCGGCTTATAATTTTGAGCAAGCCGATGTGGCAGCGTTGTTCGCCGCCTTTGATCACTACGAACAAGAATCTCAACGCTTGATTGAAGCAAATTTACCACTACCCGCTTATGAGATGGTACTAAAGGCTTCTCATGCTTTTAATCTATTAGATGCTCGTCATGCTATCTCTGTCACTGAACGACAACGGTTTATTTTACGAGTACGCAATTTAGCCAAAGCCGTGGCTGAAGCCTACTATCACGCACGGGAAGCCTTAGGCTTCCCGCTGGTGAAACAACAGGAGGCGACATCATGAGTAAGCCCCAGGATTTTTTGGTTGAAATTGGCTGTGAAGAATTACCGCCTAAGGCTTTGCGCAAACTCGCTGATGCCTTTCATGATGGGATTGTTAATGGCCTCAATAAAGCAGAACTTGAATTTACGGCATCACTTGCATTCGCCACACCACGCCGTTTAGCCGTATTAGTCACTCAATTACAAGCCACCCAAGCCGACAGAGTCGTTGAGCGCAAAGGCCCTGCCGTCAAAGCCGCCTTTGACCAAGACGGTAACCCAACACCAGCGGTGATGGGTTTTGTTAAATCCTGTGGCGTTGATGTCGAGCAATTAGAGCGCCGTGCCACCGACAAAGGCGAATGGCTCTATGCCAATATTCAGCAAACCGGCAAAACCGTACATGAATTAATGCCTGATATTGTAAACAAGGCATTGAAACAATTACCTATTCCCAAACCCATGCGTTGGGGCAACAAAACCACGGAATTTGTGCGGCCTGTACATTGGGCACTCATGCTTTATGGCAGTGATGTGATAGCGGCTGAAATACTCGGCCAAACCACCGGTAATCAAACCTACGGTCATCGCTTTCATCATCCCCAAGGCATCACCGTCAAGAAACCTGCCGACTATGGATCCCTGCTTGAGAAAAAAGGCCATGTCATTGCCGACTACGATAAGCGACGCAGCCTTATCCAACAACAAGCAACAGCACTGGCAAGTAAACTAAATGGCAACGCAATCATTGAACCCAGTCTATTAGATGAAGTGACCGGCATTGTGGAATGGCCCGTAGGCATGAGCGCTAATTTTGCTGAGTCATTTCTGGATGTTCCCCAACAAGCTTTGATCTCTGCCATGCAAGATCACCAAAAATGCTTCCCCGTCGTTGATGGCGACGGTAAATTGCTGCCGCATTTTATCACTATCAGTAATATTGATAGCTCAAACAAAGACAGTGTCATCCACGGTAATGAACGAGTGATGGCGGCGCGGCTTGCGGATGCCGAGTTCTTTTATCAGACCGACTTAAAGCTTAATCTCAATGATATGGCAGCACGATTAAGTCATGTGGTGTTCCAAGCTAAGCTCGGTACTCTCGAGGACAAATGTCAGCGGCTAGCAAACCTCGGTGAAACCATTACCGAGCAATTACAAGGTAATGTTGCATTGGCCAAACGGGCAGGCGAGCTTTGCAAAGCTGATTTAGTCAGTGACATGGTGGGTGAATTTCCGGAACTACAAGGGATCATGGGTGAGTACTATGCCCTTAACAGTGGAGAGCCCCCTGAAGTTGCCAAAGCCATACGTGAGCATTATTTACCGCGCTTTGCCGGTGATGACTTACCGACTGATACCACCGGTTGCGCTATAGCAATTGCTGATAGAATTGACACTATTGTTGGCATCATTGGTATTAACAAACACCCCACCGGTGAACGGGATCCCTTTGCCCTACGTCGAGCAGCGCTAGGATTATTACGCATCATGATCGAGGGCCAATTGGATTTGGATCTCAAAGCGCTTCTGGAACAAAGTGTTGCCCTTTACGGTGATAAACTCATTAACAAAAACACCTTAGGCGATTGTTTTGAATTCATTATCGAACGGCTACGCACCTGGTACCACGATCAAGACGTCGATGCGGATACGTTTGCTGCGGTGTTAGCTAAACGCCCGAGCAAACCACTAGATTTTCACCATCGCATTATGGCGGTCGTGCAATTTCGCCAATTACCTGAAGCAACCGCCCTGGCAGCTGCCAACAAGCGGGTAAGCCGCATCCTCATCAAAGATCAAGAACAAGATAGTCTACGTAACCTCAATCAAGACTTGTTCGCCGAGCAGGCTGAGATATCCCTAGCAAGCTTAATTGCTGAAAAACAACAAGAAATTGCTCCCTTATACGCCGAAGCGAATTACAGTGAAGCCTTAACTCGGCTCGCTACTTTACGTGAGCCGGTGGATAATTTCTTCGATAATGTCATGGTCAATGTGGAGGATAAACAACTCCGGAACAATCGTTTGGCATTATTGGCAAGTCTTCGGGATTTATTCCTCGAGGTGGCAGATATATCGCTACTGCAGTAATTCCGTAATACTTTCGTATTTTCAATTAGTTACACGAAATATCGGTGTTTCCAGCCACTATTTCCCTGCGCAAATGTAACAAAATATTTCAAATCTTTAATAATATGTTAATCTAAGCTGGCTATCATCCTATCACTTCTAATTATTATTAAAGAGCAGCAGGATATGTTCCACTCACTCGCAGCAGCGATACATAGCGATCCCACTGAAGCACGCAACAAGACATTGCGCAATGAGCTACTGCACGAGTTCTATTCTTTCCGCCCTAATGGTACTGGATCTGGTCCTGATGCTGAAGATCTAATGCGCCAGTATTATGCCTGCGGTGCTATTGTCAATGATGTCAATCTTCTATATATACTCTGTGGTGTTAAGCGTGCAGGGTTCCTTGATCGAGGCGTTGGCTTCATCTGGAATATGGCTGTTGATGGCCCCCTTGGTATGTATGTCGGGTGGAAAGACACACAATATGGTCTTAATGAGGCTAAACGAGGCAAGAAGGAAAAAGTCGCTAAAGGCCTCAGCGGAATCGCCATCGGTGCCAACCTCATGGGCGCCCAAGGGGTTACGACAGCAGCTGCTTTTGGTGCTTTTGCCGGCGTTGGCACGGCAGGTTCTGCGCTCACTGCTAGTGCTGCCGCCATCGCCTTTACGTTCTGTATGGCCTATGGCTTTGGCTGTGCCGCTAAAGATTATGTGACAGCTAAACACAAACAAGACATGGAGTACCTCGCCTATGATCGCTTGTTAAAGCATTATAATCTGCAACAAAAGATTGATTTGTTGGATAAAGACGCAGATAACGAAGAAATAGCACGCCTCATAGCTAAGCAAGAGGTCCTCAAGAATCAAGCGTTGGCAATTATTGAGAATAATTTAGAGAACACAAATTGTACTTATGGAGAAAGCTATAGTCTTCCTAATAAGAAAAACTTGCAAGACTATCTAGTGAACCTTGATAATAATATCCGTCTTGACCCATTCAATGATCCAAGCATAGAGTCAAAAGCACTCTACAAGCATCTCCAACAAAAACAAGTTGCCAAAGTCGCTGAAGCCAAAACCTCCATGATAGAGTGGGGGGTGGGGTTTCTTGGAATGGCCGCTTTAGCTGTTGGTATTGCTACTATGGCAGCGGCCTGTCCTCTCGCACTTCCCATTGCCTTCATGGCCGTAGGTGCCTTCTTGAACACCGTCATTGGTATCATGAAACTTGGTCGTATAGCCGCGAAATATAGCGGTTACAAAAAGGGCATCGAGAGAAAGCAGGAACGATTAGTCAGTGATTTCAATGATGAGAATCTTTGTAACTTTGTCGTTCAAGACCATCTGCCAGCTAATATTGACAAAGAAGACACCGATCTCATCAAAAACTACAAAGCCCGTCTTTACTATGCAATGCAGGCATCAAATGTCAGTGTTAGTGATACTGGTGAAGATGCCCAAACGAAACGTAAAGAATTCTACGAGCAATTCAAAAAACTCGACACCAAGCACCGCAATGAATTACTGGATAGCATGCTTAGCCGCGCAGCCGAAGATGCCATCATTCGCGAAGAATTGAAAGTAGGAGATGATTTTGACATCGATGCAAATATCTCCCAGAAAAACCGTCAAGTTATTGTCAGCGACCATGGTTATCAACACCATAGCTTCTGGGCTAACGCGAAAAAAGGTGTTAAAGAGTGCCTTGGTACCGCACAAAGTCAAACACAGCCTCGCACTGGCCCAAATGCTGCATAATAAGCGATACTAACCCTCCCAATAACTCCACCCCGGGGTACCAACATTAATCTTGTTATCATCATCGTGCAGTCGTACATTATCTGCGGCCGTTGGGAATTCATGGCAGGGGAGGATAAATTGTTCGAGCCCCGTGATTAACCGTACTTTGGCTTGCAAACGAAATTTCTGGGTTATCATCATAGAATGTTCCCCCACAGACGGCGGCACATCGTAGTAATAATGCATCTTAACAACCCGTGGGGCGGTGTCCTTTGACATGATTTGAATAATTTTGCTGGGGATTGCTAAGGCTATATCTAACCAAGGACTAGGCAGGGGCACACCTATCCCACTTAATGTCGCAGACTGCCACACAGCTCGCACATCCAAACAATCATGCTCAGGAATAAATTGCTGCAGACTTACCTCGACGATGATTTGCTGTACTTGGCTGCCCTTAGCTGGCATGATTCTCGTGATGCGGGGCGACATGATGACATTCATTAGCGCTTGGCAGGCGTATTTTTCGTAGCCGGGAATGCCCCACCAGGAATACTCATCACAAAAACGTTCTCTGTCACGCTTACCAAACGGACCATGCTTGGCCCATTTCGTTAACTCACCATCATCCAGTACCGCTGACATAACCGCACCAATCATGACAATGGCGGTCCCGGCAAAGCCAAACGGCGACAATGCCAAACTCATACTCTCGGCAATGGATAATTCTCCAACGAGGGCGTCAAAGAGTTCACTTTTAGCGACCGCACTGATGGATTTCTTCACCAATTGACGTTCTAACTTACGGGCTAAGCGACGTCGCACGCCTTTGCCTGCTTGGCTCATCATTAAAGTAGCTAAGCCCATGACACTGACGCCCTCGCCAGTAGCTTCACCCACTTTGCCATGCCAAAAATCTCGCACACTATCGTAGCTAGCAAACAATACACCCAACAAAGAAAACACCAACAAACTCTGCTCTAACGGCACAGCGAGAATATTACCCCAGTGAATTTCTTGTTTAAGTAACAAACTCAACACTCGACGCTTGTCGATAAAGGCATTGACCTTCGCCTCACCCAACAATAATTCACTACAAGTTTTGCTGGCGTCTACTAAATTTGCTAACACACTCAACTCTTCGATACTGCGTCGCGTTAACGATTGCTGGTCATTGTAAATAAAATTTAACGTCATTTGCTCAACATTATATAGCGCCACACAAGCCAATAATGAGGTAGCGGTTAATTGGCTCTTATGCAGCACGCCGCCTAATTTTTTGAGCCAATAATCTTCGCGGTTTAGTACTTGCATGCCGGCTTGTAGTTGTTCTCGGCTCTTGGCAAGTTTAACCAGCAATGCATCCCCCATACGTTTTTGTAGTAATTGCTGTCTTGCTTTTGGCGATATCCGCAATTTGGCACCAAAATTACTGTAGCCGCTGGCAAAACCTGCTGCTTGCGACTCATCGCCCGCATAGATGGGGATATGATCCTTCGGCACCGCGCTAAGGTTCGCTGTGTCGGTCATTGTTACCACCGACATGATGCCAGGTATGACATCGTCTTCTTGCACGCCTGTCCCCAGATATATGTCATTATAAAGACCTGTTGCGCGCGTCAACTTAACAGACGCCACAATCGGGGTATTTGCCTGCTTGTCTTGTAGACGGAAACGTTTTATGGATTTTTTGAATGCCAACAATAGGCCTCGTACCACGGGGTGTAAAACACTAGGAATGCGCGTTAATACCGTCTTGTACTGATGATGATCATGACGGTCATCATCACTTAATTCCGGACGCTTGAAGGTTTGTACCTTTACCTGACTTACCCCCTGGGCTTCTGCCATAGCAAGACATTCGAATGTCGTCGGGCGAAATCTTCCTGTGCCATCATTCTCTGCAAAAGGCACACAATCAGCATCAGACTCATGACTCGGCTGATAAATATCAATCGTGGCATTATCCGGCAGCAAGAGTGGATTCAAGGGATGATCCTGCTGCAGGAGACGCTCAATATAATGTAATCCTGCGAGTTCTATCTCAGATACATCCTCGGTTACAGCCGCCAAGTCGCGGTCCAAACTATTCGGATCTGTATGCACCAGACCAAGAATACTGCTCATCAAGGCAAAGCCTTCATGATAGCTAGCCACGTCTGCAGAAAAATAATCTTCCATCACCGTATTAAAATCAACGCCAGGGAGTAAGGGTTGTAGATCACCGTTCTGATAGTCCGGCAACAGCGGAGCTTGGCTATTATTGTGATAAATATCCCCTAATAAGCCAAGCAAACAGCTTTGCAGCACGAGAATTTTTGCTTTGATCTGTTCACGTTGATTGGGTATCAAGATATCGTCTATTCGGCTTTTATCCATATGTTGCGCAGCACGATAAACAGGATTGGTATTTTGATAATACGCAAATTCATTATAACCGCGTTGCATTAACCCTGTCGGCGAATAATCCCAGTCGTTGACGGGCATCTCAGGCAATACCGTGTCTTGGGCCTGGCCTTGCGGGCCATAATACAAATGATTGGCGATTATTGCGCTATCAGCATAGGGTGTCTCCATGATAGTGTTTACCGCATCAATTAACTCACCCCAGGCACTGGCCAAGTCTTGCAAACAGCGTTTGACTAACCCAATGGGATCAGGCAGTAAAACCCTAACAGGTTCACCCTTGTCTGCTGGCATGGCATTGTCTGTCACATTACCCTCAATAAGCGCAGCAAAATCATAGGTCTCAAACCGCTGCTTACGGGCCGTAGCAGTATTACTGTGGGAACTGGGATAATAATAGGAACTCTTTAGTGCACGGGGATCATGTGGCGCCATCCCACCAAAGATATTCACCCGTGGCCAACTCCATTGGATAGGCGAATACGCTAATTCGATATGACAACGTTCATTATTCAATTGATAGGGTAGCGTTATTTTATCCTGCGCTAATCCCGACGCCGGACGCACATCCAAACCACTATAGCGTGACAAATCCACATCGTTAAAACAGCCCTCACAACTTTGCAATTCACGCCACAAATAACCATCCTTAAAAATATACAGCCAACCAAGATTTAGCGGGGGGTTATTGTTAGGATCTAATGCCCGTTGCACTTGTTGTTGTAAGGTTTGTGGCAGTGATGTCGTCCATGGTACAGCATCATTTACCACTGGATGGCGCCATACTTGTTGGCGCAACCAATTGGGCAAACGAACAATATCGCGATAATCCTGCGGCGGTGGCGCTGTCATTCCACTCATCGGGTTTTGCCAATAACGGGGCCTAACAACAATGCATTGATTGTCATTACGACCCGGCTGTGCTGGCTGTTCGCCTTGTTCGCGACTCGTAACGGGACACAGCAAAGGGATATCGATAGGATCGCCTGCACTGTTAGGAATACGCAAACAGAGTTCATGACAGCCGAGCTCGGCGACGGGATGGGCTAGGGAAAATACATTGGCACCGCTAGTGTTGGCTTTTTGTCCAAGTGGGAGGGTATAAATCATAACAATCCTGTTGGTGTATTTTTATTTTATGCTACAATGTTTTTTTGCAACAGGCTAGTGCGGGTTGCACTCTTTACCCAAAAAACTGACAATGCGTCATTAACTGTCAACCAAGGCAAGCCATGAAACTGGTTATTCTCGATCGCGACGGCGTCATTAACGAAGACTCCGATGCCTATATCAAAAGCCCCGACGAATGGCATATCATTCCCGGCAGTGCGGCGGCAATTTTGACATTGAATACCGCGGGCTACATTGTCGTGGTTGCCACGAATCAATCTGGTATTGGTCGTGGGTTTTATGATGAAGATATGCTGGATAGAATTCATTTGAAGATGACCCAAGCACTCAACCACGTCGGTGCCCACCTCGATGGCATCTTTGTCTGTCCCCATCATCCTGATGATGACTGCGATTGCCGCAAACCCAAGCCTGGTTTACTGCATCAAATCGCTGAACGCTTTAATGTTGATTTGCACGAGGCGATTTTGATCGGTGATTCATTACGGGACTTACAAGCCATCGCCGCTGTCGGCGGGCAGGGAATATTAGTCCGCACCGGCAAAGGGGAAAAGACCTTAACTGAATTAAACGATCAATCTATCCCCGTGTATGAAAATTTGGCTGCGGCGGTGGGGGAGCTTATTAATGCTTAATTATTCACCTTCTTGGTTGCTGAGTGGGCCCGATATGTTGAATTCTATTTAAATGTTCAGTAACCGTATTCTCCGTGTTGGCAAGTAAAGCATCTAATTCTTCGTTCGATGGAATATGGTATTCTGCACACCTTATGTTATATAGCCTATACTCAATTTTATCTATTTCTGCGTCGATTTTTCGAAGTTTTCTTCTGTAAAATGGCAGCAAATACTTAAAAATATTGTCTAGTATGCGATTTCTTGATTCAATAAGTTTATTTCGGTCTTCAATCAAATTGGCCATATTGTCACGACCTCATTTACGCGCTAACCATAATTGTCGCTCCTCGCGGTAACGAGCGAAGTGTTTCCAAAAACGCACTTGTTGCGCCGGACGCAGATTAGCGCGATCAAGATAGTCGTGAACAAAATTATTAATTTGTTCTTCACTGAACAAACCCGCTGTTTGATTGCGGAAAAAAAACGCCGCAATATTTTTTGCACGCCGGCGAATGCCGAGGGCAAAGGGGAAGAAATGGGTATTATGCATATCAATCACGGCAATGTGGTCGTCACGCACAATTAAATTACCGGGGTGAAAATCACGGTAGTAAATACCAATATCATGCAGCGCTATCATAAAGTCCACCACTTGGGCCAGCACCGTATCATCACCTTGGGCGATAAGTTGTTTCACTGTCATACCGTCAAGGTAAGGGTAGGTCACAAACACACAATCATCCTCGGGACAACAATAGAGTGAACTCGGCTCAACCGTCGTAATACCCTTACGGTGATAAGTCTTCGCGCATTTGATAAAGCGCTTAGCATGACGCAAACGGCGTTTGGAGCGGAACATTTTGACAATAGATTGATCGGGGCGCAGCACAATGCGGCTTTTGTCACCGGCACGCAATAGCACTTCGCCATCCTTTAATAACGCATCGAGATGCGCCTGACTCACGGTTTCCATAAACCCTCCTTGGCGGCATTTTACGCCTTCGCTTTCGGTGACGCAAACCACCCGTACTTTGCCTCTAAGGACAAATTATGCTAAAAAGCCGTTCAAGTGATAACGAGGTAGTGAGTACCCAATGGCCATACAAACTTTTCCCATGACGATTGCCTGGCAAAAGACCATTGCCCCCGGAGTCAAGCAAATTGCCCTGACTAAGACCGATGGCAGCCCGCTGGACTTCATCCCTGGCCAATTCATTACCCTGCATTTCCCGTCTGATGATAAGCCAATCCGTCGCAGTTACAGTATTGCCACCATTCCTGGCACCAGTGACACCATCGAATTTGCTATTTCGTACCTAAAAGGGGGGGTTGCCTCAGAGATACTGTTCAATATCGATGATGGGGCAGAACTCGAGGTCAGCGGTCCCTATGGCCGGCTAGTGCTACGGGATGACGACCCTAAACGCTATATTCTTGTGTCTACTGGAACTGGGGTGACCCCCTATAGAGCCATGTTGCCTCAGATCAAACACCGGCTAGAACAGGATGAAAACCTGCAAGTGGTTGTTTTACAAGGGGTTCGTAGTCGAGAAGATGCCTTTTTTGTCGAAGATTTCCTGGCCTTGGCCGAGACCCAGCCCCGTTTTCAGTTCAAATTATTCTACAGTCGGGAGACATTAACCGATGCAGCTCCCCATGAATATGAAGGCTATGTGCAAAATGGCTTTGACAGGTTAAATTTCACGATCGACGACGATCTAGTGTATTTATGCGGAAATCCCGGCATGATCGACGACGCTTTTGCAATTTGTCTAGAATTTGGCTTCTCATCTCAGCAAGTAAGACGTGAGAAATATATCTCTTAGGCAAAACAAGCGTTTTTTCGATGAAATAGGTGATTTTTAGGCCAAAATACCCTATGATGGAGCCATTGGTCTTAAATACAGGATTGACGGAGCAGCACAAAAGTTATAACCCATTGATTTACAACATTATATATTTTTCTCACTTCTGATTTTTTGCTCAAAGCTGTCTAAATTTAAGACTATTTTAATGGTTTTTTGGTATTAATAGCCCGTTTAGAGTTGTTGGTTGGTGAAGAGCGATGTTTGGTTTAAGCCTCGAAAATATAGGCACAAATTATCAGTACAATATCCTTCTCGAGCGTCAGTCGCTTGAGGGTGATACTGTGGCGGCTGCCGAGCAAGCTCATCATCATTATTTTGTTCCCAAATATAAAGGCAACAAGCGGCCTAACGAACTCGGGTTATTAAAATTCATCTGGACCGATTACAAACGCGATATTGCTCGATTTTTTGGTTTAGATATCGACACCTTCCTCTACCAGGTTCGCCAGCAATTAGCCGCTGCGCCTCGTCGCTTTATTGAAGAAAAATACGCAGCCTTACAACAAGAGTTACGTAGCAAAGAGCCGAACAATGAATTACTAAAGAAATACCGCGAGGAATTGCGCAGCGTAAGTCAAGGTGAGTCCGAAATTGAACAAACGTGCATCGAGTGTTTTGAAACTTTTCTCAGACAACAATTATCTAGCGACCAATACTCACAGCTGCTCCACGCCTATTGCCAAAATCTCGATGATTATGCGCGACGAACATTAAGCCATGCTTTCGGGGCCGTCAATGAAGATGACGAGCGCGCCCCAGGAAAAACCTTCAATTTGAGTGGTGAAAATTCTGAAACCAATATTTATCTAGACGGCTATGGAAAACTCGTTGCTGTAAACAAAAGCAATGTGGTCATCGTTGTAAGAGAACAAGATAAACCGACTCGTAGCGTCCGACTCGCCGGTGATATTGTTTCAGTTGCCACACTAAAACAAGCTAGCTCTGCTGTTCGTGAACAATGTGCCGCAACTGAACACTGCGAACTTGACCAGATTCCAGAACACATGTTTCAACAAGTCATGTGCCAAACTGATAGGCAAGCCACTTGTGATCTCCTTAGCGCCCCAGAAACGATGTTACAACAGCCTAAAAAGGGAGGCAAAACACCAGAAGGTTTAACGCTAATTAAAATTAGTCGCGACGACACAGATATCGAACTTAATGACTATAACACATGGCGAAAAGGACACGAAGATGAATTTCCTCCAGATGTACGGCATGACTTATTGCGCATTGTCAACCATGATGAGTTATTTCTAGCAACAGTTTTAGAAGCAACAAAACAAACAACAAAAAATGAAAGCGAAATATTAAAACAATTTCAAAGAGATTATGGTGCTGTAAGTAGGGATGGGGATACAGATCTTGAAAGTCGCTCAGAACAGTTCTTTGGACTGCGCAACTCCCGTTCACATAAGTTAAAAGAGCCTTATTCTAAGCAGACACTCTATGAGTTAGTAGGTGAAGACGGTGCCTCACTCATCTTTAAGTTTTATCATCAGTCACTACTTGGCGTCCAAGAACATATATTTCAAAAGCTAATTGCCGATAGAGTTTATAAAGCTGACTCTAGTAATATCGCCTATTTCAATGCACACCTCCATGGCCGCAAGACCTTTATTCGTTACCATGATGGAAAACTAATTTTTGAAACTGTAGCCCCTTATAAACTGCCCGATCAAGACACATCCTGCCACTTGTATGCACGCATTGAGTTCTCTAAATCTGACGGAGGGAAAATCACCCACCTCAGCACCGATAGCAAAGCGATGCTTGAGTTATTTAAGATAATGACTCCGTCTGTTACAACAACGCGACTTCTGAGTCATGGCCAAGACGAATCAACAGACATGGAAACTTCTTTCCTCAGTTCTACAGATAATGAGCGAGAAGATTCTGACGATGATCGCGCTCAATCAGCACTACCCAGTTATGACGAGCCTACAACTATAGAAAGGCTCAATAGCTGGATCGCCGAAAATTCCAGCGCCATTCCAACCCCTTATGTTAATTTATTGGTAGCCCAATTACAGTTATTAGTTGAAAATACAACGTGTCAAACTGATATATCTAACATTTGCGAACGCGTTTTTAATACCATAAGAGGCTCTACTACCGAGGCTTTAACACCAGGATTCATTATCCGCATAAAGGATAAACCATGGGGACGTGTTATAGGCACGCTACTCGACGGTATTAATGATAAATATACCGTTACACCAATCGTTGAAGAAAAGGATAATGACGCAAAAACTGAAACCCCCTGGGCCGAGTTTAGTAGAATCAGTCCCTCATCAACCTGGTTTGGCATGGGTTTCATTGACCTTGTCCAAGCGCATGTTAATAGCCTCGATGGGACGGAGTTTAAATTCGAAAAAATATTTATTAGCAGACAGCTTGCAGCATTCAATGCAACAAATGCAACTCCTGAGACTAAAAGGAAAGCTTGGCTATCTATCAAATCCGCATTTTGTGATAATACTAAGTTATCAGAAAAGTTTAATGAAATCCTTGTGGATTTCTTAAAAAAACAATGCGACAGCGATGCAAGTTATAAAGCATTTATCGATCACTATTCTCAAGAAGCATCAGAGTTTGCCGCCTATCAGGCAACGTCTGCTTTACTAAAGGCAAATCATGCCGGCGATCGTGATACTAAAACATTTACAGATGAGACTGCCCGACACACATTAACAAGTTTATCGGTAGACGAAGCACCTGACACTACAACTTATACAGCCCTCCCTGAAAACGTCGAATTACATCTGACAAAAGATAAAAATGGCAAGATTGTTATCTGCACCCGCTTAGGCCTTATTGTTCAAGAGGTGATTCCATCTTCCGGACAATGTGAAACACAAGGGAATTATTATCGCCTTAACAGCTCAGCGACAACCATTGCAAGCCTTGGTGATAATGGTTTTGATATTACTTCGTTCACCACCAGCGATGAGACTCTTGCATCGATGCTGAGTAACCCAGAAACTATACTAGGCGTGAATGGAGAACACACTAGCCGCTGGTTAAACAATTCAAATAATGCAAAGAAACTTGATAATCATGTTCGTCACGGTGATTCTAGCATTGGATATGAGAAATATGATGAATACGTGAAGCTACAAAAAAACATAGAAAAACACCTCTCCCACCTGCGATCGCGACAAGGAAGCGTTGACAAATTCACCAAGACAGAGAGAGATTCATTCCAAACCCTCATTACCACAGTTGAAGAGGCCGCCAAGCACGACAGCATCTCTGTTGAGGATCTTAAAAAAGTAGAAACAGCCGCAAAGGTAACTATCGCCTACATCGACTGCCCGGGAAACGCAACGGAAAAAGATGCCACGAAAGCCGCCAAAGCATTACTTAAAGAACATCCCATCCCTAACAGCATTGGCGAAAAACTCTGGAATGTTGCGAAATCCATCTGGGGCGTGATTACTGTACTTGGTGGTGCAGCACTAGTATTAGGCTCTTGCCTCACCGGCGCGGTAGTTACACTACCCGGCGCCGCGGCATGTGCAGTCGGCGGTATTTCCATGGCCCATGGTTTAACGGTACTTGGACTTATGAAAGCGCCACTCCCCCCCAAACGTGAAAAAGTCGCTGAGAGTGCTGAGCAGAGTATTCAGGATCTGGTACCCAGGCCTAGCGCGGCCTAAACCTACGCTAGCGCTAATTCCAAAGCTTGTGCTAACCACGGTGTATAAATATTCGGCTGCGCTAGCATGTCTTTTTGTAAAGCAACCACACCCAGCCAACGGGTAGCAGCGACCTCCGTAGGATTTGACACCACGGGACCGTTAAACTCACCCACCAACACATGGTCTAACTCATGTTCGGTTAAGCCGTTGTCGAACTGGGCTTGATAGATAAAATGGCCTTTGGCCTGCAACTGAGCTGTGATGCCCATTTCTTCCCGGAGGCGTCGAGTTGCCGCTGCTTGGACGGTTTCGCCCTCTCTGGGGTGACTACAACAAGTATTGGTCCACAGCCCACCACAGTGGTATTTATCCTGGGCCCGTTGTTGCAACAATACTTGGCGTTCGCCGTCTACCTCACGGAACAAGAACACCGAAAAAGCCCGGTGCAGGAGGGCGAGTTCATGGGCTTTTTGCTTTTCTTCCAGACCAATGGGTTGGTCTTGCTCATCGACTAAAATAACCTGTTCCATAATCGTGACTTTGCTCTACATTCTGATTGCGAAGGATGATACAATACGCGCAATTTTTTTACAACAAGGTGCTGCGTCATGACAACTCACGCCCAGATCCCGATGCAAAGTATCGGCCCGGTCAAAATCACCGGCCCTGAAGTGGATGCCGAGGTGATGGTGCCCTTGGCGACCTATGAATCGCCACTCTGGCCCTCTACCAACCGCGGTGCCAAAGTCTCCCGTCAATGTGGTGGTATTACGACGACTATCATCGATGAGCGTATGACCCGCTCGGTGGTGTTTGAGACCGATTCCGTGGTGGCCTGTAACGAAGTGCTTATCAGTCTGCGTAACCGCTTCAAGGAACTCTGCGATGTGGTGGCGGATACCAGCCGTTTTGCTCGCCTGAAAGATCTCAACAGCCAAGTGGTGGGGAATCTCTTATACCTGCGTTTTGAATTCTTTACCGGTGACGCGTCGGGCCACAACATGGTGACCCAGGCTGCCGATCAATTAATGGCATGGCTCGCAGGACAATATTCCCAACTGCGTTATGTCTCCATCTCCGGTAACTTTTGTGTCGACAAAAAAGTCTCAGCGGTGAATGGGATCTTAGGGCGCGGCAAGAATGTCGTCAGTGAAATCGTTATTTCGCGTGAGGTATGTCTTGCTACCCTCAAAACCACCCCCGAAAAAATCGTCGACTTGAACATCAAAAAAAATCTTATCGGCACCATGATTGCCGGTGGCCTGCGCAGCGCCAATGCTCACTTTGCTAATTTGTTATTGGGTTTTTATCTCGCCACCGGTCAAGATGCGGCGAATATTGTTGAAGGCTCCCAGGGCTTTGTTCATGCCGAGCTTCGGGGTGAGGACTTGTATTTCTCAGTCACGGTACCGAACATCATTGTCGGTACGGTAGGTGCGGGTAAAGACTTGGATTTTGTCCAACACAACTTAGCAACACTTGGTTGTATGGAACCCCGCGACCCTGGCATGAATGCCCGGCGCTTAGCCATCATTTGTGGTGCGACTATATTGTGTGGTGAGTTATCCTTGATGGCTGCGCAAACCAATCCCGGTGAATTGATGCGTGCCCATGTGGATTTTGAACGACAAAAAACCGAGGCCTCTAAATGACAGCCCTCGCCCCCGGCAAAATCATTCTCTCCGGTGAACATGCAGTCGTGCATGGCAAACCTGCTGTTGCCATGGCCATTAACCGTTATGCGAAAGCGCACATTGTGCCGGACGCCTCGTCGCGAATTTCATTTGATTTGTTGAATATCAGCTACCACAAATCCCATACCATTTCGGCCCTCAAAGAATTAAAACGCCGCCTCAAAGACGATTACCAAAAGTTCCTGCGCGGCGAGCAGGGGATACGGGATGTACTCAAAAAGCCCTTTGAGTTATCACAATTTGCCATCTCACGCTTCTTAGACAGTATTAACCAAAGTACTGACAGTGGTTTCAAAATCAAAACCGAGTCGGATATTCCTTTAGGTTGTGGCATGGGCTCATCCGCAGCGATGATCTTGAGTGTCATCCATGCCGTGAGTCAGCATCTTCACCTCGAAATGGAAGAAGAACAGTATTTTAATTACGCCCTTGAAGCTGAGAATATGCAACACGGTCGTTCCAGTGGATTGGATCTCAAAGTCTCCTACCGTGGTGGTTGTTTGTATTATTGTGATGGTGAGGTTGCCAGCCGCGACGTTCCCGATACACCGATGTATTTGGTAAATACCGGCAAACCCGCCGCCAGCACTGGCGAATGTGTCAGCCATACGGAGAGTTTCTTTAAACGCACCGCATTAGCGGATGATTTTGCCGCAGTCACTCAGAGCTTTGACAATGCTTTACAAGCACAAGATGTTACAGACATGCGCCGCGCTTTCCGCGAGAATCACCGCTTATTGACAGAGATTGGGGTCGTACCTCGTCGGGTTGAGACCTTAATCAGTGAGTTAGAACGCCAAGGCGGGGCCGCCAAAGTCTGTGGTGCTGGCAGTATTACCGGTGATGCTGCCGGTGCTGTGGTTATCCTTGCAGATTTTGATCCTAAAGCCCTTTGCCAACGTCACGGTTTCACCGCCGAAGCCATACAAGGAGTAACCCTTGGCTTACATGCAGCATAAAGCCTCAGCACCGGGGAGTTTCATGCTGTTTGGTGAACATGGGGTATTACAGGGTAAACCTGCCATCGTCGCCGCTGCCAATACCCGTATACAGGTTACCCTGACTCCTCGAGACGATGGGAACATTCATATTGATGCGGGTGAGCTTGGCCAGTTAACCACAACCATTGATGACTTAGACGCACAACCGCCATTCCAATTTGTCATCGAGGCGCTATTGTTTTGTCAAAACCTCCTCCCCAGCGGCTGTGATCTGAGGATTACCTCTGAATTCCCTCACACGGTTGGCTTAGGTTCCTCTGCAGCGGTGACGGTGGCTTGCATCGGGGTACTCAATCATTGGTTAGAGCTGGGTTTTGACAAAGTCGCTATCTACAAGCTCGGCTTACATATTATCCAAAAAGTCCAAGGCTTAGGTTCCGGTGCTGATGTTGCTGCCAGTGTATTTGGCGGTATTGTCGCTTATACGCCACCTGACATTGAGCCACTAAGCGTTGATATGCCTGTGAGCCTCATTTATTGTGGTTACAAAACCCCAACAGTTGATGTGGTCAACACCGTTGCAACCGCAGCCGCGAATGAACCGGATAAATTCACCCAACTTTATGACGATATTGGCACAGGGGTGCAAAATGCACACACGTATCTTAGTGCCCAAGATTGGCCGGCCTTGGGCCAGGAGATGGATAGACATTTCCGCTTCCAGCAGCAATTAGGGGTGAGCGACCCAACGCTTGAAGCTATTATCCAACGCCTTGCTGGCATAGACGGCATTCATGGTGCTAAAATTTCAGGTTCAGGTCTTGGGGATTGTGTGGTTGCCTGTGGAGTGACACCAGATGACGCCGTGTTTGCAGATATCCCCGGGGCAAAAGTCATTCCCGTGACTATCGCAAAAGAGGGCTTAGTCTGTGAATAAACAGGATGTGGTGAATGCCATACTCAAGGATAAAGTATCTGAACCAGCCAATGGCGAAGGCGATGCCTTTGCTCCCAGCAATATTGCCTTAGCGAAATATTGGGGCAAACGGGATCCAGAGTTACACCTCCCCGTGACACCGAGTTTATCCATTTCTTTAGCTGATCGCGGCACTCATACCAAGATTGCTGTCCATGATAATGGTGCCGATGAAATTTATCTCAATAACCAGCTTATTTCTGCCGAAAGTATTTTTGCGAGCAAGACTATCGCTTATTTAGATCTGTTCCGTGACAACAAAGACCGTTTTTATCGCGTTGACACCACCAGTAATATCCCCATTGCTGCCGGAGTCGCCTCATCTGCCAGTGGTTTTGCAGCATTGATCAAGTCCTTGGAGAGTTTATACGGCTGGGGTTTAAGCAACAAACAATTATCCATCCTCGCCCGCATCGGCAGTGGCAGTGCCAGTCGTTCCATTTGGCAAGGTTTTGTGAAATGGCATGCCGGCTACAAAGAAGACGGCATGGACAGTTTTGCTGAACCCATCAAACAAACCTGGAAAGAACTGCGGATTGCGTTATTGATTATCTCGGAAGATCACAAATTAGTCCCATCCCGTGAAGCCATGGAGCGCACCGTTGAAACATCAAAACTCTACACCGCTTGGCCAAAAAAACTCAATAGCGATCTGAAAGACTTACTGCGCGCCATTAAAGATAAAGATTTCTCGTTATTGGGTCGTACAGCAGAGTCCAATGCGCTTGCCATGCACGGTACCATGCTTGCTGCCTGGCCACCTATTATCTATGCCAAGGCCGAAACCATTGCCATGATTGAGAAAATTTGGGCACTGAGGGAAGAAGGTTTTGAGATTTATTTCACCGAAGATGCCGGACCAAATTTGAAATTACTCTTCCTCGAAAAGGACTCGGCCAAAGTCTTAGAAGCTTTTCCGAATATCGATATTATTGCGCCGTTTCTCTAGGAGTACTTGTCATTTGCAAGAATTGCTTTGATAACGGGATTTAGTACGCGATAATTTCCATTATTATCTTTATAGATCAAATCACCTCTAAGCAATATCTCCACCGTTCGCTGTATGCTTGATCCTACCATACCCACTTTGTTAGCAACGCGCTTGCTTTGAATTTGTATATTTGGATTTTTGGCTAAATGTACGAGTATTTTTTTCTGATTAATGCTCAGTTGACTAATCATATCCGCCACCCAGTCAATTTTTTGGGCTTCAATATAGGTTTGCCAAGTGCGTTCAACGAACTCAACATCGGGCAATGACGAACTATCCCACAAACTCCGACATAGCCGATTCACATAATAAGGATGGCACTCCGTTAAAGCCATGATCTTTGCCAAACAGTCGTCAGCAAGTGTCGATCGCCACGTTGCCTTTGCAGCATTGTTGATAAAGGGGATATAGTAATCTTCACTGATCCGATTTAACTTGATTTCATCACAGAGATGGTAGAGAGGACGATTCATATTATTGAACATGTCTTCAAGCAAGGTTCTATTACTCCCCGAAAAGACATAAAAGACATTTTTTGAGCGTTCAACTGCGTGACGAATACTTGCTTCCAGTGAGTGTGAATTTTCAACCAATGCTATCTGCTGAAATTCATCCATCACAAAAATGATTTTCTTATTCATCTCCTGTGCCGCCTCGTCCAGACTCATCAATAATTTCATAACCGTTTCTTCATCGGTCTTGTCATCCGGATTTAATTTAATGCGTTGACCAAATGCTGATAACTCTATCACTGGATTCATTTTTGCAAAATGAGCTAGGAGGCGTTGTTTTGATTTTTTCATCCGCGGCATAATAGCATCCAGCAACTGAGTTACCCCATTGATGATAGCGTTCTTGATATATTTGCCTGACGTTGCTGGCAGCAAGTCAATTGCCGAGAAGGGCACATTTTGTTCTACAGTGAATTGTGCAATAAGACTACTTTTGCCGTAGCGGCGCGGCGACATCAAGACAACATGGGCATTTTGCTGAAAGCGCTTGGCTAGATATTCTCGCTCATGTTCTCGATTACAAAAAGCATCGCCTGTAACAATGCCTGTAGGAAAGTAAGTCTCTATCGATGCCATGCTGGCCAACCTCTCAACGTTATGATGGTTGAAAGGTTAGCACATGACGTTATCATTACGCAAGTTGCGTAGTGGGTTAATACGCAACCTGCGTTACGCAACTTGCGTAGTGGATTATGACGCAGCTTGCGTATTTTGGTCTGATTGACTTGCTTGTGCTTTCTTCACCTGTGCTGGTTGTTTGCCCGGGTGGTTATCAGCGGTTTTAAGCATCGGGAATTGGCACTTAGTCACGTTGTTGCCCTGGAAATTACAAATAAACGTGCCACTTTGGTAGCTAAATGCCGGCTGCGGAACGTTTTGCGCATCATAGGGCTGGTGGGTCAGAGCGCTGACCGTGGTGTTATTATCAATGTAATAACTACATTGTGCCGTCCAATACCCATCGGAATACAAATTCACTAAGGCATGGACGTATTTTTGGTTAGGGATATTGTTTTGTTCGCTATTGTTTGCACGACGGGTATTGTCGGAAGGTGCCGTATTCGAAGTATCTTGCCAGCCTTGTTTTTTGAAGGCATCGTCTAACACCCAAGGTTCACCTTTGCCAGAATGATGAAAGGCATTCGGTGGCGGGCATTGCATGGCCATTGCAAGACCGGGTAGGGCAAGACTTAATGCGGTTAAAATAATTTTTTTCATGGAGCTCTCCTTGGTTGATAATTACTTAGTAATAACAATACGTAATGGGTTACGAAACGAAAACTTACTGCCATAGCACATGACGCCTTTGGTCTTCATGGCTTTGTTGATTTCACGCATGGCGCCGGTGAGGCATAACAAATAAATAACCAGCACTGCAACAAATCCATAGAAACTGTGAATAGCGTAGGCTGGATAGCCCACTAACGGAAAAATAACCGCGCCTAGCAATGTTAATAATAACAGGTAATTAATGATGGGCAGCAAACGGAAGCTGTACTTGATGCGATCTTCCGTCTCGGAACGTTTGTGAAAAAGGGCCATATGCTCTCCTAAAATAATTTCCACCAGGGTTTTTTGATTTTACTCTCGCAAGCCCTCAATTGGCCTTGATAGATGTTAGCTCGAGATTGTACTTTCTTTGAGACATTTATCAACCATTGTTTTTTGAGATACGTGCCTCGCTGGTACCCACCAATGCCCTCATGATACGCCAAATACAATGCATATGCATCATTCTTGGCAATACCTGCCTTACGGTTGGCCATATTGCCATACCAGCCGATAAAATTAGTCGCATCAGCGAAACTGGTCCGCTTGCTGTAGCCGTTTTCTTTTTGGTAATGATCCCAGGTTTGATTCAATGCTTGGGAATAACCATAAGCGGTACTGGGACGTTTCCAGGGAATGACCCACAGGATCTTGCCGCGCTCTGGTTTTGCTTTGGCATTAAAACGGGATTCCTGATAAATAATCGCCATCTGGACGTTAATGGGCACACCCCATTTGTCTTGGGATTTTTTCGCATTCCAATACCAACTGGGATATTGCCTAAAAACTTCACAAATGTTTTTGCGATTGTCCGGCTGCTTCGGCGTACATGCCGTTAATCCCATGACCACAAGGGTCATCCCTACCAGTAGTGCTAAACGCTTCATTATCATTCCACCGTGACTGATTTTGCCAAATTCCGTGGTTGATCCACGTCTGTACCTTTGATGACGGCCACATAGTAAGCCAATAATTGCAACGGAATGGTATACACTACCGGCGCAATCAGCGGGTCCACATCTGGCATTTCAAGGACATTGATCCCAGGTTCTGACTTAATATTGGCACTACTGTCGGCGAAAACGATTAATTCGCCGCCGCGCGCACGAACTTCTTGTAAATTGGATTTAAGCTTCTCGAGCAAATTGTCTTTTGGTGCCACAGCAATCACCGGCATGTCCTTATCCACCAAAGCTAACGGGCCATGTTTTAGCTCACCTGCTGGATAGGCTTCAGCATGGATATAAGAAATTTCCTTGAGCTTCAACGCCCCTTCAAGGGCAATCGGATACTCTGAGCCACGCCCTAAAAATAGCGCATGGTATTTGTCGGTAAACACCCGGGCAATGCCTTGTATGGCATCATCTAACTCTAAGGCATCGACAATGGCATGGGGCAAATGTTTAAGTTGTTTGACAATGGTTTCTTCTTGTTCATCGGTTAATTGGTGCCGTCGACCTAACACGACTGTCAGTAATAGCAGGGCGGTTAACTGGGTGGTAAAGGCTTTGGTGGAGGCAACGCCGATTTCCACCCCCGCACGGGTCATGAAACACAGATCAGACTCCCGCGCCAAGGAGCTCTCGGGTACATTACAAATCGCTAAGTAACCACCATAACCCAATTGTTTGGCTTGGCGCAGTGCTGCCAAGGTGTCGGCGGTTTCACCGGATTGAGAAATAGTCAAAAACAAGGTCTTAGGCTGGACCACTTTATCCCGGTAACGATACTCACTGGCCACTTCAACTTGGCAAGGCAGACCGGCGATACTTTCAAGCCAGTAACGCGCTACACAACCGGCATGGTAACTGGTACCACAGGCAACAATTTGCACCTGGTCTATGGCATCAAAAATGGCAGGAGCCTTTTCGCCGAAGATAGGCTCTAAGACTTTGGTCTTGCCCAGTCGGGCTTCTAAGGTTGCAGCAACGGCTTCGGCTTGTTCAAAAATTTCTTTTTGCATGAAGTGGCGGTATTTGCCTTTGTCGGCAGTATCGCTACTGAATTCATGTTCACAGATCTTGCGGGTAACCGGAGTACCGGCAGCATCATAAATCGTAAATGATTTTCGCTGCACTTCGACGATATCACCTTCTTCAAGGTAAACAAATTGCCGCGCCACCGGTGAAAGTGCTAAAGCATCGGAGGCAACAAAATGTTCGCCAATCCCCAATCCAACCACTAAAGGACTACCGCTACGCACAGCAACCAACTTGTCCGGTTCATCGCAATGGATGATAGCCAGGGCATAGGCACCTTCAAGGCGTGGCACAACAGCTTGCACCGCCGCCAGCAATGCCTTGCCTGCAGCCAATTCTCGATGAATCAAATGCACAATCACTTCGGTGTCGGTTTCAGTCGTGGGTTGATAACCTGAAGCAATTAATTCTTCGCGCAATTGGGCGAAATTTTCAATGATACCATTGTGTACCAGCGCAACCTTTTCGCCAGACACGTGGGGGTGGGCGTTCACTTCACTGGGTTTACCATGGGTAGCCCAGCGGGTATGGGAAATGCCGATAGTACCCGTCAACGGCGTCTTCGCTAAAGCATCCGCTAACTGTTGCACTTTGCCCATCGTACGTAAACGATTAAGGGTATTGTCATGATCAATGGTTGCAAGACCCGCTGAGTCATAACCACGGTACTCTAAGCGGCGTATTCCTGCCATTAAGATTTCGGCAACATCCCTTTGCGCAACTGCACCAACGATGCCACACATTATTTTTTCTCCTTCACGGGACGCTCCCAACCAGGAACCGCCATTTGTTTACCCCGGGCCACACTTAAGGTATCGGCAGGGGCTTCTTTGGTAATAACAGAACCGGCACCAATCGTCGCGCCATGTTTAATGGTGACTGGGGCAACGAGTTGCACACCGGAACCGATAAAAGCATCATCTTCAATGACCGTCGGGTATTTGTTAACACCATCATAATTACAGGTAATCGTGCCGGCACCCACATTGACGTGTTTGCCTATGGTGGCGTCACCAATATAGGTTAAATGACTGACTTTGCTGCCTTCTCCAATAGTGGATTTCTTCACTTCGACAAAGTTGCCGACTTTGGCATTGTCCAGTAACTCAGCCCCAGGACGTAAGCGGGCAAAAGGCCCTACCTCAGCGCCTTCACCAAGAATGGCATCTTCGAGTAACGAGTTATCCTTAATAGTAACGTTGTCGGCGACCTTGACGTTACGCAAAATACAATTGGCGCCGATTGTCACATTATTACCAATCTCAACGTTAGCCAATATGCAATTAATATCAATTGAAACATCTCTGCCACAGATCACCGGCCCGCGGATATCTACGCGCGCGGGATCCCGTACACTGGCGCCATTCAAGAGTAGTTTCGTCACTTCTCGTTGCTGATAATAACGCTCCAGGCGCGCTAATTGCTGACGATCATTAATGCCTAATACTTCAGTGGGGCATGTTGCCAGGGCAGACGTGACAGGGTGGCCGGCTTTGATGGCAATGGCTGGCACATCAGTTAAATAGTATTCGCCCTGGGCATTGTTGTTGTCAACTTGGCTGAGCCATTGTTTGAGGAGCTTCACGGGTGCAGCCATGATGCCGGTATTGATTTCATTGATTTGCCGTTGGGCATCACTGGCGTCGGCATGTTCAATAATTCCCGTAACATTGCCGTTGTCGTCCCGCAGAATACGACCAAGACCCGTCGGATCATCTACCTCAGCGGTTAATAAACCCACGCCACCCGCAGGAGTAACATCCAATAACGACTGTAAGGTTTCTTTGGTGATAAGAGGAACATCACCTAATAGGATGAGGGCTAGATTATCATCGCTCAAATTCGGCAATGCTTGGCTAACCGCATGACCAGTGCCTAACTGTTGTTTTTGCTCGACCCAATTCACCGGCAAGTGGCTCAGGCGTTCACAAACTTGTACACCATTATGACCATAGATGACATTGATAGAGTTGGGATTCAGCCCCTGGACGGCAGCAACGTCGTGTTCCAGTATGGTTTGACCGCCCACAAGATGCAGCACCTTAGGCAAATCAGAATTCATTCGCTTGCCTTTGCCAGCACCAAGGATAATGATGTCCACATTCATTTGGCTTTCCATAGGTTCGTTTTACTTCCCCACATAAAAAAGGGCCTCAAACGAGGCCCTTTAATGAGGGCAAAGCCCTCAACACTACAAGTCACACAAGATTTGGTTCATATTTGACCTCACCTTGAGTCCTCAGCGGTACTATACCATATACGGGGATAATGTCAGTATACCCTGATTACTTAACCTCGCAGGTCACTAATCCAGTTTGAGTGTCAGGACTCAAGTTAAGGATTTGTTGATAAGGCCCATCACCATTAGCCTCACAAGACTCGCTGGCAGGATTCCATACCCGGTGAACATGACCATAAGTCTCATCATCACCTACCGCACGCACAATTGATAATCTGTCATAGGCTTTAAGTTGGTAGCTTAATCCATCATCCACGCTTAGGGTTTTTGTTTCTGATTTACAGGTCTCAGCCTCACCAGGAACATGGGAACAAATAAGGATATTGAGTTTCAACTCAATCGGTGAGCTAGTCGTAATATTTGCTTTATAGGCATGACTGTGGGGCTCTCGTGCTTGGGCTACAGATACCGCGGTGATTGCTGCCAAAGAAGTTAACGTACTGATTTTAAGGATATTTTTGATCATTGGGACATCTCCTGGGTTATTTTGATCTGTCATAAAAATAGACAGGCGTATTCTCTAGGAAGAGGCTTAAGAGAACATTAAGGAATTTTAAATGCTTTTGTGGGATTTTCACCGCAGGCTATAGCTGTACAGCTATATTTGACATTTATAGCTGTACGGCTATAATTGCAAAATATAGCTGTACAGCTATAAATAAAGATCGAGGTTTACTGATGGAATTTCTTGCTAATTCACCAAAACTACTGGGGGTAACCCTAAAACGCGCCCGCCAACAGAAGGGCTTAAGCCAAGCCGAAGTAGGGGAGCCATTTGGGATCCAACAATCAACTATTTCCAGCATCGAGAACGGCGCTCCGGGTACCCAGCTCGAAACACTGTACCGCGTACTTGCCTCCCTTGATCTGGAGCTATTTATCCGTCCCCGTGAACACAAAGAAATGACCGAGGATGAATGGTAATGGCTGCATCTCGCCGCAATACTGAGCTCTATGTTTACTTCAATAGTATTTTGGTTGGTACGCTAAGCTATACTCGCGCGAACCTCTATCACTTTACCTACGATAAGGACTGGCTAACAAGAGAGGACGCCCGTCCCATTAGCCTTTCTATTCCATTGCAAGAAAAAACTTGCAAGTCCGAGGCCGTCTACAACTATTTTAATAACTTGCTCCCGGACAATGACATTATTCGCAAACGTATCCAAGCACGTTTTCAATTACAAACCGATAAGTGTTTTGATTTGCTCTCGAGTATTGGCCGCGACTGCATTGGCGCTTTGCAACTGTTACCTGAACCATTAACTGATACCATTAATACCATCCAAGCTGATACTATTAACGATCATGAGATTGCCCAACTACTGAAACATTACCAGACAGCTCCCTTAGGCATGCAAAAAAACTCTGACTTTCGGATCTCAATTGCAGGTGCACAAGAAAAAACAGCTCTTTTGCACTACAACGGTCGCTGGCACCTACCCCATGAAACAACACCCACTAGCCACATTATCAAATTACCTATTGGCAGAATAGAACATGCCGGAATCGACTTAAGTGACAGTATAGAGAATGAGTGGTTATGTCTGCAGATCCTAAGCGCTTATGGCCTCCCAGTTAATCAGGCCAATATTATTTCGTTCGATGCGGTCAAAACTCTTGTCGTTGAACGCTTTGACCGCAAATGGACAAGTGACAAAACCTGGCTCTTGCGCCTACCCCAAGAAGACCTATGCCAAGCACTTGGGCTATCACTAAAATACCAGTCTGACGGAGGGCCCGGTATTGCCGAAATCATGGCATTATTACAATACTCCGCTAATGCTGAAGCCGATCGTTATCAATTCATGAAGACTGTATTTTTGTTTTGGGTCTTAGGTGCAATAGATGGGCATGGTAAGAACTTCAGTATTTTCTTAGAAGCTAACGGTCGCTATCGGCTAACACCTGTCTATGATGTTTTATCCGCTTACCCAATTGCAGACAAACGCCAGATAGAATGGCAAGATTTAAAAATGGCAATGGCCGTTAAAGGCAAAAACACACACTACCATTGGAAGAATATCCAGCGTCGACACTGGGAAACCACAGCCCAGCGTTGTGGTTTCACTGCGAAACAAATGCAGGCTATTATCGATAATGTTTTTGACAATATGGATTCTGTCATAAACTCTGTTACTCACCAATTACCGAAAGAGTTTCCTGAGGAAATATCCACAAGTATTTTTGAGGGTATGAAGAAAGTCCAAGGACGCTGCAAGGGATAGTGTGCTAACACCCGATCTGCTAAACGTATTAGTCTATTCCTGCTAATCATCTGTGCCTGTAATTGTCACAGTAACAACTGCCACATCAGTTTCGCCACTGTTATTGGTAACAGTATAAGTAAAGCTATCTAACCTTGAATGACCCGTTACCAAAAAATCATCGGCTCCTCTTGGGTTATAACGCACGTCTTTCCCTATAATTCTTGCCTCGCCTTTATTGGGACGAGTTACTTCAGTTACCTGATCAGCATCTTTATCATTTTCAAGTACTGGTATTCTTACTGGTTTATTTTCAGATGTCAGTGCTTGATCGTCATTTGCTATGGGACTAGCAGCTGCCGAACTGATAGCGAATGTGGCTATCAGGCCGATGAGTATGTCGATATAATTTTTTCTTAACATGTCGACACCTATTATCATTATTCAGTGGTTTATCTTTTGAGTATAGTTAAGCGTGTAGGGATGTCCACGCCCAAAGAACCAGCTACTGTTAACAGGATGATTATTAAAAAAAACAGACTAGCTACGCTCAGGCGTATTTTCTCAAGGCGAAGGCTAAGAGGGGATCAAGAACGCGGTATTGTCCTTCGGCTAATTGAGGCACTGCTGAATCTTCACGCTTTACTCTGTGCGCCATATCCTTCTGTATCAGCGCCTTAAGTGTTTGGTTGATTGTTGAAGCAGATGACTTTGTCACAGCCACGAACTGTTGACCCATAGGTTCTGTGGTTGCATCAGTGGCCAATGCTTGTAAAACGATGCGTTGTTTTACCGTCAGCTTTTCAAGCTCAGCGACGAGCCTATCCTCCTGAACGTCATAACAGCGCTGCCAACTGGCAAACACATCATCAAGACTAGGTAACTGCTTCAACTTCCAAAGCTCGTGGCAAAGCAGATTCACATAATATGAATGTAGTTCTGTTAGTGCCATAATTTTATTGAACACGATATCAGGTAAAGGCTTATTCCAGGTTTTTTTAGCTAGCTTTTGTAAATGGGGTAAGTAGTCCTTTGAGGCAATACGATCGAGATACAACATATCATACAGCATATATAGCGGCATTGTACTGTCATCAAATAATTCAGTGAGTAGGTGTCGATTGCTGCCGGAGAATATAAAGACAATATTTTCAGTCTCCTGGGCCACATGACGAATTGCCCCTTGCAGTGACTTGCTGTTACCTGCTTCGCGGATATCTTGAAACTCATCGATAAAGACGATAACTTTTTGCTGTTGTTGTTTAGCCAGTTTATCAAGGCCTTTTAATGCACTAAAGACTTGGTCGATGGGATCAAAACTCGCAGCATCCATCGACGCATCTAGGCTAAAGCCGCTTGCTGTTAACGATACCCGAAAGTTACCAAATACCTGCTGCAACTTCACTAAGACCTTTTGCTCAATAGGCATAATCGCGCTAATAGCCTGAGCAACACCAGCCAACATCCGTTTTGTCACTGCCGCGTCATCATTCGCCAGAAATAAATCGATAGAAGCAAGGGGTAAACCCGCCTCACTGACAACCTTAAAAACCAGGCTCGATTTACCATAGCGGCGGGGCGCAACCAACACTGTATGGCGGCATAACTTAATGTTGTCATGTAATGTCGCTTTTTCATCGGTACGGTTACAAAACTGTGTTCCTAAGGCAAGTTTGGTGGGGAAATAGTCTGGCATCGGTCATTACACTCTTTATGTTACATATTGCTATTACATATTATATGTAATAGCAATATGTAACACAAGTTATGTAATGGATTAGAATAAAGGCAAATATTGTGGATTCAGCGACTCACTAGTCAAAAAATCATTATTTTTCAATCGATTAACAAAGAAGGCCCCAGTTGGGGCCTACAAAAAGGGACAAGCCGTCTATTGCTCGCGTATTTTACGAATCGCGCGCAATTGCGCTGCTGCTTGGGCCAAGTCAGACAGAGCCGTGGCATAATCGATATCCGCTTGCTTGTCGCTCAGGGCTTGTTGGGCACGGCGCATGGCTTCTTCAGCTTGGGCTTCGTCTAGGTCCGCTGCCCGCTCTGCTGCATCCGCTAATACTGTCACTTGCAAGGGTTGCACTTCAAGAATACCGCCAGAGATATAAAATACCTCGTCTTTATCTTCCCCAACCCGAAGACGAACTTCGCCAGGCTTTAGGAACGTCAGTAATTGCAGGTGCCCAGGCATGATACACATCTCACCCAAAACCCCGGTCGCAAAAATCATTTCAGCACTGCCGGAGTAAATTTCTTTCTCCGCACTAACGATGTCGACTTTGACGGTATATGCCATGCTCATGTCCTATAGTGCTTCAGCTTTCTTGATTGCTTCATCAATGGTACCCACCATGTAGAAGGCTTGCTCTGGGATATTATCCACTTCACCTTCAACGATGGCTTTAAAGCCACGAATGGTTTCTTTCAGTGGTACGTAAGTTCCCGGCGTACCGGTGAATACTTCCGCCACGAAGAAGGGCTGTGACAAGAAACGCTGAATTTTACGGGCTCGGTTAACGATGAGTTTGTCTTCTTCAGACAATTCATCCATACCTAAGATCGCAATAATATCTTTCAATTCTTTGTAACGCTGCAAGGTACGCTGAACCGCACGGGCAATATCATAATGCTCTTGACCCACAACCAATGGATCCAATTGACGACTAGTAGAATCTAATGGATCAATCGCTGGGTAAATACCAAGCTCAGCAATTTGCCGTGACAAGACCACAGTCGCATCCAAGTGAGCGAAGGTTGTTGCAGGAGAGGGATCAGTCAAGTCATCCGCAGGGACATAAACTGCTTGGATAGAGGTAATAGAGCCAGTCTTAGTAGAGGTAATACGTTCTTGTAACACACCCATTTCTTCCGCCAACGTGGGCTGGTAACCTACCGCAGATGGCATACGACCCAAGAGGGCTGATACTTCGGTACCCGCCAAGGTATAACGGTAAATATTATCGATGAAGAGCAATACGTCGCTGCCTTCATCACGGAATTCTTCCGCCATGGTCAAACCCGTCAATGCGACACGCAAACGGTTACCAGGAGGTTCATTCATCTGTCCGTAAACCAGAGCCACTTTATCCAGTACCTTGGATTCTTCCATCTCGAGGTAGAAGTCATTACCTTCACGGGTACGCTCACCCACACCAGCAAACACCGATGAACCACTGTGCTCAATAGCGATGTTACGAATCAATTCCATCATGTTAACGGTTTTGCCCACACCGGCACCACCGAAGAGGCCGACTTTACCACCCTTAGCGAACGGACAAATCAAGTCGATGACCTTAATACCGGTCTCGAGCAACTCATTACTCACGGCTTGTTCAGCAAAGCTTGGGGCAGGACGATGAATCGGCATACGTTTGTCTTCACCAACAGCGCCTTTCTCATCGATAGGGCGTCCCAAGACGTCCATAATACGGCCTAAAGTACGTTTACCAACGGGAACTTTAATCGCTTCGCCAGTATTCTCAACGGTCAGTTCACGCTTCAAACCATCCGTCGCACCCATAGCAATAGTACGGACCACACCGTCACCCAACTGCTGCTGCACTTCGAGAGTGAGATCACGTTCTTTCACCATCAAGGCATCATAGGTCTTAGGTACGCTGTCCCGTGGGAATTCAACGTCAACCACTGCGCCGATAACTTGTACGATTTGTCCTGTACTCATTGTTAAACCTCTTTTGTTAACTCTCAACTGCCGCCGCACCACCAACGATTTCCGCAATTTCTTGGGTGATCGCTGCTTGGCGAGCTTTGTTATAAATCAAATGTAATTCGTCAATTAATTCACCGGCGTTATCCGTCGCACTCTTCATCGCCATCATCCGGGCAGCTTGCTCGCTGGCAATATTCTCCACCACTGATTGGTACACTTGCGATTCCATGTAACGCTGCAACACCATATCCAGCAAGTCTTTGGCATCGGGTTCGTAAATATAGTCCCAATGGTACTCACGGTCTTCGGTGTCTTCTTTAACCAATGGCAATAATTGCTGATTGATAGGGGTTTGCTGCATGGTATTCACAAACTTGTTGTAAGCAATATACAGCGCGTCAATTTTGCCTTCTTGATAGGCATCCAACATTACTTTTAAGACGCCCACAATATCCGTTGTACTGGGAGAATCACCGAGGTGGTCAGCTTGCGCCACCACATTGACATCTAGGCGTTTGAAAAAATGTAGCGCTTTGCTACCGATCAAGCCTAAATCAATCTCAACACCCGCATTATCAAAATCCCGCAGCTTCTGTAGGGTTTGTTTGAACAAACCGGTATTCAAACTGCCGCATAGGCCGCGATCAGAAGTGATAATGACATAACCAACCCGCTTGACCTCACGCTTTTCGAAATAAGGGTGATGATACTCAGGACAACAAGCCGCTATGTGGCTTATCACCTGTAGCATTTTGTCGGCATAAGGCCGTGAGGTAAACATGCGATCCTGGGCCTTACGCATCTTACTCGCTGCCACCAACTCCATGGCCTTGGTAATCTTTTGCGTCTTCTTGATGCTATCAATTTTGCTGCGTATTTCTTTGCCGCTAGCCATAGTACCTTACCACGTTTGAGTTTCTTTGAATGCTTCAAGCAATTGCGTGAAGGCATCGCTAGTTTCGTCATCAAGGACACAAGTTTGGTTGATCTTGGCCATCAATTCACTGTGCTCAGCACGGAAGGTATCCAACAGCGCTTGCTCAAAGTCCACCACACGATTCAGTGGCACATTATCAAGGTAACCCTTCTCAGCACTGAACAAGACCAAGGCCATCTCTGCCACAGACATTGGTGAGTATTGCTTTTGTTTCAAGGCTTCCATCACCCGCTGACCACGCTCTAATTGTTTACGGGTCGGCTCATCCAAATCAGAAGCAAACTGTTGGAATGCTTCTAATTCACGGAATTGCGCCTGGGCGATACGAATACCACCACCGAGTTTTTTGATGATTTTAGTTTGTGCTGCACCACCCACACGGGAGACCGACAAACCTGCATTGATAGCAGGGCGGAAACCAGAGTTAAATAAATCAGACTCTAGATAAATCTGACCGTCAGTAATCGAGATCACATTCGTTGGTACGAACGCCGATACGTCACTGGCTTGGGTTTCAATCACTGGCAAGGCCGTTAATGAGCCGGTTTTGCCTTTCACCGCGCCGTTAGTCATCTTCTCAACGTATTCTTCATTCACGCGAGCCGCACGCTCGAGCAAACGTGAGTGGAGATAGAAGACGTCACCAGGATAGGCTTCACGACCCGGTGGACGACGTAATAACAGTGATACTTGCCGATAAGCCCAAGCTTGTTTGGTCAAATCGTCATAAATGATTAAGGCATCTTCACCTTTGTCCCGATAGTATTCACCCATGGTACAACCGACATAAGGCGAGATAAATTGCATCGCTGCGGCATCGGAGGCATTGGCTGCAACGATAGTGGTGTATTCCATCGCGCCGTGTTCTTCGAGCTTACGCACAACGGCGGCAACCGAAGACGCTTTTTGGCCGATAGCCACGTAAATACATTTAACGCCTGTGCCTTTTTGGTTGATGATGGCATCAATGGCAATGGCAGTTTTACCGGTTTGGCGGTCACCGATGATCAACTCCCGCTGACCTCGACCGATTGGCACTAACGCATCAATGGATTTAAGACCGGTATGTAACGGCTGGCTCACCGGCTTACGCGCAATAACGCCAGGGGCGACTTTCTCAATTGGCGAATAAGCTTCAGCTTCAATAGGGCCTTTGCCATCAATAGGGTTACCTAGGGCATCCACAACGCGGCCAAGGAGTGATTCACCAACAGGGGTTTCTAACATACGCCCTGTACAGCGAACTGTTTGGCCTTCTTTGAGTTGCTTGTAGTCACCTAAGACTACCGCACCCACAGAGTCGCGCTCTAAGTTCAATGCTAGCGCATACAAACCGCTACCTACTTCAATCATTTCACCGGATTGCACATCTGCCAACCCGTGAATGCGTAAGATAGCGTCTTTGATGCTAACAATAGTACCTTCGTTACGGGCTTCTGAGACCGCTTCAAAGGATTTGATTTTCTCTTTTAAGACTTCAGTAATTTCTGCAGGACTTATTGTTGCCATGTGCCTTCCTTCAGATTCAAATGATTAACTAAACGGAGTAACTTGCCGCGGGCAGAGCCGTCGAAGACCGTATCACCGGCGCGAACGACTGCACCACCTAACAAGTTGGGATCGATAGCAGTGGCTAATGCCACTTTGCGTTGAAAACGTTGTTCGAGGGATGTTGCGAGCCGTTGCTGTTGCTCTTCGGTTAATGGCGCTGCCGCCGTCACATCCACATCGAGGGTTTGTTCGTAATTAGCACGTCGTACTTCATACAATTGGGCAATTGTTGGTAAATACAGCAAGCGCTTGTTACTGGCTAACAGACGAATGAAGCTTTCGCCCGTTTCATCGTGTTGTAATTCACATATATCAACAATCAAATCAGCAATAGCGTCGTCATCCACCCGAGGATTTTTGAGTAACTCAATAACCCGAGCATCCTGGGCAATGGCTGCAGCAAGTTGCAATAACGTGCTCCAGTCAGAGACTTTTTGCCGTTCAACTGCCAGCTCAAACAGAGCCTTGGCATAGGGCCGGGCTACTACTTCACTATCAATCACTGCTCACCTCGGTGATCAATTGTTCGATCATGCTATTGTTAGCTGCCTGGTCGATTTGCTGACCTAGGATACGTTCCGCGCCTGCTACTGCAATTCCCGCCACTTCTTGGCGTAATTGCTCACGCGCCGCTTCTTGTTCCTGAGCGATATCGCTACGGGCCATCTCAAGCATACGCTCACCTTCAACGCGCCCATCATCTTTGGCTTGTTCGATGATTTGGGCTGCGCGTTTGTTGGCTTGGTCGATGATTTCTGCCGCTTTGATTTTGGCTTCTCGCAGCATGGAGGTGGACTTATGTTGGGCTAATTCCAACTCATGATTACCACGCTCCGCTGCAGCCAAGCCCTCTGCAATGGTATCCTGGCGTTCTTGTAACGCCTGGATAATGTGCGGCCATACGTACTTCATGGTGATTGCCACGAAGAGGATGAAAGTTATCATCTGGCCGATTAGTGTAATATTAAAACCCACAATTAAGTCCTCGTTCTATGCGCTTAAGTCAATTTGACGCCGTGAGCCATTAAGAACTTCGCTACTTCGCCCGCAAACGGGTTGTTGAAAACGAAGAATAACGCGATAGCAACACCAATCATGGTTACCGCATCGAGTAAGCCCGCGACAATGAACATTTTCATTTGTAACATAGGCACCATTTCTGGTTGGCGTGCCGCACCTTCGAGGAATTTACCCCCCAATAAACCGAAACCAATAGCGGTTCCTAGGGCACCAAGACCGATCAAAAGCGCGACCGCGATTGATGTCATGCCTTGGATATTTGCAATTACCTCAGCAACTTGTACAGCGTGTTGTTCCATTAGTCCTCCTCAGGTTTGTAATTAATGGCCCTCGTGAGCCATGCTCAAGTACACAATAGTTAGCATCATAAAGATGAAAGCTTGCAGGCTGATGATGAGAATATGGAACAATGCCCATACCACACCCGGCGCCCATTGGATCCACCATGGCAAGAGGGCAGCGATCAAGATAAAGATCAATTCCCCCGCAAACATATTCCCGAATAGCCGCAGGGCTAGGGAAATTGGTTTGGCCAGTTCGTCCACAAAGCGTAACGGCACATTAAAGAAAAACAGCCAGGGCCCAAACGGGTGACTGATAATTTCTTTACTGAACCCCCACACACCTTTCACTTTAAAGCTGTAATAAATCACGAGAATAAAGACGGAAATTGACATCGCAAAGGTCAAATTCATATCTGTCGTCGGCACCACCCGTAAGTAATGTATGCCGGCCATCCCGGCTAACCAGGGCAGTAGATCAACGGGGATCAAATCCATAAAATTCATCAAGAATACCCAAACAAATATCGTCAGGGCTAAAGGCGCAATCAATGGATTATGCCCATGGAAGGTTTCTTTGACTTGGTTATCAGCAAATTCAACCAAGGTCTCCACCAAACACTGCATTTTGCCCGGCACGCCAGACGTCGCACGCTTAGCAACAATACGAAATGTAATAAGAAACAATGCTCCCAACAGTACCGAAAAGAACATCGTGTCCAGATGCAAGGTCCAAAAACCATTAAACTCAGATGCCCCTGATTTAACATTCAGGGGAAGATTCAACATATGATGCTGGATATAGCGGGTTGGATCCAAAGCGCCACTACTCATTTATGCATGCCTCGCTGCTGGCTGATTGGTTAAAAATGGAGCTACCCAAAAACTTAACTGGGTCGCAATATACGCAAATAACATCGCTGCCCCACCAAACGGGGTGTACTTGAATATGATAATCATTAAGGCAAGCGTCAGGATGATTTTGCGGAATTCGCCACGATAGAAGCCTTTCATGATGTCTTTGGCAGCACTGGCGCCAGTGGTTGCTAGTGCTTTACAGGCAAATACCCAGTTGCCAAGCAAGCAAATTGAACCGCCAATGAAGACGGAGATGCAAACGTGGCCACCCCAAGCTAACAAAGAGATGGTAGATATGGCAAAAACGAATAGAAGTTGGACCAACAAGAGTCGGTTAGCCGTATGCTTTAAGATGTTTGTCGTCTCGCTCGCCACTCGCGATAGCCTTTTGTCTAGTATCTGATCAGGTTGACGGTGTTATCTATCCATTTATAAGCCACTCGTCCAATTTCGGCAGAGAGTATAATGATTCTTGCCCACGAGTGCAAACTCAACAGCAAGCCTGGCAAGAATACCAAAAACGCTTTCATTGCCTTATCACGGGGGGTACTACAAACTAATGGTTGGCTTGATCCCGATTGAAGAGTCGGTAATAATGGTTACCGTGTGCATTGCTAACCGTAGCCTCCCATCATTATCCGAGCTGCGTCAGCAACAAAACAAGGAGTATACTAATGTCCAGCCCTCAAGGAGATGAAGCACGATTTCGCACAATTCTCAATGCTATCCCAGACGCTGTTATCACCATTGATCAACAAGGACTGATTCAAACCGTCAACCCTGCGACCACAATACTGTTTGGTTACACAGACTCTGAGTTAGTTGGAAAAAATATAAATATACTCATGCCCTCTCCCCACCGTGAAAATCATGATAACTATATTGAAGATTACCTCGACACGGGCACCAAACATACTATCTGGGATGGCAGAGAAGCAGAAGGCCAACATAAAAATGGCAACACATTCCCAATATTTGTAACCATTAACGAATTCAGGATTGATGGCAAGATATATTTTTCGGGGATTATTCACGATCTAAGCTCACTGAGAAAAGCTGAAGACGATTTGAAAAAAAGCAACCGCTCTTTACTTGAACAAGCATGGTTACAAGAAGGACTCGTCAAACTCTATGAGGCTATTCGTGGCGAAAATACACTCGATGGATTGTGTCAAATATTTATTGACTCTCTGATCGACTATGTCGATGCTGAGGTTGGCGGACTGTATACCCTCGAAAATGAGCAACTTTTCTGGAAAGCAGGGTACGCCTACCCCAATAAACGTGATCACTTTAGCTCCATAGCCTTAGGCGAGGGCATGATTGGGCAGGCTGCTCTCGACAAAAAGGCTCGATATATCAAACCCAGCAAAGACAATAAGCTTACGATCGTCTTTTCGGCTGTGACAGTTCAACCAAAAGAAATTGCTATTTTGCCTGTACTCTTCAATAACGAAACCGTTGCCGTTGTTGAACTCGGCACGCTAAAACGATTTACCCCTATTCAACGGTCTTTTTTGTCGAGTATCGCAGAGACACTCGCTATCTCTATCAACTCTGTTCAGCGCTACGAATACCTTCATCGACTGGTTGACGAAACCCGGGCTCAAGCAGAAGAATTACAGGTACAACAAGAAGAACTCCAACAGACAAATGAAGAGCTTGAAGAAAAAACCAATGTGCTATCCGAACAAAAAGCCGAAATCGAAGCACAAAAAAAATCCATTGAACAAGCCAAAAGTGCCGTTGAAGAGCAAGCACATCAATTGGCTACAGCCTCCAAGTACAAATCTGAGTTTCTCGCTAATATGTCCCATGAGCTGCGCACACCATTGAATAGTCTATTAATCCTGTCAGAACAGTTAACAAAGAATAAGCCAGGCAACCTCAATGACAAGCAAATACAATTCGCTCGTACTATATACGAGTCTGGCTCAGAACTCCTGCACTTAATAAATGACATCCTTGACTTATCAAAGATCGAAGCTGGTGCAATGACGGTAGCAATTGAAGATATCAAGCTCACTGAAATAGAAGATAAAATTAATCGCAGCTTTGAAGAATGGGCCACACAGAGCAAAATTGGCTTCAACGTTCATCTAGCAGCAAATTTACCGCCAACAATAAGCACCGACAAAACGCGTTTGTTACAGATGCTCAAGAACCTCCTCTCAAATGCCTTTAAGTTCACGCCAGCAGGTAAAGTCACCCTGTCTGTTTATCCCGCGCAATCTGGCTGGGATACAGCGCTAACAAGTCTCTCTCAGGCTGAAACGGTGATTGCATTCTCGGTAACTGATACAGGAATTGGCATTGATCAGGATAAGCAAGAGATTATATTCGATGCGTTTCAACAAGTTGATGGCTCTATTAGTCGCGAATATGCTGGCACTGGTCTAGGCTTATCCATAACGCGTCAAATGGCGGAGCTCTTGCAGGGGCAACTCAGTCTTGCTAGTGAAAAAAATAAAGGCAGCACTTTCACGCTGTACTTGCCCTCAGCCTACAATAAAATGCTAAAAAACCAGCCATCTTCGAGTATCGTAACGTTTGCCCAACCCACCATTGAGCTTGCTAACACTGATTCAAACAGACAACCTACGGTAAAAATACCCTGCACGCAACACTTGGACCAGACAGACCATTGCCGTAGCACTGTCTTGGTTGTTGGAGAAGCAACGGGACAATATATTCAACAGTCACTCCAGGAAGAGGGGGCTAAAACCCAGGTTCTCATTACCAAAAACAATGATGCTGCCGCCAGAGCCCTGAAACAACAGGACGCTGATTGTTTGATCATTGATTTTGACGCACCAGACATTGATGGTTTTTTATTGCTTAAGACCGCTAGCAATATAGAAGCTTCCACACTGCCTATCATTATCTACACAGCAACCCCGCTCAGTGAGCAGCAAGAGCTTGAGCTTAGCCAAATCACCCAGTCGATCATTATCAAAGGTGACAAAGCCTATGACCGCCTACTTGAAGAAACCCGTTTATCCTTGCAACACTCGGGTGAAAGCCAGCCTAATGCTAAGCCCATTATTGTTTCCCATGATATTGAGCCTGGTAAGGAACTCGCCGGTAAAAAAATACTGGTCATTGATGATGACATGCGCAATGTGTTCGCAATGTCGACTATTCTTGAAGATCAAGCCATTGAGGTATCTTCAGCGTTGACTGGCAAAAAAGCCATAGAGCTGTTAACTGCAAACAATGATATCGATGCTATCTTAGTTGATATTATGATGCCCGAATTAAATGGCCATGAAACAATGCAAGCAATTAGAAAGATACCGAACTATAGCAAAACGCCTATTATTGCCGTCACCGCCAAGGTGACTGAAGGGGAGCATAGTAAGTGCCTCTCATCAGGCGCTTCAGATTATATGACAAAACCCATCGATACTCAGCGATTACTCTCCTTGCTGAAAGTTTGGTTATTCACATAATAGTCTATGGATGGGATGTGACGTAATGAACAACAATTCACAGCTTGAAACTATTGAGATGAATTTGTTATTTGATGCGATTTATCGGAAATACCACTATGATTTTCGAAATTATTCCCAGGCATCACTCAAGCGCCGGACTAAGCGTTTTGTCAAAAATGAAGGCTTAAACTCCATCGCTGAAGCTATACCAAAAGTGTTATATGACTCAGCAAGCATGATACGACTACTCAATGAAATATCGGTTACCGTCACAAGTTTATTTCGTGATACTGAGTTTTGGCAGACAATAAGGCATACCATCGTGCCAACATTACAAACCTATCCATCCTGTCGGATTTGGTGTGCAGGATGCGCCACTGGCGAAGAAGCGTATTCCATGGCGATTATGCTCTATGAATGTGGTCTGTGGGAGCGCACGCGTATTTATGCTACAGATATAAACCCTGTGGCGATTGAGCAATGCAACGCGGCTAGAATACCATTAACTGATATCGAAGAATACAACAAAAACTACCATTGCGCTGGCGGCAATGCCGCTCTTAGTGACTATGTTACCATTGATGGCGAATATGCTGCTTTAAAGCCTTTCTTGCGCGATAAAATCGTATTTTCACAGCATAACCTAGTAACAGACGAATCTTTCAATGAATTTCATATCATACTCTGTCGTAATGTTCTAATTTATTTCAACAATGAGCTAAAGGACCGCGTTCATAACTTGCTCCATAATAGCCTTTGCCCTTTTGGCTTTTTGGCATTGGGAAAGAAAGAGTCACTTACATCAACCACTCACGAAAAAAGCTATACTTGTTTCAGCAACACACACAAAATCTACAAAAAAACTATCACTAGCAATCAAACCCCACAGGGCTTTGATGAAATTTTATTAAGGAGGTAAAAAAATTGAGTGCTGAATATGAACAAACCCCACCTTGTATATTAATCGTCGATGATAAGCCAGCCAATATCATTGCTCTTGAAGCAACGCTTGAAGACTATAACCTTCGAACTATTTCAGCTCTGTCGGGCGCTGAAGCCTTAGGCTACTGCCATGAAAATGAATTTGCCTGCGTCTTACTCGATGTACAGATGCCAGAAATGGATGGCTTTGAGACAGCAGAACTCATGCGCCAGAATACGAACATGGCTAACACACCTATTATCTTTATCACTGCGTCTGAAGCATCTGAAGAACATGTACTCAAAGGCTATAACATTGGTGCTGTGGACTATCTCATTAAGCCCATTGATCCAGATGTCGTTTGTAAGAAAGTAGCCACCTATTGTGAACTCTTCAATAAACGGCATGCGGCAACATACAACAAACAACTTACTAGTGCGAATACGGTCCTTAGGGAAAAAAATCATGAACTTGAGGCGATTAACCTGCAAACTGAACAGGAAAAAAGCCTTTCAGAAAGCGCGTTAGCAATTGCCAATCAAAAGCTCGATCATTTTCTCGATGTTGACCAAAGCACAAAACCCTTATCTTCTGTAAACCATGAACAAGCGCCACTTTATGAACGATCAGACAATGTGTTTTCGGCGTTACTAATCGATTATTGTGACGTACTCACAAAATATGTTACTAGTAACTCAACTGAAAAAATACAACTGAAACCGTCTCTTGCTAAAATCGCCAATATCATTGGCGATCACTGCGGTACTCCTCGAGATATCATCGAAATGCATTTGCTGGCAGTAAAAAAACAAACAACTACCGCCAAGAAAAAACAAGAAGCTATCTTTACAATGGAAGGGCGACTAATGCTGTTAGAGATCATGGGGATGCTCGTTAATTACTATCGAGAAAAGCTGTTATCACAAGACAATTAACCTATCAATGGGAGAGTTAGTGTATGAAATGTGTTCTTAAGCTATTCATTACTGGCAATACGCCATCATCCATACGGGCACAAAAGAACCTAAAAATCATTTGCCAAGATCTGAATTTGTCCGATTATGAAATTCAAACTATCGATGTTATTAAACATCCTGAGTTAGCGGAGGAGAATAAAATTGTCGCTATCCCAACGCTCATCAAAGAATCACCACCGCCTCAGCAAAAAATCATTGGTGACCTATCAGACAAAGATCGGGTCCTCTCTGGGCTTGAGCTAGTATCACAGACAATAGGAGAATAATTTTATGGATACCACACCAAACACCAACCCCCTCACTAAACTAAAAAAAATTAACACCGGGATCCCAGGCTTAGATACGATTTGTCATGGCGGCATCCCCAAAGGGCGAACAACTTTAGTTGCAGGTACACCAGGCAGTGCCAAAACCATTATTGGCACCCAGTTTGTGTACTCTGGCATTAAACAATTTAACGAGCCAGCTGTTTTTGTGACATTTGAAGAAGCACCTGATGATATAAAGTCTAATGTCAGGTCATTTGGCTGGGAACTTGAAATGTTTGAATCTACTGATAAGTTAGTATTCATCGATGTTTCTGTTGATCCTAGCACACCTCATACTGAAGCTGGCAACTATGATTTCACCGCACTTATCTCACGGGTTGAGTACGCCATCAAAAAAATCAATGCTAAACGTGTCTGCATTGACTCCATTGCTACTCTTTTTTCACAATTTCACAACAGCGGCACTGTACGGCATGAAATGCGCCGTCTTGAACAATCACTAAAACAACTTCAGGTAACTACTATCATTACCTGTGAACGACTCACAGAATACGGTGATATTTCCCGTGATCGCGTTGAAGAATTTGTATCTGACAATGTTATATTATTACGTAACGTTCTTGATAATGAACATCGTCGTCGAACGATTGAGATCCTTAAGCTACGTGGAACCTCACACCAAAAGGGAGAATTTCCTTTTTCTGTTTCAACCCAAGGCGTTGAAATTTTACCGCTCTCAGCCATTCGACTGCCACAGCTACCACCCGAACCTCGTGTAAGCTCAGGTAACATAGAACTTGATAAAATGTGTGGTGGTGGTTTTTTTCAAGATTCCATCATTTTATGCTCTGGTGCCACCGGAACCGGGAAATCACTGACAGTTTCGACATTCCTCAATGCTGGCTGTGTACGTGGTGAACGGGTGTTGCTATTTTCATTTAAAGAATCACGCGAACAGCTTTGTAGCTTAGCAAGAAATTGGGGCATGGATTTTGAGCAATGGGAAAAGGACAAGCTGCTCAAAATCGTTTGCTTATACCCAGAAGCACAGTCTATCGAAGATCACTTAATTCGCCTGCGTAATGAGATTAAAGCGTTTTCGCCCAAACGACTTGCTTTTGACTGCCTCAGTGCAATGGAAAGAATTTGTAGTCAAAAATCTTTTCGTGAATTCACCATTGCTCTTACATCTCTCATAAAAAGTAACGACCTTATTGCCTTTTTCGCATCAAACGCTGATAGTTTAGTAGGCGGATCATTTAGCTTACACAATCATTTCGCTACCATTGTTGATACAATAATTTTACTCCGTTACGTAGAAGTGAGAGGTGAAATGCGACGCGGCTTAATGATTCTAAAAATGCGCGGATCTGCCCACGATAAATCCATTAGAGAATATATTGTTACTGATAAAGGGTTAACCATTGGTAGTACTTTTGAAAATATTTCGGGGATTTTTTCAGATGCGCCCATTCAGCTACCTTCCGCTGAGCATGACCGATTAAATCAGCTTTTTGAACCTTCAGTGAATGGAAACAGCGATGAATAATAGCCTAAATGATTCAGCTGATGAGCTAAATCACACCTCATCAACAGATGTCGTCGATCTCGAAAATAAATTGCAAAAACAATTGGATAATGCTGAGTTAATTAATACTATTTCGCGCCAGTTTTCTAAAATTTTACCGAATGAAATAGATGAAAGTATTAATTTTACCCTGTCTTCTATCGGCAATCATATCGATATAGACCGCTGTTATATTGTGTTATTTTCGAAAGATAAGCAGACATTAACCTGTACCCACGAATGGAACGTCACAAACAATAACACACTTTCAACAACTCTTGTTGATTTCTCAGCTAATAGCTGGCCAGCTTTATTTCAAGCGCTTCACGAGCCCATAGAGTCGATTTATATTCGCGATATCGAAGAACTGCCTCCTACCTGGCAGGTTGAAAAAGCGTTTTGGCGTAAACACGATGTTAGGGCTAAACTAATCGTGCCTTTGACATGTCAAGATAACGTTCTAGGCTTTATTTCGTTTGATGCGATTACTCGCCAAAAAGTCTGGTCAGAAAGTGACATCATCTTGCTCTCACAAACATCCAGCCAATTTATCGCTCAAGCATTGATCAGAAAATCACTCTACGAAAAAGAACAAATCAATAAAGCGCTACTCGAAGACTCTCTCAAAGAAAAAGAAGTCATGTTGCGTGAAATCTACCACCGTGTCAAAAATAATATGCAAATTATTGCCAGTCTACTACGGTTGCAGTCGAATAAGCTCACAGATACTGTCGCACTTGAGATTATCAGCGAAAGTCAGAGCCGTATCCAAGCCATGACTCTTGTGCACGAGAAGCTCTATCAATCCAATGATCTCGCTAAAATCGATGCTCGTGGCTACATCGCTGACCTTACCAAATCTCTTGCTATTTCCTACGAACAGCAGCAAAAAGTCGAGCTCAAGCTGGCCATCGATGAGGCAATGATTGATATTGATCAAGTGATCCCTCTCGGCCTAATCATAAATGAATGTATCCTCAATTCACTTAAACATGCATTCGACAGCAATATGAAACAGCCAGAAATAGCTATTAATTTCAGGATTACCGAGCATTCAGCTTGTGAACTGTCTATACTAGATAATGGCTCAGGGTTACCAGATTGTCTCGATACTGCAACGAGCACAACACTCGGCATGTCACTCATCCGTTCTCTGACCAAACAACTGGGGGGCTCTGTGAATTTTAATAGCCAAAATGGCACTGAGGTCGCGATAACATTTTCTCTTAAGGAGTAACAATGGAACAACAGCGTATCATGGTTGTCGAAGATGAAGCCATTACCGGAATGGATATTAAAGAGAAGCTCGAGAAAATCGGCCATACCATTATTGGCGGTGAAGCTATCTTCTCAGGCGAAGAAGCCATTGAGATTGCAACGCAGCACAAACCTGATTTGATCTTTATGGATATTAGCCTGCAAGGTGAAATTGACGGCATCCAGGCAGCCACCAAGATCCGCGAAGAGTTAGATATTCCGGTTGTTTACCTAACCGCATTTGCTGATGATGAAATTTTAGAACGGGCTAAATTGACGACACCTTACGGTTATATCACCAAGCCATTCACTGAATCGGAACTTTATAGTAATTCGGCGATGGCACTCTACAAGCACAAAATAGAAAGCAGTCTCAAGGCAGCCCACAATAAACTTGAGCATACCTTTCAGGGTATTATCAGTATGATATCTGCGATGGTTAAAGCGAAATACCCCGCTATCAGCACCCAGCAATACCGTGTAGCAACGTTGGCAGTAGCGATAGCGAATGAGTTATCCCTCAATAAAGATGAAGTTGAATCTATCCGTATTGCCGCCATGTTACACTGCATAGGCTTGATTGGGATCCCAAATGAAGTATTATTAACCCGCGCTAACCTCAACAAAAGCAAAGCCAAGCAATATAAGCTCTACCCACAAATTGGCTATGACCTTCTCAGTAAAGTTGAATTTCCCTGGCCGATTGCCGACATTGTCTGGCAACATCGCGAGCTAGTCGATGGTTCTGGCTTTCCTCGCGGTTTAAAAGATAATGAGATCATGGAAGAAGCTAAAATCATATCGGTTGCACAGTTTGTCGTTGAGCGTATATTCATTGACTTTGATCCAGATGTGACTCGAGCGCAACGCGTTCAGACAGCACTGAATGATCTTGAGAGCTACAGTGAGCGCTGCTTCTCACCGTATGTTGTTTGCGCCTGTCTGCATTTATTCAATGAGCAAGGGTTTCAAATGGAAAGCTAAGTAATATATTTCATCGATAAAGGATTATCTCATGGAAACTTATTTCATCACACCCAATAAAGATAACTGCATCAACCAGCTTGGCTATGTTGAAGAGAATTTTGGTTCATTTGATGTCTTAACTTCTGTTGATGATTTAATTCGCAGAGAACCTGATGTTTTTGCCGTTATCATTGATAATCATTCTTCTCACATTATTGATGCTGATTTAAAAAAATTACGTCGACATAATCAGTATTTTTTGACGCCGGTATTTTTGTTGGGCGGAGCCGACGAAGAAACATTATCTGATGGTATCCTTACCGATCTAAATGAACCAAAGCATACCGCCTTGGACATTCATGATTATATTTCACAAATTAATATTTATCAGTTTGACTGGCGCTCAAAGTTATTGTTCTATCTCTACACGCGTCCACACCTTACTCTAAAAGCGAAGCACGACGTGCAACAACAGGGGTATTATTATTATCCGCTTGTACAGCTATTTAACCATGAAGCTGATGATAGTTGGATTTGGCTTACGGAGCTCATGCAACAAAAACTATTATCCGCAATCACCCATGTTGATCAATTATTTTGTTGCACCTATTGTTCATCTGCACATCTTAAATTTACTGAGCATTGCCCCAGCTGTAATACGTTTAACATTCAATCAACGGATTTCTTGCATTGTTTTACCTGCGGTAATATCGCACCACAAGATGAGTTCATGCAAGATGACAAATTAGTTTGCCATAAATGTAATAGTAGCCTGCGTTATATAGGCGATGATTATGACAGACCACTTGAATCTGGTTTGTGCCTAGAGTGTGGTGAGCTGTATATGGATTCATCACTCCGAGTCACCTGTATGCATTGTGAAAAAAAATTCACGCCAGATCGCTTAAGCAACAAAAAAATCTTTGAGCTCAAGCTGACTGATGAGGGACGCAAAAAAATCCAATTCAATACGGTTAATGAAACCGTACCTGTTGTTGATAGTTCTAACTTCACCAGTGAAGATTTCTTTTTTGCGACCCTAGACTGGTTGATCAACATCCAAAAATCCCATCAGACAGAAAAATTCTGTATTCTTGGTACTTATTTACCCTTATTGAGCGAAAACGACTTATCCTTGGGTTATGATTTGGTACAAGAGTTAAAGCTCATTTTGCGTAAATATGATGTCATCGCACGCCTAAATCAGGACTATATCTGGATAATTCTGCCCAAGACTGCCAAAGAGAATGCCACCCACGTCATGCAACGTATTCAGTCATTTATCAGCAGTATTGACACAGAAGATACCAGCAGTGACGTCATTAAGTACAAATTATTTTACTCTGGTGATGAATCACTTGATAACATCAATGCCCATACCTTGATCTCCAACCTGTTGAGAGAGTTATGACAGAGAGACTGATTGAGATTTATCAGCTGTATCTTATAACGCTTAAGGAGGGCCTCTCAATATCTTACCTAAGGGCATTATTTCCATTCGTAATTTTTATCGAAATGCCATTTTATATTATTGTTGTTATCTCGATTTTAAGAACTTATATTGACGAGATATTTTCAGTGCAAAATAAATTAGAGTACTGTCCGAATGTCACTTGTCTGGTGTGCGGCTATAGCGAAGGCAAAGATATTACAATTACACTGAAGTCATTAACAGAGCAATTGTATCCAGGCAACATTGAAATACTGATCCTTATCGACGATGCTATTAACAATGCATCTACCTATAAGGCCGCCAAACACTTTATCGATACCTACAAAATCCCACATAATCGCAAATTGATTCTTATTCCTAAGCGTACTCGAGGGGGGCATTCTTCTTCGCTCAATTTAGGACTTAAACTTGCAAAGGGGGATATCTTAGTATCATTAGATGGCGATTGTGGTTGTGACAATGATCTTGTTTTGTCGGCCGTACGTGGCTTTAAAGATGGTAATATTGTCGGCAGTTCCGGCACCCTGCGTGTACGAAATGCAAAAACAAGCCTTGTAACTCGGCTTCAAGCCATAGAATATATGCTAGGGATCCCACTAACCCGAGTTGGCCTAAGTACCCTTAACATTGTGAATAATATCTCTGGCGCCCTTGGGATCTACAGAACAAATTTTTTGCGCAAAATAGGTGGCTGGAAGTCCGGGACAGCAGAAGATCTTGATCTAACATTGAGAATGAAATCCTACTTTAAGCGTCATCCTAATTTACGTATCATTCACAATCCCAAAGTTGTTGCCCACACAGATGCGCCTGATACATGGCGCTCTTTCATCAAACAGCGGCTGCGCTGGGATGGTGACATTATCTATATCTTTTGTTATCGACATTGGCGGGTTTTGCGGCCTAAATACCTTGGTTGGGTCGGCTTTTTAGCGGCCATTTGGAATATATTATTACTGCACGTCGTGTTGCCGTTTATTATTACCTTCGGCTTCATCGTTTTATTTGTCAAATACCCCATGCATACCGCTTGTGTTGCATTATTATTAAGCTACACCTACTATCTGTTTATCACTGTATTTTTATACACTATTTATTGGCTATTAATCTCCGAGCGCAAACTCTATGATATGAGCTTTATGCCGCTCATTGTTATTTTTCCTTTTTTTACGGTATTCTCGCGAATTCTGTCGGCTTTTGCTATAGTTTGTGAATTAGTATTGCGAACACACCGAGACACCTCTATGAACCCGTGGTGGGTCAATCGCAAAAATCATTAAGGATGATGGGCATGAGTTTTAACTTTCGCAAACAAAAGGACATCCAAAAACCGCGCACAAAGCAAGCGCTAGTCAAACGTAATGTACCAAAAATCCAATGGTATATTCTTAGTGCCATTATTGCCAGTCCACTGATCTATTTTGTATTTGATTTTTTATCTGAGTCGTATATTGTCTCTGCCCCTGGTTTTGTGACGTTTGATACCGTCTCAGTACGTGCCCCTGGACAAGGCTACATTGCGAATATCGATGTTAAAGAAGGCCAATCTGTCGCAAAGAATCAGACATTGCTCGAATTCAGCTCACCACAAATTGATCATCGTATCGCTTTGCTGGAACAAGAAATCAAAACGCTTGAAGAACTTAAAGCCAATACGGTTAATAAAGAGCTGGCTCACTTTGAAGAAATGAGTGATGAAGCCAAGAGAAGCATCGTTAAAAGCCAAAAGCACGTCGACACACTAGAAAAACACCGCAAAAATGGCTTAGTGAATATTTTTGATTTAAATGATGCCCGTGAAGAGTTACATGCCGCAAAAATTCAATTGTCGGATATTCAACGCAAGATGCGTGAGAGTCAGCATAAGTTTAAATTCTCGATTGAGAACAATTATGACGATAAAATTCGCAAGACACAGCATGAGATCAGTCAGCTCAATGAACAAAAGCAGGCTTTCTCGATTAAAGCGCCGGCAAACTTGACCGTCATCAATGTGCTAGCCTATCCCGGTGAATACGTCACCAATGGTACTAAGCTGATGAACCTTGCAACGGACAAGAATTTTTCTTTTCGGGCTTTCTTAAAGGGCAAGCATATGTCTGATGTCAAAAAAGATCAGGTAGTTACGGTCATGTTTCCAGACAAAACTAAAGTGAAGGGGATTGTGTATAATACCCCCAAATTTGTCGGTGATCTGCCAACAGAAACCTCGCTACTCAAATCTGAAGACAAGAAAGTTGTACTCATGATAAAGCCCACCCAAGAAGTCCCCAAAAAGTACCAAATTTATGGAATTTCGGTCAAAGTGACTATCTAAATGCAGGGATTTGAACTGTTCAGTTAAAAATTCACCGATGCTGGCTCTTCAAGACCATAAATCCCCACCTTTCGCTCATCATAGTCAAAAACATAACTAAGCTCGGCAAATAGCTCTGGTGCCGATAAAACGTTTTGCCGAAAAATACTGATATTCTCCCCATAAGGATCCCGCGCCGCGCGGGACAGGACACCGGGATATCCCCCTTGCTTAATCGTGTAACCAAGCTCATTCGTAAACTGATAGTCATCACTGATAAGCTGCGGGTATGGGAGCTCTTTACCGACAAAGTTTATTAATAGAGCATCACAATGCACATTGTAGACCGAGCGCTTCTTGATGATAGGGCTATGATTGGCAAGGCCATCAATCGCATTAAAGCTCTTAAGACTATGATATACCGTTTCGAATACGGTGGTTTGCACTGTTCTAGAACCATACCATACGGGAAAACTCCCATCAGAAAAACGCGTTCTCATGTAAGGGACAGTCTTAAAGGGATACTCTATCGCTGCTGTATAAGTGAAGTCCGAAATATCATCTCGTCTTGCAACATGACGCCTAGCACAATCAATGGCTAGCTGAGCGAACCGAGGATCATCGTCATTATCTAACAAACTTGCAAATGCATTCTTTGCTGGAGCCTGTGTTGTTATGTTGCGTTTTACGGTTTCGTTAAATTTAATGGAGGCATTAAATAGTGTGTCATTCATTCCTAATGTACTACCTGTTTATCGAGAAAACGCATAATATACGCCATCCCAAATAATCCATCCGCCAGCATAATGTCTAACGGACATTGATCATTGAGCTCGCTGTTTTTTTGTTTCACCCAGGTGACTCGAACCGTTTCATTCTCAGGAAATAGATCGTATAAGTTTTTATAAATTGCCAATAATAGGCCAACCCGATCCAATTTATCCTGATCATAGGGGATAATGCTCTCTAGATTGCGATAACGACTTAGCATATTGCGAGAGGTTTCCCGCAATCCCAGCAATAATAATTGCTGAGCTGTCGTCAATTGCCACTCAGCAAACAGGCGCATGACCATCTTAGTCAATTGCTCGCGAGCGCGAGATGATGACAGATCAGTATCACTAAGCACTTGTTTGGCAAATTGCATCATACCCTTCCTCCTTACCCTGAAGACTAGCACAAAATGCATAAATTACAACAGGTAGCTGTTTATTATTATACACAAATATTGTTGGAAATTAAGAAAAGCTTAAGTAGATATCGTTTGCGAGAGAACTTAAATCAGCAAGACTTCGCCGAACAAATCAATATCACTCAACCTGAATTATCCAAGATGGAAACCGGAAAACGGCCCATTGGCAAAACCGTTGCCAAACGGATTGCAAAAGCATTTGGCGTGAATTATCAGATTTTTTTATAATATTTGAGATAGCTCAAACAGCTCCCGGTTCACGCCTCACGACTTTGTCGTGATCCGGACCGGGATGACCGAGCTTTTCTCAAGCCTTGTGACTCTGACTTAAAGCTTCTCCAAAATCCCCTCAAGCTCGAGCTGATCCTTGTAATGGATCTCGAGTTTGCCTTTGCCTTTGGCATTTTGGGAAATTTTGACATTGGTGCCAAGCTTATCAGTGAGTAAGCTTTGCCAATCTTGTAATTCAGGGGCGAGGGCCGGTTTATCAACAGCAGGCTTATGCGGTGTTTGCATGCGTTGGATTAAAGCTTCGGTCTCTCGTACCGATAAACCTTTCTCCGCTACCATACGTGCTGCTTGCACTTGTTGGGTACCGTGGATACTCAGTAATACTTTGGCATGGCCCAATTCAATATCGCCGCGTTCCAGTAAGACTTTGGCATCCGGATGCAGACTAGTGAGACGCAATAAATTCGATACCGTGGTGCGTGATTTACCCACTGACTCCGCCACTTGTTGGTGCGTCATGGCAAACTCATCAATCAAACGCTGCAGAGCATTGGCTTCTTCGATAGGATTTAAATTCTCGCGCTGAATATTCTCAATCAACGCCAATGCGACCGTCACTTCATCAGATACGTCTTTGATCAAGGTCGGCACTTCACTCAAACCTGCCATCTGCGCCGCCCGCCAACGTCGTTCACCGGCAATAATTTCATAATGCTCGCTATCAATAGGGCGCACCACGATAGGCTGTAACATGCCTTGGGCGCGAATCGAGTTGGCTAACTCTTCTAATGCCTCCAAGTCCATTTCTTTGCGAGGTTGATATTTACCCGGCTTCAACATACGTGTTGCCAAAAAGCGTAATTGACCATCGGTCTCACCGGTATCATTAGCGGCCTTGGGTTGCTTTAAGGCCGCCGGTTTGGTTGTTAATAACTGATCTAAACTTCTGCCTAAGCCTTTTTTCTTGTTGGCCATAGTTGACTCCTTAATTAGTCGATGGCTGCCACCGTCTCAAGTTGCTGCGCTTCTTTTGCCTGTTGTTCATAACGCCGAATAATTTCGCCCGCCAAAGTTAAATACGCTGCCGAACCCGGGGAGCGTTTTTCGTAATACAATACCGGCACCCCATGACTGGGAGCTTCGGCCAAACGTACATTACGGGGGATCACGGTGCGATAAACTTTGTCGCCAAAATATTTATGCAATTGCTCAGACACATCCGTGGTCAAACGGTTACGGGGGTCATACATGGTTCGCAAAACCCCTTCGATACTGAGACGTGGGTTCACATTGTCACGGATATGCTCCATTGTCTCGAGCAAACTGGATAAACCCTCAAGGGCATAATATTCACATTGCATGGGGATCAATAAACTGTCTGCCGCAACTAACGCATTAATAGTCAGCATGTTAATCGCCGGCGGACAATCGATAATAATATAATCGTAGTTATCTTTGATGGGCATGAGGGCATTCAATAAACGGTGTTCTTTTTCGGAGATATCCAGCAATGATACTTCGGCGGCGGTGAGATCTCGGTTAGACGGCAATAAGTCATAACCCGCTGGGTCGGTTTTTTGTAATACTTCCTCAACAGCAATATCATCAATCAATAAATCAGTAACGGTATATTCCAGAGCGTCTTTCTCAACGCCGCTACCCATAGTGGCATTGCCTTGGGGATCCAAATCGATCAATAACACTTTGCGCTTAGTTGCAACTAAGGACGCCGCCAAATTAATCGCGGTAGTCGTTTTACCTACACCGCCTTTTTGATTACTGAGGGCTATAATTTTCGCCACGTTAGTATCCTCTATGGGTTTTTGATCACAACAGCATGCCGTTCACCTGTCACTGTCGGCACCCTAAGCGGGTGAACCGCGGTCACTATGACAGTCTCGGGAAGCGCTTGAATTTCATCAGCGGGGTATTTTCCCTTCATTGCCAAAAATTGGCCATCTTCAGCACATAAATGCTGGGTCTTCTCGACCATATCCTTTAAATCGCTAAATGCGCGAGAAACAACTGTATCATAAGTCTGCTCGGGCTTAAATTCCTCGACCCGAGCATTGATAATTTGCACATTATCTAAGCCTAGCTCTGTCACTGCTTGGGTCAAGAAGCGGGTCTTTTTGCCATTACTGTCCAGCAAAGTGAAGGTTTTATCCGCAAATACGATGGCTAGAGGAATTCCCGGCAAGCCTGGCCCTGTGCCCACATCAATGAGCCGACCACCCGCGAGGTAGGGGATAATGCTCAAGGAATCCAACAAGTGCCGGCCCACCATGTCGCCTATATGACGCACGGCGGTCAGATTGTAAGCTTTATTCCATTTAGCGAGTAAGTGAATATAGTCGAGTAATTGTTGCTGCTGTGTCGTGGTGACAGCTAAGCCCAGCGCATCAATTCCTTGTGACAATTGTTGGGCTAACTCATTCACGCGGCTTGCTTCTTCTTCAAATACACCAACAATAACGAGACAGCCGCAGGCGTCACCCCCGGGATACGGGCCGCTTTGCCTAAGGTTTCAGGGCGCGCAGCAGCAAGCTTTTCACAGACTTCACTGGAGAGACCTGATACCTTGTGATAATTAAAATCTATCGGTAAACGGGTTTTCTCATGGCGTTGTAGGCGCGCGATTTCATCTTTTTGTCGGTCAATATAACCGGCATATTTTGCTTGAATTTCTACTTGTACTGCTACTTGTCTATCGCTAACACCTGGTCCGAGGCCCGTGACCGTCATCAAGCTGTCGTAAGTTAACTCAGGGCGTTTTAACAAGTCCATACCACAATACTCCCGCGCCAACGCTTGCCCTAAAATATTCGCGACGTCTTGACCGCCCGGGGTTGATGGCTGCAGCCAAGTGGTTTTAAGGCGCTGGGTTTCTTCAGCAATATGATGTCGCTTACTCTCAAACCGCTGCCATTGCGCATCATTCACCAAGCCTAGTTGATAACCTTGTTCTGTTAAACGCAGATCTGCATTGTCTTCCCGTAACAATAACCGGTACTCGGCGCGGGAAGTAAACATACGGTAAGGCTCAAGTGTCCCTAAGGTGGTTAAGTCATCGATTAACACACCGATATACGCTTCATCACGGCGCGGACTCCAGGGTTCTTTGTCTTGGGCCAAGCGCGCAGCATTAAGACCGGCAATCAAGCCTTGGGCGGCCGCTTCTTCATAACCCGTGGTCCCGTTAATTTGTCCCGCAAAAAATAATCCCGGCAAGTGTTTCGTCTCAAGCGATGTTTTTAAATCCCGGGGATCGAAGTAATCATACTCAATGGCATAGCCGGGACGGGTAATATGGGCATTCTCAAAGCCTTTGATGGAACGGACAAACGCTACCTGCACATCAAAAGGTAAACTTGTGGATATGCCATTAGGATAAACTTCGTGGGTGGTTAACCCTTCAGGTTCAACAAAAATTTGATGAGCATCTTTATCGGCAAAACGCACAACCTTATCTTCAATTGAAGGACAATAGCGTGGGCCAACACCTTCAATAACACCGGTATACATCGGCGACTGACTCAAACCCTGTTGAATAAGCTCGTGGGTGTGTTGATTGGTATAAGTGATATGACAGGGAATTTGCGCTGGATGATCACGGCCATCTCCCATAAATGAAAACACCGGCGTTGGTGTATCGCCCGGTTGCACCGTCATGCTTGAGTAATCAATACTGCGACCATCGATGCGCGGTGGCGTGCCAGTTTTGAGTCTATCAACCCGAAACGGACATTCACGCAAACGCTCTGCCAAGGCGATAGAGGGCGGGTCGCCAGCACGGCCACCTTGGTAATTGCTCTGGCCAATATGAATTTTACCGCCGAGGAATGTTCCCACCGTCAGCACCACAGAGCGCGCTCGAAACCGCAACCCCATTTGCGTCACGACACCACTGGCACGACCCTGTTCGACGATGAGGTCCGTGACCGCTTGCTGAAAAATCGCCAAATTAGGCTGATTCTCTAAGGCTTCGCGGATGGCTTGTTTATAAAGCACTCGGTCAGCCTGGGCACGAGTCGCCCGCACTGCAGGACCTTTGCTGGCATTAAGAATACGAAATTGAATACCGGCCTTGTCCGCCGCCTTGGCCATGATGCCACCCAGAGCGTCAATTTCTTTGACCAAATGGCCTTTGCCAATACCGCCAATAGCCGGATTACAGGACATTTGCCCCAAGGTCTCGATATTGTGGGTGAGGAGCAGGGTTTTGGCCCCCATACGGGCAGACGCCATCGCAGCTTCAGTGCCGGCATGGCCGCCACCAACAATAATAACGTCATAAATGGTTTCTAAATCCATCACACACCCATAGTCTTGGAGAAATTTTGGGCGATTATACCATATCGCCCCCAGATTGGGAGAGGGCTGGATTTCTAACTATATGCAACTAAACTTGCACATAGTTGAACTAAACGTCACTTGAGTTGCATATAGTCCGACTATATGTCACTCTGTTTGCATATAGTTCGACTATATGCAAGTGTAAAACCGCATAAAATGAGGTAACCCCATGATTAATAGAGAATTTTGGCTAAACAGGCTCAATAAGGCCTGGGCAAAGCGCTCAATTATCTGGTTGCCCGGAGTAAGGCGGGCCGGGAAAACTTCTCTTTGCCAAAATATCCCAGATTGTGAGTATTTTGACTGCGAACTCCCTCGGGTTAGACGTATGCTTGAGGATCCAGAAGACTTTTTACAAAACCTCAAATCCCCCAAAATCACCCTGGATGAAATCCATCGCCTTGCCAATCCTTCAGAGCTCCTCAAAATCGCGGCCGATCATTACCCCCAGATAAAAATCATTGCAACGGGCTCTTCAACCTTGTCCGCGAGTAAAAAGTTCAAGGACACCCTCACTGGGCGAAAAACGAAAATTTGGCTTTCACCGATGCTATATCATGAAAGCGCTCTATTTGGCGATTACGATATCGAACACCGATTATTGCATGGTGGCTTACCGCCTTTTTATATGCAGGACTCCTTGCCGGAAGAGGAGTTCGTTGAGTGGATTGAAGATTATTGGGCGAAGGACATCCAAGAGCTATTTAATATCGCCAACAAGCATTCTTTTCAACGATTTACTGAACTTGTACTTGCTAACAGCGGAAATATTTTTGAAGCGACAAAATATGCAGCCCCTTGCGAAGTCAGCCGCACAACCATTAACAAGTATCTACATATACTTGAACAAACCTACGTTGCTCATATTATTAAACCTTTCACCAGCTATGCCACAAGCGAAATCGTTTCAGCACCGAAAGTTTATGGCTTTGATACTGGTTTTGTCTGTCATTACCGTGGTTGGTATGAATTGCGCAGGGAAGATCTTGGCCATCTGTTTGAGCACCTTGTCCTCAATGAAATACTTGGCAGGCTGCCCAAAGGGAAAGTTCGTTACTGGCGTGATAAATCAAAACATGAAATCGACTTTATTTACCTCAAGCATCGTAATGCTCGCCCAGTGACAATTGAATGCAAATGGTCAGCCAATAACTTTAATGTTAAAAATCTCCGTAAATTTCGGAGCCTCTATCCCGATGGCGACAATTTTGTCGTCGCTATGGATGTTGAGCGTCATTTTACTAAATCCATATCCGATATCGAGGTCAACTTCGTTAATATCGAAGATTTAATCAAATTGCTGGATAAGGCTTAGGGGCACAGCCCCCGAAGCTTACTCAGCCTTCATCCAGCCTTGTAAGGCTTCGATGATTTTTTCCGCTTGGTCAGCACTGGAGATATTGAACTTGGACTTTTGCCAGTATTCGCCGTTGCGCTTTTGGTAGCGGCGGATGGTGTATTTGTCCGGGCCGTATTCTTCTTTGGAGCGGTTCCAGTCTTGGTAGCGATAAATAATGGTGGCCCAGGCGCCTTTGGAGAGGATTTTTTTGTCGAGTTCTTTGACAGTCGTCACACCATCTTCGACATATTCAACGGTTAAATCTTCAACATTATCAGCCATTACATACTCCAAATAGTTATCAAACAGATTAAGCCGCGCCTGCGGCCCATAGATGGAGGGATATTACCCTATTGGCAGCAAACAGGGAAATGGGGCTTAGGCAAAAAATTATTGTTCCGTCCGTAGATCATGCTTCTTCGCCGCATCACACCACCCGTTCCTGCTACACAGGAACGGCTTCCCAAGTAATACGCAGCGCGCGAAATGAATTCGCGCTTGCGCTTAAGAGGGAGAATCGCGATTCTCCCTCTTAAGAATCTCCCATCGCGTTTTGAGAAATAGCAGTTACTGCCCAGTCCGCAGATCGTGTTTTTTCGATGCATCACAGAAAATACTAATATCTTGACCTTCGGCGGCCATGGTCCAGGCGACTTTGGGGAGGCTACAGTTCAAAACTTGGTCTTTTTGACTGAAACTGACAATACAATCACCATTGCTTTGTCCAATAATGCGGTCAGGACCGTGGTCAGTGACGGTGAATGAGCCTTTTTTGCAGGCTAATAAGTCTTTGTTGAACTGGGCTTGGTCGACGGGCTTGGCAGGTTTATCGTCATTTGATGTTTTGTCATCATCAGCGTTGGCTTTTTTATCGCCATTTGCATCATTATTCGGCGTACCATTCTCGAGTCGTAATTTATCATCCTCTGTGGATATTTTGTTGCCTACGTCAGGGGTGATGACTTTATCCACGGGCTTGGCAGGTTTGTCTGCTAGGGCCTGCTTATCCGCAGCTGGCTTATCAGCGTCAGCAGGGGCTTGCTCTGATTGCACTGGGGGCAACAACACAGGAATAGGCACATTTTCATTCACTGATTGCGCCTGTATACATAACGGCGCCAAAGCCATCCCTAACACCAACATCACCCGTATAACCACTCTATCCATTGATCTACCTTCGCGAAGTTAACAACCGTGATGTATAGTATAGAGACTAAAGGCTGGATATCACAACATGGAAGCATCATTAAAGAACCCAAACGCGTCGTTTTTGCGCTGCAAAATTTGCTGGCTCGTGGCTGTGGGTGCTTTCATCGCCATTTTGCTCACCGAAAGCCTATTGATGATCCCCATCTACCAACGGTTTCAAACCATTCAATTGAATGCTGCTAAGGCCGCCGCTAAAGAAGCCATCGAAGCGTTCATTCAATTTGAGCAAGATTTAAGCCTTCATCAAAAGATCACTAACGTCAGCAATACCTTGACTGAGTACTCCGTCATCAAAGGAGCCATGTTTTATAATGAAGCGGGCCAGGTAGTAGCAAGCTATGGCGATTTGCCTGAGATCAGTTTTGGCCAACTAAAACAAGCCATTGAAGGGCCACCCTCAAAATACACCCATGGCAAACATTGGTTTGATGCCGCCTGGGGCCCGGACCAATTACAAGCACCGTATTATGTCAGTGCTCATATCGAAATTGATTATATTTACCAAGCACAAAAGCGCTTTTGGTTGTTTGGTTTAAGCATGGTACTCGCTATTGCCTTATTGGTGACTATTTTGGTGAGCTTGCTGATGGGGCGTATTGTGTTGAAACCCATATTAGGCTTGCGACGACAGCTATTACTGGCCGAGGCTGATCCCGATAATCCCAATAAATATTTAATCGAAACCCACAAACACCATGAAGTAGGGGATGTCACCCGAGGTTTTAATGACTTATTAGAACGCTTACAAGAAAATTTAACATTATTGAAATCCCACGATATCGCTACCGGTCTACCAAATCGGTTTTTGTTTGAGAATTTATTCGAAAAAACCCTGCAATGGCGCAAACAAAAATCCAGCAAAGTCGTTATCATGACACTGACCTGTACCAATTTTACCAGTATCCACCAAACCCTCGGCCACCAAGCCTGGGAGCATTTATTAAAATTATTAGCTGATCATATTGTTAATTGCCTGCCCCTTGGGGCTGTCATTGGTCGAGTCGGGGAAAATGAGCTTGGCATCATTATCAGTGAGGTGAGCAACATTACCGAAATCAGTGGTTATGCCGAAGATATTATCACTGCCACCAAGGGGATCTATCACCTCGAGCAAAACGACGTCAATATCGACTTAAATATCGGTATATCCATATACCCTGATGATAGCAAGAACATGAATGAACTGTTAAAGTTCTCCGGTATGGCACTATATTATGCCAGCAGTGACCCACAGGAAGATTATCACTTTTTTGCGGAATTCATGAATGATGAATTGCAAGAACGCCATGATATGGCGATGAAACTACACCAAGCTTTAAATGAAGATCATTTAGAACTCTATTATCAACCCCAATACGACCTGCGCACCCGAGAAATTACTGGTTTTGAAACCCTATTACGTTGGCATGATCCAGAGCTTGGCGATATTTCACCAGAAATTTTTATTACCTTAGCAGAAGAATCTAGCCTTATTCATGATATTGGTAATTGGGTCTTTGCCAAGGCCTTGCAGCAGTGTCAAGCCTGGCGAGATAAATATGGAATTGACGTAAAGATTGCTATTAACTTATCCGCAAAACAGTTTAACAGTGATGAACTTACTACCAATATCCAGCAAATTTTACAACAGGAACAATTATCCGCGTCACTGATAGAGTTAGAAATCACCGAAACCGCCTTTGCCGAAAACATGGAAAACACCCTGGAAAAACTCGCCCAACTTAGAGAGCTGGGTTTAAACATTGCCATTGATGATTTTGGTACCGGTTATTCATCCTTAAGTTACTTGCAAAACTTCCCCGTGCAACGCTTAAAGATCGACAAAACCTTCATCCAACAAATGGAAGTCAATCCTAAGGCGGAAGCCATTGTTTCAACCATTGTTAAACTCGGCCATAGCTTGGGCTTGAATGTTATCGCCGAAGGGGTAGAGAATAAAATGCAACTAGACCGCTTGATGATCCATCAATGTGACGACGTCCAAGGGTTTTATTTCAGCAAGCCTCTGTCAGTGAAAGCTGCAGAGGCTTTGTTGCAGAAAGGCTAGTGGTTTAGCGCCCGAATATTCTCAGCAAACCACACCTGGCCTCTTCATCAATAGCATCTTCCGTATCACCATTAATGGCGCCTTGCTCTCCATGCCAGCGTTCAACAGCAACATCTATATCATTGACTGCTTCAGAACATTCAGAATAATAATCATATAACCACGCTAAAGGAACATTAACACTTTGCACACCTAAAGCAAGCCAGTGATGCGCAGGATATCCATAGGACTGAAAGAACGTATGCCAAGGCAGGGCTTTCTCAACCACATGCAAAGGTGATGTCAAGCCATAAATAGCAGCCTTTCGCCCACAAGCTTCTCGAGGGCTAATGGTTAATTTGCGTGTTGAATCTTTCCCACAAACCGTATCACAATGCTCTTGCAAAATGCGTTTATCAAATGAATTAACGGCAAAAGACAATAGATACATTGTCAATAAAACTGCTGCTGTGGTGGCGAGCCAGAATATAGCTTTTTCGACAGAGCCTAAGTTATTGATCCATGTCGGAGGGATAAATGCGAGTGCACCAACAGCATGACCAAAGGTATGGCCCAGCATTGCTAAATTGGCGCCACATATCTTAAACCAATATTGCAAAAGAAATTTGCTAACTGCACCATAATTAATATCGGGGTTCGCTTGGTGAATAGGTACAAGTGCAAATGGGAAAACAAAAATAAAATAATACGCAACAACGCCTAATAACCCTTTCCAACCCAACAATGAAAATTCATCCTGCATGCCAACGGCTCTCATAAACCAGTTTATCACTGCTGTTGCTGGTGATACCGTTTGCAAGACTTCTAACACAGTTAGACTCAATGAATATTTATTAATAATCCATGGACGAGACACACTGGATTCTGATTGCCTGGATCCTGGCGCACCAATGACTAGCTGCATTCGTTCATTATTTTCATTACCTCCGCCTATGCCTGTATGTTCCCTTATATAGGGCATATAGAATTGCTTCCAGGTCACAAACATCGTCGCAGCACACAATAGCGCAAATATAACTCCAGCGGCGATTTTCAGTAACGACGCCCACCAAGCTGAATCCATGAAGACATTGGCAACTGAGCGCCCAAATACGTCACCAACAACAGCCCCCTGAGAAGTACCGTAGTATGGCGTAAATTCAACTAATGCTTTTTTAAGACCATAGCAAACAATGCCTGTAGCAGGAGCTAAGCACGCCGTAATGGTTCCATAAGAAGAGTGCGATCTTTCAGTTTCTTGGTTGCTGCTGCGGTCCTGATCACCTGTTGGTGATGCGGTGGTAGACAAAAATGACATGACTTCTCAACAAATTATTATTCAAAGGGGACGAATTATAGTCAGATTGGAAAATAATGCAACAGTCCGGGGGAAAAATCCCCCGAACTATTGATAGAGAATAGGGTTGTGCTTTAGGCAGCCAATTCTGCCAATTCATATGCCGCAAGGGCCACAAAAATCACGCCGGCAACTTGGATGACCCGCTTGATGACCTGCTTGGTGTGCTGTTTTTGCTGATCTTCCAGCACGACCTGTTCATCATTAGCGCATTTTTGTTCTGAGTCGAGCAAAAGGATGTCTTCTCGGAGATTGCCTGCTAAGTCAAACAGTGGCTCTTCTTCGTAAAAGCCAGCCCACCAACCTTCATTCCAATGAAAATATTCCGTACTCCCTTGACGGTAAGGATTACGCTCTTCTTCAAGCTCTGCTTGGGCGGACTCGAAACCATCGAGCCAGACTTCTTCAAGATTCGGCACATCGATGTGATGCTTGAGCCGGGCGAAGGGAATGATATTGTCATTGTCTTTCATGGTTCTCTCCAGACAGCGGTCAATATGACCTCTTACTTGAAGTATAAGCCACGGATTTCATTAAGAAAGTCAATGAAACAAATCATTACAAGTTGTCATTATCGTTATCAATTTTGGGTATGGTAGCCGACATGGTAATACACGGGGTTATAATCCCCCTGACAATAACCATGGTGGTAAAAACCCCGCCGACAAAAGGCTTCATTATGCTCCCCTCGACCGTACAATCGTGGATACATATACTCGCCAGCGCCGCGGGTATCATCTTTAATAGCGTTGCTAACTGCTTGATTATAATCATTTTCTCCAAGATTAGCGCAGCCACAAAGTAGCGAAACTAGGCATAAAATGCCTATTATCTTGCTGATTTCCATTATTTTTGTTCCTGTCAGTGCCTTTTAAAAGCGTAGCACAGATAAAGAAATCTACCTTATGGCAGTTTTAACCTTGTTTTTTACCCTCGAGATTGATATATAGGAAGGACAACACTAACAGTCTCGGCTCAGACACCAGCCTTTGCGTGATGACTGAACCGGGATTTTGACACAAAGGGGCAGGGAACTATGGCTAATTTAAAGTTAACGTCATCGTTACAGCAATTCATCGGTGCGGAAAAAACTGTTTTATCCGTATCTGGTGATACATTAGAAGATATCATCGATAATTTTCTTGGCGCTTTTCCCGAAGCAAAACCGTATTTTTACACCAACGACGGTAAACGAAGCCATTACATTAATTTGTTTCTTGATGGTGAATACGTCAGTAGCGAAGATTATCTTGATCTTGCGGTTGAAGATAACAACGAAATCGAGATTGTCACGGCACTTTCCGGTGGGTAAATGACATTTACCGATGCCGAACTGCAACGTTACAGCCGCCAATTTTCCCTAAAGGAAGTTGGCGTAGAAGGTCAAGCACGACTTCGTGATGCGCGCGTGCTGTGTGTCGGCGCCGGTGGTTTAGGTTCGCCAATTTTGTATTACCTTGCGGCAGCGGGTGTTGGTCAGATTGGCATAGTCGATGATGATGTGGTGGATGTATCCAATCTGCAGCGTCAAATTCTTTATCACGAAAACAATGTCGGCCAAGCCAAAGTCATAGCTGCTAAACAACAATTATTAGCACTCAATCCACTGATCACTGTTAATACTTACCGTCAACGTTTACAAAGCGACAACGCTGATGATTTAATCCGTCAGTACGATGTTATTATCGATGGTTGTGATAACTTAACCACACGCTATATGATCAACGATGCTTGTATTCGCAACCGTAAGCCTTGCGTGTTTGCCAGTATTTTACGTTTTGAAGGGCAGTGCAGTGTATTTATACCGGAGCAGGGGCCTTGTTACCGCTGTTTGTTCCCGGAACCACCGCCGCCTGCCATGGTACCTAACTGTGCCCAAGCCGGTGTGCTTGGGGTGCTGCCGGGTTTAATGGGCAGTATCCAAGCGACTGAAGCCATTAAACTTATTCTCAACAAAGGGACAAGTTTAACGGGACGTTTGCTTATCGTTGACGCTTTAACCATGGAGTTTCGACAACTCAAGGTTCCCCGCAAAACCCATTGTCCTAGCTGTCAACAACAACAGTGGTTTACACCACCAACAGTCAAGGAAAATACCATGAAAGAAATCAGCGTTGAAGCGTTCCACGCCTTACGTAACAATAATACACCGCATTTACTGCTTGATATTCGCGAGCCCTATGAATACACTATTTGTAACCTCGGCGGTAAACTTTTATCTTTGGATAGTTTACCCGACAGTTTACCCAGCGGCGATAAAGATCAACTCATCATCGTCCACTGTAAAGCAGGCCCTCGGGGTGTTGCTGCTGCCAATTATCTTGAACAGCAAGGCTATACCAATGTCTTTAACTTACGGGGCGGCATCTTAGCGTGGATAAAGCAAATTGATAATAGCCTGATGAGTTATTAATAGTTCCGCGCCATCCTTGGCAAGCCATTAAGTCTTAGCAAAAACCAGGCCCGCGTGGGCGAGACGTGTTTTTTTCGTTAAATTTAGCTGCATAGACTTCTAGTAGCTGTACCATATATGGATCTCTATTTTCTTTAGCCAATTGTATCGGTGTTTTTCCGACTTTCCCTTCCGCCTTGATGTCAGCGCCTAAATCGAGAAGAGATGAGACCAAATCTCTATCGCCATTACGAACTGCTTGCTGGAGCGGGGTATATCCCCATGGATTTGTAGCCTCAATGTCAGCACCTTTATTTAAAAGTAATAAGGCCACCTCTGTGTGGCCGCTATCAAAGGCTACATGGAGGAGGGGACGTACAGACTGACAAGTTACATTAGCATTAGCACCGCTATCTAGTAGCAGCGACACCACCTCTGAACGGTTGTTTTTTACCGCCCAGTACAGCGGGGTAAGCTTATTTTTATCAGCCGCATCAACATTGGCACCACTATTTAGTAGCAATGACACCACCCTAACACTGCCGTCTACTACCGCATAGTGCAGCGGGGTAAGCTCTTCTATATCAGCCGCATCAACGATGGCACCACTATTTAGTAGCAACGACACCTCCTCTGAATGGTTGTTTTTTACTGCCGCGTGCAGCGGGGTAAGATCATATCTATCAGCCGTATAAACATTAGCACCTTTGCTTAAGAGTAATGATACTATTTCTGTATGGCCCTTTGCTGACGCAGTGTGCAGCAAGTTTTGACTAAAGGCATTAACTGTCTCAACATCACCACCTCCATCTAATAACAATGATGTTACTTCTTTGTGCCCCTTTTCTACTGCTATACTCAGAGATGTATACCCCCAGTCATCAGGCGCATTAATGTTTGCGCCTCTATCTAATAGCAATCTAACAGTCTCAATGTGGTTATTACTCACTGCTTGATGTAGCGCACATTTTCCAGATTCAATTACCCCATTAATATCAGTTCCCTTACTCAATACCAATGTTACTGCCCTATCGTGGCCACATTCTGCTGCAGTGATCAATTGAGCTATTTTATAGTCATCCGGTACGTCAATAGTAGCCCCGTTATCGAGTAGCATTGATACAGCCTCCGAGCGACCCTCGGATAGCGCCATAAATAGCGCAGTTAATCCGTTTTCATCAATTTCATTAACATCTGCTCCTTTATCTAAAAGTAACGATATTATCTTTGTACTGCCAACTGTTGCTGCACGATGCAGCAGAGTATGTCTTCCTTCATCTATTAATTTAATGTTAGCACCCCTGTCTAACAATAATTCAGCCGTTTCATCTTGGTTATTTTGTACCGAATAGTATAACGGAGTAAGTCCAGAGCGATCAGTTGCATTAATATCAGCACCCTTATTTAAGAGTGTTACTACAATCTCCGTGTGGCCATACTTTGCTCCTGTATGTAGCGGGGTACAGCCGGAATTGTCAGTTGCATTAATATCAGCACCCTTACTTAAAAATGTTGCTACAATCTTCGTGTGACCATGGGTTGCTGCTGTTTGCAGCGGGGTACAGCCGGAATTGTTCAATGCATTAATATCAGCACCCTTATTTAAGAGTGTTACTACAATCTCCGCGTGACCATGGGTTGCTGCTGTATGCAGCGGGGTACAGCCGGAATTGTTCGTTGCACTTACATCGGCATCTTTACTCAAGAGTGCGGATACCACATTTGTGTCGTTACTGCATACTGCTAAATGCAATGGGGTATTTCCATCGTAATTAGTCGTATCAACTTGAGCACCTCTATCTAGCAGTAAATTTACTAATTCTGTATTTTTATTTAGTGCCGCACGGTGTAGCGGGGTATCACCACTCCAATTTTTTGCCTCAATATTAACTTCTCTATCCAGCAAGTACGAAACTATTTCAGTCTGGCCATATTCTGCCGCTACATGCAGTAGGGTATTTCCTCTCATCCTATCAGCTGCATAAACATTAATACCTCTTTCCAGTAGTGACAACATAGCCCCTATCTGGCCTCTTGATACTGCTAGTTGTATCGGCATCAATTCAAAACCGTTGAGCAGATGAATCTTAGCGCCCTCTTTTACTAAATAGTTAATAATCTGTACGCGACCAAGTGCTGAAGCATAGTGCAGTAATGAATTTCTATTTTTGTCATTTTTGTTAACTAAAATGTTATTGTCTATTGTTGAATTGCTAATAATCTCCTCGAACTTTTTTGTATTCCCTAAACAAACTTGAATAAACAAAGATTCCTCGTCTGAGCTTAGACCTCCAAACGTCGCTTGATAGTGTTCAACAAAAGCTTCTTGCGTCTCAATTTCATCAATTACTGTAGACAGTGGCAAAAATTGCCGTGCTTGCCGTTGCCAAAATCCCGCGCTTTTGGTGTTTACACAAGCATACAGGTAACTACATGTTAAGGCTAAACGGGTAAAGTCTCGTGGCGTTAGGTACTGACCTACATGCAGCACCAATTCCGGAGGTAGGGACGCCAGAAGACTGTTTGCTTGAGCCCCTGGGTTAGTGATGCTAATTTGTGATCCTGACGTTGCTGCTGGTGCACTATCAGCGCGGACTTCTTCAAAAAATGCCATCGTTACCTCTCTGGGTTTAAAACATTAGAATTGGCGCAGATTGTATACTATTAGCTCATTGTTGATCAAATATTATTTTATTTTCTGTTATATCAATGTTTTAGGATGACAGAGACAGCGATTTATTCACTTCCCTATACAAAAACTACTAAATATCCGGCCTAATAGATCATCGGGGGTAAAGGTGCCGGTGATTTCACCGAGGGCATCTTGGACTTGGCGTAAATCTTCTGCCAATAATTCCCCGGCTTCCATCGAATTAAACTGATCTTGGCCGTGTATTAATAACTCCCGGGCGCGGTTTAGGGCATCAAGGTGGCGGCGACGGGCGATGAAACCACCCTCAGCAGTTTCAGCACCCACGCAATGTTTTAAATGATGGCGTAATTCATCTAATCCAGCGCCGGTTTTGACGGAGAGTTTGATAACAACATGCTTGTCTTCATGAAAAACAGCAGGGGTTTGCCCCAGTTCGTCAATTTTGTTTTGAATAACCGTGACCGCTTTCTCCGGTAAGTCATGCTCGGCATAGGCGGGCCAGAGTTTGTCGGGGTCGGTTTCTGTTGTGTCCTTTGCATCGACCACTAGTAACACTCTGTCGGCATTGGCAATCTCGGCCCAGGCGCGTTTAACACCTTCTTGTTCCACCACATCAGGACTTTCGCGAAGCCCAGCCGTATCAACAATGTGTAAGGGAATACCATCGATGAGAATATGTTCACGCAATAAATCTCGCGTAGTGCCGGGAATATCCGTCACGATTGCCGACTCCCGGCCACTTAACGCATTCAATAAACTGGACTTACCGGCATTGGGTTTACCAGCAATAACAACGGTCATACCCTCACGCAGTAGTGCGCCTTGTTTTGCTTGGGAAAGAACGCCATCGAGGGTTGTGATAATTTGGTTTAGATCACTTGTTATTTTGCCATCACTCAAAAAATCCACTTCTTCATCAGGAAAATCAATAGCTGCTTCGACATACATTCGTAAATGAATCACCGCTTCAACCAGTCGTTGAATTTCAGCAGAGAATGCCCCTTGTAAAGAACGTATAGCAGAGCGGGCTGCTTGTTCCGATGACGCATCAATTAAATCCGCAATCGCCTCAGCTTGGGCCAAATCAATTTTGTCATTCAAAAAAGCACGTTCAGAAAACTCACCCGGCCTCGCAATACGCGCGCCGAGACTCACCACACGCTGTAATAAACGGTCCATGACCACCGGGCCACCATGACCATGGAGTTCCAAAACATCTTCACCGGTAAAAGAATTCGGTCCCGGGAAATACAAGGCCAAGCCCATATCAATAACACTGCCATCGGCATCTTTAAACGCTTGATAGTGTGCTGAACGCGGTGCGGGGAGAGCGCCTAACATAGCATCGGCAATGGTTGCAGCCTTAGGACCTGATACCCGGATAATGCCAACGCCTCCGCGACCGGGAGGCGTTGCTTGTGCAGTAATGGTATCAGACGTTACGTTCATTTAGTCTGCGAGGTAAGGTTACCCTTAACTCGCTCTACACTTTTTTGCGACTGTCTTCCCGTGGCTACGCATAATGAGCCATTGTTGCAGTACTGACATCGCGCTGTTAACAAACATATACAATACCAGACCCGCTGGGAAGTTTAAGAAGATAAACGTCATCATCACTGGCAAAAACATCATGAGTTTCGCTTGCGTGGGATCCGGTGGTGGCGGATTGAGTTTCTGTTGTACCAACATCGTCAAACCAAACAAAATCGGCAAGATATAGTAGGGATCTTTCACCGACAAATCATGGATCCACAAAATGAATGGCGCTTGACGAAGTTGTACGCTTTCGATCAATACCCAATACAAAGCAATAAACACAGGGATCTGAACCAAGATAGGTAAACACCCACCCAAAGGATTCACTTTTTCTTTTTTGTAGAGCTCCATAGTGGCGCGAGAAAGTTTTTCACGGTCGTCACCAAAGCGTTCTTTTAGGGCTTGAATTTTCGGCGTCAAGTTACGCATATTAGCCATGGACTTATAACTCTTGGCGGAGAGCTTATAAAACAAGCCTTTGATGAGTACTGTCACGAGGACGATAGACCAACCCCAGTTACCCACCACCAAATAAATCTTTTGCATCAACCAAAAGATGATTTGGGAAATAAACCACAACCAACCATAATCGATAGTGAGTTTTAAGTTGGGTGCAACGGCATTAAGGTATTCAGCAATTTCTGGCCCCACATACAGTTGCGAACCCGTCGTTAAAGTCGCGCCAGGTTGAATAGTTAATTGCGGACCGGCAACACCGATGGTGTAAAGATTCTTGCTCGGGTCGGTATTGCCATTAGGATCTTTGTACTCTTTGGCGTGGGAGAAGAAATGGTTTTCTTGATCTTGATTCGGCGCCCAGGCACTCAAGAAATAATGCTCTTGCATCGCGGCCCAACCACCTTGGGAGTTAACACTCAAGTTCTTTTCATCCATGGCTTTGAATTTGATCTTCTCGTAAGGCTTATCTGCCGTTGAAATCGATGCCCCGAAGTAAGCATGGACTTGGAACATACCAGGTACCGTCGGCGGATTGTTCACACGGGTAATGGCATTGACGGTATGCCCTTGCCACACTTTGCTGGAGTTATTGGTAACTTTGTAATCGACTTTGATGTCGTAGCTACCCCGCTCGAAAGTATAGCTCTTAACCACATCCAAACCATCTTGGCCTTGCCAGTGTAAATTCACCACCAGTTGTTTTTCATCAGGACTCATGTGGTAGCTGGTTTTCTCAGCTTTGAATAGGGCTTGGCCATTGTTAGGACTGTCTGGGCCTTGTTGGCTCACCAGTGCACTCTTCGCCAAGTACAAATTGTTCGGATCTTGGTTGAACAACACGTAAGGTTTGTTGGGGGTATCCAACGCCTGTGGGTATTTGGGCAAACTTGCTTCAACAATGCGGCCACCGCGGGTATCAATGGCAATGTTTAATACATCCGTATGGACTTGAATTAACTCGCCCGCTTTGTCTGACTGGGTAAGTGCAGCTTTGGCGCCGTCAGTGTCCCCTGAAGCAGTCTTAGAGGTCACACTAGCCCCCTGGGTTGTCACATCATCGCTAGCAGCCTGTGAGGACGCTGTAGGGCTCGTTAGGGGTGTGTGTTGAGGCGGGTAGTCAGTTTGCCATGCGCGCCAGAGGGCGAAGCCAAGAATGATGAGCGCTGCGTACAAAAATATGCGTTTCGAATCCATAGGTTACTCTGTGTTGTTCTTTCGTTGAATATAATTTCCAAGACTGACCGCCCAAGCAGTCATTCTTGAGAGGTAAATTCTCCCTTTTTGGGAAGATTTACCGGGTCATAGCCACCCTCATGCCAAGGATGGCAGCGTAGTATACGACAAATTCCCAGCCAAGTACCGCGAAGTGGGCCAAAAGTTTCGATAGCTTGGTGCGTATATTGGGAGCAACTGGGGTAATAACGACAGTTACTGCCCAATAGGGGGCTTAAAAATAATCGATACCCCTGAATCAGGCCTAAGAATAGCTTTTGTAGCGCGTAATTAACTTTGCCCATAGTGGCTCCAATTGCTGCCAAAGTTGCGGTTTATCCAAATCACTAGCACCTCGTTTAGCAATAGCAACAATATCAAGGCCGGCTAATTCGTGTTGGCGTTGACGAAAACTTTCACGCAATAAGCGCTTTACGGTATTGCGTTGATGGGCTTTGCGGATATTTTTTTTGCTAACAGCGAGACCAAGACGGGTACTTGCTGGCTGATTGGGCTTTGCTAACAGAATAAATGCCGAGTTACTGGCGCGAATAGGGGGCTCATCGAAAACAAAACTGTATTCTTCGGCGCGTTTTAGCCGTGCGCCCCGCAAAAAAAAGCGCTTAAGATCAGGCACTTAGGCGTTTACGACCTTTTGCACGACGACGGTTAATGATTTTACGGCCATTCTTTGTTGCCATACGGGCGCGAAAGCCATGGGTACGTTTACGTTTTAAATTACTGGGTTGAAATGTTCTTTTCATGCTCGTATCCGTTAAATTTAATGCAATTGTGCTAAAAGAGCCGGCAATCATATTGCCAATGCCCCTGGATGTCAACGGTTTTGCAAAATATCGCAAATTTTTTCGGATCGTTTGCTTTAAGGGAAACGCTAATAAAAGAAAAATATTTATTTAAATATGATTTTTATGATTATTAAGGGCCTTATTCTCTGTTGATACCCCTAAAAATTATATATTTATCAATAAGTTATGAGAAAAATAACATTGTTAACGAGCTGCTATTTGAGTATGTACAGGTGTGGGAGGAAATGGGGATAAATACTGCCTTAGCAAAATTTCTGTATAACTTGCCGAGTTATCAACAGAAAGAAGGGGGTTGATAGACGTATTGATCACATCTTTCTGGGAAAATCATTATAAATCAATGGGTTATATTTTTTTAGAATTTTTGAATAAAAAGAACGCATCCCAATAATAATAATAATCTTTATATATAAATCTTATGATGTTTATGATTGTGTGAATTATTTCTGTGGAAAACTTTAAAAATTCATTATTAATCATTATGTTATATCCCGATTAACCCTGTTGATAACCCCTTAAAACTGGTCATGTTTAGCACGGGATGAAAGTTGAATAACTTTTTAGTGGATAAGTTTTTGCGTTTTTACCCCCACTTCACCCTGTATCTTTTCAAATCTTACTGACAGGGTTTTGTGGATAACTAAAACCAAGAGCTCGGTTAATTCTTATGCTTTTGATTTGCTGTAGCGTGTTTAATTTTTACTAACGAATGATATAGCGCTGGGGAAAAGAACGCTTTCTACACAGCTTCGTTAATCATCTGCACAGCCACACAATTTTTTTTGTTACGGGTGTGGATAACCCCGGCAAAGGGGTATAGACTGCAGCATTCGTTTCGCTGCATGACAACAAGGAGATCAATAGTATGCCGCTTTGGGAAGATTGCCTTCAACGACTTGAAGAAGAGTTTTCAGCTCAGCAATACAATACGTGGATCCGTCCATTACAAGCACAGCAACAGAATAATGCGCTAACGTTGTTTGCTCCTAATCGTTTTGTTTTGGATTGGATCAAAGATCATTTCTTGAAGCGAATCACAGAACTATTAGATTTGTTGAGTGACGGTAATCCTCCGAAACTTGCGTTGGAGATTGGTTCTAAAGCAACGTCTGTCAGTCAATCCACTGCAACTGTAACAACGGCACCGGTGGTCGCACCGGCATCGACGGAATCCAACGATGTGCGGGTTGTACGCACCGCGAAAAAGACCGCATTGCCTTTTCAGTCAAACTTGAACCCGAACTTTACCTTTGGGAAGTTTGTCGAAGGTAAATCAAACCAACTAGCGCTGGCAGCCGCTAAGCAAGTGTCCCATGATCCCGGTGGGCCCAATAACCCATTATTGATCTATGGCGGCGTTGGTCTTGGTAAAACCCACTTGATGCATGCAGTGGGTAATGTGATTTTGCAAAATAATCCCGATGCGAAAGTGTTATATTTGCACTCTGAACGGTTTGTGGCGGAGATGGTAAAGGCGTTACAAACCAACAAGATGAACGATTTTAAGCACTATTACCGCCAATTAAACGCATTATTGATCGATGATATTCAGTTTTTTGCCGGTAAGGACCGATCCCAGGAAGAGTTTTTCCATACCTTTAATGCCTTACTGGAAGGCCAGCAACAGATTATTTTAACCTGTGATCGTTACCCGAAAGAAATTACCGGTCTTGAGGAACGTCTGAAATCACGATTTGGTTGGGGCTTAACCGTTGCAGTTGAACCACCGGAGCTTGAAACGCGAGTGGCAATCTTGATGAATAAAGCTGAGTTGTCGGATTTTGAGATCCCCTATGAAGTCGCGTTCTTCATCGCCAAGCGCATACGTTCCAATGTCCGTGAGTTGGAAGGGGCGTTAAAACGCGTCATCGCCAATGCGAACTTCACCGGTCAGGATATTACACTGGATTTTGTCAAAGAGTCGTTGCGGGATTTATTGTCTTTGCAAGAAAAACTCGTCACCATTGAAAACATCATCAAAACCGTTGCAGAATACTATAAGGTCAAAGTGGCGGATATTCTTTCTAAGCGTCGCAGTCGTTCGGTGGCAAGACCACGACAAATTGCCATGGCGCTAGCGAAAGAATTGACTAACCACAGTTTGCCGGAAATTGGTGATGCTTTTGGCGGGCGGGATCACACGACTGTGTTACACGCGTGCCGTAAAGTGAAAGAATTGCGCGAAAGTAGTATGGATATGGGCGAGGATTACAAGAACCTTATTCGCATACTGACAACATAGAGACGAAGGCCATGCACATCACATTATTTAGGGAAGATTTACTGCAACCACTGCAAATGGTCATGGGGGTCGTTGAACGGCGGCAAACATTGCCGATTTTGTCCCATGTTTTGCTCAACGTTGAAGATGGCATGTTGCAGATCACCGCAACGGACTTGGAAGTTGAGTTACAAGCGCGTATCAAGCTCGTCCATCCCGCTGAAAATAGCCAAATTACTGTTCCTGGCCGCAAACTCGTTGATATTTGTCGCTCCTTGCCGGATGAAGCGGAAGTCTCACTGACCTTGGACAAGCAACAAGTGACTCTGAAGTCTGGCCGTAGTCGCTTTACCTTGAGTACCTTGCCCGCTGAAGAGTTCCCTTTTGTTGAAGGAGAAGCCGCTAATGCGGAGTTTAATTTGCCCCAAAACCTCCTCAAAGAACATATCGAACATATTCAGTTCGCCATGGCTCAACAGGATGTCCGCTATTATTTGAACGGCATGCTATGGCAGGTGGGGAATGGTAAATTCACCAATGTGGCTACAGATGGTCACCGTTTGGCCTTGGCTGAACATAGTTTGGACTTAGGTCTGTCTGAGTTGTGCCAAGTCATTGTGCCCCGCAAAGGTATTATCGAATTAGGGCGCTTATTAGAAGTAAGTGATGATCACGTTACCGTCAAGATCGGAACCAATCACCTCATTATCGACGCAGATAGCTTCACGTTCACTTCAAAACTTATTGATGGACGTTTTCCTGATTACCAAAAAGTCTTACCCAAAGCGGGCAATAATATCCTTATTTGTGATAAAGAGGTAATCAAACAAGCTCTGGTCAGAGCTTCTGTTTTGACCAATGAAAAATACCGCGGGGTTCGATTTGAGCTCAGCCAGAATAATCTCCATATTACTGCCAATAACCCTGAACAAGAGCAGGCAGAGGACGAGCTTGAAGTGAATTATTCCGGGGATGATTTGACTGTCGGTTTTAACGTTGGCTACCTGATTGATGTCCTAAATGCCATCAATGAAACCCAGGTGAAATTCACCTTATCAGATACCAATGCTGGTGTCTTAGTAGAGGCAGCAGATAACCCGGATTACACTTACGTCGTCATGCCAATGCGCCTGTAGAGCGATGTCTATCCAACAGATCACTATTCAGAATTTACGAAATTTAACCCAAGTTGAGCTTGAATTAAGCCCCTGCTTTAACGTGTTTTTTGGCAAAAATGGCAGTGGCAAGACGAGCTTTATCGAGGCGCTTTATTTATTAGGCCATGGCCGCTCATTTCGGAGCCATTTAACCAAGCGCATTATTCAGCACAATGAGACTGCTTTGACGGTATTTGCCAAGGTCTTTGATGAGCCTAGCCAAGGGGTTATTCCCTTGGGGATCGAAAAGACCAATAAGGGCGAGGTCAATATCCGTCGAGGCGGGGAAACTATTACATCTGCAGCTGCCCTTGCAGCACTATTACCGCTGCAATTGATCAATCCCGATAGCTATCGGATCTTAGAAGCAGGTCCTAAATTCCGCCGTCAATTTTTGGATTGGGGATTGTTCCACGTGGAACACAGTTTCTTTCCACTCTGGCAACGCCTGCAGCGCTTATTAAAGCAGCGCAATGCTGCGCTAAAGCAGCCCGGTGATTATGGAACAGTTGCACCCTGGGATAATGAGTTAATCAAGAGAAGTGAAGCTATTGATCACATGCGTGATAGCTATATTATTGAATTTAATGCTATTTTTCAGAATGTTATTGGTAAAATGCTCGAGGTTGACGGCTTGAAGCTCTCTTATTGGCGTGGCTGGGATAGAGAAAGCTCATTAGCTGAGGTATTACAGCGGCATTTTTATCGTGATCAACAGCTCGGCTATAGCCAATACGGTCCTCATCGGGCTGATCTGAAAATCACCGTGAATGGGGTACCCGCCCATGATGTTTTATCTCGCGGTCAACAGAAGTTGGTGGTCAGCGCGATGAGTCTGGCCCAAGGCTTGTTGTTGAAACAACAAACCAATAAGAACTGTATCTATCTCATTGATGACTTGCCGGCAGAGTTAGATATATCCCGTCGCCGATTCTTAGCAAATACGTTGGCAGATTGTCAGGCCCAAGTCTTTGTCACGGGTGTTGCTGATACAGACTTCTGTGATCTATTCCCTGTAGAATCAACACGTTTGTTCCACGTGGAACATGGAACCATTGCTGCTGTTGAAAAAGAAGAGTGTGTGACTTGATAGGAGACAGAGAGCTCTGCCTCCTATAGGGGATAGCGATTAGATATCGATATTTTCTGCGCGCAAAGCATTTTCTTGAATAAAATCACGTCGTGGTTCTACTTGATCGCCCATTAGGGTCGTGAAGATTTGATCGGCGGCCACAGCATCTTCGATAGTGACTTGTAGGAGGCGACGCGTGCTTGGATCCATGGTGGTTTCCCAGAGTTGATCCGGGTTCATTTCACCTAAACCTTTGTAGCGTTGGATCCCAAGACCCCGTTTCGCTTCATTCATTAACCATTCAAGGGCTTGCTCGAAGCTATCAATCGCGAGTTTTTTCTCGCCCCGTTGAATATGAGCGTCTTCCTCGAGTAAACCGCGAAGCTGCTCACCCAGTTCTGCGATTGCGAGGTAATCTGGACTAGCAAAGAAGTCTGGCGTGAAATTATATTCAGCTTCAACGCCATGGGTTAATACCGTTAACACCGGTAAAAACAATTGTTTTTCGCTGTCTTCCCGCACGCTAATTTGGTAACGGGTGCCATTTAACTCTAATTGAGCCATGCCTTGCTGAAGCGCCTCGCACCATTGATTAACAGTGTCTTGGTCTTGAAGATTGCTTGAGGTAAGACCAGGGACAAACAAAAATTGCTTGAGCACCTCTTCCGGGTAAATCCGGGTTAATTTGTCCATGCGCTTGCGCACATTCTGGAAAGTTTTTACTAATGATTCAAGGGCAACACCACTAATTGCCGGTGCATCATTGCCTGGGAATAACTTGGCATCATCAATGGCAAGTTGAGTGAGATATGCTTCTAACTCTTCATCGTCTTTGATGTATTGTTCTTGTTTGCCTTTTTTGACTTTGTATAACGGTGGCTGAGCAATATAAACATAGCCACGCTCTAATAATTCATTCATTTGTCGGTAGAAGAAGGTCAGCAACAACGTACGAATATGAGAGCCATCCACGTCAGCATCGGTCATGATGATGATTTTGTGGTAGCGCAGTTTTTCGGGGTTATATTCTTCCCGGCCAATACCGCAGCCGAGGGCCGTGATTAACGTACCCACCTCGGCAGAGCCGAGCATCTTATCAAAACGGGCTTTTTCGACATTCAAGATCTTACCTTTAAGCGGCAAAATCGCCTGAGTACGGCGGTCTCGGCCTTGTTTTGCGGAACCACCCGCGGAGTCACCCTCCACTAAGAATAATTCCGATAAGGCGGGATCTTTCTCTTGGCAATCAGCCAATTTACCCGGCAAACCGGCGATATCCAGGGCGCCTTTACGTCGAGTCATTTCCCTAGCCTTACGGGCAGCTTCCCTGGCACAAGCTGCTTCGATAATCTTACCGACCACTAACTTGGCTTCTTTCGGGTTCTCCAACAGATAATCATTGAGCTTCTCGGCCATGGTGGACTCCACCACCGGCTTTACTTCAGAGGAGACTAATTTGTCTTTGGTTTGAGAAGAGAACTTAGGATCCGGTACTTTAACCGACAGTACGGCCGTTAAACCTTCCCGGGCGTCGTCACCGGTAGTAGATACTTTGGACTTTTTGCTCAAGCCTTCTTTCTCGATATAGGCGTTCAAGGTTCGGGTGAGGGCTGCTCTAAAACCAGCCAAGTGGGTACCACCATCTTTTTGCGGAATATTGTTGGTAAATGAAAAAATGCTTTCTTGGAAGCTATTATTCCACTGCATAGCAATTTCGATACCCATGCCGTCTTTTTCGGTACGAAAATGGAACACTGTCTCGTTAATCGGGGTTTTATTCTGATTGAGGTGCTCAACGAATGAACGAATCCCTCCTTCGTACTCAAACACTTCATGTTTACCGCTACGCTCATCGGTAAGCTCGATACGCACCCCAGGGTTCAAGAAAGATAATTCACGCAGGCGTTTGGCCAAGATTTCGTAATGGAACTCAATATTGGAGAAGATCTCTGAACTGGGCTTAAAGCGGATCTCGGTACCGGTATGCTCAGTATCACCAACAACGGCTAAGGGGGCTTCAGGCTCACCCAGATGATAGGTTTGCTCATGAACCTGATTGTTGCGACGGATAGTTAACAGTAACTCATCGGATAGAGCATTGACCACAGAGACACCCACACCATGGAGACCACCGGAGACTTTGTAGGAGTTCGCGTCGAATTTACCACCAGCATGAAGAACAGTCATGATGACTTCTGCGGCTGAGCGGTTTTCTTCAGGGTGGATATCCACGGGGATCCCGCGACCATTGTCTTTGACAGATACGGACTCGTCAGGGTGGATAGTGACGTAGACACAGTCACAGTGGCCCGCTAAGGCTTCATCGATAGAGTTATCTACCACCTCAAACACCATGTGGTGTAAACCCGTCCCATCGTCGGTATCACCGATATACATCCCGGGGCGTTTGCGCACGGCGTCGAGGCCTCGTAACACCTTGATATTCGATGAGTCGTAAGCGGTCTGTTCTGTCATGTAAAGTTCTCCGTCTAAATGCTGGGGTATTATAGCATTGATATGTTGAATTTTTTATCATTTTGATGGAAAAAACTGAATTTTTTCACCTCTAATTTCCAGAGCCTGTATCGGAATTTTTACGATAAGGTTATCATGAGCAATGCCTTGTGAAAGGCCAGGGGAGAAGGAGAGTTTTTCGTGAAAAAGCCATTGCTTCATGGGTTTATGTTAGCGGTAGGATTATTGGCATCGATGGCCGCATGGGCTGATGCCACTGTTGTGAATATCTATAACTTCACGCGCTTCGCCGCAGAGCCCATGGATGAACAAGGTATTCGTGAATTTATCCCCCCCAAAAGCTGCATGCAAGTAGGCATTACCCGTTTCCCGGTCAAGGTCGGCTTTCGCCGTACTCCGGAGAGTAACCCCCATGATGTGGACTTTGAAGTCAGTGATCCCCATCTTGTGTGTGGTAAAGAGGGCCGGCTTTATTCCGTTAAAGGCCATCAATTCTGTATCGATAAACAAACCTTTGCCGGCGTCTATCTCTTAGACTTAGTCATTATCGGCCACGACTCGGCATACCTGCGTAATTCCCTCGGCGATTGCCCGGCACATCCAGTGCCATGGTACATTGGCGTGTAACAGCAACGCTTAATCCCCATTTTTTGAGGAACATTCACTAACTGTTGACTATACTTACTGAGTGTTAGTTTTAACTGAATGGATGTGGATTGAAGCTATTCAACTCTCTGACGACAAAAATTTCTTTTTTCACCGGGTTAGTGATTATTGCGGGGATGATCACGATATCATCTGTGGTGTACTTCTTTGCTAAGCAGACACTCTTAGAGCACTCAATGAATAGCGTCAAGAGTAGCGCTGAGCTGGTAGCCAGTGATGTGGAGAGTGCTCTGGTAAAAATTGTCAGTGATTTAGCGGTTTTGTCTAAAACTCCGCCGATTCAAGGGATTATTCGCAGCAGTTTAAACCAGGGCGAAGACAAGGTTGATAATTCAACTATTGATATGTGGAATGATAGGTTATCGACAATTTTTACGGCGATGCTAAAAGTAAACCCTGCCTATACGCAAATTCGTTATATTGGCATTGCTGAGCGAGGCAAAGAGATTGTCCGGGTCAATCGTTCTCGCAATGATATTTTTCGGACTCACACATCTGCTTTGCAAGCAAAGGCCAGCGAAAAGTATTATAAAGAAGCGACGAATCTTGCCCAGGGCAGCGTGGCATTCTCTAATATTACGTTTAATCGTGAACATGGGCGCTATGAACGCCCACTAGTGCCGACGTTACGGGTCATGATGCCAATCTATTCAGCGAAACAACAATTGTTCGGTGTCTTGATCATTAATGTCGATTTTCAAAAATATTTACGAGAGGCTTTACTCAGGGTTGGTAAGGGTTATCAGTTGTATTTTTATAATGACTTTGGTGATTTATTTGTTTTTATGCCAGAAGAGTCAGTACTTAAATTCTACCCAAGCGCATCTATCGATGAACAAGCTGAGGGTATCCTGCGTGGTTATGCTTCAACGGCGGATTATATTCAATCTATCCTTACTGATAACACATCAATAACCGTACAAAAGTCCATTTATTCAAGCTATGAAAATAAAGACAAAGTGCTGACTATGGTTTTACAGGTTAATAAATCCAGGCTCTTCAAGGATGATAATATCATTATTAATTATATTCTGGTTGCGTTGGTTCTAATCTCATTATTAACAATTGGATTAGTCTTTATATTTTCGAATCGCCTGTTGAAGAAATTGCGGGACATGGCTGCTAACATTGAGCTGTCAAGCGGTGGATTGCGCACAAAGCTAAAACTCCCCACAGGATTAAATGACGAGGTTGGCGTTCTTGCCCGTGCCTTGGACAAAAAAACCAAACAGCTTGAGAGTATGGCACTTTATGATAGTCTCACGGGCTTGGCTAACCGCAAAAACTTTGTTGAACGCCTTGAGGAAGCGATACCTCGGGCTAAACGCAATGGCACCTCAGCTGGCTTAATGTACTTGGATTTAAATAATTTTAAAGAAGTTAATGATAAGTACGGTCATGACTATGGCGATGAATTACTGATAAAGTTCAGCCGTAACCTGAAGAAGACTGTACGCAAATCAGAACTTTGTGCAAGATTGGGCGGCGATGAATTTGTGGTTATTTTACAGGATATCAAGGACAATACGGTAATTGAGACTATAACCGCACGATTCCGAGAAGCGCTGAATAAAACCTATAGCATCAAAGGTTTTTCAATTTACATGTCTGCAAGTATTGGGATAGCCTTGTACCCGGATGATGGGGATACCGTTGATAAGCTTCTCAAGCAGGCAGATGAGAATATGTATTCGGATAAAGCTCAGCAAAACAACCTTGATGGGTAAGCCACTATTCACCACGACACATCCTGTGTCGCGACAATCGGGGTTTAGCGTGGTGCAGGACCGCCTCTTGACACGTCGTTTGCATTGATTACCTGAGGCAGTCCCAGCAACTCTCTTGCTTCATCCAGTTGTTGTACCCGTAGTTGCACAAGCTCAAGGAAATCGTTTCGGACTGGCTCTTTGAGCATAGCAACTATTTTTTGCTTCTCTGCTAACGATGCTTTCATAAAGCTTTGAAAGGCTGGCATCCTGGCACGACGTCGATGTAGCGCATCAAACGTAAAGCCTTTTGCAACTGATGGAGTCCCCACTTCCTGAAAAGCCGTCATGGCTTCTTGGTTTTGTCGCATAGAGTCTTGTAATGTCTCATCCTGCATGAGGGCTTTGAAATCTGTAATAACCTCACTGTGTAAGCGCCCTTTGATTTTTGTTTTTTCGTTTCGTGGCATGGCAATGAAGCGATTAAAAGCAATTTTAGTACTGGCTTCTCGATCATCTTCACGAAAAAAAAAGTAAGTCCCTTTTAGAGTCGGATCTGCACCACCTAATAAAAGTTCCGCGCGCAACTGATTTAGTAAGCGAGCGTCTAGATAATCATGACCTCGGCCTGTGCCGCCTGCCATGGGTTGATTGTTGTAATGACCTTTAAAGCGAATATCAGGCTCGATACCCTTGTCTATAAGCAAGCGAATGATTGTAGCAAGGCGGGAAACATAAGCATCATCAATCTCCAGGAGTGATGCAGTTCTATTGATCGTTGGATTGAGGGCAATGTGTAATGGAGAAAAGGCCTCTCGATAACCCCATACAGTAATGTCTTTGCTATTAATGTCCTCTTTAGTGAAGTATTTCAGTAACTCAACACAAGCCGCTATATTGCCCCGACTGACAGCGAGCGCAATACCATTCATCGCATCGCATTTAGGTTCGATATTATCCTGAGGCTCTGAGTTGAATACAGCTTCTGCGCTAAACGTATCTTCTGTCATTTTTTGAATGATAGATTCGCTAAATGGCTTAGTCGCGATTGCGAATGCTTCTTCACGGCTAGTTGCCGCTTTGACTTTTGCTACGATGCATTCAAGTACAGTATCCCATTGTGCTGAGTGTTTACGTGCAATTTTTTCTGCGTTAGTCGTCATTGAGTGATCTCCTTAGGGTGTGATTACTCGGGAAGGAGTGTATCATACCAAAGGGGTAGGTGCTATAAACCCAGTATGGATAAATTTAAAACCCCCACGGAATAAATTCTTAATCCATCTATCGTCAGTTAGTACAAGGCAAATATTTAAAAAAAACATTTATTTGTTAGGTAGACTGCAGTAGAATCCTGATTCTACTGGATTTTCTCTAGTAGTAGCCACAACGATAAAATATTTTCATTATGAACATAACACTTTCAGGAGATCATTATTATGATGTATAATACGCACAATGGATACTTAGAATTGTTTTGTGCCTTTCTTAATATCAACGAAAACGAGTCTGGACTTAGTATTAAGGAAGCAGGGGATGACATTGTTATTACCGGGGATAAAACACGGTTACGAACGTTACGTGCTGTACTCGAAACATCTGGCGCTCTCAAAGCCAGCCTAACTTACAAACTGTCGGAGCCAGACACAGCTGAGAGTTCAGAAATATTCATTGCCGCTGTTGCAGTGACTGGCAAAGCTGCCAGTCTCAAAATCAATAAACAGGCACTTCATGACCATTTAAATAAAACCTTTCCGGAAGGTTTTGTTTTATATCAACAAAGTGCAGGCGGCGAAAACGAAGTAAAACCGATTATTTTCCGCGCGCCAGAGAGCCAAAAGCCAAAGACAATCCGACTGGTTATAGATGTCAGTCAGCATATGGCAATAGGTTTTGCTGCTTATAAGCAAAAAATAAAGGCTCTTTTAAACAGCTTGCGGAGCAAGCTTGGCACCGATAATCCTAACGTTATCATTACACCCTTTGCAGCTTCACGCTTGAAGTCTTTAGTATGCCAATTGAAGGATCAGGAAAAAATAGATAAATTTATTGCTGGGCTTCAGGCAGAAGGGGAAGCGCGCTTAAAATCTGCCGTTTATAAAACCTTATTAGAGCACGTAAAAAATCAAGAAAATGTAAGTGAAGGTAATCTGTATATCGTTTTCTCTGGCGGTAGGAATAACTTTGAGATGGTGCGCGGCAATTTTGAATCGGGCAACTGGCGCTCAAATACGCAAGCCTTAACAGCACGTCTCGGTGCTATGAAGATGCCTACGCGTTGTTATTTGCTGGATGTTAGTAATGGACGAGCAAGCAGTGATGCACTTGAAGAACTCAAGGGGATCACTTGCGGCCAGCGAGTGAACGTGCGAGAAAACAATAATTTTACGCAATTGGTTGATGAGATGAGCGAAGCCCCCAGGACAGTGGTTATTCGGCAGAAACAAGCCAGTATGAGTAGTGTTGTACCTGACGGGGCGGTCGTTGATTCCGGAATGCGATTATCGATGGACAAACCATTTACCGTAAATGGAGTAACGTATAATGCAACCTCACAAGAACCAACGCTGCCTGAGGTTAAGGCTGAAGAAAGTCACAAAGAAGTAGCTGCCTCTAGTCGGCAAATGACTCAGCGAAATAGCTTTTGGTCATTGCATCCTGCTTCTCTATTCCGCTTTTCATTTTTGTCGCTATCATTTGCAACTGCCGCTGCAGGTCTCCTCGCTGCATTATTTGCGCCAACGCAAGCAGAGCAAGTTCATGGCGCAGTGGCACAAATGCTAGAGAGCTTCATGGGAGGGCCCAAGCGCTAACGATTACTGATTTAATCGCTAACCGTTGGGCTTGTTGCTGGCAAGCAGCAAGCCCACCTCGAATAACAACCACAGTGGAATTGCCAATAGCAACTGTGACACAACATCCGGCGGCGTTAATAACATGCCGAGGGTGAAGGCGCCGATGATGATAAACGGCCGCTTGCGGCGTAAACTCTCCTTGCTGGTAATGCCACTGGCAATCATAAACACAGTCACCACGGGTACTTGAAAGGCTAAGCCAAAAGCAAAAAATAATTGCAGGGTAAAGCTCAAATACTGACTCATGTCTGGCATGAAAGTGACGGCAGCAGGCGTCATTTTGACAAAAAAGCCAAATACCAGGGGAAACACGATAAAGTAAGCAAAGGCAATGCCCGCATAAAATAATACAATACTGCTGCATACCCAGCGGCCCAACGGTTTCTTTTCGTGGTGATACATACCTGGAGCAACGAAGTGCCACAGCTCCCATAGACAATAAGGCATGCCGACAAATAAGGCGCTATAGAACGCTAATTTTAGTGGCGTGATTAACGGTGCCGCAATATGGGTGGCGATCATTTGGCTAGATGGCATCAGGTTATGCAGCAAGGGCAATGCCAATAAGCCGTAGAGCTTTTCACTAAAGACACAAAACACAATAAACAACAACAAGACAACCCCAGCAGCCCGCAGCAGCGCCCGGCGCAATAGGGTTAAATGATCAGTCAATGCCATCGCGGTTGTCTCAGTCATCTTTCGAACCCTCTTGCTCGATAGCTGCGATATCCTGTTTGATGTCAGCCGCGGTGGCTAAATAAAGATTACGAAAGTAGCGTAGCCAGCGTCCAGCATTTGCCGCTGCTTTGGGTAGATGCTTAGGATTAACCACCAACAGGGCAACGAGAAGGATTAAGCCAACTTCCCAAATGCTAACCCCCATGGCTTAGTCACCAGAAGGTTTAGGGTTGTCAGACTCATTGTCATCGTCATGGAGGCCTTTTTTGAAGCTCTTCACACCGATCCCTAAGTCTTTACCGAGGCTGCGCAGGCGCTTGGTGCCAAACAGTAATACGACAATCACGAGAATAACAATTAATGACCCAGGTCCAATACCACTCAATCCCATCCTTAGCTCCTTGATTAACAGTGATTCATCAATACTACTGGGATGCTGAGGGGAAGTCTACTGGCGGGTGGGATTGTGGTGAGTTAGCGCACCACACTGACTAATAACGCTAATAAACCACCACTGGCGAAAATGATACTGAGCCAGCTGAAGTCCACGGGTTTATGCCAGAGGCCGATGAGGAGTAAGCTGTTTAGGAGTGCAGCAAAGAATAATGCTGCCGCGAAACCTTGCAAGAAGCCACTACCGCGTAATTGGCGGCGTAATTTGTCACTGAGTTTATCCGGATCGTCGATGGGTGCAGGGGATGGTCGCGGTGGCTGATGACCTTGTTCCAAAAAGCGATATATCACCCCTGGCGCATCGGGCAGCTTCTCGGCCAGGGTTGGGAGGTTCTCGCGCATTTTGCGGATAAAGGCTTTGGGGCCGACTTGTTGTTTTAACCAGCGCTCAAGGAAAGGCTTCGCCGTGGTCCACAAGTCTAAATCAGGGTAGAGTTGGCGGCCAAGACTTTCGATGTGCAGTAAGGTTTTTTGTAGGAGGGTTAACTGGGGCTGAATTTCCATATTAAAACGCTTACCCACCTGTAATAAACGCAGCAATAGATTGGCAAAGGAAATATCCTTGAGAGGCTTCTCAAAAATCGGCTCACATACGGTACGAATGGCAGCTTCTAACTCATGGACCTTGGTTTCGGGAGGTACCCAACCAGACTCGAGATGCAGGGCAGCCACCCGGTGATAATCCCGCTTAAAGAACGCCAACATATTCTCCGCCAAATAGCGCTGATCGGTGGTGCTCAGTGTCCCCATGATGCCAAAGTCCACCGCTAAGTATCTCGGGCTCTTTGGATCACTGGTATCGACGAAAATATTACCAGGGTGCATATCGGCATGGAAGAAACAATCCCGGAACACTTGGGTGAAGAAGATTTCTACGCCACGCTCAGCCAGCACTTTGAAATCCACATCATGGGCTTTTAACTCATCGATATGATAAATAGGAATACCATGAATACGTTCCATCACCATGGCTTTGGTGCGGGTGTAGGGCCAATAGACTTCGGGGATATAGAGCAACGGCGAGCCTTGGAAGTTACGCCGCAATTGCGATGCATTGGCCGCTTCAGCGGTTAAGTCCAACTCATTCATCAATGAGTGTTCAAATTCACCAATGATTTCGACTAAATGCAGGCGTTTACCCACACTCCAATAACGTTCTGCCATGCGCGCGAGACTGTACATCAAAGCAATGTCACGTTTAATGATTTTGTCCACCCCCGGCCGTAGGATTTTGACAACAACGTGATGACCGTCTCTTAATGTTGCGGCATGGACTTGGGCGATGGAAGCTGAAGCGAGGGCTTCAGGGTTAAACTCACTGAATAACTCCTCGACAGGGCTCTCATAAATGGCTTCAACTTGCTCACGAGCATTAGCAAAGGGTGGTACTTTGTCCTGCAACAGTGATAATTCTTTGATGATATCCTGGGGCAGTAAATCCACACGGGTTGAGAGCATTTGACCTAACTTAACGAAAATAGGTCCAAGTTCTTGTAATGCGAGGCGAACACGCTCCCCCCTTGACTGACTACGATCGCGAAACCAAAACCAGGGATTGAAATATTTAAGAAAACGAATAGGCGCAAAAAAATGCGCCGCCAGGATAATTTCATCCAAGCCGTGTTTCGCTAACACAAAATTAATATGAAACAAACGAAAAAATTGGCGTATTTTACTCATCGTCTATGGTTGCTCCTGTTGCAAGCGTGCGACGCGGAGAGCGAGTCTCTCGACACTGTTACGCAGGGAATCCACATCATCCATGAAATCTTCAATTTCTTGGCGGGGTGGAAAATAACGAATTTCTTCTTGCATGTATTCAGTGAGGTTGGATTTCATTGTGTTGCGGGTAGACTTACCCCAACCACAGAGTTTGCGGATGAACCCGCCAATGCCGTGGGCAATGGGATCGCCGACTAGGTGTGATAGGTGTTCTTCCCAATCAATATCTAAGCGGTCAAAGAATTGTTTCGCTTGGGTGGCAACATCGGTATCGCCATCAATGGTGACATCGCCTTTAAACAGGCCTTTTTTGTCATCGGAAAACTGCATCATGAATAAGCTCGATGGTGTGCCACGAATATGGCAATCGGGGGCTTGTGGCAGTTGATTGACTAATTGCACACGATCTTCTGTAAAACAAACAAAGAACTCAATGCCAAAGGGGGCAATGGTAAAGCCGACGGTTTTATCCACCAACGGCTCGAGCAAGACCTCCACATCGGGGTCGAGGCGCAGGTAGCCATTGATGACGGATTCTAAGGGGCTAAGAGGCAAGTGTGCCATAGTGTCATTCCCTAATACTTAAAACCGCGGTGCAACGCAACAATACCACCGCTTAAATTATGATAGCTGCAATTCTCAAGCCCTGCTTGTTGCATCATCTGGAGTAAGGTGTCTTGATCGGGATGCATACGAATGGATTCGGCAAGGTATTGGTAACTGTCTGCATCTTGTGCAATCCATTCGCCTAATTTAGGCAAAATCGAAAATGAGTAGGCGTCGTAGACTTGTTTGAGGCCAGGTACCCTAGGTTTAGAGAATTCCAAGACCAATAATTGACCGCCTGGCTTTAAACAACGCTGCATAGAGGCGAGGGCTTTGTCTTTGTCCGTCACATTACGCAGACCAAAGGCAATGGTAATGCAATCAAAGCTATTATCCGGAAAGGGTAAAGCTTCGGCATTGACTTGGGCATAACTAATATTGCCGGTGACACCGCGGTTCAATAGGCGTTGGCGTCCCACAGTGAGCATTGCACCGTTAATGTCGGCTAGTACCACATGGCCCTGGGGGCCGACTTTTTGGGTAAATTGATAGGCAAGATCACCGGTCCCGCCTGCCAGGTCAAGGACAGTAGCCCCGGGGCGGACATGGGAGAGATAAATAGCGATTTTTTTCCACAAGCGGTGAATGCCGAATGACATCAAGTCATTCATCACGTCATATTTGCCAGCGACAGAATGGAACACATCGCGGACTTTGCGGGTCTTATCTTTGGCGGAGACATGTTGGTAGCCAAAGTGGGTGGTTTCATCGTCTTTCATGGGGTGCCTTTATCATTCTCGGTATAACGTTTACCGAGGTCATACAGGGTTTCCCAGGAGTATATCCCACTATCATGGCCATCATCAAAAATGATTTTGATGGCGTAATTGCCCACCGGCTCAATGGCAACGATGGTGACATTCTCTTTGCCAGTGGGGATATTCTTCGGTCCGCCATGGCCTTGGACTTCCGCAGAGGGGGAGTTGACCCGGAGAAACTCACAGCTGATGGAGAATTGCTGGCCATCATCAAAACTAACATCCAATACGCGCTCTTTTTGCCGAAAGGTGATGGCCTGTGGTTGCATTATTGTTCCTTATAGAATAAAACGACTCAAGTCTTGATCTTCAACTAAGTGTCCCAAGAAATCTTCGACGTATTTTTCATCTACAGTGACAGTTTCACCGCCGCTATCAGAAGCGCGGAAAGAAATGTCTTCGAGCAGGCGTTCCATCATGGTATGTAGACGACGTGCGCCGATGTTTTCGGTGGTTTCATTCACATGCCATGCCACTTCAGCAATGCGACTGACACCGGCTTTGGTGAAGTCCAGTTTGACGGCTTCGGTTTCCATCAACGCATTGTACTGTTGGGTTAATGACGCATCGGGCTCAGTTAAGATGCGCATGAAGTCTTCTGCTGTTAAGGCTTTTAGTTCTACACGAATTGGCAGGCGGCCTTGTAGCTCTGGGATCAAGTCCGAAGGCTTCGACAAATGGAAGGCGCCGGATGCAATAAACAGAATATGATCGGTTTTGATCATGCCATAGCGGGTTGATACGGTACAGCCTTCGATCAACGGTAAGAGATCCCGCTGTACACCCTCACGGGAGATGTCAGCGCCACTGCCGCCGTGTTCCGAGCGGGGGGTGACTTTATCGAGCTCATCGATAAACACGATGCCATCTTGCTCAACCCGTTCAAGGGCTTGGGATTTGAGCTCTTCTTCGTTGATGAGTTTGGACGCCTCTTCTTCCTGCAATAACTTCAAGGCTTCTTTGACCTTGAGTTTACGCAGTTTCGTCCTGTCGGAATTCAAACTTTGAAACATGCTAGAGAGTTGGCTGGTCATGTCTTCCATCCCAGGAGGGGCCATGATTTCCACACCTACGGAGCCCACGGCGAGTTCGAGTTCGATTTCTTTGTCGTCTAAATCACCTTCACGTAATTGTTTACGCAACATTTGCCGTGCGGCATTGTCGGACTTGTCTGTTTCTTCTTCACCGTCCCGTGCTGCCGGTAATAAGACATCCAACACACGGTCTTCAGCCGCATCTTTGGCGAGGTGTTCAACCTTAACCATCGCTTGTTCGCGGGTGGTTTTGACGGCAACATCCACTAAATCACGGATGATGGTTTCTACATCCCGGCCCACATAACCGACTTCGGTGAATTTGGTGGCTTCAACTTTGATAAATGGCGCATTTACGAGCTTGGCAATGCGGCGGGCGATTTCGGTTTTACCCACACCGGTAGGACCAATCATTAAAATATTTTTGGGGACGATTTCATCACGAAGACTATTGGGTTCCACTTGGCGGCGACGCCAGCGGTTACGCAATGCAATAGCGACGGCGCGCTTGGCATCGTCTTGGCCAATGATGTGTTTATTGAGTTCTTCAACAATTTCTCTGGGGGTCATATTACAGTTAGACATGGTTTTCTCTTTCTGGTTATGTGTCGCTGGACAATTCTTCGATGACTAAATTACGGTTGGTGTAGATACAAATATCTGCCGCAATATTAAGACCTTTTTCGACAATGGCTTTAGCCCCCAGCTTGGTATTCGCCAATAGGGCCTTGGCTGCAGACTGGGCGAAAGGCCCGCCGGAACCAATGGCAATCAAGCCTTCTTCAGGCTCAACCACATCACCATTACCGGTGATGATGAGAGAGGTTTTGTGGTCTGCAACTGCCAACAGCGCTTCGAGTCGGCGTAACATTCTGTCAGTTCGCCAATCTTTTGCTAACTCTACCGCGGCACGGGTGAGGTTACCTTGGTGTTTTTCGAGTTTGGCTTCAAAGCGCTCAAACAAGGTGAATGCATCAGCTGTACCACCGGCAAAACCAGCAATGACTTTATCATTGTACAAGCGTCGTACTTTGCGGGCATTACCTTTCATGACCGTGTTGTCCAAGGTTACCTGGCCATCACCGCCAATCACTACTTTACCTTGTCGGCGTACCGATAGGATGGTTGTGCCTCTGTATTGTTCCAAGGTTTTCTCCTCAATCATTGTTAGGCTAGGAATTACCATATGTGGGGGTGTATTAAGAGAAAATCAAGTTGTTAGGCGGTTTTGCGTAACAGGGATTTTCTATGCTCTTGTTTTTCCAGTTGTTTTTGGACTTTTTTGGCATTGTCGGCATCGTTAAAGCCAACAATAACAACCCGATACCAGTGATCACCGTGATTGTTTATCTTTTCGACATCTGCATGGTAGCCTTGAAGCAGTAACTTGGCTTTGAGATCGTCCGCATCTTGGTATTTTTTGAAAGAGGCGACCTGCAGCACATAATGATGGCTAGGTGTAACCGGGTGTTTGATGGGTTGTGCAGGTTTGGCATGTTGGGTAGGGGCGGAACCATCCTCGCTAGAGAGCATGGTATAGAAATCAAACGTGGGTTTTTTGGCTGTTTTTTGCTCGGCAGGGGTGCTGAGCTCGGGATGGAACTTGTGTATATACAACAACCCACCGGCAAATACGGCGATGAGCACAATAACGAAGCCTAGACGTAGCAATGCTGATTTCATGGGATTATCTTTGTTGGTGTTTTTTGCCATAGTTTACATTTGTTCGGGCGCTGATACGCCTAATAGTTTCAAGCCGTTTTTGAGCACTTGTTGGGTCGCTTTCACGAGACACAAGCGCGCATTCCGTAACGCTTCATCATCAACGATAAATTGATGAGCATTATAATAGGTATGAAAGCTATTTGCCAAATCCCGTAGGTAATGACCGGTGTTGTGAGGCTCAAAAGATTGGGCCGCAGCGGCAACGATTTCGGGGAATTTGGTTAAGGTTTCGATCAATTGTTTCTCTTGTGGCTCAAGCAACAAACCCGTATTAGCAAGACCCGCGGTTTCATCCCAGGTGAGGTTTTTTTCGTCGAGTTGTCGGAATACACTGCAAACGCGAGCATGGGCGTATTGAATGTAATACACGGGATTGTCAGTGGATTGTGATTTTGCTAACTCTAAATCAAAATCTAAATGCTGCTCTGCTTTACGCATGGTATAAAAGAATCGCGCAGCATCGTTGCCAACTTCTTCGCGCAATGAACGCAGGGTAATGAATTCACCGCTACGCGTGGACATTTGGACTTTTTCTTTGCCGCGATAGAGCACCGCAAATTGCACTAATGGAATATGAACGTTGTCGTTATCAATGCCTAACGCTTTAAGCGCACCCCGTACTCGGGCCACATAGCCGTGGTGATCGGCGCCAAAGATCATAATGATTTTGTCTGCACCACGGTCGAATTTATTCATATGATTAGCAATATCAGCGGCAAAGTATGTCGGTTGGCCATTCGCACGAATGAGAACACGATCTTTGTCATCGTCAAAATCCGTCGAGCGGAACCAAATATTGCCGTCTTTCTCGTAGGTGTGACCTGAGGCTTTTAGACGTTCTAGACATGCCTCGACAATGCCTTCATCAAAAAGCCGACGTTCGGAGAACCAACTCTCAAAGCTAACGCCAAACTCGGCTAAGTCATCACGAATATCCGCTAAAATATCGTCTAAACCTAATTGAAGCACCGAGCGAAAACCTGAATCACCCAGTAACGCTTTGGCTTTTTCGATTAAGCCATCGATGTGAGCTTCTTTATTACCGCTGCCATCGGCCTGTTCATCCAAGGGAATATTTTGAAATACTTCAGCCGCCGGCCAATGAAAAGCGTCATTGTGTTGCTTCTGGAGCTGTTCAGCGATAGCAATAATGTATTTGCCCTTGTAACCATTACGGGGAAACGCGATCGTCTCGCCGCAAAGCTCGAGATAACGTAACCAAATACTGGTGGCCAAAATATTCATTTGCCGGCCCGCATCATTGACGTAGTATTCCCGCTCAACGTTGTAGTCCACGTGGGCGAGCAAGTCGGATAAGGCGGCACCATAGGCTGCACCACGGCCATGACCCACATGCAGGGGCCCGGTCGGGTTGGCGGAGACAAATTCTACATTGATTTTTTGGTTATCACCGAAGGACTGTTTACCGTAATCAGCTTTGGCCAGTAAAATTTCTTCAATGATACTGTGTAGGGCGGTGTCAGTGAGATAAAAATTAATAAAACCGGGTCCTGCGATTTCGATTTTTTCAATACCCGCATTATCCGGCAAATTATCAATAATAGCTTGGGCCAGTTCCCGTGGATTACGCTTGGCAGGCTTGGCCAACATCATGGCAATATTACAGGCAAAATCGCCGAATTGTTTGTCCCGTGTGTGTTCAATTTGGATGCTCGCGGGCAAGGGACCCGTTAATGTGCCATCTGCCACCAGCTTATCAAGGGCTGCCTTAACCAGATCTGCCAATGTTTTTTTCATGTGGTTATCTCGTGTGAAGAATGATGCGCAATTGTACAGCAAAATCCCCGGGCAGGGGTAGTGTTAAGGTATGAAATTAATCGTCAACAGAAAAACTGATTGATTTTCAATCAGATAGCCTATTGTTAGAGCGATTAGACATGATTAGACACGAAATGTCTAATTAGACATTTGAAGTCTAATTAGACATAATTAGTCTAATTAAGTCTAAAGAAGAAAGGCAAGCCTATGACAACTGATATTTGGCACTATTCGAGAAGAGGTCTCGCGGAGCAAGTGTTGGGGATGTTCGAGAGCGGATTATCCAGTGCATTGGTCTTTTTTGCCCCACGCCGAATGGGTAAAACAGAGTTTTTACTCAAAGATATGCAGCCTCTCGCTAAGCAAGAAGGCTGGGATGTGCTTTATTTCAGCTTTCTCGATGCTGGAGCTAATGCGAAACAAGCATTCACTTTGGCGCTGGCGGATTTTGCTGTTGAGGTTGGAGCCATCAAATGGGACAAATTTCATAAACAAATCAAAAAAATTGAAGGTGGCATAGCTGGAGTGCGTGCAGGCCTCGAGTTTCATGACCCGCAGCAGGTGCAAATTACCTTGAAAGAAATTATTACAAGCCTAGCGAAAAAGCAACATCGGGTCTTGTTACTACTTGATGAAGTACAGGTTTTAGCACAAGACGATCGGAATAAAGATTTTATTGCTGCCTTGCGAACTGTTCTTGATATGCACAAAGATTTTGTCAAAGTCATCTTCACGGGTTCTTCACAAGAGGGGTTGCGACGAATGTTCTCTAAATCAGACGCGCCATTTTTTCATTTTGGCCAAAACTTACCGTTTCCTGAGTTACAAAAAGAGTTTATTGAGCATCTTGCGCAGGTGTTTCATAAGGCAACACGTCGCAAGCTAGATGTGGAAGAGCTTTGGCAGATCTTTATCGAAATGGATAAAGTGCCTCAGCTAATACGCTCTCTTGTTGAGCGGCTAGTGTTACACCCTGATTTAACACTGCAACAGGCAAAGCAGCAGCTGCTCGAAGTTATTGCTGAAGACCGCCAATATATCAGAGTATGGGATGATTGCTCAGTATTAGAATGTCTATTGCTAAAAGCTATTGTCATTAGTGAACGTGAGTTATTCAGTGAGGCGCATCGATTACGATTAGCAAAGGAGATGGGGGTTGATGAGTTGCCATTATCAACAGTACAGTCGGCAATTCGAACGCTTAAGCGCAAAGAAATTATTGGTAGTTTGCCAGAGCGAGGGCTATATTACATTGAGGATCCGAATTTTAAGAGTTGGATTGAGAGGGTTATTATTAATGGGGAAGCGCGTTAAATGCTAGTTTCATCGACTCTCATCCTTATCGGTCTCATCGGTCTTGTCCTAAGCGGCGATCGCTTTGTGACCGGTGCGTCTGCTTTAGCACGCAATCTTGGTGTATCGCCATTATTGGTGGGGTTAACGATTGTTGCTTTTGGTACCTCGGCACCGGAGATTTTCGTTTCGATCATTGCCTCGTTACGAGGAAATCCAGGCATTGCTGTGGGTAACGCTATCGGCTCAAATATTGCTAATGTCGGTTTAGTGTTAGGGGTGACGGCATTATTTATTCCCATCGAAGTGCATTCACGACTCCTGAAGCGGGAATATCCGATTTTGTTTTTCATCATGATTGTTGTGGCAGCGATTCTGTGGGATGGTCAATTACAGCGGCTTGAGGGGACGTTGTTACTAATCGGTATGGCTGTGCTGGTTGCTTATATGGTGTGGTGGGGGTTGAAGCAACGTAATGGTGACCCAATGACCGCTGAATTCACTGCCGAGATCCCAGCTGACATGGCAACGTGGTTGGCATCCCTGTGGGTCATTTTTGGTTTGATTGTGTTGCCGGTCTCGTCAGAAATTTTTGTGCAGGGCGCCGTGGGAGTGGCAAAATATTTAGGTGTCAGTGATTTGGTTATTGGTTTAACCGTTGTCGCATTGGGTACCAGCTTGCCAGAGTTGTTTGCTTCGTTGATGGGGGTTATCAAGAATGAACATGACATTGCGTTAGGTAATATTCTCGGTTCAAATATGTTCAATCTATTAGCGGTGATGGGGATCCCTGGATTACTGAGTCCAACTACACTCAGCCCTGCGGTGATGCACCGAGATTTCCCAACCATGTTTATTTTGACCCTGTTACTGTTTTTCATGTCGTATGGTCACCGCAAACCAGGACGGATTGGCCGACTAAGTGGCACCGTGCTTCTGCTTATTTATGTTGGCTATGTCAGTTTGCTGGTTTACCAATTGGGGTTTTGATCAACCGAAAAATTGCAATTTTTTCTTGGGCGATTTAGAGTGTCTGATCATTTTTATGGTGTAAATAAGGATCCAGATGCAACAAATACCGACCGATTATGAGCCTCTGATTCCAGCTTCAGAAAATTTGCCGGAATTTACACCCAAGGCCATCATCCTTTCAGTGATTCTAACTATCGTGTTGGCAGCGGCCAACGCGTTTTTGGGTCTAAAGGTCGGTATTACGATTTCGGCATCGATTCCGGCGGCGGTGATGTCCATGGGGATATTACGATTCTTTCGCAATTCGAATGTGCTCGAAAATAATATTGTCCAAACTTGTGCATCCGCCGGTGAAGCATTAACCTCCGGTGCCGTATTTACCTTGCCTGCCTTGATCGTCATCGGGGCATGGACCAATTTTGAATACTGGCCGACGGTCATGGTGGCAGGTTTCGGTGGCATCATGGGGGTGTTGTTCTCTATTCCTTTGCGGCGCGTATTATTATCCGAAAAGCAATTGGGTTTCCCAGAGGGAACCGCTATCGGTAATGTGTTGAAGGCCAGTACCATGGGTAAGGTGGGGCTTGAGAGTATGATCGCCGGCGGCATTATCGGCGCGGTTATTAGTTTTTTGCAAACTGGCCTACAAGTTCTATCCAGTACCTTGCAAGTGTGGTGGAGTGTTGGTCGTACGGTGGTTGGCGGTGGTGTTGGATTTTCACCAGCATTATTAGGTGCGGGTTATATCATTGGGCCTGCTGTGGCATGTGCATTGTTAGTCGGTTTTATACTGGGTTGGTTAATAGGCGTGCCCATTGTGGCTTATGTTGATGGCATACCACAAGGGCTAAATCATACAGACATTGCAATGGCATTATGGGATCAACAAATTCGTTATGTGGGTGTGGGGACCATGGTCGTGGGCGGCTTATCGGCGGTGTTGCGTTTAGCAAAACCCGTGTATCTTGGTCTTAAAACATCGTTGTTATCTATCGGTAAAGTCAAAGAAGTAGGGTTAAAAGTACCGCGTACTGAACAAGATGTGCCAATCATTTGGGTTTTGCTGGGGTTAATCTTACTGGTGCTACCTATTGGTGGTTTGCTCTATCATGAAGTCAGTAGTCCTATTTTGCAGTTAAGCCTCACACTCAAAATAGGCATGGTGATTGCTGGGTTGTTGTTTGTTTTTATCGGTGGCTTTATTCTGGCGTCTATTTGTGGATATTTTGCTGGACTTGTTGGTACGTCTACCAATCCTTTATCCAGTATGGCATTGATAGCATTGATCTGCGCGTCTTTGATTATCATGGTGTTACTGGGTAGCCATATTAATTGGGATGTGGGGGGACGCCAAGCCATTGAAGCAGCAGCAATAGCCATCATATTGACAGGAATAATTTCTGCTAATGCAGGAATTAGTAATGATAATATTCAAGATCTGAAAGCTGGCCATATTGTCGGAGCCACTCCGTGGAAACAACAAGTGATGTTGTTATTAGGTGTTGTGGTTGCGGCATTTGTGGTGCCTGCGGTATTGCGCTTATTGTTCCAAGCCTACGGGATTGCTGGTGTGTTCCCCCGCCCGGGTATGGATCCTTCACAAATGCTATTGGCGCCCCAAGCCGGTTTGATGTCAGCCGTTGTGCAAGGGATATTTACCCATGATGTGAATTGGCTAATGTTAAGTATTGGCGGTGTTATTGGCATACTGACGTTGATCGCGGAACAAATTCTTTTACGCTTAAAAGGCTGGCGCTTACCGGTATTGGCGTTGGGATTGGGGATTTACTTTCCAGTGGATACCTCAACCCCGCTGATCATCGGCGGTTTTTTGGCGTATTTTAGCAAACGTAAATTGCACAAGCGGGTAGAGCTGCTAGGTGAAGAACAACGACAAGTTGCTGAGCATGATGCTAACCAAACCGGCTTATTGCTCGCTTGCGGATTAGTCGCAGGTGCCGCACTGATGGGGGTAGCCTTAGCGGTGCCCTTTGCCATATTTGGTGATGCCAGTGTCATGCGTATCCTACCAAAAGACATGGTCGTGCTGCCAAGTATCCTCGGCCTGGTGGTGACATTGGTCTTTTGCCGCTGGGTGATGACTCGCGTCAGCCGCATTTAGCCACAGGGCTACGTAAAGCGCGCGATGCTTTGCTGCAGAAAAATCAAGTAAGTTGCATCCAGTGTCGATTCCATGTACAGTCTCTCGTTTCTCCCCCTATAAGAATGTACCAATGAGCAATCAACAATCAATGAGTGAGCAAGCCCCCACAGAAGCATTTATTCCTGCCAGTGAAAAACTGCCTGAGATAACTGTCAAAGCAGTCGTGTTGTCCATTTTCTTAACCATAATATTAGCGGCTGCCAATGCCTATTTGGGCTTGAAAGTTGGTATGACCATTTCTGCATCTATTCCTGCCGCGGTGATTTCAATGGCGGTGCTGGGTATGTTCAAGCAATCCAATGTGCTTGAGAATAATATCGTGCAAACCGCTGCTTCTTGTGGTGAGGCGATAACGGGCATTGTTGCATTTACCTTGCCCGCGTTATTAGTGATTGGCTATTGGAATAATTTTGCCTACTGGCCAACCATGTTGATTGCCGGATTGGGAGGGACACTTGGGGTGCTACTGTCAGTGCCGTTACGTAAAGTATTACTGAATGACAAACGTTTAACATTTCCCGAAGGTACTGCTATTGGTAATGTCCTTAAGGCGCGGGCAATGCAGTCGGTTGGCTCAAAGCAATTATTTTGGGGCGGTGGTATTGGTGCGCTGATGAGTCTGTCTCAAAGTGGCTTTAAGATTTTGACAGATGGTATCCAATACTGGGTTCGTGCGGGTGGTACGGTCTTTGGCGGTGGCATTGGTTTTGCGCCAGCGTTAATTGGTGCCGGCTACATCATTGGTATTAATGTCACTTGTGCAATTTTGCTCGGCGTGATTATTGGTTGGGGCATTAGTGTGCCGCTAGTGGGTCATATTTATGGCTTGCCTACGATTCGTTATGGCGGCGCGAGTCAAATGGCTTATCTGATTTGGAATGATCATGTGCGTTATATTGGTTTGGGTGTGCTGATGATTGGCGGGCTTCGGGTTATTTTCACGCTGGTTAAGCCGGTCTATTTTGGTGTTCAAGCGTCAATGGAGTCGCTTAAGGTAGCTCGTCTTAACCGCCCACCTATCCCAAGAACTGAACGGGATGTGCCATTAAGTTTAGTGTTTTGGTGCAGTATATTCTTGTTGTTCCCTATTTATTTGCTGCTGACTCATTTGATTGATAATAATGTTTTACAACTGGGTATAGGAATGGAGAATACCCTAGAGATTGTTTGTTTAATTATGGTGGTAATCGGGGCGATTATTTTTACCTCAGTGTGTGGTTATTTTGCTGGTCTTGTGGGTTCGTCTACTAGTCCCGTTTCTAGCATGTCGCTGATTTCTCTGATCCTAATTTCATTGATTTTATCGCTATTACTGAGTGGTGTTATCGACTTCGAAGCTGAGGCGGCCAGAGCAACGGTTGTTGCTGGGGTTGCTATTATGGTGATGGCGGTTATTGCGTCTGCTGCCGTCATTGGCAATGACACATTACAGGATCTCAAAGCCGGGCAAATGGTTGGCGCAACCCCCTGGAAGCAACAAGTCATGCTTATCCTAGGGGTTATTATTGCCGCAGCAGTGGCGCCGTTGATTTTGGAGTTGTTATTTAATGCCTATGGCATTGCTGGTGTATTTCCACGCCCTGGTATGGATCATAGCCAGATGCTGGCGGCACCTCAGGCAGGCTTGATGGCAGCCGTGGCGCAGGGCATTTTTTCACGTCATAGCCGCTGGGGTATGATGGCTATCGGCGGTGCTATAGGTATCGCAGTCATCATTGTTGAATACTTTCTCATAAAGAAAAAAGGCTGGCGCTTATCACCGGTTGCGGTTGGTATGGGTATGTATCTACCAACAATGGCCACAACCTCGTTATTCATCGGGGGTGTAATGTCATATCTGCTCAATCGCATGCTAAGAACCCGTTCTGAGGCAGCAAAAGAAGCGGTAAAACATAATGGAATGTTGTTGGCCTGTGGCTTAGTGGCAGGAGCTGCCGTGATGGGAGTATTGTTGGCCGTGCCATTTGTTCTGTTCTCAGATACAGATATTTTGCGATTATTACCTGAACGTTTTAGCACCGTCGACGATTTTCTTAGTATCGTCGTAACGGTGCTGGTCTGTGTTTGGTTTATACGGCGTGCGTTAGTGTCAACGGATGAAGCCTAATTGATACCATTATGGCGTAGTAGTGCCTGAATATCAGGTTCGCGGCCACGGAAGGCAACGAATAAATCCATCGCGTCAGCGCTACCACCTTGCTCAAGTATGTTATGCAAGAATTCCTCGCCAGTTTTGCGATCAAAGATCCCATGCTCTTCGAATTTAGAATAAGCATCACTGGATAACACTTCTGCCCATTTATAGCTGTAATATCCAGCGGCATAACCGCCACCAAAGATATGGGAAAATCCATGTTGAAAGCGATTGTAATCGGCATGCAACATCACACTGACAGCATCACGAACCTCGTCCAAGGTTTCTTGAATATGAGCACCGCGACTGGGATCAAATAACCAATGCAGTTTAAAATCAAATAATGAAAACTCTAATTGTCGTACCATAGTCATAGCTGATTGGAAATTCTTGGCAGCTAGCATACGCTCGAATAACTCATCAGGAATAGCTTCGCCAGTTTCGTAATGACCGGAAAAAAGCGCAAGGGCGTCTTTTTCCCAGCACCAGTTTTCCATGAATTGACTGGGGAGTTCGACTGCATCCCAAGCAACACCATTGATGCCTGAAATATCCAAATGATCGATGCGCGTGAGCATATGATGCAGGCCATGGCCAAACTCATGGAATAAGGTTAATACTTCTTCTTGGTTAAACAGTGCTGGCTTGTTGCCAGTAGGGCCGGCAAAATTACAGGTTAAGTAAGCTACCGGTATTTGCACGACGCCATCATGAAGACAACGGCAACGGCATTCATCCATCCACGCCCCACCACGCTTATTAGCGCGGGCGTACAGATCAAGATAGAATTGTCCGCGCAATTGTTTGTTTGTATCATATATCGAAAAGAACCGCACATCGTCGTGCCATTTATCGAAGTCATCTTCTTCTGCTATCTGAATGCCGTAAAGTTTATTGACAATAGTGAATAAACCTTCAACGACTTTGTCTTCAGGGTAATAAGGGCGTAATTCTTCTTCGGAAAAATTATGTTTGTCGAGGCGTAGCTTCTCACTATAATAGGCTACATCCCAGGGTTGTAAGGTCATGCCGGCAAATGCTTCAAGTTCGGCGAATTCATCTTCTGCCTGGGGTTTGCTTTTGGCAACCAAATCTTCAAGGAAGGTCATGACTTTTTCGGGGGATTCCGCCATTTTGGTGGCAACGGAGTACTCTGCATAATTGGCAAAGCCTACGAGTGTGGCGAGCTCATGACGCAATTTGACGATTTCTTCCATTATCGGTGTGTTATCCCATTTGCCCGCATTTGGGCCTTGGTCAGAGGCGCGAGTGACGTGAGCATGGTACATTTCTTCGCGCAGTTCACGATTGTCGGCATATTGCATGATGGGCAAATAGGATGGGATCTCAAGGGTAAAGACCCAGCCGTCGAGTTTGCGTTTGTCGGCTTCAGCTTTTGCGGCAGTTACCACATGCTCTGGCAAACCCGCTAGTAATGACTCATCGGTGATATGTTTCGACCAACCATCGGTGGCATCCATGACATTTTCTTCGAATCGGGTTGAGAGTAATGACAAGCGTTGGCTAATCTCAGCGAAGCGTTGTTTTTTGGTGTCGGGTAAATCAACACCGGCTAAATGAAAATCACGCAAGGCATCGTCAAGGACTTTTTTTTGTGCGGCAGTGTAGTTTGCGGCGTCTTCGCTCTCAGCCAACGCGCGATAGGCATTAAAGAGTTCTGTGTTTTGCGACAGTTCCGTGCCGTATGCAGAGAGTTTTTCGATGCAATTATTGTGGGCTTCACGTAATTCAGGGGTATTGACGGTGGCATTCATGTGCCGCACAGGGGACCATAGGTTGCTGAGACGGTCTTCCATGGCTTCTAGAGGGAGGATTAAGTTCTCCCAGGTGAAGCGATCTTGCTGTAATAGCTCAACAAGGCGTTGGCGGTTATCGTGCAACACCATATCGAGGGCAGGTTCAATCAATTCTGGCTTAATGGCGCTGAATGCGGGTAGGGGCGTGTTAGCTAACAATGGGTTTGTCATGATGATTTCCTAAAGCTTTAAAATGTCCATAGTTTAACATAGATTAAAGCTGTGCTACTGTTCGTCGATACAAATAAGGCGGAGTTCCCATGAAAAAACATTACGACTTCCTAGCCATCGGCGGCGGTAGTGGCGGTATTGCTTCAGCGAATCGGGCTGCTAGCCATGGTGCTAAGTGCGCGGTTATTGAAAAAGGTCCGCTTGGTGGGACTTGCGTCAATGTGGGATGTGTCCCCAAAAAAGTCATGTGGTACGCCAGTGAAGTCGCGGCAACACTACATGAAGCGAAGGATTATGGTTTTAGCCTGGATAGTGTTAGCCTTGATTGGGCAGCCTTAGTTGAACGCCGACAAGCCTATATCAAACGTCTCAATGGGATTTATACCAATACGCTTAGTAACAATGGTATTGATACTATTATAGGTACAGCCAAATTTATCGATAACAAAACCATCCGGGTCGGTGATGATGACATCAGTGCGGATCATATTGTCATCGCTACCGGCGGTTATCCAACGGTGCCTGATGTGCCGGGTGCGGAGTTGGGGATCACGTCGGATGGCTTTTTTGCCTTAACCGAGCAACCAAAACGGGTCGCTGTGATGGGGGCTGGTTATATTGCCGTCGAGTTAGCGGGAATGCTCAACGGCCTTGGTAGCGAGACCCATTTGTTTATCCGCAAGCAAACTTTCTTGCGGACATTTGATAGTATGCTGGGTGAAAACCTACGCCAAGCGATGGTTACTCAAGGCTTAGCAGTGCATTCTGAACATGTCCCAACTGCGTTAGAAGAAAATAATGGCACAATCACGATTCATTTTGATGGAAAGACGTCTCAGTCTGGATTTGATGCGGTGATTTGGGCGGTGGGAAGAGCGCCAGCCACGAATAATTTAGGACTAGAAAATACCTCGATCAAAACCGATGCTAGAGGCTATATTCCCTGTGATGATTTCCAGAATACCAATGTCAAAGGTGTTTATAGTATTGGTGATGTCTGTGGACGGGATCAATTAACCCCCGTTGCTATTGCAGCGGGGCGCCGTTTGAGCTCACGGCTGTTTAACCAGCAACCTGAACTGCATCTGGACTATCACAATATTCCAACCGTTGTTTTTAGTCATCCGCCTATTGGCACCGTGGGCTTAACAGAACAAGCAGCGATCGCAGAGCACGGTGAGGCTAACGTGAAAGTCTATCATTCCAGTTTCAAACCTATGATAACTGCGCTTGCAGCACCGGAATCTCGCATAGCCAGTGCAATGAAGTTAGTGACAGCAGGTAAAGACGAAAAAATCGTCGGCTGTCATATTATTGGTGAGGGTGCTGACGAGATGCTACAGGGCTTCGCGGTGGCAATCAAAATGGGCGCTCGCAAGGCTGATTTTGATGATACGGTGGCTATTCACCCCACGAGTGCGGAAGAATTAGTGACCATGAAGTAATGTATTTTTCAGAATATCCAATAAAATCATGAGGTTATCTTAAATATAATTTTTTTCGATTATTTTGATTATTTCGTTTATTTCGATTATACTTCAGGTTAAGTAAACAGCAATGGTAGCTAACCGTGTCTAAATCGATCATCGCAAAACAAGTCCCTTCATTAACGGATGTGCGCATTGCTAGCCAAAGCGGGCGTGAGTTACCGATATATATCCATAAGAATAATCCATCACAACAGATCAAAATTATTAGCGCTGATGGTGTAGAGCACTCAATAACTGTGCCTGTTCAAGCGCTCGAGTTTTTTGCCAAAATACTATTAGAGATGGGGAAAGGAAGTATTATCAATATTATTCCTTCTCATGCAGAGCTAACAACACAAGAAGCCGCAGATTTATTAAATGTTTCACGGCCTTACTTAGTGAAGCTACTAGAGTCAGGTGAAATTAGCTTTCACAAAGTTGGCAAACACCGAAGAATACGCTATAAAGATCTTCAACATTACAAAAATAGCATCGACGAGGAGAGGGGAAAAGTTCTTGATGAGCTTACACAACAAGCACAGGAAGATAATGAAGGATATTAATGTCATGGGTAAACGCCTTATCATCGTCAGTATTGTTGTGGGTCTTATAGGCGGGATTGCTTGTGCGAGCGCTGTGCCTATTGACAGCAAAGGCAGTGACACTGAAGCCACACTCCAGGTAACCAATCAACTCGATGAACCGCTACAGTTGTATGCTCGGGGTTGTTATCTGGCGGGTGGGGAGCGTGATATTCGCCAGCATTCAAGTGAGATCTTTCAGCTAAAAGGCGCTTGTAAAAATTTAATTCTTCGCAAAGCCGCTACTAAGCAGCAACTCTGTGATGTTTTTGTGACATTGAGGGGGCATTTGTCTTCATCGACGCTGGATTGCATCACTTCCGGTAGCCTCGCCCATGATGATTGGCAGATAACAGTGAGTCATTTAGCCCCATAAAATTTCCTCCTATAATCAATCACCTAGCATCATGCTCTGCAAATAGCCAGGTAGTTAGCTATTCTTGAGGGTATAACATAATAATTGGCTTTCAAAGGAGAGTGCCATGAGAATTCAATTTTTTAAGCTTTTGTCAGGCTTTATCATCAGTATCTTTAGTATCAATGCATTTGCGGTGGTTGCTGATGATAATGTTCCCACTGATTTCAGTCAAAATGTTGAGTATGCTGGCAAAGTAACTATCGACAATGAAGGTGATAAGCCCATCATTGTTTCTGTCGACAAGAGTAACTGTAAAATTGACAGTGGCGGTTCTTCAGTAACAATAAAAAAAGGCGCAAATATAGTAGCTAAATTTATTGGTCGCTGCGATGCAATTGTTATTCGATACCATGAAAAAGAAGAGCCCATTTGCCAAATTGGCGTTAACTCACTGGGTCTTCTTTATAATAGCAAGGGTTCAGATTGTTTGGCTGGTGGTAGATTGTCAGATGATAACAGCAAAATCATTTACCGCCCGCAACAAAATTAGTCGCTAATTGTTAGCGTAACCCTGCTAATACGCTTCCAGTGTCCGGTCGTATTCCATGCCAGACATGGAAGCTTTCGGCAGCTTGTTCGACTAGCATGCCAAGACCATCGGCGATGATGTCAGCGCTTTCACTATCAGCCCAATCCAAAAAAGGATTTTCACTTAGGCCATACATTAAATCATAACAAATTCCACCATCAGCAATGATATGATTTGCTAAGGGGGGCATCTCTCCTTGGATGCTCGCAGACGTCGTATTGATAATCAGATCAAAGCCATCTTCAGGATCAAGGACGTATTCGTCATCATAACCACAGGCCCTTACAGAACCGAAGCGTTGAAATTCATCGGCTAAGGCTTGGGCTTTTTTCAGTGTGCGATTGGCGATAATGATTTCTCGCGGGTACTCATCCAATAACGGCCCCAAACAACCTCGAGCTGAGCCGCCTGCACCGAGTAATAGAATAGCTTTATCTTCTAACACACAGTGATGATTATGTTGTAAGTCACGTACTAAACCAAAGCCATCGGTGTTGTCACCCAGGATTTTGCCATTTTCGGTAAACAGAAACACATTCACCGCCCGTGCTAATTCAGCGCGCGGACTTAAGATATCGGCTAACTCAAAAGCCTGTTCCTTGAAGGGCAGAGTGATATTCATGCCTTTGCCACCCTGTTTGCGAAACTGTTGTACCGCCTCAGTAAACTTATCCAGTTCTGCATGGCATTTTTCGTAGGTCATGGCAATACCCGTTTGTTCAGCGAACATCCTTTGGATCTGCGGTGAGAGGCTGTGTTCAACGGGGTTGCCAATAACAGCATAACGGTTAAGACTAGTGGGCATAAGTATCCTCAAAACATATCAATAGGGTCAATATCCAATGACCAACGCAGGTAAGGGCTTTTTTTGCTGGTCTCTAATGTTTTTGACAGTGGACCTAGTAAGCTTTGTAAATCCTTGCGTTGGTTGGCCTGAAATAATAATTGTGAACGATAGCGTCCAGCACGTTTTTCCATCGGTGAGGCAATGGGACCGAGGACGAAGACACCATCGGATCCTAATTCACTCGCTAGGGTTTTGGCTTGTTGTAAAAACGTCCGCGGTAATTCTTTGTCATGGGATTCTGCTCGAAGCATCGCAAAATAAGTATAAGGCGGTAAACGTGCCATTTTGCGTTCCTGTAGCGTTTCTTCAGCAAAGCTGTGATAACCTTCATGAATTAAACGCAATAGTTGTGGGTGTTGGGGGTTGCGGGTTTGAATGACAACATCGCCTGGCTTCTCGGCGCGACCCGCTCGTCCAGCCACTTGCACGAGTAATTGGGCGACTCGTTCACTGGCGCGAAAATCAGCACTAAAAAATCCCGCATCCGCATCTAAGATTGCTACCAAGGTCACATTCGGGAAATGATGTCCCTTCGCCAGCATTTGTGTGCCGATTAAGATTTGTCGTTTGCCATTGTGGATCTTTGCTAGCGTTGTCTCTAACGCACTTTTGCTGCGAATGGTATCTCTATCGATCCTAAATACCTCGGCCTCAGGGAATTGCTCACTCAGGGTTTGTTCTAAGCGCTCAGTACCAAGACCCAGGGCATGCAAATGTTCACTATCACATTGAGGGCATTGATGGGGAATACGGCAAGAGGCATCACAATGATGACAGTGCAAATGACGCGGCTTCATGTGCAAGGTCATATTGGCATCGCAACGTTGACATTTACCTACCCAACCGCAACTGTTGCAAATCAAGGTGGGTGCATAACCGCGGCGGTTTAAGAATAACAATACTTGGCTGTCTTGTCGTAAATGATCACTAATTGCAGCTAATAATTCATTGGACAAACCATCTAACAATTGCCGATTACGAATGTCCAGAATACGGTAATTGGGCAAGTTAGCATGACCGGCACGTTGGGTCAGTTTCAAACATTCATAACGACCACTGGCTGCATTGCGTAGACTTTCAAGTCCTGGAGTGGCTGAACCCAAGATCACAGGCGCCTTATGCATTTGTCCTCTGATCAAACTCAAATCGCGTGCCGAATAACGAAAGCCATCTTGTTGCTTGAACGAACCATCATGACTTTCATCAATAATGATCATGCCAAGCGTTGCTATTGGGGTGAAAATGGCAGAGCGGGTACCGATAATGATTCCGGCTTCACCGGTTTGGGCCATGATCCAAGCATCTAGACGTTCTCGGTCATTAAGACCAGAGTGTAACACGGCAATGGGAGTGGCAAAGCGTTCGCTAAAACGTTTAACGGTTTGTGGCGTTAACGCGATTTCGGGCACCATCACCAAGGCTTGCTCGCCCCGTTTAAGCACTTCATCAATGGTGCGCAAATAGACTTCCGTCTTACCACTGCCGGTGACACCGTCTAGCAGAAATGCTTTGAAGGCACCCAAGGATTCGGTAATGGCGGCAAAGGCCTGTTGTTGATCGTCATTTAATGCATAGTTAGGTTGCTGGGTAGTGCGAGGCACGGGGGATTGTATCACGTCCACCGTTTCTAGCCATTGCTTATCGACCAATGCCTTCAATGTCCCAGAACTTACGTCGGCTAAATCATGACGGGCGATGGGATTGACCTGTTGTCGTAATAATCGTAGGGCGTCTTGTTGTTTTGGTGCTCGCGTTAAGGTATCCAGATCAACACCTTGGCCAAGCTCAGTTAACTGATAAGCGGTTATGGGTTTTTTGCAGGCGGGTTGGCCTTGGCGTAATAGTTTGGGCAAGGTACCAACAACGACTTCACCTATGGGGTATTGGTAATAATCACTGGCCCAACGACCGAGTTTGAGGCAGTGACTATCGAGAATCGGTGTTTTGTCGACGCAGGCGATAGCGGATTTTAATTTCTCCTCGGGAACGTCACTGTGATCCGTTATGTGCATGATAATACCAGTGACCGATTTGTTGCGAAAAGGCACTTGCACGCGGCAACCGGGGTGTAAATCCTCAGCCATGACGCCACTAGGCGGCAAATAATCGAACAATCGCCGTAGGGGAGTAGCAATGGCGACCTGTATTATGGTAGTTTTTGACATCCAGCAATTATCCCCACTCGGTGGGGCAAGCACAAGAGGTGATTATGAATCTAGCGCAGCAACCGCAACCGGCGAAAGCCCTACTCAAAGACTGCTACCGGGCCTTCGGCTATTTGTTGAAGCCCCTTATTCCAACGTTGTTGATGTGTATCGGTTTGATTTTGGTATATGTTACCGCTGGTTTTTTTCTGGTGTCTGCTGTCGGTGAGATTCTGCATCAGCCAACGCTTGCGACGATTTTATTTTATCTCTATGTTGCGTTTTATTTTGTGGTGGCGTTATTTTGCTTAACTGCCATTTATAACAAAGCCTTTGATACCCTGCAGGGACGGGATTTGGCCTATGGCAGTATGTGGCGTATCGCCCTGAAACGCTGCTGGCGTATGACCGGGGCGTATATCATCTTAGCCTTAGCTATCTTTTTGCCGGGTGCGGTTTGGGCGTTGATAACTCACTTTGGTTTTGCAGCATTCCCAGCATTACATAAAGTGGCTTACAGTCTGGGCGCCGCCATTATCGTGGTGGTTTTTGCTTTCATCGCGGTGCGCTTTTTACTGACCTTGCCTTTGATTGCTATTGATGGTGAACACCTTATTCAAGGGCTCAAGCATAGCTTCCAGATGACCAAAGGGCTGTGGCTGCGGTACTTCTGTGTGTTCCTCCTTGGCGTGTTATTGCCTTGTGTGGTGATTTCAAGTTTGGCGGATTACTTACAAGCCATCCCCAATGGCGAATTCTTGGCAACTGCCGTGCAATACTTGGTGACAATCTTCGGTACTGTATTGCTAGTTGGCGGCAATATCGTGCTACTGAATGATGCAAAACTGCGTAATAACACCTAACGGATTGTAGGTGCATGGTTGCTAATGGAGTAAGCGATCACTGACAAAATGCTGTGGATAACTCTGTGGCTAATTTCTGTAATGTTGTGATAATTAACAACGTCCTGTTCGTCCAGAAACAGTTCACTCAAAATAACCCCTTTTAATCAAGGGGTTATCGTCTAAAATCCTCTTTTGTTCAAAAAGTACCAGACAGTTCTGTCTATTTTTTATCTGTGGACAACTCTTGCTGTTACAAAAAAACACACTTCAACATCTGCTGTAACTCAACTTTTTAGCGGGCTCTCTATACTGACGATATGGACATAATTAAAGCAACAAGGAGTGAGTAATGACAACGAATACTACACATGAAATCGCGCAACAACACTGCAAATTCTTCAAAGAAGCACTGGCCCACAATGCGTGGTGTGGTTTTTGGCAACGCGAAAAAAACAAAGCCCAGCAAGAGCAGCATGCAGTGCTTGAACGTCAAGCGACACTGCAACGACGCAATACTAGAACCTGTGGTTGGTGAGCAAACAGACCTTTGATACACTCTCCTAAATCGTATAGGAGAGTGTCATGTTCACCACGCTAAAGACCGCCACCGACAGTCACGGTATTCTCACCATCACTTTAAACCGCCCGGATAAATTCAATGCCTTAAACGCGACGGTATTAGAAGAACTATCCCAATGTTTCGAAACGGCCAAAGCTGATCCTAAGGTAAAAGCCCTATTGCTAACGGGTGAAGGCAAAGCCTTTTGTGCTGGTGCGGATATTGAAGGCTTAGCAGAATTGACGGCTGAAACGGGACAGCCTTTCGCGAGAGCTGGACAAGCAGTTATTCGACAGTTGGAAACATTGGGCAAACCATCATTAGCTGCCGTCAATGGTTTTGCCTTCGGCGGTGGTTGTGAATTAGCCATGGGGGCCCATATTCGTATCGCATCAAGCAAGGCGCAGTTTGGTCAACCAGAAGTGAAGCTCGGTGTCATTCCCGGTTACGGTGGTACACAACGCTTAGCCCGGTTGGTTGGCAAAGGCCGAGCATTGGATTTGTGTCTGACAGGCCGTTTTATTAAAGCGGACGAGGCGCTGCAGTGGGGTTTAGTCACAGCCGTGACTGAGCCCGACGAATTACTCGACAAAGCCCGTGAAACGTTACAAACCGTCATCGCCATGGCACCAATCGCCATCCAACAAGTCGTCGACGTTATTGACCAAGGCTACGATATGCCACTGGAGCAAGCGTTAGCTCTTGAGGCTGAGTCTTTCGCTAAAACCTGTGCTACCGAGGATAAAGTCGAAGGCACTCGGGCATTTTTAGAGAAGCGTGAGGCGAGCTTCATGGGAAAATAATGCCTTGTAGAAATCTTGATCATACCTAATGTATGCAGTAAACTGCACACAGCTTTTTACCATAATGATTTTCTCAAAAAAAAGGCCCTAGTGTATGTATCCTGCCCCCCAACAAGTTGAGATGGATGTCGAAGACGTTGGCCCTAATGTCGGCAATCTACTATTATCCCTACCGTTTGAACTTTTGTTTCAGATTGTCGAGAGGCTACCACTGCAGAGCATAATAGCATTACGTAGAACAGCAAAAGGTTTCGCTTCTGTGGTAGCCAGCGAAGCTACTTGGCGCTCACTGCTGGCTCGTGATTTTCCCGATGCCATGAAACGGTATAGAGAATTGGAATATGTTGATGAATTTGAAGAAGAAGCACCTTATTTTCACCTTTATCGCAACTCTTATCAGCAAGCGTACAAAGTAAATACGAAACGAGAGCGTGATTTATTGCAAGCGGTGAAGTTTAATGATATCGCTTGGCTAAAAACCCTTCGCCCGCGTTTGAAGGAGTTATTTATTTCTGATACAGCAAAGAACTCACCGCCAAGAAACCTCATTGACTGGGCCAGTCTCCATGAATATGGTGAGGTCTTGGATTATTTTTATGAGTTAGCACAAGCAGCTGAGAGAGACAGAAGTGGCTATGATAACTGTGGCTTAACACTATTACATTGGGCTGCAGCATTAGGACAGACTGGTAAGGCACAAGCGCTTCTTAATGAAACACCATCAATGCTAACAAAAAAAGCTATCTACTCGAGAAAATATACTATCTATAGTGAACGCATTCAAATTCACGGTGCTTACCCAAATATCGCGTATCATTTTGCGGTAATATTCGGCCATATCGATATAGTGAGAATGCTTGCTGATAAACACAGATTATATGACTCTTTGCCACGAATTGGGAGCTTATTTACTAGTGGTACTTCGTCTCTTTTACCTGGATTGAATATACTGCAGGAATGCATGATTACGCCATCTGGAGAGTGTAAAATTTACACCGGCTCAATCCTTGAATTGGTCTCTAAGGCGTGTCGGTATGGTCGGGATGATATTGTGGAGTATTTATATCAATTTGAAGAAAGCAAAACTACGACAAAAAAAATTTTATGGAGAGAGGATCCTCAATTGCATTTTATCCACGATGCGGTTTTACATGACCACCACCGCGTTGCTAAATTTTTATTGAATAATGGTGCGGATATCCATGTTAAGAGAAAGCGTAGCAGTTGGCAACAGGAAGAAATCAGTGTAATTGATAGTGCCATTGAGGACTTAAATCTCGAGGCCTTTTATTTTGCTATCAATAATATGAATCTTTCTGCGACGGAGTATCAGGCAGAGATAAAGCGTTTACTGTGGCAGGCTATCAAAAAAAACAATATCCGCATCGTCAAAACGCTTTTGAAGAATAAGCTTGGTCCTAATTTTCAGAACGAAAATGGCACGACGCCTTTTCTCTTAGCAGCGCAATACCATAGCTATGGTGCAATACCATTGTTATATGCGCATGGTGCTGATGTATTGGCAGAAGATAATCAAGGAAATAATGGCTTTCACTATCTTGCAATGTATGATGGCTTAAGTCATAGGGGGGACCCTGTTGCAAAAGGAGTTAGACTTTTGCAAGAAATGAACGTCAGTCTTCATCATCGCAATAATGCCGGCACCACACCGTTTCTTCAAGCCCTTCAGGCGGGAGACGACGAATTAGCCCCTGCATTATTGGCAGCTGGGGCAAACGCCCTGGTCAAAGATAATGCAGGGGTAAATGCATTTGGCTATCTGGCCTTAATGAAGCCGCGTAAAATAAAGAATAGTGAAGGATGGGATTTAGCAGATGAGTCATATGATGACCGTATGATTCTGTTGATGAGAGTTGTAGAGGGAAAAGGGGTTATTATTAGCGGAACTGATGATAGTGGTAGAACATTATTACATCGCGAAGCCGAAGCTGGTGCCTATAGATTTCTAAGCAACGCTGTTGCTGTGCTAAATGTTGATGTTAACGGGACAGATAATAACGAAGAAACGGTTCTTCACTATTTGGCGCGTAAAAAAGATGCTGGATATTTACAGGCGATTAGAAGTGTAATGTTGAGCAGCGGTAACCTTAATGCGGCTAACAATAAGGGAGAAACCCCCCTGCACATTGCCACCAAGAACCATGCTGGGACATTAAAAAAGCTATTAGCATTTGAGGGCAAGAATCTCGAAGCTAAAACGTTGAAAGGCGAAACACCATTACATTACGCTTTAATGTATGGAACAAGAGCGATGGTTGTTGCTTTATTGGAGGCTGGTGCAGATCCACTTGCCACAACACATGACTGCAGAAATTATTTACAGCTAACTAAAAAAAGCAGAGAGAGGGCAAGAAAGATTGATGCAATTGAATTTTTCATAAATTCCCAACGGCCACCAACTATACGGGTTTTGATGCCTAAACCTGCTGAAGATCACCTAACAGTATATACCTCTCCTATCTCAGTGCCGGAAATTACCCTGGGGTTAATGGTTCAGCAAACAGTCGTTGATGAAATAGCTGAAAATGATGGTGGCGAGAATAATACGGATGAATTATCTGGAATAAGAGAAAAAGCAGATAACGAAGATGAATTTATTACGACTTTTGCAATTTTATCAGAGCAACATGCATACTTTGCAAGTGATATTGATAGTCCGGAATGGGAGGATAAATCATCTGTCGGCGATATTTCCTCAGATGATGAGTTCTTAACTGAGGAAGAGCCTGAAGAGGATGAATCATCCGTTGGTGATATCTCTTCAGATGAAGAAGTAGACGATGAATTAGATGATGTGTTTTCAATTAATGAAGAAGGTAAACTCTTGCTTTCCATGTCATCTGAATCCGATAGTCCCCGGATTCAGCGTTGGGAAGGTGATAGTCTCGTCGTCATACTGGCTAAACGAAGACGTACTGATTTAGACAGCACCCAAGCGGCAAAACGTCATAAACCAACCCCACAAGACCCCGATCACCCCACCGTTAGCGGGTTGAGTTTGCTGGGCAGTCGGCGTTGATGATTGTCTATCTCCATGATTTTTAAGGGGAAACGCCAGAAATAACTCGCTGGCTGAGTATGAAACCAAATGGTTTTAAACCAAATGGTTTAAAACCATTTGGTTTAAAACCATTTGGTGTTATACTCAATTGATTAAGTAATATGGGGCGAAATTATGGCCTATGACAATTATTTTCCGTTAGGGTTGGCTAAAGGCAAAGCTTTTATTGGTCGCATCGAAGATGCTGAGTGGCTCAACAAGAACATAGACACAGGAATACATACATTACTGTTAGCCCCCAGACGTTACGGTAAATCAAGCCTAGTATTGAATGTGTTAGAGAACAAAAAGTTAGATTATGTTGAAATTGATCTTCAGCTATGCCGTAGCGGTAAATCAGTAGAAATGAAAATTATCAGGGGAATTGAGCAAATTATATCTACGGCAATTAAAGAAAAAGATAAGGTCATACAAAGTGCTAAGCGTTTTTTTGGTAAGTCGAAAAAACAATGGGATATTGGTCTTAAAGGATTAGTGCATGTCACAATCGAGCCAGAGAAACATGATGATATTGCTGAAAACATTCTGACAGCACTACAATTTCTTGAAGTATCACTAAAAGAAGCCGGTAAAAAGGCGGTAATATTTATCGATGAAATGCAAGAGATCATCAATGTTAATGAGTCTGACGAAATTCAAGGGGCTATACGACATTTTGCTCAGAAATCAGAGCGAGTTATTTTTATCTTTTCGGGAAGCAGTCGGCGCTTATTGCAACAAATGTTCAATGATAATGCTAAGCCTTTGTATCAGCTGTGTGATAATGTCACTTTAGGAAAAATCGAACCACGGTACTATACAGCGTATATCAAAAAAGTTGCTAAGCAGTCTTTGGATTTAATAATGCCTAATGATGTTATTAATGAAATTTTGACGTTGAGCGAAAGACACCCCAGAAGGCTTTATCATCTTTGTTTGTATGTTTGGCGCCTATTAGAAACCACGAAGAAAAAAGCTGATATTACATTAGTGCAGGATGCATGGCATAAACTGATTTTTTCTGAAGCAAAAAGCATCCGGTATTTTCTCTCTAAATTCAATAATAGCCAGCTAAAGATCATGGCATACTTAAGCCTTGAGAGTAATAAGGGCTTAACAAGCAAAGAGGCACAAGTCGCGACAAATTTAAGCTCGACAGCGATATCAAAAGCATTGAATAGTCTAGAAGAAGAAGATCTCATCGAGTGTGATGAAGATGGCGCCTATCACATTATTGACCCCGTGATTAGAGATACTATTAATTTTTATGAAAAAGAAATTTTAGCTTAATCAAACCAACTGCACATCACTCTCATCGATAGCTATGCCTAGGAAGCTACCGCTGACTTTGGCGAAGCGGGCAGGGGAGTCGGTGGTTAACAGCCTTGTGGTTGGTGAGCTTTCTTGGGTTGCTAGTCTTGTTTGATCCAAAATCTCGGCTGTCGCTTCGGCAACGGCATGGGCTGAATCAACGATATGAATACTATCCCCAACCACGTTGCGGATAGTATTGTTGAGTGCAGGGAAATGGGTGCAACCAAGCATGAGGCTATCAGGTCGCTGAGTTGTGTCTTTTGCAAATAAACTCTCTAAATATTTCGCTGCAATAGCTTCAGGAATAGGGCCTTCTAACCAACCTTCTTCGGCCAAAGCCACAAACATACTACAACTTTGTGAGACTACAGTAGCATCCGGACGTATCGCTCTGATTGCGGCTTCGTAAGCGCCGTGTCTTACGGTACTTTCTGTGGCGATAACCGCGATATGACCAGAAGGGGATTGTTTGCAAATAGCTTTAGCGCCGGGTTCTACTACACCGATTACAGGCAAAGGTTTTAAATGTTGTTGTAATGCACCTAGAGCAAAAGCAGAAGCCGTATTGCAGGCAACAACAAGCATTTTTATTCCTTGTTCACAAAGAAGATCTGCTGCTTTTGTAGCATAGCGGATCACAGTTTCGGGACTTTTGGTGCCGTAGGGTAAGCGCGCAGTATCGCCGAGATAAATAAATGATTCATTGGCTAAGCTTTCTTGTAAGGCTTTGAGCACCGTTAACCCGCCGACACCGGAATCAAATACACCAATGGGGAGAGTGTTCTGGCTCATTCGTTATCCTCATCAAAATGTAATTCACCATCTGCCAAAGGAGCGAAATAGTCGTCTACCATGGTCTCAGTCACAGCGGCTAATGTATCTGGAGACCACTGGGGGTTGTGGTCTTTATCGATAATAACGGAGCGAATGCCTTCGTAGAGATCATGGCTTTGTAATACGCGCTGTACCATACGGTATTCTTGTTGTAGACATTCCTCAAAACCGAGTCCAACACCTTTGCGCAATTGTTTTAAGGTAATTTTGAGGCTAGTAGGGGATTTTTGTTGGAGGAGTTCGGTGGTTTTTCGACTCCAAGGCGTATCTTGCTCGGCTAAGCGTAGCATGATTTCTTCCATGGTGTCGGCACTAAAGCAGGTCTCAATTTCACTGTTATGGATCAGCAGCTCGGTATTTTCGGGCTGAACGGCATGATCCACCAGTAACTCACTCACCGCAACTTTTGCATCATCGTGAAGGTTGGTATCAATAATTTGCTGGATGATATCATCTTGGCGATTGCTGGAGACAAAGTGAGTAGCAAAGCCTGCTTCCATCGCATCGGCGGCATTCATCCGCGCACCAGTTAATCCTAGGTAAACACCTAGCTCATCATGACAGCGGGAGAGGAAATACGAGCCCCCCACATCCGGGAAAAAGCCAATGCTGGTTTCCGGCATAGCAAATAATAGCCGTTCAGTGGCAATACAGTGACTGCCGTGTACTGAGGCGCCAACACCGCCGCCCATGGTTATTCCATCGAGTAATGAGATATAGGGTTTAGAGAAATGCTTAATGCGGTGATTCATGCGGTATTCATTCCAGAAGAAGCGCCGCGCCACACTGACCCCTTCTGTCTGGCCTTGATCATAGATAGCACGAATATCGCCGCCGGCGCAAAATGCCTTGTCACCTGCACCACGAATGATGACGGCTTTGATGTCTTTGTTGATTTCCCATTGAGCGAGATTATCATCGATAGCGCAGATCATCTCAAAGCTCAATGCGTTTAATTGTTCGGGGCGGTTTAGGGTGATAAGGCCAACATTACCGCCACTGCCTTTGTGTTCTTCGAAGAGAATATCAGTATCGTTTGTCATGATTTATTTCATCATCCGCTTAAGCCAAGGGGTTAATATCATCAATAGTAAACTGACACCGGTTCCTACTAGAGCAAAGATCATAAAGTGATGCCCGTATAAATGATCAATGGTAACGGTATCATGAATATTTTCTGGGATAGTGGTGAAACTTGCAATTTTGCCGCCGACCGCATTGGCTGCGCCAGTAGCGAGGAACCATACCCCCATCAAAAAGCCGATCATTTCCCGCGGCGCCAATTGCGTAATCATTGATAAACCGACGGGGGACAAAAATAATTCACCAACGGTTTGTAAGAAGAAACATAACACAATCCAGCCCATAGGAATGAGACCCGCATTATTAATAAAGTGGCTACCAATAGCGGGTGCAAAGAAACCAAAACTGACTAATAGCAACCCAATGGCGAATTTCATTGGTGTTGAGGGGTTATAGCGGCTATAGGCCATTTTGATCCAGACTTTGGCCATAATGGGGCAAAGCAGAATAATAAATAACGGGTTAAAGGATTGGAACATCGCTGTAGGCATGACCCAACCAAAAATTTGTCGGTCGATGGAGCGCTCGATGAACAGTGTTACTGACATGAAGGTTTGAAAGTACAAGGCCCAAAAGATCACAACAAAGATTAATAAGACTACAATCACGATCAAATGATTACGCTGTTGCACTTGGTATTGGTAAGCGCGTTTAACGATATAAGCTAAGATTAGGGCACCAAACACTAATAAGCCAATATTGACCACATTGGGATAATGTATCATCAAGGAGATGAGAAATACACAGCCTAAGGTTAGTGCATAGATAAGGTGCTCGCGGCTAATACCGAATAGAATGGGTTCATGCAGTTGACTAGGATGTGGGGGACTGCCATTACCTTCAAGGTAGCGACTACCCCAAGTGAAAGTAATCATTCCAAGTAACATGCCAATAGCGGCTAAGCCAAAACCATAATGCCAGCCAAATTCAGCTGCAACGTAGGTACAAAATAGCGTTGCGACAAAGGAACCAAAGTTGATCCCCATATAAAATAAGGTAAAACCACTGTCACGACGAATATCGGGGTGATCGTAAAGGGTGCCCAAAAGGCTCGAGACATTACTCTTAAAAAAACCATTACCGCAAATCAAAAATGCCAGGGATAGGTAAAATGCATTTTGGCCGTCGAAGAGAGTTAAGCCGAGATAACCAAGAATAAACAGAATGCCACCGAAATAGATCGCGCGGCGAAAGCCCAAAAAATTATCTGCAAGATAACCACCAATAACGGGCGAGGCGTAAATCAAACCGGCATAGGCACCGAAGAGACTATAAGATTGATCATCAGTAAACAGAAAAACTTTGCTCAAGAAGAGTACGAGCAATGCTTGAACAGTATAAAAGCCAAAACGCTCCCAGAACTCAGTCATGAATAAAATATACAGACCTTTAGGGTGTTTGATTGTGTGCATGTAATGACCTTGTTGCTAAATAGGCCAGTCAGTATAACAAAAAGACGATGCAGCGTCAGGTTCCAGAAAAATCAAAAATATGGAATAATTCTTCACCAGCAAATAAGTAGGGACTTCCTTTGAATCAACGTATTTCCGTCATCATTCCGACCTATAACTATGCTAACGCTATTGAGGCGGCGGTTGAGTCGGTATTGCAGCAATCCGCTGCAGCAGCAGAGATTATTATTATTGATGATGGTTCAACAGATAATACGGTGGATGTAATTGCTGATCTTCAACAGCGTTATCCCGACAAGATTCATTATTTGCAGCAACCAAATCAAGGCCCTGGTGTTGCCCGAAATCGTGGGGCAAAAGAGGCGCCTGGCGATTGGTTACTGTTTTTGGATGCAGATGATACCTTGTTGCCTGAGGCATTGAGTGACTATCAAGAGTATCTCATAAACAACCCAAATATTAATATGGTTTATACCGCACATAACGCGGTTTCCGCTGAGGGGAAAACCCGGACCAAACGGGGCAAACCCATTGCAACAAATAACGAAATAAATTTTTGCGATTATTTGCTGAATAAGACTATCCCACTTTGCAACGGCGCATTCATCGTGAAGAAAAAAGTCTTTGATGCGCTTGGTTATGCAGAGCATATGAAAAGTGCAGAAGATATTTGTTTTTTTGCCCATCTGTTAGCATTACATCCCTGCGCTTATTTGGACAAAGTGACAGTAAACATTCACAAGCACAGCGACAGTTTGCGTCATAATAGCCGTATTTATCGCAAGACCGCACTTGAAGTGTGCGACAGTGTGTTTACGGATACATTACCGCAAGCGTTGTATAAATATAGGAATGAGTATGCGGCGAAGCGCTATTTATCATTGTTTCGTAATTTATATTTGGCGGGCGAGTATCAAGAGGCACGTGCAGTGTACCATCAAGCCTTACGGCAAAAGCCGGCACTACTGTTTAAATTATCGTATTTACGCAAATACCTATTAAGCTATTTAAGGAAATCCCATGAAGCTACATCATAAATTGGCAGGAATTCTCGGTTATGACCTGGTGAAAAAAGACAAGAGTCACTTAACTCTTGAAACCCATCTTAAGCATTTGTTTACTCGCCAGAGAATTAATTGTGTCTTCGATGTGGGCGGCAATTTAGGCCAATACGGCAAGAGTTTACGTCGCAATGGTTATCAAGGGGCGATTTTTACCTTTGAACCGATCAAAGCGGTTTATGAAAAATTACTAACGTTAAGCAAGAAAGATCCTAATTGGCATATTTTTAATTATGCCTTGGGTTGTGAACCGGCTACTAAGACTATTAATGTTAGTACAGAGACATCATTTTCGTCATTCTTAGAGACCAACGATTACGGTGAAGCTCGTTTCGAGAAAGCCAAAACCGCGCGCCAAGAGCAAGTGCTGGTAAAACGTTTTGATACGGTCTTTGGTGATTTAATCAAAGAATTCCCTGAGCCACGGATATTTCTAAAGATGGATACCCAAGGGTTTGACTTGGAAGTTTTTAAAGGTGCTTACAATGCATTGCCTCACATTGTTGGGCTACAATCTGAAATTGCTGCTAAGCCAATTTATGATGGTATGCCCGATGATTTAAGTGCCATAGCTTTTTACCGCCAACACGGTTTTGACATTACGGGTTTGTTTCCAGTGAGCCGCGACAAAGACTCATTAGCCGTTATTGAGTTTGATTGCGTGATGGTGAAGGGGTAGAATCACTATCAAGTGGATTGGGGAATCCCGATCGGCGTCTGTGCCTCGGTGAACACCGAGGCTTTTCGCTTTTTTGAGGAGTTGTTCTACTCTCTGCCGCTTTTTACTAAACTAACTATAACGCAAACTACAGGAAAAGGATGTTATATGAATGATCAACGTGATATCGACTTAATAAATGCAGGCAATACTTTATGGACCTAGAAGATTCGCCAATATGACGCCTGAAGAACGGGTGAGGGCATGTTATCAGCATGCTGTGTTAAGCTTTTTGAGTGGCGATAGAATGAAAAACCTAAGCCTATGTGAACGATTAGGCATTGAAAAGGTTAATGCAGCTCAAGCTACCAAGGTCATAAAGCGTGCTAAAGAGCTGGGCTATATTAAGGATGTAGAGCAGGGTAGGCCAAGAACAGGTTATATTCCATTTTGGGCATAGATTTCTTGACTCGTTCTTGATTTTAATGTGAATTTTTAGGGAGAATTTCAATAAAATTCAATAAAATCAAGGGGTTAGGTTCAGGCAAGTTTCTTGACTCGTTCTTGATTCTGAATAGGTGGGTGAGCAAAAATAATGCGATCTTCCTCTTACGGGGTAATAGCATCAACAAGCTTTGATCGTTGCTTTGTATCGAGTGATGTCTTCTCAAAATAGATTTCTAAAAACCGCTTAATCCCGAACGCTTTAAAGTACTCCTTATCCCCTCGATAAAATAACAAATGCTTGAGATTACGCACCCGTCGCCAGTGACTCAAAGGGCGGCGTTGGATTGACAAATCCGTAATATCCAATAAAGCAAATTTGCCCTCATGATAAAGCAGATTACCCAAATGAATAGCACGGAAAAAAATACCCTTCTCGTGCAACTTAGCAACAAAGCGCGCGACGTCAGCCAACAGTTCTGGCTGTTGTTTAACAAGACTCCGGACATCGTCACCAGGTAACTTCGGGTAGCGCAGGATGTAAGCTTTGTTGTGGGGGCAATAATAACTGTCTGTGATGTCAACGGTCTCAATACCTGAGCGGTGCAATTGTTGGCTGTGCCGGATGAAGCGTTTGGCATAGGGGAAGAGCTTATCGGAGCTAAGTCCACCGCGGCGGTAGAATACCTTTAATATATCGCCCTCGGGAGTGAGTAGGATCTTCGGTCCCCGCTTATGCTCCCCCAGCACCTGGGCATTGGCAAATAATTGGCTTAAGTCTTTGTCAGACAGTCGTTTCATCGGTATACTACGGTCATAAAGAAACCAATTCTCTCACAGTGGAGTCAACGATGACAAGCTTTCCTGAAACCCGCTTGCGGCGGTTGCGCCAACACCCGAAGTTACGGGATTTGGTCCGCGAAACCCGTGTTTCGGTTAACGATTTGATTTTACCCCTATTTATCCACCATGACCCTGACCACCGCCAGGAAATTGCCAGCATGCCAGGGCAATTTCAGTGGGGACTTAATCAGCTCGAAACTGAGATCAGTGATATCAGTAAACTCGGTATTCCCGGGGTATTATTGTTCGGTATTCCTGCCCATAAAGACGACCTCGGTAGTGATAGTTACAGCGACAACGGCATCATCCAACAAGCTATCCAGCGTATTAAGTCGGTGAATTCCGATTTGTTAGTCATCTCTGATGTGTGCTTTTGTGAATACACATCCCACGGCCACTGTGGTGTTATCGACGAAGTGGCAGGCCGCGTGGATGTGGATAATGACAAAACCCTAGAGCTGTTAGCCAAACAAGCTGTTAGTCATGCCGAGGCCGGTGCCGATGTGGTGGCGCCCAGTGGCATGATGGATGGTATGGTCACAGCAATACGTAGTGGTCTTGATGCACATGACTATCAACATATTCCTATCTTAAGTTATGCAGTGAAATACAGTTCGTCGTTTTATGGACCATTCCGTGAAGCTGCCGAAGGTGCACCACAGTTTGGTGACCGCAAGACCTATCAAATGGACGTGGCTAATAGTCATGAAGCATTGCGGGAAGCGGACAGCGATGTTTATGAAGGTGCTGACATGTTAATGGTGAAACCCGCCATGGCGTATTTAGATATTATTCATCGTGTTAAACAAGCCCATCCGGATATGCCATTGGGTGCCTATCAAGTGAGCGGTGAGTATGCCATGATCAAAGCAGCTGCCCGTGACGGTTTGTTGGATGAACAACAAGCAATGCATGAATCTCTCATCGCCATTAAACGGGCCGGTGCTGATTTTATTATTAGTTATTTTGCTAAAAATTTCGTAGAAGGTAGCGGTTCCCGCTAAACTTCTCGCGATGGAGGGTTTCCAAAGGGGGAAACTGCGATTTTCCCCCTTTGGTCGCCGTTCGCGCGGCTTAGCCGCGCAGGCGATAGTATTTGAGAAGCAACTTCCCGCTTCTAGCGGGAATTTCTGTGTAGAAGGAGTCAATCAATGACAAAAATTGCGGTTGTATTATCGGGTTGTGGTTTTATGGATGGTTCTGAAATTTATGAAACTGTGTCGACGTTATTATCTCTCAGCCAAGAGGGTGTAGAGTATCAGTGTTTTGCGCCAGATATGGTGCAACATAAGGTCGTTAATTATTTAACAGGTGAAGATGTTGCAGAGCAACGTAATGTCCTGGTTGAGTCTGCCCGTCTTGCTCGCGGTGACATCAAAGACATTAAACAAGCTAATGCTGATGAATTTGACGGTTTGATATTCCCTGGTGGTTTTGGCGCAGCGTTAAACTTATCTGACTTTGCAGTGAATGGAGCTGATTGTGAGATTAATCCTGACGTTGAACAATTTGCTAAAGCCATGCACGGTGCCGGCAAACCCGTTGGCTATATTTGTATTGCGCCCGCCATGGCGCCACGGCTCTGTGGTGAAGGGGTGCAATGTACTATTGGTAATGATGCGGATACCGCAGCTGCTATCGAAGCGATGGGTGGCAAACACCAAAACTGCGATACCCGTGCTATTGTGGTGGATGAAACTAACAAAGTCGTATCAACACCAGCCTACATGCTGGGCCAATCCATTGCTGAAGTCTATGAAGGGATCAATAAGCTGGTGAAGCAAGTCGTTAAGATGTGTTAATTGCCAGCAGCTTCCGGCTAAGCCGGAAAGCTGCTTCGCTGAATATTACGCAGCGCGCGAAGTGAATTCTCCCTCTTAAGAATCTCCCATCGCGAGATGTTAAGGGAAAGCCGTTGGTTGGTAACCTAATTAAAATCACCTAACTGAGACTGTAGTGCTGCGATGGTTGCTAGCGCTGCAGTCTCTGTACGTAAGACTCTCGGGCCTAAGCGACTATCGAGGAACCCCTTCTCTTTCGCAAGCATAACTTCCGCATCACTCAAGCCACCTTCTGGACCGATCAATAGAGCAATGTTCTTTGTATCAGCAGGCAGGGTTTTGATACTGTGTTCACCTCGAGGATTTAATACCAGCCCCAAAACGTCAGCGGATAAACCCTCAAGCCAAAGCTGAGTTTTAATCGGCGGATTAAGCGTGGGAATAAACGTACGACCGCATTGTTCGCATGCACTGATAATCACACCGCGCCAATGCTGTAAGCGTTTCCGTAATCGATCGGTGGGCAATTTCACATTGCCGAATTCGCTAAACAGTGGGGTGATTTCAGTTACACCGAGCTCAACCGACTTTTGTAAAATTAAATCCATTTTCTCTCCCCGGGCAATGCTTTGGCCGAGATGAATGTGTAAAGGGGATTCGGTATTACTGTCGTTAAATTGCTGTAATTGTACAATGACGGATTTTTTACTGATATCTGTAACCGTGCCGTGGTACTCGCCACCTTGACCATTGAAAATAATTACCGTATCGCCAACACTCATGCGTAAGACGCGGCTAACATGATGGGCGGCATCAGCAGTGAGGGAAATAGTATTTCCTTCACTTAATTCGATGGCTTGATAAAGTCGGGGTGTGGTCATAACGCTAAAATAAAGCCCGCTTGCGCGGGCTTCAATCATTAGTAACGGTAGTAGTCAGGCTTGAAGGGGCCGTCTTTATCCAGACCCAAATATTCAGCTTGCTTATCGGTTAATGTTGTAAGTTTTGCGCCGAGTTTGTCAAGATGTAAACGCGCCACTTGCTCATCCAAATGTTTTGGTAGTACATAGACTTGTTTGTCATAATTGTCAGCATTATTCCACAATTCAATTTGCGCAAGCACTTGGTTAGTGAAGGAGGCTGACATAACAAAGCTTGGGTGGCCTGTCGCACACCCAAGGTTTACTAAACGGCCCTGGGCTAACACAATGATGCGTTTGCCGTCAGGGAACACCACATGATCCACTTGGGGTTTAATGTTTTCCCAGGTGTATTTTTCTAATGTATCGATTTCGATTTCTGAATCAAAATGACCAATGTTACAAACGATGGCATTGTTTTTCATGGCTTGCATATGATCGTGAGTGATAACACCGCAGTTACCGGTCGCTGTCACAAAGATATCAGCCTGAGATGCAGCCTCATCCATCGTCACAACACGGTAACCTTCCATCGCTGCTTGTAATGCACAAATAGGATCAATTTCTGTGATCCACACGGTAGCACCTAAACCACGTAAAGATTGGGCACAGCCTTTACCGACGTCACCGTAACCTAAGACCACGGCAATCTTGCCCGCAACCATGACGTCGGTAGCCCGTTTGATACCATCGACAAGGGATTCACGACAACCGTATAGATTGTCGAATTTGGATTTGGTTACTGAGTCATTAACGTTAATGGCAGGGACTTTCAACGTGCCTTGTTTTGCCATCTCATATAGGCGATGAACACCGGTCGTGGTTTCTTCAGATAAACCATTGACGTTATCTAATAGCTCAGGGTATTTTTCATGCATCACAATGGTCAAATCACCACCGTCATCCAATAAGAGATTGGGCTTCCAAGTTGGATCGCCGATGATACTTTGTTCTACACACCACCAGTATTCTTCTTCCGTTTCGCCTTTCCAGGCGAATACCGGGATACCGGCTTTAGCCATGGCAGCGGCGGCATGATCTTGGGTCGAGAAAATATTACAAGATGACCAACGCACCTCAGCACCAAGGGCAGTTAATGTTTCAATCAATACCGCTGTTTGTACTGTCATATGGAGACAGCCAACAATACGTGCGCCTTTCAACGGTTGTTGTTTGCCAAATTGTTCTCGCAATGCCATTAAGCCTGGCATTTCTGTTTCAGCAATAGCAATTTCTTTGCGGCCCCAGTCAGCAAGGCTAAGGTCGGCGACTTTGTAATCTTCAGTGGTTTCCATAGTCATTTTCTCTGCAGTTGATGTTGTCATGTTAATACCCTCAGTCTTTACGGTGTTTAGTGATGGGAATAGGGGCGGCGCCTTTTAGGCCTGCAGCCTCACGCAGCACGTTAGCTTTGTCGGTTTTTTCCCAGGTAAAACCAGGCTCCTCACGACCAAAGTGGCCGTAAGCAGCAGTCGCTTTATAGATGGGTTGCAATAGATTGAGCATGGTGACTATCCCCCGCGGGCGTAAATCAAAATGCTCACGAATTAATTGAATAATTCGGTCATCATCGATGTTGCCAGTACCGAAAGTGTTGACACTGATGGACGTGGGTTCTGCGACACCGATGGCATAAGAGATTTGCACTTCGCAACGCTCAGCAATACCGGCGGCGACTAAATTTTTTGCGACATAACGTCCAGCATAGGCACCGGAGCGATCGACTTTGGATGGGTCCTTACCGGAGAAACAACCGCCACCATGGCGGGCCATGCCGCCGTAGGTATCAACAATGATTTTGCGGCCGGTTAAACCACAATCCCCCAAGGGACCACCGATAACAAAGCGGCCTGTGGGATTGATGAAATACTTGGTTGAGCCATTGATTAAATCAGCTGGCAAGACAGGCTTGATGATTTCTTCCATCACCGCTTCTTGTAAATGTTCATGGGCAATGTCAGGACTGTGTTGAGTGGACAACACGACGGTATCGATATGGCTGGGTTTGCCATCTTGGTAATGGAATGTCACTTGGCCTTTGGCATCGGGACGCAACCAGGGCAAGGTGCCATTTTTGCGTAACTCTGCTTGGCGACGCATCAAGCGATGGGCATAGGTAATAGGAGCAGGCATGAAGACGTCAGTCTCGACAGAGGCATAACCAAACATCAAGCCTTGATCACCTGCACCCTGGTCTTGGTCATTGCTGCGGTCAACACCGGCAGCAATATCTAGAGATTGTTTACCAATGGCCGACAGCACTCCACAGGATTTCCAATCAAAACCCATGTCTGAATGTTCGTAGCCAATCTCACGGATGACATCCCGGGCGATGGTTTCCACATCCACCCATGCATTAGTGGTAATTTCACCGGCAATAATCACTGTGCCGGTTTTGACTAGGGCTTCACAAGCCACCCGGGCATTGGGATCTTTGGTCAATATTTCATCTAAGATAGCATCGGAAATTTGATCAGCAATCTTATCCGGATGCCCCTCAGACACCGATTCTGAGGTGAATACGCTATAGTTGGTCATTTTTTCCTCAAGGAATTATCTGTTCGGTGGGTTACCCCATACCAAGGGCTGCTAGTGTACAGGAGTCGGGAGGAGACGTCATCCTCGTCGCAAAAGAGTGTCAGTAACAAGCAAACATGTCCGGTTTAGCTAGCACGCCATTTGTCCGGATCTGGTATCTTAAAAAGCCCCCTTATCCACAAGTCCACAGGCGATTGAAGCCCTTGATTTAGGCTTCTTGGGCCTGTGGGCCCTGTGTGGGTAAGGGGGCTTTCCCCCTCATGTTCCTTATGCAGCAGCTAGTTCTTTCCTCTCACTGGTGCTGACTAGCTTTCCATCAGCATAATATCGAGCCAACAACCGTGGCCCGTAAAAAATAGCTAAGGTACCATCGTAGTACTCATGGACTCGAACCTTAGCCTTGATGTAATGGCATCGGTCTTTCTGTTTGGGAATTTGTAATATTTTCCCTTGGTAACTGACCGTGTTATCCTTTGCAACAGTGCGTTGTTCCTGGATGCACAATATATCGTGTAGATTCATGCCTGAATTTAGCCATGGGACAAACGCACTCTCAGCATCTGCTGGTTTCACTGCAAAGCGTGCATTATGTCTAGGCCAATACACTTCCTTTAGCCACTTGTTTGCAACAGATTTGTCTGTGATATTGGCTAAAGCCAGCTCTTTAGGCAATCGTCCTTGTAATGTGCCAAACATCCGCTCTGAACGTCCTCGTGCCTCTGGCGAATAGGCCGGTATCATTTCAATACCTAGTTGTCCCATTGCTCGTCCGAATTGGGTAGGGTTATCCTTATCAACCTTGCCGCCAACCTTCGGTGTTGTCCAATAGTGACTGCCTCTATCCGTGTATAGTGAACAACATAAGCCATGCTCACTAATAACTTCGTATAAGCCTCTAAAGCTACTATTCGTGCCTTCTTCTTCCACAAAGAATCCCGAATATATTTCATTGCTAGCATCATCCATTGTGACAATTAAGTCCCATATCTGGCCTTCAACCCACTCGTGAGTTGAACCATCTTGGTGAAGCATCATTCCTTGCATTGGGGCTCGTTCGCGTTTGCAACGGTGCGCACCTCGCTTCTTCGCTTTTTTACGTCGACCATGTTCTTGTAACTTGGTTTTTACCCACGTATAGCACCTTTGGCCGCCATGCTCATAGCGATATTTATCGAAAAAATGCGCTGTGGTGAAGTCTGGATATCGCGTATCAAATAACGCTAACATCTCCATCACCTCATCAACTGGTGCGGCATTATGCGCGACCCGCTCCAAACGAGCATCGTAAAGACCTGCTCGTCCTTCTTTTTCATAAGCACGACACTGTCTCCTAAAGCTCCTGTCCGTGACACCTAAAATACGAGCCGCTTCTGCCTGCGTCAGCCGCCTCTCTGTCCAACTCACATACAATTCTTCAAACCTCATCAGTCTGATCTCCTGTAACAATTTTACTCGACTCATGCCTAACTCCATGTTTTACAACAGATATAGGTATAGTCGAGAACCGGACAGATGGCGTGCTACATAAACCGGACAAATGGCATGTTACCAACA